>Ga0187849_1001945_pt1 | contig 20840 bp, 21 predicted proteins | sample June2016WEW_4_10_2_FD_132412 | JGI IMG/M metagenome (GOLD analysis project Ga0187849, IMG submission 132412) | Peatland microbial communities from SPRUCE experiment site at the Marcell Experimental Forest, Minnesota, USA - June2016WEW_4_100 | ecosystem: Environmental > Terrestrial > Soil >...
GGTCTGGTTGCTGGTGGAGTGGCCGCGCACGGAGAAGGAGCCCACGAAATACTTCCTCTGCGACCTGCCGGCACACTACACCTTGCGGCGCTTGGTGCGGATCGCCAAAAGCCGGTGGCAGATCGAACAGGACGATCGGCAGCTCAAGGAGGAACTGGGGTTGGATCATTACGAAGGCCGCAGTTGGACGGGTTGGCATCATCATGTGACGCTGGTGATGTTGGCGCACGCCTTCCTCACCCTGGAGAAGCTGCGGAGTAAAAAGAACTTCTGCGTGGACCCTGCCACAGACCCGGCGTGAGATCCAACGCGGGTTGTTCACTTGGAGCGGATATTGCGCGTATTGTGGCAGTGAAATTCGGAGAAGTAATCGATCACCATAACTTAACGTAGTACTAAGCGCCCGGGCGGCACGCCCGCCCTCCGCGCTCTCTTCTGGAGCCTGATGGCAACGTCGCCGTCAATCGCGATCTCATCGTGCCGGTTTCGGAACTCGCTCACGACCTTGACGGTCCGGAACTTGCCAGGGTAATGGGTGGTGTCGTGCTTGTCCCAAGACTTCGCCGCCTCCTCATAGCTGGTGAATTCCCCGGGAATACGATCAACCTTCTTTTTTTTGCTCATGGAAGTAAGTGTAGCGCGGACCTGTTCTGTAGGTCCGAGGCTTTTTGTTGTCAATAGGGGACGGACCGCAGACCTTCAGAACAGGTCTGCCCTACGCCTTCCAATCCTCGCGGGCTCATCGGTTGCCAACGCATGTGGTCAATCGTCAGTCCGCACAGATGTCATGGGCCTCTGGCCCGCCAGTGTACATGAGAATGCTCCGGGTGATTCCCCTCCTTGATAAGGAGGGGGCCAGGGGGTGGTTGATCGGCTCGATTTGTGCCGTACGACACCACCCCCGAATCCCCTCCTCAGCCGAGGAGGGGAGCTATTTTCATGACAGGGTCTGCTTTTTTGGCGGCGCCCACGCCCGCGTACTCAGTCAGCCCATCCACGGTCCCGAAGATGTTGCGGTCATAAAGGAACAGGAGCCGCAATCTGGACGTGCGATTAATCTCTGCGCGATGCCGCGCGGAGGCAATAGTGAACCGCCTCGGCCGGCGCAAGAAAAGCCGCGGACCTACAGAACAGGTCCGCGCTACACTTGCTTAGCGCCAACCCCTCGGAGTTTTATTGGACAGTACTGTTATTAGATCAAAACCCGCGGGCACATTCCAAGGCGTTATGACACTCACGGGGCCTGACCTACGGAATGCGAAAATGGAGGGGGTCTCGGAGGCTCTGCAATTCGCGGTAATAGTAGAGGGGGGTGGGCCGTTTTCCCTTGATCTGGAGTTTCCTTAGAAACGCAATTTCATCCGGGGTGGCATTCCCGCTGAGAGAACGGTCGTGGAGGAATTTTCTGAAGCCAGGTTCCTGCTTGGGAGGCTGCTCGCGCTCCTTTTCCATAAATTCAAATCTCCTGGGCTGCCCCCGGACCATTCTCCGGTTCAAAGTGATCTCCATACCGAAGCTCGCCAGGTCGATGTCCCAGGCTTCGATCAGCGGGTCCAGGAAGGCTACACAATTCTCCACCGAGATGTTGAAGATATCGATATCCAGGAAATCCAGCACGATCACTCGCAATCGTTCGTAACTGCGCCCGGTGAGTCGCGCCACCGCGCGGAGCCTCTCTTCACTTTGCAGTTCTTCCCTGGCGATTCGCTTGGCCACGTCCAGGAGTTTCTGGGTAACCAGGCGTTCCAGCTCGCCGAAAGGCTGCTTCTCGAAAATCGCACGGACTTCCTTTTGCTTGCCGGGTACGCACTTGCGGAGGATCAGAGCTCGAACTTCCTTAAATAAGGGCGCAGGCGGGTCCCCGATTTTTTTCTTCAATTCTTCCTTACGCTGAAGGTCCGCCAACTTCACCAGCTCCGCTCGCGGCAGCTTCAGGAAATCCGCCATTTTTTCATAAATGCCGGTCCGCTCCGGCGCGGGGGGCGCCTTCCTGCCGGTCAGTAACTGGGAAATGTAGGACTCCGTAACTTGCGCGGCCGTTGCCAGATCCCGCTGTTCGATCTCCAGTTGTTCGAGGCGCTGCCGGATGACCAAAGCGACATTCACCGTGACCCTCCTGAAATTAACCAGGTAAAGTAAACTCTTGAGAAGATGACAGATTTAACTTGACAGGTCAAGTTAATTAACTTACTCTGGTTAAGGAGTTGAGAATTCCCGGCCTCGTCCTCCCGATCATATGAACTAATTCAGGTTATGCGAGGTCCGCGGCATCAGAAGACAACCGGGGCAAGTCTCCTGGTCGAGGGACGGCACCGATGGCCCCACGCTCGAATCGGGAATATCAGGATCCCCAGGAAGAAAAGAGGTGTCCGATGCCTATAAACATAATGAGGCGAGGTTTCATGCCGGTGTTGCTCGTGGCGGCGATGGCGCTGTTTTGGCCTTCCTACGCCGGCTTCCTCATGCTGCTGGGATCTGCGGTTTGTGTCGGGGCAATCTGGGGCGCCCATGCCAATGGCGCGGGCAAGTACTTTGGGGAGGCCGGCTACGCGACGGTTCCGCTTAAGGTGAAAGATGAGAACGAAGATGGGCGAAGTCATCGGCACTGCCACTGACTTCGGCGGCGCGGCGGATGAACGGGCGCTGCTCTCTGGGAAGAAGCTGGAAAGCCATGCAACCAGGACAACCCTTGCCGCGTCCGCGTTAGACCGTACCCTGTCGCTGACCCTCGAGCTGATGGGCGAGCGTCAGCAAGGCTGACCCCGCTCAAGTTCGACGCGCGGGGCATTCGTAAAGCCCCCAGTCCCCTGAAGGAGGACTCCCATGATCAGCATGCGTAACCTCGCCATCTCAATCTCATTGGCCGTGCTTTCCGCCGCCCCCCTCATTAACGCCCAGGATGTGAAATCGACCCAGGCAAGGTTGAACATTCAGCCGGTGTCATGGATCCGAGAACAGCCGTTGCCGTCCCAACGCGTTCTTACCTCTTGGCTTCGTACTGACCCAGTTTCGGCGCCTTTGGTTGACCCGCCAGATCTTTCCACGTACCGGGGGGTTCAATTGGGAATGAACCTGCCCATGGTAGCCAAAGTGGCCGATATGGAACCCTCCCGAGCGCGCGTGATCCATCAACGCCCGGCGATGATTCAAGAACTCGATTGGCGGCCCTCGCGCTCTCTCGACTCTCTGCCCCCCGCCGACCCGGTGAAGGAGGTCCTGCTCAGCTTTTACAACAGCGCGCTATTTCGAATGGTGGTCATTTATGATCGTTATAAAACCGAAGAGCTGACTGACCAGGACATGGTCGAAGCTATTTCGGCGCGGTACGGAACGGCCTCCAGGCCGGATGCGACGGTTATCCTCTTCTCTACGTTTCAGGTCTATGACGACAGCGAAAAGGTCATAGCGCGGTGGGAAAACGCGCAGTACTCGTTCAATCTTTTCCGTTCCTCCTACCAGCCCACTTTTGGAATGCTCATCTTTTCGAAACGTCTTGATATCCTGGCGCAGGAGGCTATCGCTGAAGCAATCCGCCTGGATGAGCAGGAAGACCCCCAGAGGGAAATCGAACGTCAGAAGATACAAGGCGAGGCGAACCAAGCCGCGCAAGAGAAGGCCAGGCTGGCGAACAAAACGAACTTTCGCCCCTAGTCCCGACATGGAGCACTTGTAGCGCTGACCTTTAGGTCAGTACGGTGGGAAAACGACAAAACTGCCGACCCATTCGCGGTGCTCAGGGCAGGCTCTGAAGGTCGGCGCGACAAAAGCCAATGAAATTGACACGAGGCCAATACGTTCGCCATCCCAAATACGGATGGGGCACCATCCTGGAGTGCCAACCTCATCACACGACGGTATATTTTCGCAGCGTCGGGGTGAGAAAGCTGACGGTATCTGAGGCCGTCTTCCAAGTGGTCGAAGACCATGTTGCCCTAAAGAGACGCAGAGTCTGATCGTCGCGCACGGGGTTCCGCCTCAGGTCGATCAAGCCATCGAGATCTGTGCAGTGAAGTGCTGACCCGCGGGAGACTGGCCTACCTGCGCCGGCGCTCGTACACCGGTCGTAAACAGTCATCCAGGTCCGTCCCCCGTGAACATGGCACGCGGGCGCAAGCGCGAATCCCTTAACGCCGATTGTCCAGCGGCGACGCGGCTGCTCCACGTTCTTGGAGATTACGAAAGGAAGCTGGTATGTACATACAGTATGTCGGGGTAGATAATTCTGCCGATTCTCGTATATATACTTTTCATGTCATCAACCCACCCCAGGAGGCCCGCGACTTCACGGTCAAAGTCCTATCCGGGGAGTTTCATGCGGACCGCTTGAAATTCCAGGATGGCCCGGGCATTAGTTCTGCCCGGTTGCAGCGGGAATTGAAGGGAGAGACTCAAGAGTCGCGCGCGGAAGCCGATCTGTGTATCGAAGAGCAGGACGTCCGGGAATACCGGGCACAGCATTACCCCCACACAAAGTCGGCAGGCGCAACGGACAAGGGGCCGAGGATTCCCCCTGCACCACCGCCACATGAAAAGCACTTCCAGAACCGCGGGTATTGGCCCCTGGGATCCGCACCACATCCTGTGTCCGAACAAATCTCCACACTGCTCTTGCACGAACTCGGAGAACCTCTGGACGCGCTGAAATCGGCCCTGGAAGCTCAGTCTGTGAAGGTGTGCTCCTTGCGGAGCCTCCAGGAAGCTCTGCCGGTGCTGACGGGACCGAACCCGCCGCACCTGATTCTCACCCAGCCCAAGCTCCCGGACGGCATCTGGGCGGACGTAGTGAGCCTGGCGATGAAGGCCCGCAAGCCTGTGAACGTCATCGTCGTGGCGCGCCCGGTGAATGCCGGGCTCTATCTCCAAGCGATCGCCGGGGGCGCGTTTGATTTTATCGTTGCTCCCCTCACCGGTTATCAGCTCACCCACGTCTTGCGCTGCGCCATCGAGAGCGTTCTGAGCCACCGGGAAGCGCAGGCGCGTCCGGCCTAGCAAAGTCCACAGCCCTCTGGTTCCGTTCCGTGCCCAGATCCTCATTGCGGCACTGACCAACGTAGCTCGAAATCGACAAACCTGCCGACCTCCCGGCCATGTGGGGACAGGTTCCGGCCGGTGCGACGAAACCTTGGCGATTTGAAGGTAGCGCTGGCCTTCAGGTCAGCACGATGGGATAACGACAAACCTGCCGACCTAAAGGGCGGCGCTACAAAACCTCGAGGACGACATGTAGGGGCGCCGCATCTCTTTTTCGATCCGAAAGCATCCAATAATCGGAGGAGACAACGATGAAAATGCACAAACTGGGGAATTCCGGGCTGGAAGTTTCTCCCCTCGCTTTCGGAGGAAATGTTTTTGGGTGGACGGTGGATGAGCCCACCTCGTTCCTTCTGCTCGACGCTTTTGTGTCGGCCGGCTTCAATTTTATTGACACCGCCGACGTGTACTCCAAATGGGCTCCGGGCAACAAGGGGGGCGAGTCCGAAAGCATTTTGGGCAATTGGCTCAAAAACCGCGGCAACCGCCACCAGGTGATCATCGCCACCAAAGTGGGAACGGGACTGGGTCCGGGGCAGAAAGGACTTTCCAAGGCTTACATCTTGCGCACCGCAGAAGAATCGCTCAAACGTCTTCAGACCGACTACATCGATTTGTACCAGTCGCACAGGGATGATACGGAGACTCCCTTAAGCGAGACCTTGGAAGCCTACGCGCAATTGGTGAAGCAAGGGAAAGTGCGGGCCATCGGCGCTTCCAACTACCCGGCCGAGCGGCTGAGGGAAGCCTTGCAGGCGAGCAACCAATGCGGATTCCCCAGCTACCAGAGCCTCCAGCCCAATTACAACCTCTACGATCGCGCGGAGTACGAAACCGAACTGGAGGCGGTTTGCCGTGAGAACGGATTGGGCGTGATCCCTTACTTTTCCCTGGCGAGCGGGTTCCTGACGGGCAAGTATCGGTCGGAAGCTGATCTGGCCGCGAGCAAGCGGGGCCAGTTCGTAAAAAAGTATCTCAATGAGCGGGGATTTCGCATCCTCCGCGCTGTGGAAGAAGTAGCGCAAGCGCTCCATTCAACACCCGCCAAAATTTCGCTGGCTTGGCTGATGGCGCGGCCGGGAATCACCGCCCCCATCGCCAGCGCCACGAGCCTGGAACAACTGAAGGATTTGATCGGCGCCACCGAGCTCGAATTGGATCAAGCGTCAATCGAGCGGCTGAACCATGCCAGTAGCGCTGACCTTTAGTGCAGCACCGTGTAAAGACATCAAACCTGCCGACCCGCGGGTCGGCGTTATAATACCCTGAGGACGAAATTGCAGGGTCGCCCCGCGCTCGATTCGCCTGCCGGAAGGCAGGACGCTTTGGCCAGATCCAATTCATCTTGCTTGGCATCGGAAGACGAGTTTCAAGGCAGCCTATGACCACCGTCCACCACCCCACTTGGTGGGTGAAACTATCGGGCGTTATACTTGTATTGGATGATAAACTCCTTTTCGGTTGAGTTCGACCGGCGAGGGGTCGGAAGTGAAGGTCGCAAATGTTATTTGGAAGGACGTATTTGTGGAGAAATTGGCCGTAAAGCACCACGTGACGAAGCAAGAAGCAGAGGAGGTTTTACTCACAAATCCGCACATACACCGGGCCGAAAAAGGGCACATTAAAGGCGAGCATGTTTACGCAGCTTACGGTCAAGCTGAATCGGGCAGGTATTTGATTGTGTTTTTCATCTATAAGGGCCGGGGTTCGGCCCTGCCGATTTCGGGCCGGGACATGACAACTGGCGAGCAAGGATTATTACGATGAGCAAAACGAAGCAGATTGATCCTATCCCTGACGAGTTCCGATCTTACGAGGAAGCCGGGGAGTTTTGGGACACACATGACACTGCGGACTATTCGCATATCTTTCGAACTGTGGAGGGCGACACCCCGCCCCGGCAAACCAGGCCACGATCAGTGAGGCATGGGATGAGCACTGCAATCCAGAGTGAACCGCGGATCAAGACCGTCAGCGTTGTCGCCCGAGAACTTTGGCAATCCAATGATCGTTTGGACTACCATCTCTACTTGAAACAGGTAGCGCCGCTTCCCCAAGAACCGATGACATACCAGCCGTAAAGAGGTAGAAACGTGAGCGCTGAGAAAGCCTCGTTGAAAGAAGTCGGCCGCAGCGACCATGTCCGGCCACTCAAAAGAACAGAGACGCACATTCTACTCGATGCTAGTTCTCTGATCGATCTTGAGCACGAACACCCAATTTCGTTCCCCGCTCTAGGAGAGGTGCTCCGGGAACATCACGCCCGACTGGTCCTGACTCGCACAAACGTGCTGGAGTTTAGCGCTTCCGCCGCCAAGACGGGTGATTTTCCCTCTGTTCGAGAGATGCTTATGGAGATGGAGCGACTGCCCGTTACTTACCTCCGGGAAGGGGGAATTACATACTCAGAGCTGAAGGAGGCAGTAAATGCCTTCACCGAACGCCGCGAGTTCAAACGTGTCAATCCTTACGTAAAACGATGGGACGAGACGCTCGTCGTGGAAGGCCCATCTCCGGCTGAGATTCTAGTAAACCAGCGACTGGACGAACTCGTGTTTATGCTGTGGAAACAGGGAGCGTTATCTCTCACAGAAAGGCGCTGGGGAAAGCTTTTGGAACAGCAATTCAAGGAAGACCGAAAACTTCCTGTCCAAACGCGAAAGGCGATTCGCAAAAACTTCCCTATGGCGCTCAGACGGCATCTCTCCCAATTCTCAATTCGTTTTCCTGAGGAGAAGGTCCAGGAGCTCGCTGAATGGATTTACGACGACCCCACGCGATGCCCCGGTCATCGCTGGGCGTATGACGTTCGGCAAGAACTAATGAACGACCTGACAAAGACGGTAACTGCGAATGACATCTCAGACATCGCCCATGTCGAGGCGGTGCCATACGTAGATGCAATAACGATGGACCGCAGGACTGCCGACCTTTGCCGGAGGGCGAGCAAGCGGCTGAGCAAAGCGCATCCCAGTATCAAGTACGAGGAGCGCATTTTCTCCAGCTTGAAGGACTTGCTGGATGCAAAGCTGGGTCCACTCGCTCGTCCCCCAATGTAAAGTGCTTTCAGACACGACGCGAAGGCTCTTTCGCAGAATGGCAAATCCCGCATACCTTACAAATCTCTCTTCCCCCAATCCGCCCACCTGCGCCATAATGCTCGGCGTACAGCACTAAACTTTGCGTGGCACGGAGGTTCATGATGAAGCATGCCCCGGCATTTTTGAAGATCGTCGATGACGCTAAGACGCGTATTCGCGAGACCAACGTCCAGGAAGTCAAAAAGCGCCTCGACGCCAAGGAAACCTTCACCCTCATTGACGTTCGCGAGGAAAGCGAATGGGCCAAAGGCCATCTGCCCGGCGCCGTTCACCTGTGCAAGGGCATCATCGAGCGCGACATTGAGAATGCCGTGCCGGGCAAGGCGACTCCCATCGTGCTCTATTGCGGGGGCGGGTACCGCTCCGCGCTGGTGGCGGATAATTTGCAAAAGATGGGCTATAACAACGTTGTCTCCATGGACGGCGGCTGGCGCGGCTGGACCGATGCCGGCTTCCCTACGGTGAAGGACTGAAAGGGCAGTGGATAGTGGACAGTGGATAGTGGCTAGCCATGGGCCACTAACCACTGATCACTATTCACTACTCACTATTCACCGCCTTTATCACTCCCCATCCACCACGCAGCGGAATCCCACGGTGGCGGACCGGTCGGTGCTCGGACCGATCAGCAGATACTTCCCATGCTCATTCAGCTTGAAGGCTTGCGGGAAATACCAATGTGATCCTTGCGGCTGGTAATAGCTTCCGCCCCTCAGAATTCCGGCGCGCGTGTGCAGATCGGTGAACTCGTCCGTCCACTGCCAGACGTTGCCGACAAGATCCATAACTCCGAACGGGCTAGCGCCTTGCGGGTAGGCATCCACATCGGTGGGGGCTCGCATCACACGGCGCGTTTCCACCGGCGGCACGGCGGCGGCGTTCCACTCATTCCCCCATGGGTAGAGGCGTCCGTCGGTTCCCTGCGCGGCGTACTGCCACTCCCACTCGCGCGGAAGCCGTTTGCCCGCCCACGCGGCATACGCACGCGCGTCTTCGATTGAAACCCACGTCACCGGCTTATTCGCCCAGCCCTCCGGGTAGGCGCCATTCTTCCAGTCACGCAGAAAATTGTGATCGTCTTTAGGATGGTAGTGCGTGGCGTCCACGAACTTCCTGAACTCGGCGTTGGTCACCGGAAACTTGTCGATAAAGAACGGCCGCATCTGCATCGTGTTCAGATGATGCCGCCGCGGCGAATCTTCCCAATGGTATTGCACGTCTACGCCGATATCGTTGTCGCCTTCGATTTCGATGCCGGAAACCCGGAACTCAAACTTGCCACCGGGAATCCGCACCATACCCGCGGGCGCCGTGGCCGCGGGTTTGGTGGCAGCGATGGCAACAACCTGTTGCGGCAGGAATTTCCATTCGTGGGAAAAATCCTGCAACCGTTTCTGCGAGACCTCGCTCATGCGCGCCAGCAGGTTGTGCAGTTGTTCATCCGGCTCAGGGGTCGTAGCGAGCACGGCTCCGTAGCCGTGTGCCTCCATCTCGAAGCTCAGCGTGGCTTTGCTTCCCTGAACTTCCGGCCTCAGCTCGGCGCCCTTCCACAAGTCGTAATAGCGCGTGCCCGGTGCGTGCGGCACTTCGATCTGCCAGCCTGGCACGTCATATTCATTGCGATTGACGAGGGTCCACAGGGTCCGGCCCTGCCCCGGAAACTTGCTGGCGAAAACGCCATATCGCAGCGTGGGCGTGTGCGGCTCCCAATCCGCGCTCGCCAGCAGCGGAGCCATGGCGCGCTCGATGGTCGCAATGCGCCGCAACGCTTCCGCATCGCGCGGGGTAATTTCATTCCAAATGCCCCAAATGTTTTCCCAACTCTCATATCCCACACCGTTGAAAAACGCGTGTTGAAGGTCATCGGTCTTGTCGCGCCCCCAGCGCCGGCAGATGTTCACCATGTGGCGCGATTCCAGCCACTTGTACCGGCTGACGGTGGGCACAAAAGAATAGTCCCAGTAACCCCAGCTCAAATTGTTCCAAGGCAGGCCGAGGTCCACGGTCAGGTTCTCGGGCTCGAACGCCAACGGGTGACCCGTCTCGTCGGAAGCCGTGCGAAAAGCGCGTGGGACGACGTCGAGGGTGTCGCCATTCACGCCGTCGGCGCCGACTTCCGCCAACAGGCGCGCCGTGGCCGTCCCGTTGGGCGCGCCCTCGTCGCGCGTGCCCTGGTCCCACAGCATCACCGGAAAAAGCACGCGCACCCCGCGGCGGTGGAAATCCGCGATCATCTGCCGCACGCCCGCGACGCCGCCGGGCATGTCGCGCAGCAGGTCGTACTGATTGCGGTTGTCGATCCCCAGGTTCGGGTACGACTGCCAAACCAGCACGCTGTCAATGCCTCCGTAGCGGTGCTGTAAATCATCCAGATAACGGCCCACCGTGTATTGGCCCGCCACCGGATCGTAGAAGTAGCGATCGTGAATCATCATCTGCGGCTGAATGAAGCTCGACTGCGTCCACGCCAGTTGCGGACGGAGGTATTCGGAATCGTCATAACCAATGCGGATGCGTCGTTCCATGCGCCAGTGCTGGATGTCGGCCAGCCACTTGGGGAAATCCGCGCGGGTGGGGGGCCCGGGAATCTGTGAGCGCTGGGGCCCGGACGACGTGTCTTGCGCGCCCGCGATGGCAAGAACAAAAAAGATGGAAAAGAAGAGGGAGAGAAGGCCTTTGCTCATATCTGGTTCCTGAAATGCGAATGTTTCACCCGAATTTCTCACGACGGGTTTGGAAGGGCGGGGCTTCAGCCTCCCCGTTACAAGCCCTTCCTGATTATTCCCGTGCCCCGCGCAGCTTGCCACCGGTTGCCGCCGGTCGCCGCGGCGACCCCGGGGCGTGGGACGAACAAAGCGCGGGAGCCGCGATTTCGGCGGGGCTGAAGCCCCGCCCTTCCGGCAGCTCCCCAAAAGTATCCCCGCATGGTGAGAAACCCGGATTAACCACTGCCCACAACCTCACCAGCGTTGATGCACGAGTTCGCGGATGTAAGTGCCGTAAACCTCACGCGCCTTGGCCATCTGCGCATCGGTCAGGGGCGGATGATCAGCCGCGCGGGCGTTGTCTTCCACCTGCGAGGGCCGCTTGGCTCCCGGGATGGCGCAGGTCACGGCTTCAAACATCAGGATCCAGCGCAGCGCGAGTTGTGCCAGCGTAGCGCCGGAGGGAACGAGCTCGCGCAATTCTTCCACGGCGGCCAAACCGGTCTGGAAATCCACCCCGGAAAAGGTCTCGCCCACATCGAACCGCTCGCCGTGACGGTTGAAGTTGCGATGGTCGTCCGTCCCAAACGCCGTTTGCGGAGTCATCCTGCCCGCCAGCAATCCGCTCGCCAGCGGCACGCGCGCCAGGATTCCCACTCGCCGCCGCTGTGCTTCCGGAAAAAACAATTCCGCCGGGCGCGTCCTAAACATGTTGAAAATGATTTGAATGGATTGAACGCCGGGAAACTCAATGGCCTTCAGAGCTTCTTCCACTCTCTCCACGCTTACGCCGTAATAGCGGATTTTGCCTTCCTTCGTGAGGTCGTCGAGCGCGCCGAAAACCTCCGGGCGGTAATAAACCTCGGTCGGCGGGCAGTGGAGTTGCACCAAATCCAGGCAATCCGTTTCCAGGTTGCGCAGGCTGTCCTCAATGAATTGCTTCAGGTTCTGCCGATTGTATCCGTCCGCGGTGTGCGGAGAGAGCCGCCGGCCCGCTTTGGTGGCCACATAGATCGTATCGCCCCGCTCTTTCTTGAGCCGCGCGATCAGCCGCTCACTGTGGCCCATGCCGTAAACATCGGCGGTGTCAATGAAGTTCACACCCAAGTCGACGGCACGATGCAGCGCCGCCAGCGATTCGTGGTCATCAACCCTTCCCCACATTGATCCGATGGCCCAAGCGCCAAAGCTTATTTCCGAAACCTTCCATCCGGTTAGGCCCAGTTCCCGGTAACGCATGTGATGTAACCCCCGTGACTCGTAGAAATACTCTCATTTTCAGGTCGAGCGAGCGCATCCCTTCGCGTCTATCTGCAAATGACGGTGAAACCTCGCCTATGTTACTGTCGGCGCGTTGCGAAGCCAACAGGAAACAGTGCAACCCGGTTTTCCCGCGAAGGGCCACGCAAGGAGCTGCGACTGGAGAGGTTGCGATTATAATGGCAGGTGCGAACCATGCCTGCTTCCCCCCAACCCGAGCCTCTCCGCGAACTGCAAAACGAAATCGAAGCTCTCATGCAACAGCTTCACCATCCCGTGCTGGTGGAAAACGAGGTCGAACTGATGGACCTGACCGCCGCGCAGTGGCGGCTGACCATCGAATTCGGCAAACTGATTTTCAGCGCTTGGAATTCGGGAAGATCCTTCTCCCGGCGCGTGGAGGAGGTGGCATACCGCGACCGGGACCGTTTCGGGATCTTTGTGCGCAAGCCCGGGGGACGCGAAACCACCACACTGGAGTTTCGCGAGTTGCGCGCGCCGGCGGGCGTGGGTCGCGCCGCCGGCCGCACGGGTTTCCGCCAGCAACTCACCGCCCTGCTGGAGCGCGAATACCGCGGGTGGAAATTCGAACGCGTCAGCAACCGTTCCGACCGCGAGCACTCTTTTTCGGCCTGGTACACCCGTGGGATGGCGACGCAAGGCCGTGCCGCCTGGGCGTTCCTGGGATTGAGCGAAGAGGAAGGGACCGCCGCGGCGGACGGCGCGCTGGCCTTCGGCCTCATCTGGTTGGATTGGCTGCGGAGCCAGGCAGACCGCGTGGCGATTACGCAATTGAAGCTGTTTCTGCCGCCCGCGGCCGTCAGCGTGATTGCCCATCGAGCCGCGTATCTCTCCCCCCGCGCCTTGAACGTGGAGATCTATGAATGGCGCGTGGGCCAGCCCTCTGCCACCCTGGTCGACCTGAAGGATTACGGCAATGTTGAGACTCGGCTTGCGGCGCGACGCCAGGCCGAGTTGCTGAAGGAGAGCCACGCCAGCCTGCTCCACGACGTGTTGGGCGACCTGAGCGCGGGTATCGATATCGTTCCCGACTCCGCCGGAACTTTTTCCTCGCTGCGCATCGCGGGTTTGGAAGTGGCTCGCCTCGAGGGCCAACTGGCGCCGCGCATCTATTTCGGCCTCGAGGGCAGCTTTCGCCGGCTGGACGCATCGTGCCACGAGGAGTTTAGGAATTTTCTCCGCGAGGTGCGAAGGATTCGGTGCGCGGGTAGCCCCGACCCTCAGCACGAGTTTTACCGCCTTCAGTCCGAGCGATGGCTGGAAAGCCTGCTCTTCCAGGACATTACCCGGATTGATCCGGCGCTTTCGCCCGAGCATGTGTATCCGCAGGTTCCGGCGTTTTCGGGGACCGATCGGGGGGTCATTGACCTTCTAACCGCAACGCGCAGGGGACGGCTGGCGGTGGTGGAGCTCAAGGTCCATGAAGAAATCAACCTCCCACTCCAAGGGCTGGATTACTGGCTGCGTGTGAATTGGCTTCAGAAGCGCAATCAGTTTCAAGAATTCGGATACTTCCAGGACTGCGAGCTTTCCCCAGCGGCTCCTCTGCTGTATCTGGTTTCACCCGCCTTCCGCTTCCATTCCACCACGGAGAAACTCCTGAGTTACTTCGATCGTCGTATCGAAGTTATCCTCATAGGAATAAACGATTCCTGGCGTAAAGAAATCAAGGTTCTTTTTCGCCACCAAACCCTCGGCTCCACTTCCGTCTGATACTTTGCCAGGGGATCAAGCCTACCCCCCCCTGGCGAGGGGTTTTCGAGGCTAGATGTCGCAAGGACTCTTTGTACATACTTTTCTTCAATTTTCTCTAAATTTCCTCTTGGCGTAATCCGTAGAATCTGGTATAGGATTTAATGGCTCTCGCCTTTGTTGATCTATAAAGGACTTACCTATGCGGCTAAGGTTTTGGGGAGTGCGAGGCTCTACACCCACTCCGCAACCCGAGAATTTACGGTATGGAGGAAACACCCCCTGCCTGGAATTTCGTTCGGACGCAGGCTCCCTGCTCATCGCCGATTGTGGTAGTGGTCTGAGAATGCTTGGGAAGTCGTTGATGAAAGAGTTTGCCGGCCGGCCCATCTGCGCCAACATCCTGATCACCCATTTTCACTGGGACCACATCCAAGGCTTGCCCTTTTTCGTTCCGCTCTATAGTGAGGCCAATCAATTCCACATCTACTCATACCGGCCTCATGAAGCCTCTCTGGAGGAGACCTTGGGGGGGCAGATGACCCACCCCTATTTCCCCGTGGATATGGCCTCCATGCGCGCGAAGCGTAGCTACACGGAAGTCGCCACCGAGACGTTCCAGTTGGACGATTTTCGCATTCAGCCCGCCCGCACTAACCATCCCCAGGGGTGCTTGTGTTTCCGGATCGAGAACCATGGAAAATCGGTCGTTTTCGCGACCGATAACGAGCCGGGAGATCCCCAATGCGATCGTACCCTGCGCGAGATCTGTCGGGGAGCCGACATCCTGATCTACGATTCACAGTACGAACGCCCCCACCTCGAGCGGGAAAAGAAAGGCTGGGGTCACAGTACCTGGGAGGAAGGGGTGAATGTGTGCCTGGAATGCGGGGTCAAAGAGTTGATCCTCTTCCACCATGACCCCGACAGCGACGATCGCGCCATCGATGCCTTACAGGAACGCGCCCGGGCTCGCTTCCCCAACACCCGCGCGGCATTTGAAGTGATGGACATTACGCTGTAGAGAACGGTAGGTCGTAGGTGGCAGGTCGTAGGTGGGGCAAGTCCCGACATGCCCTCTGACACCTACCGCAGCGTGCCCACATGCCACCTACCACCTACAACCTACCGCTGGTCAGCATTACATCCCGGTTCCAATGTGGTTAAAACCACCGATCCGAATCGAGTAACAAAGTCACCGGCCCGTCATTGACCAGTTCCACGTCCATCATGGCGCGGAACCGCCCCGTCTCCGTGGGGATTCCCCGTTTGCGTAAGGATTCAACGAAACTTTCGTAGAGGAGCAAAGCTCGATCGGGCGCCGCGGCTTGGTCGTAACTCGGGCGCCGGCCCTTTCGGCAATCGCCGTAGAGCGTGAACTGCGACACACAGAGCGCTTGCCCCCCACTTTCCAGCAGCGATCGATTCATTCTCCCCTGCCGGTCATCAAAAACCCGCAGATTCGCGATCTTTTCCGCCAAGGCCTCGCCGGTAGCTTCCGTGTCGCCCTTCCCCACCCCCAACAGCACAACCAAGCCGAACCCAATCCGGCCCACGACTTCTTCGCCTACTCGGACTTCCGCACGCTTGACCCGCTGCACCACTGCTCGCATCGCCGGGAAGGCCCTCCTTTTCACGTCCAGGACATCGACGGGTGTCCTTGATGCGCTTAGTCTATACTGAATCCGCCAGGAAGAAACCGGCTGATTTCGCACCGCAGGCAGCCCACCTAAAGTATGAGTCTTTACCGCCGAGGCGCTGAGACGCAGAGAAAAGGCCTTTCGTTTTCGAATCTCTGCGCCTCCGCGCCTCTGCGGCGAAAAGGAAGATTTCGTTAGCAAGATCATGACTTACACCGCAAGTAGCAGTAGAATACGTGCATTCATCAGGGGAGGAATTCGCCCATGGTTATGCGCCGCGTCGCCGTCCTTGCTGGCTTTCTGCTCTGCACTTTGCAACTCTCCGCAACGACATTCGCCTCTCCCCCATCAGCAGTGCCCACTCTCTCAGCTCAAGATATGAATTTTACGCTGCAAGGTAAAATCACCGAAAAGACTGCGGGTAAGCTAACGGTAAGCAGTGGCGAAAATATGATCTTTCACGTGCTTTACAACGACAAAACGGAAATCCGAAAAAAGGATGGGAGCCCGGGCACCGCCCAAGATCTGCATACGGGGCTGCGGATATCGGTGGCGGGTGATCTGGCGGAAAGCGGAGAAATCACGGCCAAGAAGATCGAGATCGAAGCGGAAGGCTCGGAAAAGCAGTAACCAGTGAAAAGTGACGAGTGACCAGCCCGGAGCCCACTGGGGCGGGTCATTGATTCTCGTACTGATTCAGCCCGCGCACCAGTGGGTCCTCGGCAAGACATCCAAAGGTTTTGTCAAAGAATCCCTCGGGCCACGACGCTGGTGCAGCGCTTCCCGTGCTGCAAGGCGGCTACAGGTCTTACGACCACGAGAACGTCAACATCAGCCTCAGGGAGCCCGGTGGGGGTAGCCACCTGCAAGGTGCCATCTGGCAAAACGCGGGTTTTCACGGAAAACGAAACCATCCTGCTGACTCCTTCTTCTATCATACCGAGCTTCCTACCGCGTTGCAATTGTGTCCCCCGCTTGGTGCTGTCCTAATTTGAACGTAGCGCCGCCCTTTAGGGCGGCACGTGCCGGGCTGAAGCCCGGCGCTACACCCGAAATTAGGACAGCACACGCCCCCTAATCAATTTCCAATTCCTTTCCTTTTCCTTGTTGCAAAGCTTGCTGATAGATAAAGCCGGCGACGGCCACGTCCCACAAGGCGATTCCGTGTGATTTGAAGAGCGTGATTTGGTCCGCCGACGATCGCCCGGGATGCTTTCCGGCCACAACGGAGTGCAACTCAATGACACTCTCCCATCCTCTCCCGAGATTCGCCAGTCCCTGGATGAGGTCGCCCGATTCCTTCCGGCTCTGGTCCACAGAATCCACCGCGATGAGGGCGGCACGCGATACCGCCTCGTCATCCAGTTCGCGGCGATTGGCCATGTTGGCCCCAATGGCATTAATGTGTGCTCCAGGCTGCAAGCATTCGCCTCGCAAAACCGGTTGTTGAGCGGTGGTCGCAGTGCTGACGATTTCTCCGAAGCGGGTGGCTTCCTCGGCGCTGGAAGCTGCTTCCACTGGCACGCCAATTTCTTCTGACATTTCACGGCAGAAGCCTTGCAAGCGATCCTTGTCGCGGCCGAAGGCTTTGACCCCCGTGAGCTTTCTCACCCGCGCGATGGCCTGGAGTTGCGTGCGCGCCTGCCGGCCCGTTCCAATCACCCCCACCCGGGAGGCATCCGGACGCGCCAGGTACTTCGTCGCGATGCCGCTTGCAGCCCCGGTCCGAATGCGCCCCAGATGATCAGCCTGCATCAGGGAGAGCAGCTTGCCGCTCTCCGTGTCGAAAAGCAGCACGAGAAATCGAAAGTCTTCACGCGTCACGGTGTAGATCTTCATCCCCACATGCTGCGATTCCGGCAGCGCCCCCGCCATGTAGTGTAACGATAGGTGGGGCAACAGAATGCGCTCGCGCGAACGGTTTACGGCGCGATCATTGCCCTGCGCCACAAAGCTGGCCTCCACACACTCCAGCGCGCGCTCCATCGGCAGGAGTTCACAGACGTCGGATTCAGTAAGAAAAAGTGTCACGTTGGCCTCGCAAGTCTTCAGCAGGTGTAGCGCGGACCTGTCTTTTAGGTCCGCGGCTCGTCTCCGATCGGCAGGGAAAAGCCGCGGACCTACAAAACAGGTCCGCGCTACCCTTCCTCGGGGGAGAGGGATGTGAATTCTAATGACCAATCTCGCTCACTCACCTCAGCGCGGCACGCTCGATCTCTCCTCGAATGCCGTCAGCGTCGGGTCAAGTTCTTCCAGAAGCGCATGCCGCAGGCGTTTGATCTTCCTCGTCAAGGCGGGGATGGTGAGTGAAATAAACAGCAGACGCGCCTGGGGCCGGAGCAACCCCACGTATCTCCACAGGTAGGCGCCTGACACCGGTAAAGTCGGCGCATAATATCCCGCCGCGGCCCTGCCCCGCCAATGTGCCACCAGGAAAATCTGGACGGCATAAAGCCCCAGCGTCACAGCACCGCGAAGTGTCCACTCCATGGTACGGGCGCGAGGATTGTCCCGCTTGAACGATCCTGCCAGGAAGAGCACCAAGCCGATCACCAAGTGATTCAGCAACCCATAGAGAGCCATCGGCAGGCCCAGCAGCGTCTCGAACCAAACGATGGTCCGTCGCCATCCCGAGCGCCGCAGGGAATCCGCCTCCTCGACTTGCAGTTCCCGCAGCGCGCATTGCCGCTGGAGGCGGCGGTAGTCGTCCAAGGATTTGCGCAAGCTGACCAGCCGGCCGGGATTCAAGTAATTCGCCTGCTTCACCCACTCCGTCACTAACCGGCTCAGCACAAAGCCCTCGGTGTCTTGTTTCCAGTCCGGGCGAGCCGCCCAGTCCTCCTGCAAACCGGTTCGCAAGACCTCCTCGAGATCCGCGAGGAAATATTCCAGGTCGGCAGGCCGAAGCTGAAAGGCGTTTTCTTGAAACCGCGATTCGAGCGCCGTGACGAAGGCTGGCGTTTCGCCATCCGGCAAAAGCGCCGCGGGCCGGCCCTCCGGGCGATCCATTACCGAGTCGATATAGATCAGAATCTCGCGCGATTGGGCCGCGGATTCCGGCAGGAAAAGATGCACGGGATGCACCGCGACGCGGCGCCCCAAATGCTGCGCTTCCGCACGCCAAACCAGTGCCCCGGCGGTGGAGGCCAACGCGCCGGGCGCGGCCTGCCCGGCCGCGCTTTGATCCGCGAACACCACCAGCGCTCCGCCGCTTGCCAGAACGTCGATGGCCTCCCGCAGGGTCGCCTCAGAAGTCGGCCTTTCACCCTCATAAAGGATGACGCCCAAGTGGCGAGTCAAGAATCGGGCGAGCAGGCCACGGGCGAGACTACTCGGCAGCAGACCATGGACGGGGCGATCGATCGCCGTCGCCAGGACCAGCGCGGGCAGGAAGCCCGCCGGGTGGCTCACAGCGAACAAGGTCGGACCTTCCGCGATTACGTCCCCGGCTTGCAGCACGCGGATTTTTCGCCCGGTGAGCGCAAACCACCAACGGATAAGCCGGCGGCATAACCCGAGGCTTGGCAAAATTCCTGGACCCTTCTCCATGGGTGAACTCAACTTCTTCGCCGCCCAGAACGTTGGTGGTGATGGGACTCTGGCGATGCAGGCATGGCATCGCTCTCCCAACCCGGCACCGTTCCGACCGTGCGCGTAATGGTATCAAACAGCCCATAGACCTTCTGCAATTTATGGCCTTGATCATCCATCAACCGGAGGCGGAAGTAGGGAACACCATTGACCTCAGCCACGCGAATCGGGAAGTAGCCGTTCAAGTTGCTCTCCACGTAAGCGGTCACATATTTGTGGTTCTTGACCCACCAGGTAAAGACTCGAATATGAGAAAAGTCCGCGTCCTGAGTGCCCACGCGGTCCGCAGTGAGATATTCCGGCGCCGGCTGGCCCTCATCATCGACCGTTTTGAGGACGACCCAGGCGACCAGGTTCGTGCTCTGGGCATACGGCGCAAGCTTCTCGGGGATGTCCAGCGCTACGAATCGTCCCAGCACCCAGCCGGCGCGAGCGTCGGCGCGAATCAGATACCACGCGTCCCGCACCTTGGCGGCGGAAGGCTGGCCGTCGGGCGCGGGACGGTCCAGCACGCGCCGGCCAAAAACCTGCACCTTCACGTTTTCCGGCAACTGGGCAAGCTGGGCGGCGTCCCGAGAGGGTTCTAGGCGCAGGTTCACCATGCCCCCCGTGTGGCCTTCGGCCTGCGCCGGAATATTGAGCAGATCACGAAGCAGGTTTTGGCCGCCTTCATAGGTCTGGGAATCGAGCAGGGCACTGTTCTCCACCCAACCCGTCACGTTGTCGGCCGTCCGGATTTGCGCCCAGTTGCGAGTCCGCTTGGTGATCTCAACGCGCTCACCACTTTTTAGGGAGCCGACGACGATCCGCACTTCGGCGGGCGTATCGACCACCTGGACGCTTTGTGGCAGCACGTAGCCGGCCTCAACAGGGAGGGTGTGCGCCGGCCTGTACACAAAGTAGTAATAGGCTGAAGCCACTGCGGCCAACAATAATAGTAAAAGGAGTTTTCTAATGGCAGTACCTCACCAAGAATTCTTCGAATTCTTCTTCCCTCGCCCCCTTGGGGGAGAGGGGGGACCGCAAGGCGGTGGGTGAGGGGGTCAGCACTAACCTGAATGCACGGGGTCAAGTTTGCATGAGGCGCTACGGTTTTGACCCCCTCACCCGGCTCCGTCGGCTGACGGACTGATGAAAACGCCGGTGGCGGGCCACCCTCTCCCCCAAGGGGGCGAGGGAAGTAACTCGGTCTCCTCCGCAATAGCCCGATCCACCCTCTGTCGGCGTAGCGTCCCGATTGATCGGAGCTGCTTATGCGCCCTTGACAACGAAACGCTACGGACCCCGACAACAGGTCGCGCTCCGTGTTCAATCCAAAATCTAAAATCCAAAATCGGCACATCCCGAGGATGACGCCCACGCCGCCTTCATTCTACACTATGTGGAGCGATCAGCAATCAGCCCTCAGCTTTCAGCCAGGGCTCGAGCTGACGGCTGAAAGCTGAATGCTGAGAGCTTAATTCTTCTGAGGTGAATTACGAAAGTCGACCGCACTTTTATTTCCGGCCCCGACGGACCGCTGGAAGCGCTGATGGAATGGAACCCGCGGGTCACTCCTCGCCAGGTGGCGCTGGTTTGCCATCCGCATCCTCTGTACACTGCTGTCCAAGATAATCGCTAGCCCCGTACGCCGCCATTGCAGGGAAAGGCTTTAGGACAGGGAGAATCGAAGGTTTGGGAGGAGGTCTGGGTTTCATAAGTTCGTTCGCCTGTCCAAATCAGGCCAGGGCAAGGGCCAGTTGTTTGGGCCCGGGGACGATGGGCGGCGTGCCGAAGGGATTTTTGAGCCAACTGCGCAA
>Ga0187849_1001947_pt1 | contig 20834 bp, 20 predicted proteins | sample June2016WEW_4_10_2_FD_132412 | JGI IMG/M metagenome (GOLD analysis project Ga0187849, IMG submission 132412) | Peatland microbial communities from SPRUCE experiment site at the Marcell Experimental Forest, Minnesota, USA - June2016WEW_4_100 | ecosystem: Environmental > Terrestrial > Soil >...
CCCCAGGGGTACCAGTCCACGGGGTTGTCCTTGTGCTGGAGGAGGTAGGTGCTGCTTTCGCCGGCCAGTCTGTTTGGCATCGCTCTTGAAGCCTTGTCAGCTCGTCGGGTCACACCGATGAACGCCTTGGGTAAAAGGGGAGACGCTGAGGAAGCCTCGAGCGTCTCCCCTAGAGACCAGCATCGGCGCGGGCAATCCGTTTGTCAACCCCAGAATCGCAACCGAGACCGCGTCCGGCTGGCCTAATGTTATTTGCCGCCGTTTCGACGGCTTCCTGCCCGGCGAATGAAGCGTTCAAATGATATTTTCGCCGAGGGGGGTGAAGTTGGTGTGAAAAGAAGTCGCATTCGCATGAAGAAGGCGTGAGCGAAGAGCGGCGACGCGATGTCGCGGCGCGTCGCGCTGATGCTAAACTGAGTCCGTGGATGCTTGGGAGAAGCTGCACGACGATGTGGTGAACTGCCGCAAGTGCCCGCGACTGGTCTCGTGGCGGGAGAAGGTGGCGGAGGAGAAGAGGGCGGCCTTTCGCGATTGGGCTTATTGGGGGCGGCCGCTGCCGGGCTTTGGCGACAGGCGGGCGAAGGTGATGGTGCTGGGGTTGGCGCCGGCCGCGCACGGGGGCAACCGGACGGGACGGATCTTCACGGGCGACCGCTCAGGCGACTGGCTCTTCCGGGCACTCTACCGCGCCGGCTTCGCCAACCAACCGACAAGCTTGAGCCGCGACGACGGACTGGAGCTTCGCGGCGCCTATGTCACGGCAGTGGTGCGCTGCGCTCCGCCGGGCAACAAACCGACGCCGCAGGAGCGCGACAACTGCAATCCGTATCTCCAGCGAGAGTTGCGGTTGCCGGAGGAGCTGCGCGTCATCGTTCCGCTGGGCCATTTCGCGTACGATGCCCTGGCGCAGGCGCTGGGCGTCCATCACAGGCCCCGCTTCGGCCACGGCGTTGAGTGGCGCCTCCGCGACGGCCGTATCGTCCTTTGCTCGTACCACCCGAGCCAGCGGAATACGTTCACTTCGTTGGTGACGGAGGAGATGTTCGACCACATCTTCCGGCGGGCGCGCGAGCTGGCGGAGGGCGGCTAAGCTTTTCGCCAGGTCGTGCCGGCGGGCGCGTCTTCCAGAACGATGCCCAGTGCAGCGAGCCGGTCGCGGAGGTCGTCGGCAAGCTCCCACTGCCGGGCGGTGCGCAGCCGGTGACGCAGATCGATGAGAAGCTCGACGAGCGGCGCCATGTTGGCGACGAGCTCGCCGCCGGAGACGCCCATTTCCGTACCCCAGCGATCGACGAGGGTCCGCAGTTCGGCGCGGGCCTGGGTCACCACATCAGCTTCGGCGCCGTTAGACTCGGCGCGCTCGATGGCCTGCACCAGCTCGTAGGCCTGGCCGGCGAATTCGGCGTCGGAGCGGCCGTCGGGGCGCCCGGCGAGAGTCCGTTCCGTCTCGCCGACCGTGCGCGCCAGTTCGTCTTTCGCTTGGGCGGCGCTCTCCGGGACCGCGGCCTCAAAAATCGGACTGCCTAGGGACATCGCGGCACTGCGCAGCTCGTCGAGACTGAAGGCGCTGCCAGAGGAGAAGACCTTGTCTTCGCCGCAAGGGCGCCGCACCGTTACCTGGCCGGCACCCATCACGCGGCACTCGTCCTCGTCGAGGACGAGGATGCAGGCGGTGTACTCGTCGATGCCGACGATGACCGTCCACTCCGGAAGAAGCCCTTCCAGGGCGTCGAACCGCGGCTTGCCCATGAAACAGAATCGGGTGTCGTAAGTGCCGCCCTCGCTGTTGTTCCAGTGGGGAACGATGGTGAGGTCCAGGCTGTAGGGTGCAAGCAGGTTCAGCCCTTCGATCCAGTGCGGGTCGGCGCCCACCTTGTAGATCTCGTAGACGGGCACGGAATAGTGGCCGATCGCGATGGCCGCGGCGCTGGCGAGGACGAGGTGGCTGCCTTCGTCGACACGGCGGGCTATAGCGTCAATGATCGGCGTGCCGGCCCAGTTGCGGATGGCGTAGGAAGGGCTGCCGGGCCCCGCGAAGATGTAGTTGGAGGCTTCGATCTTCCTGACGGCGTTCTTCGTCTCGGCAACCGTAGCGCTCTTCTCCGACTTGAAGCTGGCGAGGGCGCAGGGCACGTCCAAGTAGCGCTGGACGTAGGCGCGGGCGCGCTCGGAGATGTTGTCGGCATTGAGCTCGAAGCCGGCGGGTGTGTCGAGGAAGACGGCGCGAACGGGGTCGTCGATGCGGGAGGCGATCCACTGGTGGACCCGCGTCATCGACTCCGTGAGCTCGCCGGAGCCCATGAGGGTGACCGTCCCACCGCCGGAGGGTGTGCTGCGCTCCATCGCTTCTCCCTCTTCAAGCCTTGTTACGTTCATTATACGCGAAGCGGCGTCCGTTCAGGACGATGAGAGCGCAAGGCATACGCGGTACGGCCGGTGGGTGGTGGGTTTTGCTCAAATGCTTTCGAGGCTAAGATCTTATCATAGCTTCGAAATGCTGCGAGAGCAGCCGGGAGGAACAGATGCCCTGGGAAGACCAAAAACCAATCTTTCGGCCAGAAGGCGTCCATATGGGCGTCATGCGGGCCGATCCGAAGAAGTGCACGCGGCCGCGGGGCTCGTCCTGCCAGCTCTGTTGGGAGAACTGCCCTGTACGCGCCTGGGAGCTCGCGGAGGGGCAGGAGCCGCGCCTGGCGGAGGACTACGCCTGCATCAGTTGCTACAACTGCGTCGTCGCCTGCCCGAGGAACGCTATCTCCATCATCGAACCGTACCATGTCGATGGAGGCTACTTCGCCACGCTGCCCAGCGGGCTGGAATCGCGACGGCCCGCGAAGCCGCTGGACGCTGAAGGAAAGCCCGACGAGTGGACGGCGCTGGAGAAGGCGGTCCTGAACCGTCGCAGCGTGCGCAACTTCAAGGACAAGCCGGTGCCGGAGCACCTCGTGAGGCGCGTGCTCGAGGCGGGCCGGTTCGCTCCCAGCGCCGCCAACTGCCAGCCGTGGAAGTTCGTCGTTGTCAGCGATCGGGCGCTGCTGAATGAGATGAGCGAGGCGATATGGAGCGCTCTGAGCTTGGTCGCCGAAATGTACGGGGACGACGAGATGGTCAAGCAGCTCGCCGCGGCAGCCGAATCGGCGGGGCAGTTGCCGGGCAGCTTCGACCCGCGTATCGCGTTTGGCGGAATGACATCGCTGGGCAGGCTTCATGGGCCCGTATTGCACGGCGCTCCCGTTGCCATCCTGATGCTGGAGGACCAGCGGGCGGTGTCGGCCGGCGGGATCAACATAGGGATATGCGGACAGAACATGACCCTGGTCGCCAACTCGCTGGGGCTGGGCGCCTGCTGGGTGGGCTTCGTGACGGTGCTTTCGCGGTTGCCTGGGTGGATGGAGAGATTGGGGATCGAGGCACCGTGGAAGCTGGTCACATCGCTGACGCTGGGCTATCCGAAGTTCAAGCAGGAAGGGATGGTGCCGCGGGAGTACCGGCCCGTCACGTGGTTCCGCGGCGCCGGGCCTGTCGACGAGCAGGCAGCGCCACTTCCACCTTTTTCCCACAGATCGACCTGAAGATGTAAGATCGTCATGTGGGTGATGTAGACTCCTCCACGTCCAGGACGGACCGCCGGAACGCCCCGTTTGCGCGCATCGTCGGGCAACGGACAATCCTCGTCTGGGGCGCTGTCATCCTGAGCCTGTGTCTTTTATTCGTATTCGACGTCCTGACGCCGCGCGGGTTCGAGATCGAAGACCTCTACGTGCTGCTGATCTTCGCGATAGCCCTCTTTGGCAAGCCGCGCCAAGTGCTGATCGTCGCCAGCGTCGGCTCGGTGCTCGCCATCGTCGGTTTCTTCCTTTCACCGGCTGGTATTGCTACGGGCTGGGCAATAGGAAACCTGGCGTTGGGAATATTCATCATTTGGGTCACCGCCTCGTTGGTTCTGGTGACAAGGAATCTCTTCGCCGCGAACGCGAACCTTCAGATAGAGATAGCGCAACGCAGGCAGGCGGAAGAGGAACTGAAGAAGGCGCTGGCGGTGAAGGACGACTTCTTGGGCATGGTGTCGCATGAGATGCGAACGCCGCTGACGAACATCATTGCCAGCACGGCGCTGCTCGACGACGACGAAATAGCGCTCCCCGAGGAGGAGAAAGCGGAAATCCTAACCGAGATGCGGCTGAGCTCGGAGCGGCTGGCGAAGACCATCGACAACATGCTGGCGCTGGCGCGCATGCAGGCGGGTAGAAGAATAGAGGTCGGCGCAATCTCTCTGCGCGTGCTCATTGACGAGCAGACAGCGCAGCACCTGAAACGATACCAGACGCGGAAGATCAACGTGAGCGAGGATGGGGCGCTGCCTCGGGCAAGCGGGTCTGCCGACTATGTCCGGCACGTCATATCGAATCTGCTGGAGAACGCTGAGAAATATTCGCCGCGGCAAGAGCCAATCGAAGTGGAGTTGCGACGCGAAGGCCGCGAGGTAGTGTTGCGGGTGCTGGACCGCGGCGTCGGCGTGACGGAGGAGGAGGCAGAGCACATATTCGAGGCTTTCTACCGGTCGCCGCGGGTGGCCAGCGGGTCGTCGGGGATGGGCATTGGGCTATCGGTCTGCAAACGGCTTGTCGAGGAACAGGGCGGGCGGATCTGGGCGATTCCCAGGCTCGGCGGCGGCAGCGAGTTCGGCTTCAGCCTTCCTGTGGCGCCGGATGGCGTGGCATCGCGCGGGCCGGGCCCGCAGGCTTGACCCCTGTTGATGGCGGCACAGGCAGCCGTTAAGACATGTGGAATAACCACGAGGTGGATTGCGATGCAGTTGCGGGACGGCTTAACGGCAACCGCGAAAACGACGCGCGAATTGCACGGTGGCGTCGGCGAGCCCGCTGTGCTGGTGATCGTCGGTGTCGATGACGACCTTCGCCCCTTTTCCCTTACGCTCCGGGACGACGAGATCATCGGGCTGTGTGCGGAGGCGGAGGTGGCGCTGGGGCATCAGGATACTTCGTGCGCCCCCCGAAAGCTGCGGGGGTAGGCGCGGCCCATCTTTCGACAGCGCTTTCTCGAACGTGTTCCTCGCATCTCTGCGGCTAGCAGCAGATGTGCGCTGGCATCGCAACGAGCGACGCACCGTTCTTCCGCCATTGCCTCATGGGCTTTGGCCACGCCCATTGGTGCCGTCGCGGTGGTACCAATCGCGCCAAATCAACCTGTGTACGCGCAATTGCCGAGGCAGCGAACGGATGACCGGTACGAAGGGGACCAGAAGGAGTAGCAAAAAGGCAGCGAAGGCGATTGCGACGGCCTGGAGGTCGGCGTTGGGCGACGAGGACATCGGCGGGATCTGATAGAGGAAGGCATACGGCCAGAGCCACCATGCCCCGGGGAACCGCCCCGTTTCGTTGCTTACTCCCCATTGATCGCCTTTCATGTTCAGTGCTTCGGCGACGGCGGCGTCCACGTCGTCCTGGAAGAACAGCAAAGACTTCGTATCGTTGAGGGAGTAGGGCAACTGGTTGCCGCTCTCTATGGCTCCCTCGAGAAGGCCGGCCCGCCCCAGGGCAAGCATCCCCGCCATCATTTCGTCGACGGGTCCGTAGTCACCGGGGGGGATATTCACTTTCCCGTTTTCCACCGTCGCCTGGTCCAGCCCATCGAGATAAGCACTGGCCCACGTTTGCTGTTGGTCAGGGCTGGCCGCCTCATACTCTTGCAGTGCTGTGGCCACGTCGCTGTTGAGGATGGCGACCCGTTGCAAAGGGTTCAGCACGAGATCTTGTGCGGGATCGACGGGAGTCGTGACGCCGAACCAGTTCGCAGGTGCTACGCCGAAAAGGCTTTGGGCGTTCTCTGTGTCGGATGTGTACGGCGGCCCGTAGTCCTGAACACCGTGGTTTCCGGCAAGGATGTCGGCGCTGGTCTGCAAGAAGGCGATCGGCTGGATATTCGCCACGTCCTCGCCGCGCACGGTCGGATAGTCGGGCGAGCGGAAGATGGCAGCGAGAATCACAACTATGACCATCACCAGGGCCAGCACGATGAGCCCTTCCCTCAGCAGGTCGTAGGGCTTCATCGGCACGTTCTTGAAGTATTCTTCGGTTCGCTTGCTCATCTTATTGCTTGCCGTTTATCGGCTTTACGGGGCCTTCACTACGTATGAAGAACACATGGATTCCCACCAGCAGGCCAAGCAAGAGCGGTAGAGCGACGATGTGCAGGGTCAGAACCTGGCCCGTGTTCATGGTGTTGAAGAAGGCGCCGATGCCTACCGCGTTCATCGCATCCTTCGCTTGGACCGCGATCCACTGTGAGTCCCAGTTTGTCTGCGCCAGAAAGCCCGTCAGGGCAGTGAAGATCGCCGCTCCCAGGGCCAGCACTCCGACCATCCATGTTTTCCAGCGACCGTCTCGCCAGGCTGCCATCGCGAACTTCGTGGCAATGTGCGCGACAAGGGCAAAGAAGAACAGTTGCGCACCCCAGAAGTGCATCGAGTTGACAAAGCGCCCCAGACCCGATCCCGGCGCCTGGCCGCCGTGGTACCAGTCGGGTCCGAACAGGGCCATTATCACTCCCGTGAAGACCAGCACTGCGAGGGCGGAAAGCGCCGTCACGCCGAAGAGATACGCGACGGAGCTCACGTAAACGGGCAACCTGGTCGGGAGGGCGTCCTCAAGAGTGAGTTTGTCCGCGAGAAATCGCTGGGCGGACCGCGTCAAGTTCATGCCGGACCTCGCATTCCGCACTACTCCTGGGGCTCAAAGATTCGCGGTATGCGCAACCAGGCGGCAGCGCCGAAGGCAACGATCAGTGCTCCCCAGGCAGCAATGTCCGGAATCGCGAGGTTGAAGATGGAGAAGGCGATATGGGATACCGCAGGCAGCAACTCGGTGGGCAGTGCTTCCACGGCAGGACCTCCTTCTCGTACTGTGGAAGGCAGCCAGTGACGTCAGCATGATATCTCGCGGCCACGTCAAGTGCCAGTGCCGGAACAGAAATATCACGGGGACGGGAGAAAGTCACCTGCGGACGCCTTTCTCGATTCGCCGGGTGGAGCTAGCGGAAGTTGTGCGCCGGTGGCGCGACGAGCGAGGCTTCGACGCGCAGGGGCGTGAACTTCTCGGCGACGACGTTCAGCGTCCCTTCTCGCTTCTGTAGCCTCCCGCGCACGAGCAGGAACGGCTCGCTGCGGATTACGCTCCGCGCCGAGGCGTAGAGTTTCGGTTTCACCACCACGTTGGCCAGCCCGAACTCATCCTCTAGCAGCAGGAAGACGAAGCCCTTCGCCGTCATCGGGTGCTGGCGGCAGACGACGAGTCCCGCGATCTCCAGCATCGAGCCGTCGGGCAGCCTGTCGAGGTGTCTGCTGGAGACGACGCCCTCGTGCAGGCCGCGTCGCACGAAGGCCAGCGGATGGTGGACGGGCGAAAGGCCCAGGTTCTCGTACTCGGCAGCCATGCGTTCCCAGGCCGTCATGTCGGCCAGCGGCACCATGTCCTGCTCGATGGGCAGCGGCAGCGGCATCTGTCTGCCCGCCGGTCCGTCGTGCGGGCGGATGACCAGCCCGGCCTGCCACATCGGCGTACGACGATTGGCGACGAGCGATTCGAAGGAGCCCACCGACGCCAGGTTCTCGACGGCGGTCTGCGGCAGGCGGCTGCGGTTCATAAGCTCCCATACCGAGCCGAAGGGCCCGTTGCGCTGCCGCTCCTCTTCGACCGCCTGAGCCGCGCTCCGGCCGATGCCACGCACGTAGGCGATGCCTACTCGCACAGCGTCGCCCTCCGGCCCGGCTTCGACCGTGCAGCGGGTGCCGCTGAGGTTAATGTCGGGGCTGAGCACGCCGACGCCGTGTCGTTTGGCGTCGTTGGTGAAGACGTGCGGCGCGTAGAAGCCCATGGGCTGGGCGTTGAAGAGGGCGCAGTAGAACTCCGCCGGATAGTACTTCTTCAGCCAGGCCGACTGGTAGGCGAGGACGGCAAAGGCGGCGGAGTGGCTCTTAGGGAAGCCGAACTCGGCGAAACCCAACAGCTTGTCGAAGACCGCCTGCGCCGTCTTCTCGTCGACGCCGCGGGCCAGGGCGCCTTCGCGGAACTGCTGCCAGAAGCCTTGCATCGCCTCCCGCGAGCGCTTGCGGCTGATGGCGCGTCGGAGGGCCTCCGCCTGGCCGGCGGTGAAACCTGCCAGCGCCATCGCCACCTGCAGGACCTGGTCCTGATAGAGGATGACGCCCAGGCTGTCTTTGAGGGCGTTTTCCAGCGACGGGTGGTCGTAGGTGACGGGCTCTTTGCCCTGCTTGCGACGCACGAACGGGTTCACCGCCTTGCCGACGATGGGCCCCGGCCGGACGATGGCGACCTCCTGCGTCAGCTCTTCCAGGGAGCGCGGCTGCGTGCGCGGCAGGAGCTGTATCTGGGCGCGGCTCTCGATCTGGAAGACGCCGATGGTATCGCCGGCGCAGATCATGTCGTAGACGGCGGGATCTGTGAAGTCGATGCGGCTGAGGTCGACGCAGCGACCGCGGCGGGCGGCGACGATGTCGATGCAGTCCTCGACGAGCGAGAGCATTCCCAGCGCCAGGAAGTCGATCTTTATCATGCCGGCGTCGTCGACGGAGTCTTTGTCCCACTGGCAGACGTAGCGGCCGGGCATTCCGCCCCTTTCGATGGGCACGAGCTCGGCGACGGGCTTGGAGGAGATGATCATGCCGCCGACGTGCTGCGAGAGGTGGCGCGGCATACCATCGATCGCCGCCGCAAGCGTCACGAGGTCGCGCCATAGGAGAGCGCTGGACTTGCGGCTGAACTCCGGCAGCGCGGCCATCTCTTCCGGCAGGTGGTAGGCGTGCCTGGCGTCGACGCGCTTCGCCAGCTTGTCGAGCTCCGCTTCGGGCAGGCCGAGCGCTTTGCCGACGTCGCGGACGGCGGAGCGCATCTTGTAGCTGATGATCTCGCCGACGAGAGGCGCGTGGTCCGGGCCGAACTCGTTGTGGACGCGCAGGATGAGCGCCTCACGGATGTCGCGGGCGAAGTCGAGGTCGATGTCCGGCACGGAGGTGCCCTCTTCGTTAAGGAAGCGGCCGAAGAAGAGGTTGTAGCGCAGCGGGTCGACGTGGGAAAGGCCGATGAGATAGCAGATGAGCGAGCTGACCGAGGAGCCGCGTCCGCGCCCCGGCGGCAGGCCGGCAAAACTTCGGGGAGAGGCGCCGCGCACCTTCGCCGCCTCCTCGCGCGCCATCTCCAGCAGTTGCCGGTAGACGAGGAAGAAGCCGGAGAGGCCGCGCTTGCGTACCATGTCCAGCTCTTCGCGCAGTCGAGCGTCGACCGGCGGCGTGATGCGGCCGTAGCGCTCGCGGGCGGCCTCGTGGCAGATGTGCTCCAGGTGAGAGTCGACCGTCTCGCCTTCGGGCACAGGGTAGTCGGGGAAGGTGTAGCCGAGGTCGCGCGTGAGGTCGAAAGTGCAGCGCTCGGCGATGCGGACGCTGTTGGCAAGAGCGTCGGGATACTCGGCAAAGAGGGCGGTCATCTCTTCGGGCGACTTGAGGCAGTACTCGGAGTTCTCGCGGCGCAACTGATGCGAGGCGTCGAGCGTTGTGCGATGACGAATGGCGACGAGCACGTCCTGGAGTCGATGGCGCTCGCGCAGGTGGTAGTGGACGTTGTTGGTGGCGACGCAGCCGAGGCCGAGTCGCTCCGCCAGCGCCGTCAGCGCCTGGTTGCGGGCCTGGTCGCCGTAGACGAGGTTATTCTGCAGCTCGATCCAGAAGCTCTCCCGGCCAAAGGCATCGACGTAGCATCGCGCTGCCGCTTCGGCCTCGCGCAGACGTCCGGTGGCGATGAGCGACGGCACTTCGCCTCGCTTGCAGCCGGAGAGGGCGATGAGGCCTTTGCTGTGGTGGGCGAGCGTCTCGAAGTCCAGCACGGGCTCGCCGCGCTTGCCGGAGGTGTGGGCGTGTGTGAGGAGGAGGCAGAGGCTGGCGTATCCCCGCTGCGACTCGCAGAGGAGGGTGACGTGAGCGCCGCCCTGTAGCGTGACTTCGGCGCCGGTGATGGGGCGCGCGCCAAACGCCTTCGCTGTCTGAGCGAACGCCATCGCGCCGTAGAGTCCGTCGTGGTCCGTGAGGGCGAGGGTGTCGTAGCCGAGTTCGCGGGCGCGGAGGACCAGCTCTTCGGGAGTGGATGCGCCCTCGCGGAGGGAGTAGCAGGAGTGGCAGTGGAGCTCGACGTACGGCTCAGTCATAGCTCTGCTTGTACCATTGCTCTTGCACCAGGTCGCGATAGACGATGAGCGGGCGGCCGTCCTCCAGAAGCAGCCGATAGTACAGACGCGAGACCTCCTCCCGCCACCACTCGTCGTCGATGCGCCAGACGTCCAGCACCTGCGATACCGCCAGGCGCTGCCGACCAAGGACGACGGCGACAGGCTCTCCCCGATCGTCCGTCGCCACGACGACCGGCCGCGGCTCCTTGAGCGGGCTCAGTCCCGTCACGGTTCGTAGTCGATAAGGGCGTGACGCCTCTCCGGCAGTCGCGACCACGGCTCCACCTCCACCACCCTCGATAGGAGAGGCCGCCCCCAGCGCGCTCGTAGCTGACGGGCCGTCTCGCCGAGCTGGCGCTTGAGGCCCGCCTTCTCGGCGAACAGCGTCGCCTGGCGGCCGCGCTCCTCCGTTATCCCCGACAGTTCGATCGTCAGCTCTTCTACCGGCGCCGTGGGGGCGGCGTTCGAGAGGACGCTCTTGACGATGAACAGCATTCGCTCCCAGTCGACGACGGCTTCATGGAAGGTGAGCGCTTTCTCCCAGCTCCGCCCGCCCCAGAGAGCGGCGCGCAGGCGCAGGCGACGGGCGGCGCGGCCGCGCAATCGCCAGTGGAGGCGCACGAGCAGCCGGCGACAGGCGACGACGAACGCTTCGATGCTGACGGCGGCGGATGGGAAGCGCAACGTCTCGCTCAGGAGCTCTTCAGGATGCCGCGGGCGCAGGGGCTCGCAGTCGATGCCGCGGGCGAGCTCGTAGAGGCGCTTCCCTTCGCTGCCGAACTGGGCTTGCAGCGGTCCGGGCGCCAGTATCGCCAGGTCGCCGAGGGTGCGCAGGCCGTACAGGTCGAGGCGTCGGAGCGTGTCAGCCGAAGCGACGGGGGCGTTTAATTGACCAATTGATATCAATTGTTTTTTCGTGCTTTCCTGAATCTGGGAAGCGACGAAGTGAGTCTGAGAAAAGGTGTCGAAATGCGCCAAAAGGGCGACATCGAGGGGGCGCAGGAACTCGGCCTCTTTGCTCTCGGGGACGGTGCATACCTGGCCGGGCTGGCTGGTGACGGCGGCGGTCCAGGCGACGAATTTGCCCTCCGCTATGCCGATAGCGGCGATGAGGCCGGTTGTCTCCCGCAGCGAGCGGATTATGCGCTCCCCCAGGTCCAGCTCGTCTTCGTAGTGTAGGGAGAGGCCGCCGGCGTTGAGGTAGGCGCGGCCGAGAGCGCCGGGCTCGACTTCCGGGCTGAAGGTTTCGAGGGCGGCGAGCAAGGCGTCGAAGACGTCGCTGTAGCGGGAGGGGTGCGGCGGCAGAAAGGCGGCGTCGCGGCAGAGGGCGAGCGCCGGCCGGAGCGGCATGCCGACGCGAACGCCCTGCGCTTCGGCTTCGGGTGAGCAGTCGAGGACGGCCTTTCGCTGGTCGGGGGTCTCGCCGATCACGAGCGGGCGACTGCGAAGGGAGGGATCGCGCTGTCGCTCGACGGCGGTGGGAAAGTGCGGGATGAGGATGCAGGCGATTCGCATGGCCTTACCCAATGGATAGATACGTCGGCCACGTCGCGCGCCCGCCCGGGGCGGACGGCGCGCGGCCTTTTTTCCTTTTAGTCTGAGGGGACACCCCTCAGACTCCCCGACAGGGGGCGCTGCCCCCTGTACCCCCGTTTTACGGATGCATAATAGAACATATGTACTGAGTTTGTCAAGAGGGGCTGGGCAGAGACGTTCGACCCCATAGGAGGATGTCGCTATTCTTCACGCATCTTTCATGGCCGGCTGAGCGCGTGGCACGGGCAGCGCACGTCCCTTTCCTACGATCAGGTAATTCGATTGCCTCATCGAAAGGAGACGAAAGATGTACGGAACCGTAGCGCGGATGCGTCTGAAGCCAGGGAAGGAAGCAGAGCTATCGGGACTGCTGCGTGAGTTCGACGAGTTGAAGGTGCCGGGCGCTATCTCCGATTATCTGTACCGGATGGACGGCGACCCTAACGAGTACTACCTGGTCGCGGTCTTCGCCGACAAGGCGAAATACATGGCGAACGCGGACAACCCCGAGCAAGACGCCCGCTTCCAGAAACTGCGGGCGCTGATGGAGGCGGACCCGGAGTGGCACGATGGCGAGATCGTCCACCACGTCTCGTGGATGTAGCCGCCGTTTAGCCTTCCGGTGTGTCGGCCACGTCGCGCGTCCTTCGGACGGCTAGCGGCCTGTCGCTTGAATCTTTGGGGGACACCCCCAAGACCCTTCCTCCTGAGGCGGACCTTTGGCCGGCAGGGGGCAGAGCCTCCTGCACCCCCACTTAAGCCCAGGAGGCTTGCGCGCCGATAGGTCAGCGCCGATGATCTATTGAGGCTGCTCCCTGGCGGAGCAGCAAAGGTAGCGACATGAGCGCCTGGCGTCGACTCGAATTCGGAATCCTTCTTCTGCTGCTCTTGCTGGCCACGGGCGTGGCGGGCTACACCACCATCGAGGGCTGGAGCTTTCTCGACGCCCTCTACATGACGGTGATAACGATCACGACCGTCGGCTTCCAGGAGGTGCATCCGCTCAGCGGCGGCGGGCGCATTTTCACGATGTTCCTGATCATTCTGGGCGTCGGTACGGCGCTGTACATACTGGTCGGCGTCGTTACGCTGGTAATCGAAGGCGAGCTGGGCGAGGCCTGGGGAGTGCGAAGAATGAAAGCGAAGATTCAAGCGCTGCGCAATCACTACATACTCTGCGGGTTCGGTCGCGTCGGCGAGGAGATAGGGCGCGAGTTCAAGGAGCGCGACATCCCGTTCGTCGTAATCGAGTCCAACCCCGAATCCATTGAACGCGCCAGGCAGCGCGAGTTCCTGCTCATCCAGGGCGACGCTTCGCTCGACGCCGTGCTCGTCGAGGCGGGGATTGAGCACGCCCGCGGCCTGCTCGCCGCCTCCGACTCCGACGCCGGCAACACGTATATCACGCTCACCTCGAAGGCGTTGAACCCGCAGGTGCTGGTTGTGTCTCGCGCCGGCCATCCCGCGAACATCGAGCGGATGCGTCGCGCCGGCGCCGACAGGGTCATCTCTCCGTACCAGATCGGCGGCAGGCGAATGGCGCTCTCGGCGCTGCAACCGCTGGTGCTGGACTTCATCGATACGCTCACGGGCGGGCGGCCGGAGGAGCGGATGGTCGCTGAGCTGGTCGCGACGCCGGAGTCGTGCCTGGCCGGCTGCACGCTGGATGAGGCGGTCAAGGAACGCGCAAACGCTGTCGTGCTGGCGGTCCAGAAGCCGGACGGAAAGATTGTCGTCGGCCCGGCGAGCAATACGGTTGTGGAGCGGGACGACCGGCTGATCATCCTGGGACGGGAAGTCGATATCGAAGCGCTCGCCGAGCCGCCCGCGCCGGCGGCCCCCTGAAGCCGCTGCCGTTGCTCGTAGCCGCCGATAGCGAGAGGATGCGCATCGGAGGCAGTTTCGGTGGCGCCATGCTCGCTGTTCGTCATTAATCCCATCGCTAGAGGCGCGCCGCCTCTTGACGTGCTGCGCCTCGCGTCTGCGCGGCTGGAGGCGGAAGGCTGGCAGACGGAGTTCGTCCTGACGCAGCGAAAGGGCGACGCCGTGGGGGTGGCGCGCGAGGCGTCGGGGTCGGGATGCGACGTCGTGATTGCCTGCGGCGGCGACGGCACCGTCAACGAGGTGGCGAACGGGCTGGCGGGTAGCGAGACGGCTCTGGCGGTCATCCGCGGCGGCACGGCGAACGTGTGGGCGAAGGAGGTCGGGATTCCGCGCGATCCGCTGGCGGCGGTGCGGCTGCTGAAGGAGGGACGGCGGCGACGCGTGGACCTGGGCGTCGTCGAGTCGGCTGCGGGGGAGTCGCGCTACTTTCTTCTGATGGCGGGCATCGGCGTGGACGGGCACGTCGTCGGGCACGTGCCGGAAGGGCTGAAGCGCCGATTCGGCGCCGTGGCGTACGTCGCATACGCGCTGGCGGACGGGGCGCGCTTTCGGCCGCAGCCCGTGTCGCTGACGATCGAGGGCGAGACCGCGGAAGTCAACCTGTTCTGGCTGGTGGCGGGCAATACGCGGTCGTACGGTGGACTGGTCAATATCACGCATCACGCCGTGGTGGATGACGGGCTTCTCGACATGTACGCGTTCACTGGCGGGAGCGTGGCGCGGAAGGTTGGCCTCTGGCTACGCGTGCTGACGCACCAGCAAGACAGCGCTCCGGGAATCGAGTACCGGCGGGTGCGGGAGGTGCGGCTCTCGACGCCGTCGCCGCTGGAGGGCCAGGTGGACGGCGAGGTCCTGGGCCTCGCGCCGCAGGTCATCCGGGTCGTGCCGCGGGCGCTGACCGTCGTTGTGCCAAAGGCGAAGAACGAGCTGTTCGGCCGCCTAGCCGGGCGACACTTCTCCCGCCTTGACGGTGAAGACGCGGGCGTCCGGCAGGGCCTCTAGCGCGTATTCCTCTTCCGCTGACGTAATCCAGACCTGATCGAAGCCGGCGAGGGCGTCGAGCACGCCGCGGCGGCGCGTCTCGTCCATCTCGGAGAGCACGTCGTCCAGGAGGAGGACGGGGCGGTCGCCGGTGGAGGCGTGGAGGAAGCGGGCCTCGGCGAGTCGCAGGGCGAGGGCGGCGGTGCGGCGCTGCGCCCGCGAGGCGAACGCGGCGGCGGGACGGCCGTCGAGGAGAAACAACAGGTCGTCGCGGTGAGGGCCCCACAGCGATGCGCCGGCGGCGACGTCCTGCGGGCGCGAGCGGGACAGCGTTTCGAGGAAGGCGGCGGCGAGCTCGCCTTCGTCCTTGCCGAGGAGGTCGGCGGCGGTCCAGTCGCGTCCCAGGCGGGGCTCGTAGACGAGGCGCAACTCTTCGCGCTCGCCGCTGAGGGCGACGTGCGCTTCGGCGGCAAGCGTCGCCAGGCTGCGGGTCGATTCGGCGCGGGCGCGGGCGATGTGGGCGCCGGTTTCGGCCATGCGCGCTTCCCAGAACGAGAGCTCGTCGGGGCGGGCAAGGCCGTCGCGGAGGCGTCGCAGGAGGGCGTTTCGCTGGAGCATGACGCGGGCGTATTCCTGGAGGGAGCTCAAGTAGCGGCTGTCGACCTGAGAGAGGGCGATATCGAGGTAGCGGCGTCGGAGGGCGGGCGGCCCGCCGATGAGGTCGAGGTCCTGCGGGGTGAAGAAGACCGAGCTTATCTGGCCGACGACCTGCGCCGCGCGCCTGGGGGCGCCGTTGACGCGGAGTCGCTTGCCGGCGCGGGAGGCGATGGGCTCTGTGCTGACGAAGCCGCGGACCGCCATTTCGACGCGGACGGGGCCGGCGAGGCGCTCGGCTTCGGCGACGATGCGGGCGACGGCCGGGCTTTCGGCGTTCCAGTTGATGAGGTCGCCATCGCTGGTTGTTCGGGGGGAGCGGACCGTCGACAGGAGGTGGACGGCTTCGAGGAGGTTGGTCTTGCCCTGGGCGTTTTCGCCGAGGAAGAGCAGCAGGCCGGCCGGCGGGTCGAGCTCCAGGCGGCGGTAGTTGCGGAAGTTGTCGAGGGTCAGGCGACGAACTAGCACGGCCTCAGTCTACAGGAGGAGGCGGAGACCCGCTAGCGGGGACCCGCAAGCGGCGGCCCGCCAGCGGAGGGCGTCGCCGCGTCAGTGGCCTTCCTGGTGACGGCGGCGCTTGAGGAAATCCTCGAGGTCTTTGATCAGCACTTCGCTGGGCGGCAGCGGCGGCAGGTCGGCATCATCCGACGACTCGTCGGCGGCGTCGGCGCGACGTTCGAGCTCCTGCAGGTACATCGCCGCCTCGGGGTTGGTGCCAATGATTGCAGTCACTTGCTGCTCGAAGCGCTCCACCGCGCGGTCGATGTCGTCGAAGTCGAGTCCGAGGGTAAAGAGGGCATCAACGGTGGCAACGAGCGCGCGCGCGACCTTCGGGTTCTGGCTGATGCCGAGGTAGTGCGGCACGCTGGCCCAGAGGCTTATGGCCGGGAGGTCGGCCTGGAGGCAGGCGTCGTGGATGACGCCGGGGATGCCCGTAGGCCCCTGGTAGCGCGTCGGGCCGACGTGGAGGGCGCGAAGCCGCTCCAGAAGCTGCGGGTCGGTGGCGAAGCCGATGAGCGGCACTTCGCGGGTGTGCGGAACGTCGCCGAGCATGGCGCCGAGGGTGACGATCATGCCGACATCGCACTGTTGCGCCACGTCCATGATTTCGGCGGTGAAGGCGCGCCACTTGAGCTGCGGCTCGACGCCCACCAGGACGACGACGTCGCGTTCGAGGGCGGGATCGACGTGGTAGAAGAAGGAGTTGCTGGGCCAGGTGAGGCTGCGCTGGTGGTCGGGGCCGACGGAGACGGTGGGCCGGGTGCTCGTGAAGTCGTAGAACTCCTCGGGATCGATGTCGGCGAAGCGCTCGGCGGACCACTTTTCGACTAGGAGGCGCGCGGCCGTGGTTGCGGACTCGGCGGCGTCGTTCCAGCCGGCGAAGGCGGCGACGAGCAGCGGGTTGCGCAGCGACGGTATTTGTTCGATGTGGGTGTACGGCATAGATTTCAAGCCGCGCGACCTCTCGACGGATGCCGCGCGTTACGGTTCGAGTATAGCATCATCCCGCGTCACGCGGCCAAGGGCGGGTTGCCACCCTGCCGCTGCCGCGGATGGCAACATTCATGTCTGTCTTCCCACCCCTCCTGAGGCGGGCCTTTGGCCGCCCGCCCAGAAGCGTCTTGAAGAAGTTTGGAGGCACAGTAACGCAGGCGGGTCCGGTACCCTTGGCGTATCGCCATTCGGGGGGACCGTGGCATAATGGGCGAAACTTTGCGTACAGGCGGTTATGACGGACCATAACGACTTCCCGGCACAGGCCCTCTTCGATCCCCGGTCTGTCGCCGTGGTGGGCGTGCCGCGCGGCCCGAAGGTGGGCCAGATCTTTCTCCAGGGGCTGCAGCACCCCGGCTACAAAGGGCCGATCTATCCCGTAAATCCGCACGCCGACGAAGTGCTGGGACTGCGCTGCTATCCGTCGGTGACGGCTCTGCCGGAGACGCCGGACCTGGCGATCCTCGTGGTGCCCGTCGAGTCGGCTGTCGAAGTGGTGCGGGAGTGCGCGGCGAAGGGCGTGAAGGTTGCGGCGCTGTTCACGTCCGGCTTCTCGGAGGCGGGCACGGAGGAAGGACGGCAGCGAGAGGCGGAGCTGCTGGCGGCAGCGCGAAGCGGACCGCGGCCGCTGCGACTTCTCGGCCCGAACTGCATGTCGGTCTTTGTGCCGAAGACGGGGCTTTCGATGTTCCCAGGCCTGCCGGCGGAGATCGGCAACATCGCTTTCGTCTCGCAGAGCGGCTCGCTGTGCACCTTCGTGATCGGCATCGGCCATAACCGAGGGCTGGCGTACAGCAAGGTCGTCAGCATCGGCAATCAGGCCGACCTGTGCGCCGCCGACTTTTTCGAGTTCTTCGCCGATGACCCGGAGACGACGGTAATCGGCTCTTACCTGGAGGGCGCGAAGGAGGGTCCGCGGCTGTTCCGGGCGCTACAAAAGGCGGCGTCGCGCAAGCCGGTGATCATCTGGAAGGCAGGTCGGACGAGCGCCGGCGCGAAGGCGGCGCACTCCCATACCGGCGCGCTTTCCGGCGAGTCGCGCGTGTGGTCGGCGATGCTGCGGCAGGCGGGCGCAATGGCGACGCACGACCTGGACGAGACGCTGGACCTGCTGGTGGCCGCTCACCTGATACCGCGGGATGGCGGCCGGCGGGTCGCGATTCTGGCGGGTCCGGGCGGGCCTGCGGTCTCCGCTTCCGACGCCGTCGACGAGAACGGGCTGGAGCTGGCGCAACTGAGCGCGGGCACACAAGAGGTGCTGCGGGGCATCATTCCGCTGGCCGGCACGAGCGTGCGCAACCCCATCGACATGGGGCTCGTGGTTCTGGGCGCGGTGGAGATGTACTATCGGGCAACGGAGGCGGCGGCGCTGGACCCCGGCGTCGACGCGATCCTGACGATCGGCGGTTCGACGGCTGTGGGCTCGTTGGATTCGTTTGCGGAAGCGATCGAAGGGATATCGCAACGCACGGGCAAGCCGATCATGCAGTCGTCGGTGGGCGGCGAGATGCCGTACGAGCAGGCGTTTGCGGCGCGCGGGGTACCGACGTTCCCGAGTCCGGAGCGGGCGCTTCGGGCGTATGCGCGCGTGACGGGCCACGCCCGCTAATATCCCACGCGATCTAGCGCGATCAAGAGGGCTTGGTCGCGACGCCGCAGATGTCCCACAGCGGCAACCGGTGAAACTCCCCTTCGAATTGTAGTGACGCGTCCGCGAGCGCCGAGCGCCACTCGTCGGCGCTGAACATTGCGTCGCGTAGGTGCGGCAGGAGGCGGTAAACGAGCATCAGGTAGCGACGCGACGGCTCGGCGAAGCAGAATCGCCCGCCCGGCTTGAGGACGCGCGCGACCTCCGGGAAAGCCGCCCGCCAGTCGGGGACGTGGTGGAGGACGCCGACGACGAAGACAGCGTCGAAGAGGGCGTTGGCGAAGGGCATGTGCGTGGCGTCGGCGACGAGCGGGGCGACGGGCAGGCCTTTGGCTCGACGGCGGGCGCGCTTCACCATTGCGGCGTCGAGGTCGAAGGCGGCGACGAGGCGCGGTTGCGCTTCGCGGGCGAGACGGACGCTGACGATGCCGGGGCCGCAGCCCAGGTCGAGTACCGTCGCATCGGCGGGAAGCTTCGCCCAGCGCAAGAGGGCTTCGACCTCGCCGCGGGCGAGCAGGGCGCGGAAGGGGCTCATGACGAGCAGGCTTTCGACCAGGTTCATCTTCGTCACAGCCGCGTCTCCTAGGTTTCGTCGCATTATAGCAGTAGCACAATAGGGGAAGGGCAGACGCCGGCCGATCCCCTTGCCCGTCACAAGGGCGGCGGTGTACGATAGTGTGGCAGGGAAGCAATAGGCGTGAGCGAAGGGAATGACAGATGGTGGTCACGAAGCGAATTCGTCTGGAGACGCGGGGGAACGGTGATACGCAGGACATCACGCAGGCGGTGGCGCGGGCCGTCGGCGAGTCGGGCGCGAAGGCGGGCGTCGTGACGCTGTTCTGCCCGGGCTCGACGAGCGCGCTGACGACGATCGAGTTCGAGCCGGGCGTGATCGCCGACCTGCAGCAGGTGTTCGACGAGGTGGCGCCGCAGGACCGCTACTATCGCCACAACGAGCGCTGGGGCGACGGCAACGGCCACAGCCACGTGCGGGCTTCGCTGCTGGGGCCGTCGCTGGCGGTGCCGTTCGTGGACGGCGTATTGACGCTGGGAACGTGGCAGCAGATAGTGCACGTGGACTTCGACGTTCGGCCGCGGCGTCGGGACGTGATCGCGCAGATCGTGGGCGAGTAGGCTGGAAACCGAAGGGAATCTTTTCGGGCCGAAATGCGTTGTATTGAAGTGAGTTGATGGTTTCCAGGGCGGTTCGATGAGCATTAGGAAACCAGCGAGAAGCTATCGCTTTGGATTTGTCCTGGTCGGGTTATTGCTGGCGGCCGCGCTGGTCGGCATCGGTCTGGTTGCCGGCTGCGACCGGTTGCCCCTCCACTCGTCGGCCACGTCTACGCCTCTGCCCGTCCCGACGGATGGGCCGCCGCCCGCTGACACGCTGGTCCCAACCGCAGCGCCTGTTCCAGGAACGCAGCTCGTCGCGGGCACGAGCATTGTCGTCGGCGGGCCGGTGCGGCTGCGCGGCGACCCTTCGACGGTCAATCCGCCCACGGGCACCGTGTACGACGGCCAGACGCTGAAGATCGCCGCCCTCGTGAAGGGTGAGAACTGGCTGATCGGGTCGCAGACGTGGGTGTCGTCGATCCCGGAATGGACGACCGACTGGTACCGTCTCGACGACGGCAGCTACATCTACGGGGCGTTCGTGTTCACGCTGCTGCCGGGCGAGACGTCGCCGACGATAAACCCCGGCGGCGCGGAGAAGTGGATCGACGTCAATCTGACGAATCAGACGGTGACGGCCATGATCGGCAACAATGCGATCCACATGGCGCTGGCGACATCGGGCAGCGCGGACTTTCCGACGCCGCAGGGGACACATCACATAGAGCCGGACGGGCGCGTGGCGTCGGTGGATATGACGGCGACGCAGGCGGGCTATTCGCCGGCGCAGGCGACATATGACGTCCAGCGCGTGCTCTTCACGCAGTACTTCGACCGGATGGGGAACGCCATCCACCTCAACTACTGGCGTCCGGAGGAAGTGTACGGCAACACGCCGACTAGCCACGGCTGCGTTGGGCTGCAGCTTCACGACGCGCAGTATTTCTGGCTGTTCGGGGCGCCGAACATGAGGGTGGAGATCCACAACTAGGCGTTGGGCCTATTAACCCCAATACGGGCGTCATTCTTCCCACCCCTCCTGAGGCTGGCCTTTGGCCGCCCACCCAGGAGCGTTTTGTTGGGGCCAAGGGGACACCCCTTGGAACCTCCTCCAGGGGCGGACCTTCGGCCGGCAGAGGGGAAACCCCTTGTATCTTTACGGTCGTTGTATTCTTTGTGGGGATCGGGAGGCATGCCTCCCGATCCGGAGTGCGATAGACCGATTGCCCTCTGGTCCACCAGAGACCGTTGCAGAGCGGGGGTCATC
>Ga0187849_1001952_pt1 | contig 20794 bp, 16 predicted proteins | sample June2016WEW_4_10_2_FD_132412 | JGI IMG/M metagenome (GOLD analysis project Ga0187849, IMG submission 132412) | Peatland microbial communities from SPRUCE experiment site at the Marcell Experimental Forest, Minnesota, USA - June2016WEW_4_100 | ecosystem: Environmental > Terrestrial > Soil >...
GGAGGGGTGCTCGGACCCAGGCCGTTGGCCTGGGCTGAGGTAGTTCGCCCCTTTGGGGCTCGATTGGGCATCAGCAGCATCAGCACCCCCGGTGTCCAGCAAAAGATGTGGGACACGATCAGTGGGGGGAGAGGGGGAACCGCAAGGCGGTGGGTGAGGGGGTCGAATGTTGGGAACGGTCAGCTTAAGTGAACAGTATTGAGGCTCGAGGATGCTACACCATGAGTGATTGTGCTGCCAAGCTCGGAGACCGCATGGTTCGCAATTCTGAGATTTGCGGAGAGTATCCCATATTCAAGAACACCCACGTACCGCTGCGCACCATCCTGAAGTGCCGAAGCCTGACCCATGCTGCTTCGGATTTCCTGTATAATGAAATCGCAATCGGGTACGGTTTGCCAGGGGGAAAGTCCGGTGGCAATCTGACAACGAGCTACACCGAATCGGCGAGTGAGTTCCCGGGAGAAACTTCTCTATGGCACAGCGAATGGTGAAGTGCGTGAAGTTGAATAAAGAACTTCCTGGTCTGGAGGAGCCTCCGTGGGCGGGAGAACTCGGCCAGCGCATTTACGATAATGTTTCCCAACAGGCTTGGAACCAGTGGATTGACTTCCTGAGGATGTTGATCAATGAATATCGCTTGGTGCCCTCGACGAAGGAAGCCCAGGAATTTATCGCCAACCAGATGGAGCAGTTTTTCTTCGGCGAAGGCTCGGTGCATCCCGCAGGGTATGTCCCGATCAAGTGAGAATGTTGGTTCTATGGGCGAGTAAGGGGATGAAGCTATAGGCGTTAAAACAAGGCACCTATGGCGCAGATTCAAGCCCCGGAAGGGCGCCATCGTTTGGCCGACGGCGCGAGCCGCTGTGAAAAAATCCCGTTGCAGCGGCCGTCTCTGACCGCCGCTACAGATCGCAGCTCACATTTTTTCACAGCTTCGCGAGCCGTGGGAGTCCGCGGGGTAGAGTAACCCGTGAGCCACGGTAGTGGCGACATCAGAATTCTGCCGGGTCCTTGGTGATGATGTCGCCCCTGCCGGGGCTTGACAGGCTGCGGAAAAACGCTCCAATACTGTCATCCTGAGCGAAGCGAAGGATCCCTGTATTTGAATTTTCAAGCAAATACAGAGGTCCTTCGTCGGCTTCGCCTCCTCAGGATGACAGTGTGAGGGGTTTCTCCGCAGCCTGTTGAGAAGTATTTCCACTTCCCTTTTTTCCCACGGCTTGCGAAGCTGTGAAAAAATTCCTTGGAAGGGCAAAAGCATTTCGCGCAGAGACGCAAAGCCGCAGAGGCACAAAGAAAACAATGCCGTTGATCTTTCCGAGTCTCTGCGTCTCGGCGTCTCTGCGCGAGATTGTTTATTTTTTCACAGCTTCTTTGCGGGCGCCGTACTGCGCAACCCCGCGTGGCGTTGCTCATGTTTCGCGACGCCGCTATTTTCGCCGCTTCAATCGCCTCTTGCTAAGCTGGGGAGATGTGGGTAGCATCAATTTCAAATTCAGCCTGGGAGGTCGGGATAAGCCTAAGAATTGGACGCGTCGCCGGAATGCATCGTAGAGCTTCGTAACGTCGGTAAGCGCTACGGGGAACACGCTGCCCTGGAAAACTTTTCGCTCACGGTGCGACGGGGCGAATTCCTGACGCTTCTCGGTCCGAGCGGAAGCGGCAAGACCACGCTGCTGCGCCTGGTGGCGGGATTCGAATTGCCCCAGGATGGGCAGATCCTGATTGACGGGCGCGATGCTTCCCCCCTACCTCCTTATCGTCGCAACGTCAACACCGTCTTTCAACATTACGCGCTTTTCCCCCACCTCACCGTTTTCCGCAACGTCGCCTTCGGCCTGGAGCAGAAGAATCTTGCGGCGGAGACGATTCGCCGCCGCGTCCGCGCCATTCTGGAAATGGTGGAGTTGCCCGGCAAAGAGGATCGCTATCCCCATCAACTGAGCGGGGGCGAAAAACAGCGCGTGGCCCTGGCGCGAGCGCTGGTGCTGGAGCCCGCCGTGCTCCTGCTCGATGAGCCGTTGGGCGCGCTCGACCAAAAACTTCGGCAACAGATGCAGGTGGAATTAAAGCGCCTGCGCGCGCGCCTGGGCATTACCTTTATCTTTGTGACCCACGACCAGGAAGAAGCCCTGGTGATGTCCGACCGCGTGGCGGTGATCAACCACGGGCATCTCGAGCAAGTGGGCACGAGTGAAGAAATCTACGAACGCCCGCGAACGCACTTCGTGGCCGACTTCATGGGCGTGGAGAATTTCTTTGAGGTGCGTTGCGCCGCGCACACCCCGGAGGGCACGCGGTTTGAGATGGAGGGCGGGCAGGCCCTGTGGGCATCGAACTCCGCGGACCTTCCCCCGCATTCGCTTGCTACGCTGGCGGTGCGGCCGGAGTGCGTGCGCTTGACGCACGATCCTCCCGCCGCAAACGGCGGCCCGCTGAATCTGCTGGAGGGCGAACTTGTCGAGACGATCTACGAGGGAGGAAGACGCCGCTGGGCGGTGCGTGTTTCCAGTGGCCAGCGCGTGGTGGTGCGGGACTCCAACGCCTCGCGCGAATCGCCTCTAACCGGCGAAGCAAAAGTTTATGTCTCGTGGGATGCAGCGCGGAGCTTGGTCTATCCGCGCGACGACACAGGGCGGCGCTGACGCGCCTCGAAGCGTGTAAGCAATATAAAAATCCAGGCCAGCTCGGGAGGCGGCCTGGGCGCAATTGCCCAATTCTGCAACCAACCGGGCATCAACCCCATCTCTTAACAAGGGCGGAAGTTGATTTAGGCAAGGGAGGGCAGGATCGGGAGGCAGCGGGGAGTTCGACCGCTCCGCGCAACAGGGAGGGCAGGGTGAGCATAGAAAAAGTGGTGAAATCAGACGCGGAGTGGAAGCAAATCCTCACCCCAGAGGAGTACCAGGTGACACGCCACGGAGGCACCGAGTGCGCCTTCACCGGCCAATTCTGGGATTTTCACGAAGAGGGAGTTTTCCGCTGCGTATGTTGCGGAGCCGACCTCTTTCATTCCCAAAAGAAATTCGAATCCGGCACGGGCTGGCCGAGCTTCTGGGAGCCAGCGGAGACCCAGAACATCCAACTGAAAACCGACATGAGTTACGGCATGAGACGCACGGAAGTGCAGTGCGCCCGGTGCGACGCGCACCTTGGCCACGTGTTTGAAGACGGCCCCCCGCCGATGCACCTCCGCTATTGCATTAATTCCGTCGCTCTCAAATTTGTGAAGAATGCATGAGGAGGCGCCGGCGGTTGGATTGCCACCCGGGGCCGCAGCCGCCTTCCGCCCATGGTCGCGGGGCGCTGTGCCTTTCAGTGGCTCCCCGCGGCGCGATCGAGTGCGCCCAAATCCGCGAGTTGCTTTTCCAAATCCGTAAGCGCGTTTTGGAGCATCACCCGATGGCGCGGGTGCTGACTTGCTTGCATTTGTTGTTGCAGGTGGGCGCGAGCCAGCAGCAGTGTTTCCTTCTTGCGCAGCGCTGCGGCCCCTTCCGGGGTCAAACGGTTCCTGGCAGTTTCCTTCCGCTCCGACTGCGAGGTTTCAATCTGCGACTCTGCCGATTTGCTTTCCCAGCCTCTGGCCATGAATTTCCAAGTTCCGGGACTGCCTGCTCCTCCAGCCTCGCCGGGGTCTGCCGGGCAAGAGGTATTTGCGAGCCCACTGACCATTTTACTCCCACAGAAGGCGATGTGACGCACAAAGCTGGGCGGCACCGCGCACCCCTCGGGTTGCAAATGCCCAGCGGTTCATCTATCGTCATGCGCGTCATCGCAGTTTTTTTCTTCTCGTAGTGGCAATGACCGGACTGGCAACGCCGGCCGCGAAGCAGCTCGTGCCGTTTCTCCCGAATTCCCGTTGTGGAAGGGCGCTGAGTGCGCAGGCGGGGTCAGGCGCCGACATCCAGGCGGGTTAAGTTGGAACGGCACTCGCAGAGCGGAGGTGAGAATGAAAGGCCTAAGGCGAAAACTTCTCGTGGCGATCACCGCCGCTCTCACGCTGGGCCATCCATCCGCGCAGGCTCAAACTTACAACCTGATGCCGCGACCGACGGAGCTCGAGCCCAGCTCGGGCCGGTTGGTGATTGACGGAAGCTTCCGCGTGGCGCTGGAGGGGTACCAGGAGCCGCGTCTTGAGGCCGCCGCTGCCCGCCTGCTTCGGCGTCTCTCGCTCGAAACCGGAATCCCCTTCCGCGGCGGGCTGGAAAACGAACCTGGCAAAGCAACCCTGGTGCTCGAATGCGATCACGCGGGGGAGGCGGTCCAATCGGTGCGGGAAGACGAATCCTATCAACTTGATGTCACCCCGCAACAGGCTCGTCTGACCGCTCCCACGCCGGTGGGAGCGCTGCGGGGCGTGGAGACTTTTCTCCAGCTTGTCGAGCTCGATGCGCAGGGATTCAGTGCTCCTGCCGTGCGCATCACGGACCGTCCGCGATTTCCCTGGCGCGGCTTGATGATGGATGTCTCGCGCCACTGGCTTCCCGCCGAGGTCTTGAAGCGCAATATGGACGGCATGGCCGCCGTAAAACTCAATGTGCTGCACGTTCATCTCACGGACGACCAGGGATTTCGTATCGAGAGCAAGAACCATCCCAAGCTGCACGAACTGGGCTCGGACGGCCACTACTACACCCAGACCCAGATGACCGAGCTGATCGCCTACGCGCGCGACCGCGGCATTCGCGTCGTCCCGGAGATTGAGATGCCGGGCCACTCCACAAGTTGGTACGTGGGATATCCGGAACTCGCCGGTGGTCCCGGCCCGTATCAGATCGAGCGCAAGTGGGGCATCTTCGACCCCACCCTGGACCCGACCCGCGAAGAGACGTACGCATTTCTCGATAGCCTGATCGGCGAGATCGCCGCACTCTTTCCCGATGAATACCTCCACGTCGGCGGTGACGAGGTCAACGGCAGGCAGTGGGACACGAACCCCCAGATCGTGGCTTTCAAAAAAGCGCACGGAATGAAAGACAACGCCGACCTCCAGCTTTACTTCAATCGTCACCTGCTGCCCATGATCCAGAAACACGGCAAGAAAATGATTGGATGGGACGAGATTTTTCATCCCGACCTCCCCACAGATATTGTCGTACACTCCTGGCGCGGGCCGGAGTCTCTGGCCCAGACGGCGCGACTGGGTTACTTGAGCATTCTCTCCAATGGCTACTACCTCGACTTCGCGTTGCCACCGGCAGACTACTACCGAGTCGATCCCCTGGCCGGCGCCGCTCGGAGCCTTACGCCCGAGCAGGCCTCGCGCATCCTGGGCGGCGAGGCTTGCATGTGGAGCGAGCTCGTAACGCCGGAAAACGTCGACTCGCGCATCTGGCCCTCCACCGCCGCCATCGCCGAAAGGTTCTGGTCTCCCGAGGACGTGAAGGATGTAGATTCCATGTATCGACGGCTCGAAGTCGTCAGCCGCGAACTCGACTGGGTGGGCGTAACGCATCACTCCAGCTACCCGCTGATGCTCGCCCGCTTGGCGGGGATGCACTCACCGGAGACGCTCGAAACGCTGGCGGACGTCCTGGAACCCCTCAAGTACTATAAACGCCAGAACGCGCGCGAATACACCAGTCTCGCGCCGTTCAATCGCCTGGTGGACACCGTGCGACCAGAGAGTGAAAAGGCGCGGATTTTTGCCGGCATGGTAGATCATCTGAGCGCCCATCAAGAGGCGGTTCGCAAACAACTCATCACTTGGTGCGACAGTCGCGAGGAACTGCTCCCCCTTCTGAAGCAGTCGGCGCTTCTCGAGGAAGATATCCCCTTGGCGGAGGATCTATCGGCGGTAGCCCGGGCCGGGCTGGAGGCGTTAGACTACCTTGACTCCGGCCATCCTGCCCCTCCAGCTTGGGTGCAGGAGCAGTTCGTGCTGTTGGACTTGGCCGCCAAACCCCACGCGGAACTGTTGCTGATGATCGTGGAGCCCGTGCGCAAGCTCGTCGAGGCAGCCCAGAAAGGTTCAAGCTTCCCCAAGGGGGCGAGGGCAGCAAATCCAAATTAATGCAAAATTGTGAGTCTCTGCGCAAATCAGCTTTCGGCGCAGATTCGGGAAATGACTTTGCCCAGCGCATCTTCGAAAACTTCGCGCGCGGGCAGGAGGCTCAGGACGAGAAAGCCTTCGGAGGGAAAATCGTAGAAGTGTCCCGGATGCACAGAAACGCCCTCTTGAGTGAGCAATTCCGCCGCCCAGTCCTCATCGCTGCGCGTCGAGGGCACCCGCAGAATGGCGTACCAGCCGCCTTCGACTTTTAACCTGGTCACGGGCAGGCCGGGGGCGAGCAGTTCATCGAGCTTGCACAGATTGGCCTGCACCCGCTCCAGTATTTGCAATTGAATGGCGCGCCGATGCGCAAGCCATTGGGGTGTGGCCAGAGCCACGGGCGCGCTCACGGAAAGGTAAGTGTCCGCAATCACCTCCAGGCGCGCTTGTGCCTGACTGCGCAATTCCGGCGGGCCGTTCACCACAATCCAGCCCAGCTTCATCTGGGGTAAGGCGGAGATCTTCGATAGTCCGCTGAGCGTGAAGGTGAGGGCCTCCGAGTTTTGCGCGTGGGTCACCACTCGTTCCGCGTCCGCGCTGAAGCCATAATCGGCAAAGACTTCATCGGCAATGATGGCCGCCCGGTTTTGGTGACAAATCTCGATCATCCGCCCCAGTTCGCGCTTTTGAAGGTAGGATCCCGTGGGATTGTTGGGGTGCACAACCAGCACGGCGCGCGAGCGTGATTCCCATCGCGAGGCGAGCGCTTCCAAATCCACCTGCCAACCGTCGTCGTAGACCAGGGGGTAGGGGGTCACCTCGACGTCATTCAAGGCGCCAAGAAAATCGAAAAGGGGATAACTCGGCTGGGGCGCCAGGATTTTGTCGCCTGGGTTGGCGAGAAGCCGGAACACGAATGAGTAAGCTTCGCTGGTGCTGGCAGTGAGAAAGATTTGGTCAGGGTCAAGCTGAACTCCGCGCTCGGAGTAGTACTGCGCCACCGCTTCCCGCGCCGTGCGCAGGCCGCGCGGGTCCGGCTCGTAAGTAAGTGAGCGGGGATTGTGGAGCGGGGCAAGAATCTCGTCCACGTCGAGCGCGAAGCCGCAACGCGTAGGATTTGATTCCGTCAGGTCCAGAATCGGCAAGCCGCGCGCCCGGCGCTCGCGCAGCAGTTCCGAAAGGCGATTGGGGGTTAGCGACCAGTTGGTGCGGGATGAGAACATGCATGAAGGGCAGAAGTTAGAAGCTAGGAGTTAGAAGTTAGAAGGCCAAATGGAGGAGTTAGGAGAAATACCTCCCAACTCCAACCCTGACTTCTAGCTCCCGACTTCTAACCTCAGCTTCATAACTTCATCCTTTAACCTTTATCCTTCAACCTTCTAACTTCTAACTTCTCGCTTCTAGATTCTCTCGAAGATTTTCAACAAGCCTTCCAGACACTCGCGCGTGCTTTCCATTTTATTGCCGTCCGGGCGGCGGTAATGGGTCTCAAGGGACATCGTCTCCTGGTACCCGTCTTTAATCAAGGCCCGGAACTGGCCAGGGTAATCCACGACGCCGCTGCCCACGGGCACATAGTGGGTCTTGCCGGTCTTGGGATCGCGGGCCACATCTTTGATGTGCATGTGGGGGAAAAGGCCGCGCACGTGGTTGTACCCGTCGGGGTAGGGAACTTCCCCCAGATCCACGGCGTTGGCGGGATCCCAGTTGCCGCGCAGCCAGGGTGAGTTGATCTCGCGGAGCATCCGCCCCAATTCCTTCCCCGTGCCGACGTTGCAGGAGGGCTCGTTCTCGAGCACCAGCAAGATCTTGTTCGGTTCCGCCAGCGCCGCGGCTTTCTTCAAACGCTTAACGATGTGCGGGTACGCTTTGTCGGGGTCAGGCACGCGCCAGTAGCTGAAGATGCGAACCTTCCCGGTGCCGAAAAGCCGCGCCGTCTCGAAGGACTTTTTCAGCAAATCCTCGGCGTCTTCCTCCGTGAAGTGGGCCTTAAAGGTGTCGCGTTTTTCGGAAGGCAGCGCGGGCATTTCCGGCAGATTCCATTTGTAAATCGGCGAGCCGATGTCCGATACGTGAAAGTGATGCTTGTCGATGATCTGTTTGGCGCGCTCCAGCTCCGGCGGGGACATACTCATGACGTTCTTGCCGCCGATGCTACGCAATTCGCAGTAGGAAAGTGAGTAGCCGGCCATAAACTCCAGAGCTTGATCGAGATCCTGAGAGATTTCGTCGGTGATGACCCCCAGCTTGAACGGCAGGGGTCCATCCGCGGGCGCCGCCGCGCCCAGCGTAGCTCCGGCGCCCAAGGCACCCATTGCCAAACAGAACTTTCTTCGTGTCCATTGGTCCGTCATGCCATGCCCCCTTCGGTAAAAGAATGTTTCTGCGCATGCTTCCGCTCACGCCGCAGCCATTATGCACTTGAATCGTGATTCGGAAAAGGCGGCAGCTTCGCGGGGATGCGCAACATAGAAGTGAATGCCGATCCCTCGGACGTAGCGCGGGCAGCCTGCCCCGATGAATCGGGGTCTCGCCCGCTGTGGCGCGGGCAGCCTGCCCGTGCGTTCGTGTCATCTGACCCCGGTTTCGTATCATGCCCCTCCAGGCTCCGGGTTTTGTTGCAGGGCGGGAGCGGGACGCTCCCGCCACAGCGGGCAGGCTGCCCGCGCCACCCCATCATAACAATGTCGGCGAGCGGTCTCAATAACTGACGTTGTTGTGGTCCTGGCCGTGGCAAAGCAGGTTGCAGGAACCATGGAAGGCGGTTTCTTGCCCAGGGCGTGTGTTCGCTTCCGCCGTCGGTCCGCCACTGCACGCTCCAGAGGGGAGTATCGAGCGCCACGCAGAGGGTCTGGCTCAAAATGTCAGAAAAATAGGGCACGAGAAACCCAGGGCCGGACAACTCCTTGGCCCCGCGTGCTTGCAGAAGGCAGTTTCCAGATTCAAGAGTTTGCTGAGGAATCGGGTTGGCATCCGGGTGATGGAGCTTGGATGTGCGTAAGTCCCAGAGGGACGGCTTTGCCCCGTGGCCCGGGACGCCGCATGGGGTTGGCAGGACAGCAGGCGTGCCTCTGTGCCCCACAGGAGCGGGCCAGGAAGTTGAGTTTTCACTCGCCTATCAGTTTGTCTGGTACGCCCCTCCCGGGCGTGGGCATGAAAAGAGTAGGCGCTCCCAACCCAGGCAGGTGTCCCCCCGTGGTTGATAGAGCGCCCGGTGGGGGTGCGAATGTCCAAGTTCCAGCCTTGGCTACGTGTTTCTGACAATACCGATAGCCCGTTTTCGAGATGATCAACATGCGACACGTTGTTCCGCGCCACCAGGGCCGCAAAGTCGCGCCGGTCCTGACAAATTCGGGAGCGCGGCATCCAGAGAGGGAATGGTCGATCCCCCGCCCGGAGACCAGCAGTCTAGAACTGGTATTCGATTGTGGCCGACAAGACGTGGACCCGGTACGAAGGCTGATCCGCACCCAGGAAGATGTACCTGGCCGCCGAGTTATCGCCGACGACGAAACCCGGATAGAAGGAGCTGGGCTGCGGTATTCCAACATTCGCCACCGCGCTGGGACAGCCCGTAACCGGCGCCGCTGTCGTGCCGATGCAACCCATGTACGGAGTCATCGCCGAGGTCTGGAAGTCCCGGTTGTCGAACTGCTGGTAACGGTACTCCAGCTTCGGCATGATGTTCTTGGTGAGCGTGTACTTGAAGACGACTCCGATTTCATGAATTCGGGTGGTCGTCTCAGGGTAGCTTTGGGGCGTGCTGGTGCCGGTAAGGGTGAAGGCGTTGAGGCCAGTAGTGATGGTGGGATTGCCAAGCGCGCTGGAAAAGACATTGCCCTTACCTGCGGATAGAGAATAGTACGTCGTCAGGTAGACCTTCTTCCCCAGATACAAATCCAAGCCCCCGGCATAGGTATCAAAGATGTCGTGGTACGAACTTTCCCAGTCATTATTGGCCGTGTCGCAGCCCGTGCAAGTCAGAATTGTCTGCGTACCCGAAGTCGGCGTGCGGCTCCGCGAGATCATTCTTTTGTAGTACCGTTCGTGGGTATATTCGGCGAACAGTGACGCCGCCGGCGAAAACATGTAGTTCGCATCAACGCTATAGATGTACGAGAGGTCCTTCAACGCCCCATAGAGGTAGTAAGGCGCCGTGGTCGCCGCGGAGCCCGTGAGGAAGTTAAGGGGCGTGGGGCTATTGACGCCACCGGGCATGTTGAAGTTGGATTGGATCGTCTGGAAGCTTCCGTCGAAGCTGAACTTCTGCACGTCGTACTCCACCGACGCATCGGCACGGTTCAGGAGCCTGGCAGCCTCGTCGAATCTGCGATTACAACGCTGGTCGGCAGTGAAAACCACGCTCGTGGAGGTGCAACTGACCGGGAGATCCGTCGTGGGATCGCTGGCGTCAACATCCTGGTAGGTATCAGGTGTCCGCTCCGAGCGGCGGTAGCCAAACCGGAATTGCAGGTCCTTGCGAGGGTTCAGGTCGAGATCAGTGACGAACGAGTGCTCGACCGAGTGCTCCACGTCGCGATAGGAACGGTCGAACCATTCACCTTCGTAACCGGCCTTCAGGGAGCTCTTCTTGCCGAAGAACCAGTTGGCGGTCAGTTCGACGTCCTTCTTGTTGTAGCCGAAAGGTTTGTTAGCCGTGGGGCTGGTTACGCTGGGGACCCCGACGTCCCCCTCCGCCGGTGTGAAGTTGTGCACTCCCGTGTTGTTGTTATAGTCGTATTGGCGGTAGGCGCCCTTTATCTGGATTTTCTTCCAGGGTAAGGTGACGAGCGTGTAGTTCATGGCCAGAGTTTGCTTGCTGCCATTCAGACTGGAAACCGGCAGTACCGAAAGGGAAGAGCAGGCCTGCGTACCGGTGCCGCAGGTATTGATCGCACTGTTCGTGGTGTAGGGCAGGAAGGGGTCGTTTTGGCTCAGCCAGCCCGGGGTGACGGTGGCCATGAAGCGGAGGTACTTGGTCACGTCGGAAGCCCCCGCAAAGTTCAAGTAGTGCGCGTGGTTACTGGGATACATGGCCATGCGCCCGGTAAGAGGGTCGTTGGCGTCCTCATTGGTGGCGCGGAACGGGTTGTCAAACACCATCTGATTGATGTTTTCCTCGAAGAACGATCCCAGATAACCGAGTTGTATGCCCCAGTCCTTCTTGCCGAACTCGGTGCCGGCCTTGACCGTGTTGGTGAAGTAGTCGATGGGTTCCGGCAGCTCGGCGCCGGCGCCGCTGGTCGCCGTCGCGCTCGGGCTGGAGTTAAAGAGCGTCCCGATGGGCCGGCTGCCGACCTGGTTCTCTCGCGAGAACATGCCAGAGATAATCCAGTCCGGGGTGACGTAATAGCTGACCGTTCCGGTTCCGGCCTTGCGTAAGATCGACGGAGTAATGAAATTCTCGCTACAGGACGGTGGCTGCGTTGCCGGGGGTATGGCGATACCACACAACACCTGACTAACCATGAAATACGGCAGCGTCGTGGCAGCGCCGGTGACTAACGATTGGGCCTGCAGGGTGGCCTTCAGCGCCAAAGGGATGGTATACACGCCCGGACTCGTTTGGGTGTAGAGCATGCGGGCGGTATTGGTGTAGATGTGCGGTATCTCGTCGTAGCGGAACTGGATCTTGAACTTGCCGTATCGGCCGAAGGTGGCCAGATAGCTTTGGTTCTTGTAGATGCTGCTCTGCGACTGCAGGCTCACGTAGTTCTTCGAACCGAGGACGTCGTCAAAATTCATGTGGAACCTGCGGATGTAAAAGCCGCTCCTGATGTCGCTATATTCGTTGAATTTCGAACTCATCACGTCAGGGGTAAACGGAAGATCCGGGCGCCCATACTCGTCGCCCAGGACATGCCGGAATCCAAACTCGACGCTCCCACGCTGGGCGGGCTGCTCCTGTTGCGCAGGTGCTTCCTGGCCGAACAGCAGACTCGGGGCGAGAAGCAGCGCGAGCAGTACCAGTATTGTTGGCGGTCTCATCAATCTCATGGCTCTCTCCTTCCTAGCGCAGGAACATGTTCCCGGAGGGATGGTTCGATCCGTGGATCCTTGAATGGCAGTTCGTGCAACCCCGGTTGAAATCCCGGACGGAGTTGAGGACGGTCGGGGTCGTTGGGTGACGACTGGAGTCGTGGCAGGTATCGCAAAGGCGGGGCATGCGTACCTTCAGCAATTGCGGGTTGTTGGTGCCGTGCGCCTCATGGCAATTGGCGCAGTTTTCCATCACCGGCGGGTGCTCCCAAAGGAAAGGACCACGGCGCTCGGTATGGCAGCTTAGGCAGTTCTCGTTGATCGTGCTCTGAATGAGCTGCTTGGGGTTGGGAGTGCCGTGCGGGTTGTGACAACTTGTGCAGGTCACCTTGCCTTCGCGATACGGCATGTGCGAGGAACGCTGCAACTGTGCGCGGCGCATCTGGTGACATTGCAGACAGAGTTCCGGCTGCGCCTTCTTGACCCCCCGGTTATCGGACAGCGGAGCGCTGTAGCGGGTGTCGGAGGAGAGCGCGACCTGCACCTCCTGCTTCACCTGGTGGCAGTCCACGCAGGCCATGGCGCGCGATTCGTGCGGGCTGCCCTTCCAGAACAGCCGGTTGCCGCGTGAATGGCACGCTAAGCAAGCCGCGTTTTGCTCTTCCACCGTGTTGATGGAATCCTTGCCGAAGCGCAGGGGAATGGTGTCCTTGCCGCCGCCCCCGGCGACGTGAGCTTTGCCGGGCCCATGACAGGATTCGCAACCAAGCTTTTCTAATGCCGTCCGGGGATTGGCGAAAATCTTCCCCATGACCGTGTTCTTGAAACGCCTCTGCTGATCCGGGTGACAGCCCAGGCAAGTTTCGGTCCCGACGTAGTCTCCGTTCCCCTTCGCCGGCGGTTGCGCTTTCGCGCTCTGGTCCGCGGCCTTCACTTCAGCCGGTGCGCGCAAGGAGACGGACGGGGACGCTTTAACTGGAGGTTGCTCCTGGGCAATAAGGGTGACGCAGAAGACCTGCGTCGCGGAGGCCATCAGCAGCCAAGCCCATATTCTGCATTTCCGGTTGCGTTTCGTCATAAAAGGACTCCCACTTCACACCCCTGCTTGTTCATTTGCGTAAAAATCATGGTTCGCCAGTAGGGGGTGGTTTCGATTTGCTGGTAAACATCCGCGTGGCAGCCCTTGCAGGGCTCCGCCCTTACGTACTTGCTTAAGTCCACGGGTCCGGGAGGATCCTTAGGGGGTGCCTGTTGGTGCTTTGGCCGGGCGCCATAGAGCGGGTTAAGCCCCGCCGCCCAAACCAAGACCCCTAACAACATCCACTTGGAGAGTTTCGTGCCGTCTCCCTTAGAGCGCATAAGAAACTCTTCTTTGCCGAGGCGGCAGTTGCATAGGTCCGCTGGCGTGATACCCCTTTTTCTCGTTTGTACGCTGCACGGTTTTGTCTCCGGCGTAGAACAGATCGCCCCTCAACTTGACCGTCGAATCCGGAAATGTCGGCCCTGCCTTCATAAAATCTGCTCGTGTCCTGAGTCAAAAGTTCGTGAACTAAACCTTCCCGTTTCGAGAGGATGTTGCACAGCCCCGCCATGGGCAGAGAGGCGAAGCCCGCATCTTCTTCTTCGGCACGCCACTCCCGCGCCGACGGGAGGGGGATGGAGGCCGGGGAGGGCTCGCTTGCCCATGGCTTGCGAAGCTGTGAAAAAATCCTTGTAAGGGCACGCCATGGCGTGCCCCTACGCGCATTTTCAATGGGTTACACGAGGTGAAATCGCCCGCTGTCAAATTTTTCACAGCTTCTTGCGCCGTGGGCGACGTTCGCTCGCTACACGAGCTGACTACCCCCAAGAACTACTGACCCTGGGCAGTAGCCCCCGTTCGACGAACCGCCGCTCTGCCGATTGCGCAAAGAAGCGTCAGCAGAAGCGAGGGTGGAGCATTCCTATTGCCATTTTAGTTCGTCCCATAAACTCTACGGCAATTTCGCCTTTCTCTGCCATTTCTCAAATTTTCTGATGCTCTTTAACAGTCCTTTTGTCGTCTTCCGCATCAGAATGCGCTAATTTCATCAACAGCCTTGTCCATTTCTTTGCCGTTTGTCAAATGTTCTGGCGTTCATTGGCCGTCCTTTGTCGTCTTCCGCATCACAATGCGCCAATTTCCTCAACAGTCTGTCGTTCGTTGGGGTGGGATTTGGCTCGTGGGGGATCTTTGTCATTGGCCCGTCGTTGGTGCCATGGCATTCTCGCGACCCGTTTCGCCGGACTTCCAAAGCTCCGTTTCTCGCCCAGCCGTCCTCTCCACAGCGTCATTTAGAGCCAGTGGGTCTGTCTGTAGTAGCGGCGCTCAACCTGTCCTTTTATCTCGGGCCTTGGCCACGACATATACCCATAGTAAATAATGAAAGACAAAGTACCAGAAAACCAAGACCCAAGAAAGGAGCACTTCTAAAGATAGGAACAGGGACATTTCTACTGGGGCTTGGCACACCTGCGAGTTCCGGTTGACCCCTCGCGGTTATTTCGGCGGCCATAAACGGCCCAACGCCGCGTCGTTCGTCGCCCGATCAGCCTCGCGTGGGAATGGCTGCCCCGATGGCGCTTCGGACCAGATTCCATTCACGCCGAAGGGCTTCGCAAAGCCGGGCTTGAAGTTCTTAATCTGGATGCCCGCCACGCGATCCGGGAAGTTGGCCTTTTTGATGGGTTCGACATCCGCAGCGCCGTAAATCGACCGAATAAGCTTGATGCGCGGGGGTTCGGGCGGGAGTGGCCAAACCAGAGTCAAATTGTTGGGCGCGACGGGCTTCTTGGTCTTTGCCTGGACGGCGCTGGCGGCGAATAACAGCAGTGCGCTTATCGCTGCCACCGCCCCTTTCTTCCCAATTTGCGAGGTCTCTCGGTTCATGTTGTTCCTTACCTGTGGCACTCGGCGCACAGATCGATCTGGCTGGCGACTCCCTTCGGCATTAATTTGGGAAGTGCGGTTGAGTGCTGGTCGTGACAGCTCAAGCAACTCAGCGTGGCGTCCTTCTTCCGCGGGTCTTTGCCCATGAGAGGATGCCCCATGATGGGGTGCCCGGAGGTTCCGCCGGGATCCAAACCCAACTTGGGAGCCTGGCGATATTCTTCAAGACTCACCACTTGGCTGCCTAACATCGTCACGAGCTTGGTTTCGGCGTTTACCTTTACGTTGGGTGAGTCCTGCGCATGACAACTGAAACAGAGCGTGTTCACAGGAGCACGAGTTTGTGCCTTGTAGTCGCCCGTGTGAGGGTCATGGCAAACCAGGCACTGCCCTGCCTTGAAGGGTTCGTGTTGGACGGGATCTTTATTGGCTTCGTGACACATTGCGCACAGGTCACCGCCCGTCGCGATTAGCGTGATGGTGGTCTTATTGTCCGCGGAAGCCGTCTGGTGGCAGTTCTCACACCCCATCCCCACTGCCGTATGCACGAACTTCCCCTGGTTCTTGGTGGGATGGCACTTGAGGCAAGTTTCGGGCTTTAAGTGCTTTGTTTCTACATAGGGGTGATATCTGGCGTCGGCAGCAGAAAGTCCGTTAACCCTCAATACGAAAACTGCCGATACAACGAGAAGGAGTAATAGGCCCTGGTCGGACCCTTCAGGAAACCGAATTCTAAGAGAATTGCTCTTTACGAGCATTGTTTCGAAACCCGACGGGCAGAGGATAGATAGCAAGGACTTCGCCAAAGATGTGAATTATTTGTCCGCTGAGGTAATTAGAAACCGGTAATTTTCTATACGTTCCAGCTATCAAGAATTTGGCTCGCGCTGCTGTGTGGTGTTTTGCAGCATACTGCGCTAATTTGCACAATAGTCCGGATTCTAATGGGGTTACTCACGTACATGGGTTAACCTCCAAATTATACGATGTGATGTCATATCGAAAGGGCGGATTTCTTGTCCGGCGTCAATGTTCGCTTTTGCCGTCGGTTCGGCACTGGACGCTCCTGCGAGAAATATCCAAAGCCACGCACAGGGTCTGGTTCAAAATGCCAAAAAATAGGGCGGGAAGAAGCCCGGGATATGACATGTTTGGGGTTGTGTGTACTTGTAATGGGCAGTGTCCTGTATTAAGCGTTTGTCAAGGCAATCAGGCCGGCATCCGGTATCTCTCCTCCAACCGTCCAACCCTTCCGTCCCATGAGGAGGCAAGATTTACCTGTACAGTTCCACCTGTGAATTCTGGTTGACCCCTGACGGCCATTTCGGCGACCATCACGAACTGCTGACACGGGACACTCGGATCCAGGCGGCATGGCGGGCGACAGCGTATTCTGGATAGGGGGGGTAAACATGGTACAAGGAGAAATGAATCGTCAACCCAGCGAGGCAAGCAAGAGCGCGGGAGAAGAATCCCAGGGCGCGCCCGCCATTCCGGATGAAATGCGCGCCGTCGTTTTGGACGGGACCGGCTTCTCCCATTTGGGAGTGCGCAGGGTGCCGACGCCCCGTCCGGGCCCGCAGCAGATGTTGGCGCGCGTGGACGCCGCGGGGATTTGCACCTCGCTCATCAAGCTGATCGAACAAGGGCCGAACCACCCGCTCCTTTCCGGGTGGGACATCACGCGTTTTCCCCTCATTCTGGGCGACGAAGGCTCCGTCACCCTGGTCGAGGTCGGCGCCGACTTGCGAGCGCGCTACTGCCCCGGGCAGCGCTACGTCATCCAGCCCGCCGTGGACAGCGCCCCCATCAACCATCGCGAGCGCTACCGTGACCACGCGCGGGGAGTGAACAAGGTGGCGGTGGGCTACACTCTGGGCGGGCATCTGGCGGAATACGTCCTCATCAGCGAAGAGATTCTTGCCGCCGGTTGCTTGCTTCCGCTTCCCGACGCCGCCCTCCCTTATGCCCATGCAGCATTGAGCGAGCCCTTTTCCTGCGTCATCTCGGCGCAGGATCACCACGTCCATTTGACCCAGGGCAACCCGCTCGGCCCGCGCGGAGTGGTGAAAGGGTTGAAGCCAAGCGGCGTAACTGTGATTCTGGGGGCAGGCGCCATGGGACGTATGCATGTTGCCTTGGCCATAAGCTATCGGCCACGCGCGATTGTGGCCGCGGACCTGGTGGAATCGCGCCTGGAAGTGGTGAGGACGCTCTTCGGCCCCCGCGCCGCGGCGCTGGGCATCGCGCTTCGCATTCTCAACCCCGCGAGCGAGGATCTGGCGCAGATGGTCAGCGAGTTGACGGATTACGCGGGCGCTGACGACGTGATCGTTGCGGTCGGTGCGCGCCAAGCTATTGCCGATGGCCAGAGCCTGCTCGGCCGCGGCGCCGTCCTGAACCTGTTCGGCGGATTGAAGAAGGGCGAGGACACGGTGGGATTTGACACCAGCCTGGTCCATTACAAGGAAATCAACATCACCGGCTCCAGCGGCGGCTCGCCCTGGGATGTGGCGCGCACACTGGAGTTGATGGCCGCGCGGGAGATCGACGCAGGCGATCACATTGCGCGTATCGGCGATCTTGCCCACGCCGCGGAATTCCTGCAAATGATCAAGGCACAAGCCATTGACGGCAAAGCGGTGGTCTATCCCCACCGGCCGAGTGGCGAAATCCTCGCCGTAAAATCCTGGACGGCGCAGGACGAGCAGGCTTACTTGCGGGCAGACTGAGAAGAGCAAGGCAAAAGTCAAAAGGCAAAACGCATAAGGCAAAGCCAGAGGGCGGGCGGAAATGATGTATGAGGGTGTTCTTTTGTGTTTCCACTTTTGCGCTTTGCCTTTTGCGCTTTGACTTTTGACTGGTTCTACCTCTTTGTCGTTAAAAAGGACGGACTCATGGCGCGGACCGGCCATCGCACCTTCGTGGGTTTCGGTTTCGGGGCCATTCAGGCGGGCCTCTTTCTCTATGAAGCTTTTCGCTCCGGGGGCTTCGCCCGTCTGGTGGTCGGCGAAGTGGCGCCGGACTCGGTCGAAGCCCTTCGCCGCAACGCCGGGTGCTACGCGGTAAACGTCGCCCACGCCGATCGCGTGGAGGCGACGCGTGTGGGTCCGGTGCAGATTGAGAATCCCGCCGCGCCCCAGGATATCGCGCGTCTGGTCGAGGCGGTGGCCGAGGCGGAAGAAATCTCTACTGCCGTGCCCAGCGTCCAATTCTATACGGGGCCGGGGCCCGGCAGCATTCATCGCATCCTGGCGCAGGGACTTCGCAAGAAGGCGGCCAGCGGTGGACCGCGCGCGGTGGTTTACGCCGCCGAAAACCACAATCACGCTGCGGAGATTCTGGAGGCGGCCGTCTTTGAAGAAATCCCCGCCGTCGAAAAAGCCCCGGTGCGCGGGCGGGTGTGCTTTCTCAACACCGTCATCGGCAAGATGAGCGGAGTCCTCGCCGATGCGGGTGAAATTCAAGCCCGGCAATTGGCCACGGTCACGCCGGGCAGTTCGCGCGCCTTTCTGGTGGAAGCCTTCAACCGCATCCTGATTTCGCAAGTGTGCTTTCCGCAAGCGGCCGGCGAACCGCGTTTCCGAAGAGGCATTACCGCCTTCGTGGAGAAGGAAGATCTGCTCCCCTTTGAGGAAGCGAAGCTTTACGGCCACAACGCCACCCACGCCCTGGCCGCTTATCTTGGTTCCTTGCGCGGACTCGAGCGCATTGCCGATTTGCGCCAGACCCCCGATCTTCTGGGATTCATTCGCGCGGCCTTCCTGCAAGAATCGGGTGAGGCGTTGATTCGCAAACATGCCGGCAAGGACCGCCTGTTCACGCCCGAAGGATACCGTGAGTACGCCGACGACCTGCTGGAGCGAATGACCAACCCTCATTTGCAGGACACCGTGGAACGCGTCGGCCGCGACCCGCACCGCAAATTGGGTTGGGACGATCGCTTGGTGGGAACTCTGCGCCTGGCTTTGCAGCAAAACGTTGTCCCCCGCCGTTACGCCCTGGGCACCGCCGCCGCCCTGGCAACCCTGGACCCCTCATTCCTGAAAACGGACATGCCCGCGCGCGCCCTGCTCGCGCCTCTCTGGGGCAACGAAACGGTGGAGACGAAAGACGCGCAGGAAGTCCTCCGCCTCATTGAGGACGCGAAGCACCGCCTGAATCAGTGGTGCGACTCAGGCTTCCGAGAGATCAGGAGACAGTAGACAAGGCAGCCAGCGTCTTTCGTAAGTCCCGGCAAGCCGGATTAGGACAGCAGGCAGAATGCAGTGGGCAGCAGGCGGAAACCATGAACCGGCCAGCTTTTCGTACCCACCCCGCCCCCAGTTCCCGCGACTTCGGACTTCGGACCTTATTTATCGTCGCTCGTCACTGGTCACTGCTCTTGCAAGTCCTTCCGGGAAATCGCCGACTCCAAAGAGCAGGCGTCTGCGCCAGCCCGCCTGGGAATCCGCATTGGCGTGAATTGAAATGTTTACGCAATAAGGCATTGAAATCTGGCTGGGGGCATGGCCGCGGGGTTTTCGCACTCGAAGCCTGTCTTGCAAGGGCTCATTCGCGGCGCTCGAGCAGCAATTTCATGGCGGCGTTCTTAAGCGTGCCGCGCACCTCTCCCTTTTTGCAAATCTGGCGCAAGCTGCGCGAGCTCAGGTGTCCGAGCAGCGAGAGGGCCGTCCCGCCGGGCGTTTTGGCATTGGAGACCAGAGCCAGTTTCAGTTCCTCGCTCGCCGCGTACTGCGGGTTCGAGCGCAGCAGCTTGGCAATGTATTCCGCCACGAGCGCGTCGATGCTGGGCAGTTTCGCGATTTGGACGATTTCGGGCAGCGTGATGAGGGGGTTCTTGGCCAGATAAAGCAGCAGCATGGGGCTAGGCTGCTGCATGATGATGGCGCGGCCGCTTTGGCCGGCGCGCGTCGCGTAAATCACCCTTTGCGCGAAGGTCATTTGGCGAATGCGCGTGAACTCGTCGAGCTTTTGGGAAGTGTCCGCTTTGAATTCTTCTTCGGAAGCGGGAGGGACTTCGCGCAGCGCGCGCGCGAGTTCCGCGAGCAATTCTTCCGATCCCTTGGCGCAGGTGAGGTAAAGCTTCAGGCCGGGATTTCCGGCGCGTGCTTCGGTCGCCGTGGCTTCAAAGCGTCCGACTTGAATTTCGATGGGACGCGGGCGCTCCGGCAGCTTGAAAAGGAAGTGGCCGCGAAAGGGCAGCGGCAAGTGTTCCTGGTTTTCAACTTCCAGCCGGCCCGATCGAACGAGGTCGTAAACGTAGGAAGCCTCTTCGGCGTCGTTATCGAGCCGCACCACCACTCGCCACTCTTTCGCATCAGAAGAAACTTGCATTGCCGGCCAGACCTGCGACGTAGTATACGCCGGTCGGGCGCAAAAAGGGGATTTTGGACCAGCGCGGCGGCCCGGCGCAGTAGGGCAGTAGGCACTAGGCACAAAGCAGTAGGCGGTAGGCAGTAGACGGTAGCCGGTAGACGGCAGACAGGAGGCAGCGAGAGCCTTTCGCGTGTCCCGTGTCCCGAGCCCCGTGTCCCCCGCCAGCCCCTGAAACCCGGCACCTGACAGCTTCTTTAAGCCCTTTATTTTCATAAACATACTGGCCTAGTGTTCGTCCCACTCATATAAGTTGCTTTTTATCTACAAGATATTGCCCTAGCGGGGATTTAAGGCGTTTTTCGCAATTTCGCGGGTCTAAGATCATGTTATCTCTTGCATTTTCAATAACATTCTGGCATTTCTTGATAAGTTATTTGTTTTGATAAATGTTCTGGGTAATTCCTTTCGCGCCTCATTTGTTTTCAATAACATTCCGGCTTCGAACGTATGAAACAATGCATGCGTGCTCCCCGCTGGCCGCCACAACCTGACAACTTATTTAGATTCAACAGGATGAGAAATAGGGTGGGGCA
>Ga0187849_1001954_pt1 | contig 20772 bp, 11 predicted proteins | sample June2016WEW_4_10_2_FD_132412 | JGI IMG/M metagenome (GOLD analysis project Ga0187849, IMG submission 132412) | Peatland microbial communities from SPRUCE experiment site at the Marcell Experimental Forest, Minnesota, USA - June2016WEW_4_100 | ecosystem: Environmental > Terrestrial > Soil >...
CCTTTGCCGGACTTGGTATAGATATCGGCACTGCCGCAGATGCGGCTGGCAAACAAACCGAGCATCCCATCATCGCCGCGCCAGAAACGCCGGACATCATCCCGATACCGGCCGTTCCATTCAGCCCAGCGCCGCTCTGAAAAACTGCCCACCTCGTATGCGCCGGCGGCGTCCCATGCCTCGGCGATGATTTTCACGTCTCTCAAGATCGAGTCCTCGGCGATCCGTTCGAGAAGCGGGGCATTGGCCAGCAGCTTGCCGGCGCCGTCCCGGCCGAGGACCGACGCCAGGTCAAACCGGAACCCATCCACATGCATCTCGACCGTCCAATAACGGAGCGCGGCCAAGATATGGTCCCGCACCAGCGGATGGTTGGCATTGATGGTGTTGCCTGTGCCCGTGTAGTCCTTGTAGTAGCGTTTGTCGTCCGCCAGCGTGTATATGATCGCGTTATCGATCCCGCGGAAACAGAGCGTCGGACCCAGCTCGTCTCCTTCCGCCGTGTGATTGAACACCACGTCCAGAATCACTTCGATGCCGGCATTGTGAAAGGTCCGGACCATTTGCTTGAACTCCAGCTTTTGCCGGCCCAAACCTCCCGAACTGCTGTAGGAAGCTTTGGGCGCACAGAAAACCACGGGATCGTATCCCCAGTAATTCCTGAGCGGTTGGCCTGTTTGCGGGTTCCTGCGCGTGACGGAATTTTCATTGAACTCCTGGATGGGCATAAGTTCCACAGCGGTCACTCCCAGGGTTTTGAGATAGGGAATCTTTTCCATCAGGCCCCGGTAAGTTCCCGGATGGTCAACGGCCGAACTGGGATGAATGGTAAAGCCGCGAACATGCGTTTCGTAAATGACGGTCTTCGACCATGGATGCCGGGGCGGCTGGTCTCCATCCCACTCGAAGGGCTCGTTTACAAATACGCATTTGGGCATCGATCCGGAATTGTCCAGCTTCGAGGGAACCAAATCCTGCTCCGGCGCCGTCGGATCGTATCCACGCGCCGATGCAAAATCCCACGGGGGCAGCCGCGAAATCGCGGCAGCGTAAGGATCGAGGAGAAGCCTGTTGAAATTAAAACGATGTCCTTCGCCGGGTTCGTAAGGGCCATCCATGCGGTAAGCATAGAGTTGACCAGGACCGATCCCCTCCACCCAAACGTGCCATACGTCGCCTGTGCGGTTGCGCGCTGAATCCAGATCGATTACCCTGGCGGGCGCTGCGTCTTCGGGATGATCGAACAACTCCAGTCGAACGCGGCTGGCGTTACGGCTGAAAATGGAGAAATTAACCCCTCCTCCCATTTCCCAGGGTCCCAAAGGCAGAGGAAAGCCCACCCGAACGTCAGCGCGTTCGGAGATCTCCGGGATATCATCGTGCAACTCGCGTTTGGGCGTATTCATCATCGTTGCCATAGGATTCGAGCGGATTCCAGCGGAACCGCCACCCCGGAGCGCTGAGGCGTCACTCGCGCCGCGTAGTCTCCCGCCGGGCGTGTGGAGGGGACCGTTGCGCGATAGACGCAGCGGGGGGGTGCGTCAGGCAGCGGCCGCGCGCACTTCATTTCCTCACGCACGGGATCGCCGCCGTTGATTCCGTCGGCATAAAGCTCAACTCGGACCGCATTAGGGTCGAGATCGTTCAGAAAAATTTCGACTTCAAAGACGTGGTTGTCCGCGTTGGTTTCGACCCGCAAGTCTCCGAAGCGCAGCCCGGCCCATTTTTGCTCCAGTGCCTGGCGCCAGTCAACTATCTGTCTGCCCACCGAGCCTTTATCGGCAGCACGTTCCCGGTAGGCTGACGCAGCGGGGAGGTAGTGTTGCTCGGTGTATTCGCGCACCGCGCGGCTGGCGGAGAAGCGAGGCGTCAACCGCGCCATGCTTTCCCGCATCCGCTTGACCCATGCGGTGGGAATGCCGCTCTCGTCGCGGGTATAAAACTCCGGGATCACCTCGCGTTCGAGCAGGTCATAGAGCGCGTCGGCTTCGACAGCGTCCCAGGCGGGATCGTCGCCATGCTCACGGCCGTCCCCCAGCGCCCACCCCACTTCAGGTGCGTAAGCCTCCGCCCACCAGCCGTCCAATTCCGAGAGATTGATGCCTCCATTGACGAGCACCTTCATGCCGCTCGTTCCACACGCCTCCCAGGGCCGCCGTGGCGTGTTGATCCAGACGTCCACCCCCTGCACCAGGCGCTCGGTCAGGAGCATGTCGTAGTCGCTCAGGAAGACGATGTGGGCTTGGGTCTCCGGCTGGCGGATGAAATTTATCCATTCATGGATCAGTGCCTGCCCCGCCTGGTCCTCCGGATGGGCCTTGCCGGCGATGATCAGTTGCACCGGGCGCTCAGGATTGGTTAACAGGCGAAGCAGCCGCTCCGGGTTGTGCAACAGCAGGTTCGGCCTCTTGTAGGTCGCGAAGCGCCGAGCAAAGCCCAGTGACAAGGCGTTGGGATCAAATATATGTTTCGCCCTCTCAATCATTTCGGGCGGCCTGCCGGAGGCGGCCATTTGCCTGCGCAACCGCTCGCGAGCGAATTCAACAAGAGATTTGGTGGCGGCGGTGCGAAATTGCCAGAGGCTGGCGTCGGAGACGCGGCGAATATCCTGCTCCAGGGTTTCCGTCGTCCCCTGCCAGCGCCCCAGCCAGCGGTCCTTTCCACAGGCTTCCGTCCACAGACCGTCCGCTGCCGCCGAGTCCCAGGTCGGCATGTGGACCCCGTTGGTCACATGTCCGACAGGGATTTCGTCCTGGGGCCAGCGGGGAAAGAGGGGCTCAAAGAGATGCCGGCTGACTTTCCCGTGTAACTGGCTCACGCCATTGACCGCCCCGCTCCCCCGGATCGCCAGATATGCCATGTTGAAACTCTCCGACGAGTCGTTCGGGTTCTGGCGGCCGAGGGCCAGTAAATCCTGGAGTGTGATGCCGAGCTCCCGCTCGGCATGACCACCGAGGTATTGCTCGATGAGGGCCGGAGCGAAACGGTCAAAGCCGGCGGCCACGGCAGTATGGGTGGTGAACAGGTTCCCTGCACGAGTGACGGCCAGCGCGACTTCGAATGGCTGCGCGGTCTCCTGCATGAAGCTGCGGGCGCGTTCCAACACGGCAAAGGCCGCATGCCCTTCATTGAGGTGGCAGACTTCCGGCCGAATGCCAAGCGCATTAAGCAGCCGCCATCCGCCAATCCCGAGAAGCAGTTCCTGCTTGAGGCGCAGCTCCGGCCCGCCGCCATACAGCTCGCTGGTAATTCCTCGATGAGCGGGGAAGTTCGCCGCGTCATTGCTGTCAAGCAGGTAAAGCTTCACTCTGCCGACCTGGACCTGCCAGGCGCGCAGCCAGACCGAGTAACCAGGCAAGGCGATCTCCAACCGCAACCACTCGCCGTTCCCCTGCCGCACAGGCGTGATCGGCAACTGTCCGGGGTCGTTATACGGGAAGAGGGCCTGTTGCGCTCCGTCCTTGTCGATCACCTGGCGAAAATAGCCTTGCTGGTAGAGCAGTCCCACGCCGACCACCGGCACGCCCAGATCGCTGGCGGCTTTGAGCTGATCGCCGGCTACATTGCCAAGCCCGCCCGAGTAGATGGGCAAAGCTTCGCTCAACATAAATTCCATGCTGAAATAAGCGGCGCAGGTCAGGGGACCCTGCGAATGATTCTGCTGAAACCACGCGGGCGCGTCCAGCACTTGCCGCCTGGTATGCACCAGGCCGTCAACTGTTTTGCGAAAAACGGGATCGGCCAACACGCGCTCGATCCGGTCGCGCGAGACCGTCTGCAGGACAACCCATGGGTTATGCGTGACTTCCCACAGTTCGGGATCAAGCCGGCGCCACACTTCGTCGGTAGCATGATTCCACGACCAGCGCATATTCAGGGCCAGCTCGGCAAGGGAATCGAACCCCTCGATTTCAGTGGGCAGAAGATTGTAGATGGGATGGCTTGCGCGGGTTCTTTTGCTCATAGTTTTTCCTTCAGTTTTGGCTCGGCCGGGATCCCCGAATGCATCAGTTGGGGTTTCCCTCATTGCGCCAGGATTCTAAAGCTTCCTTTCCCGGCTTCTGAGGAAGGTCCGTTCACAAGCATCGATGCTTTGGCCGGCTTTCCTGCACAAGGACTTATTTTCATGACTCTCTCGTCAAATGCCGTGCACGCCTTTGCGCCAAAGTCTTCATCAGCTTGTCGAACGGCTTGTTGAATCTCTCGAATCCTTAGTCCTCAAGTTGCCACGTCACATTATTCTTGCTCGTTTCCAGCTCGCGCGCCTTCACCTCTTCGTTACGGCCGGGAGGCTGTTCGAGAATGCGACTCCCATGAGTCACGATGGGCCGGGAGGCTCTGCACTACGCTACCCTGTGAGGTTCTTTTTTGACCAGCATGATGGAACAGGGCATCTTGCGTATCATATCCTCATTTTCGCGGCCAAATAGAAAGTGCTCGATATGCCCTTCCTCGTGAGCCAGCATGATGAGCAAGTCGATATTTTCTTCCTTGACCATCTTTATGATCTCATCAGAGGGGTCCCCTTCTTTCATTACTGCTTTGATAGGGAGACCCTGTGTTTTTTCAGCTTCAATGATGTGTTCGATGTCCTTCCTGAATGTTTGCTGTAATCCTTCATATTCCATCTGCAAAGAAGGAATTGCAAGGTTCCAACCTTCCAGCATGAAAGGATTGTGCATGACATGAACCACAAAAAGCTTTGCTCCGTATTTTTGAGCAAGTGAAATTCCGTAGTGAACGGCTTTTTGACAATGTTTCGTTGATCTGCTCACGACCAGAATCCGATTGACATCTTTCAAGGGCTGTCTCCTTTGTGGTGGAATCTATCTCTCATGAGTCCCAAGCACCTGGTAGCTATTGGTGCACCACGAGGTCTTCCCTGGACGTGGACTCCAGGATCGACTTGGCCCTGGCGACGTCGCCGGTTGAGCCGTGGGCAATGACCAGAAACTTATCCGACTTCAGGGCAGTCTCGTACTTGACGATGCTGTCCCTGGGGATTCCGATGCTATACAGTCCAGCGCCCAGAGCGGTCAGTCCTCCGGTAACAATGGCGCCTTCCAGGGCACCCACAATTATCGTGACCAAGGGACCCAGCACCACCAATTGGCCCAACCCGGGGATGACGAAGAAGGCCGAGCCAAACAGAATCCCCCACAAGCCTCCCCAGAAGGCCCCGAGCTTCCCCCAGAACTTCATCCGGTCCCCTGCGTTGTAGAACCCGACGACATTCTCCTCGGTGTGGTAGTCCTTCCCCACCACTGAGAGCTTCTTCATGTCAAAGCCCGATTTCTGGAGCTCTTTGACCGCGGCATCGGCCTCGGTGTGGGCCTTGTAGATTCCAACAACTGCGTTCTGGTTGCTCATTTCATTTCTCCTTTTGTGTTTTCAGACAGTTATTTGACTTGAGTACCGCTGTATTCCATGAGGTTCTGAAAAAACGCTATTTAATGGTCGGATTGTGGCTGTCTCTGCCCATAACTCTCCTTTCTCAACGGGGCCCCTGAAGGGGATGCGCTGGAGGAATCTTTCTCTACCGGGCAAAAGGATGCGCGCAGTACTTCAGCACCCGCAGAAAGCTCTTGTGCCAGCGGCTGCCCATTTCTAAGTGTCTCAGGACCGCCAATTTAGCCAGGTCGCCCATGAAGAGCCAAACGAGGCAGTAAGCCCAGATGATTCCCACCGTTCGCCAATGTTGCTGCGCCAGTTCATTGGTGATCTCCTGGATAATCATAGACACCGCCCTCTCTCCTCATGCAGATAGCAGATCATCAAGACAGGAAGCCCCGTTTTCGGATTGCAGGGCAAAGAAAAGTTAGTCATGACAGGGAAAGCAATCCCTTAGGCGCCTGGCCCGAGGCGCAGACTTTGACGTAAATGTGTGCGATCTCCCAGTACCCGCAGCAAAGGTCCCTGTCCGGTCATCTCCACTATGTTCAACGCGGCCACCGGCATGCCGAGGCGGTCGCGGTAGCGGCCAACATCGATGCCCAACAGGGAACACAGCATGATGCGCACCGTGGCTTTGTGGGAGACTACCAGTATATTCCCCGAGGGATGTGTCCGTTCAATCTCCTCGATCACCATGGAACTGCGGCGGGCTATGTCCACTCCCCTTTCGCCGCCGGTGGGCGCGTTCCAACCCGGATCGGACAGCCATCGGACGTATTCGTCATGAAACTCGCGGTTCACTTCCTCCGGGGTCTTGCCCTCCCACCGGCCGTAGGCGATCTCTTTGAGCCCTTCCCTCAGGTGCGGCGTTAGTCCCACGGCTTCGCACAAAGGTAGGGCCGTGGCCACGGCCCGCTTCAGGGAACTGCAAAAGACGGCCTTCCAGGCAAGGTCTCTATAAGCAGCGGCAAAATCCAGGGCCATCTCATACCCTGCCGGGGTCAAGTCCGGATCAAGGGCGCCACAGTAGCCGCCTGTCAGGCTGGCGGTGGTTTCCCCATGTCGAAGAAAGTAGAGAATAAGGCCCATGGGCATTTGTTTCCTTCAGACTTCCCCATTTGATTTGGGGTGGAAACCTCCCCTTGAATGGGGTCAAGGATTCTCCATCTCGTCGCGATACTCCCCCCGGCGCGCCATACTGTTGCACTTAGCCCGGTGATACAGGGCCTTTTGGGCGGCAACCCCATTGATTTCCTTGCCTTTCCAGGTATCCATGGCGGGCTGCTGGATGGCGCGGGAATAGGAAAAGGTCAGCGCCCAGGGCGCTTTGGACCGCCACCTGACATTCATGGCATTTAAGCGAGCCGAGGCCAATTGCGCACTCTGGCCCCCGGACAGGAAGGCGACGCCGGGGACCGCCCCCGGCACCGCCCTGAGCAGACAAGATACCGTGGCGTCCGCCACTTCTTCCACCCCGGCCTGCGTGGGACAATCTTTGCCGGAGAGCACCATGTTGGGCTTTAAGATCATGCCTTCCAAAAGCACCCGCTGCCGGTAAAGCTGGCTGAACACAGTGTGCAAGGCGGCCTCGGTTGCCAGGGCGCACTGCTCCAGGGTGTGGCCGCCGTCCATGAGCACCTCCGGCTCGACTATGGGCGCCAGACCGGCTTCCTGACACAGGGCGGCATAGCGAGCCAGGGCGTGGGCGTTGGCTTCCAGGCACCCACGACTGGGAATGCCCCCGCCGATGGTGATCACCGCCCTCCATTTGGCAAACCTGGCCCCCATCTGCCGGTATTCCGACAGGCGCTCCCGCAGGCCATCCAGACCTTCGGTAATTTTCTCCCCCGGATGGCCGGCCAGATCTTTGGCGCCGGTGTCCACCTTAATACCCGGAATAATTCCCGCCTCGGTAAGGAGTTTGATAAAAGACGTGCCGTCATTTTTTGACTGGCGTATGGTCTCGTCATATAGAATGGCCCCGCTGATGAATTCCCCCAAACCGGGCGTGGTCAAGATCAACTCCCGCCAGGCCCGGCGGGCTTCCACCGTTTGTGCAATCCCCAGGTTGGCAAAGCGCCGATTGCAGGTTGGAGTACTTTCGTCCATGGCCAGGATGCCCCTGCCGGCGTGCATCATGGTTCGAACCGTGGTAACAAGCTCCTGTCTACTCATTTCAAACACCTCCTTTAACTAGTTTCCATCCGGAAAGGGTCCTTTTCCGTCCTGGCGGCGTCAATCTTCGGGCTTGCTTGTGCGGCGTACCCCTTCCGCCTAAAGGCGGTAAGAGGAATGACCAGATTAAGCCTCCTTTTCGAATCGGAAACTGCCAGCGTTCCATCCGGAGTTTCCGGATGGACGCTAACTATCTTAGAAAGGCCACTTCCAGTCGGTGAGGTCCTGTCGATCTACGCCGAACTCGTAGGCGTGGTTCTTACACGCGATCTGCTGGTCGAGCAGGGCCTCTCGGACGCTGGATCCCGTGTCACAGAAACGCGGTATCCGGTCGATGGCGTCAATGGCCAGGCTGAAGCGGTCGGTTTGGTTGCGGATAGCCAGCTCCAGCGGCGTATTGATATTTCCCTTCTCTTTGTAGCCGCGCACATGAATGTTGTGCTGGCCGGGCCGGCGGTAGGTTAACCTGTGGATGAGCCACGGGTAAGAGTGGAAGTTGAAGACCACCGGCCTGGTTGAAGTGAAGAGGGCATCGAACTCACGATCAGTCATCCCGTGGGGGTGTTCGGTGTGAGGCACCAGCTTGAAAAGGTCCACCACGTTCACGAACCGAACTTTTATGTCGGGCAGGTGCTGGCGGAGCAGGGCGGTGGCGGCCAAAGACTCCATGGTCGGCACGTCGCCGCAGCTCGCCATGACCACGTCGGGCTCGGCCCCCTGGTCGTTACCGGCCCAGTTCCAGATGCCGGCGCCCTTAGTGCAATGCGCGACGGCTGCCTCCATGTCCAGGTACTGCAGGTGTACCTGTTTGTCCGCCACTATGACGTTGACATAGTTCATGCTTCGCAGGCAGTGGTCGGCTACGGAAAGCAGGCAGTTGGCGTCGGGCGGCAGGTAGATGCGCACCACGCCGGGGCTCTTGTTGGCGACCACGTCAAGAAAACCGGGGTCCTGATGCGTGAAACCGTTGTGGTCCTGCCGCCAGACCAGTCCTGTGATCAGCAGGTTGAGTGACGCCACCTTGGTCCGCCAGGAAAGCTCGTTGCACTTTTCCAGCCACTTGGCGTGCTGGTTGAACATCGAGTCGATTACGTGTATGAACGCCTCATAGCTGTTGATGAAACCGTGCCGGCCGCTCAGAAGGTAGCCCTCCAGCCAGCCTTCCACCGTGTGCTCGCTGAGCATCTCCATGACCCGGCCCTTCAAGGCCAGCTCGCCTCCGTCGGCATCCTCCTGGAAATACTCCCCCAGCCAGACTTTCCTGGTGACCTCGTAGAGGGCTTCGAGCTTATTGGATTGGGTCTCGTCCGGCCCGAAGACGCGGAAGTTCTGCATGTTCAGCCTCATGATTTCCCGAAGGAAGTTGCCCAGGGTGGGGACGTTCCCGGCCAGGGTCCCACCTGGGTCCTTGACCTCGACGGCGAACTTGCGGAAGTCAGGCATGTCCAGAGGCCGGTGCAAAAGACCGCCGTTGGCCACGGGGTTTGCGCTCATGCGCCGCTGCCCCTTGGGCGCCAGGGTCTTCAGCTCGGCAACCAGCCGCCCCTGCTCGTCAAAACGTTCCTCGATCTTGTAGCTGCGCATCCACGATTCCAGCAATTTCAGGTGGGCAGGGTTGGTGGCGACGTCCGTGATGGGGATTTGGTGCGCCCGCCAGAAACCTTCCAGGTAGTGCCCGTCCACCTCCCGGGGGGCGGTCCAGCCCTTGGGGCTCCGAAGGACGATCATCGGCCAGCGCGGCCGGAAGGCTTTGCCGGTCTGCCGCGCCTCCTTCTGGAACTTTCGGATATCCAATACGCAGTGTTCCATGGTGGCGGCCATCGCCTGATGCATGCTCTCGGGTTCGCTGCCTTCCACGAAGTAAGGGGTGTACCCATATCCGATGAACAGGGCCTCCAATTCCTTGTGGCTGATACGGGCAAGGATGGTGGGGTTGTTGATCTTATAGCCGTTGAGATGCAGGACCGGGAGCACTGCCCCATCGGTTATCGGGTTGAGGAATTTGTTACTGTGCCAGCTCGTGGCCAGGGGGCCGGTCTCGGACTCGCCGTCGCCCACCATCACCAGGGTGATCAGGTCCGGGTTGTCGAAGACCGTCCCAAAAGCGTGCGAAATGCTGTAGCCTAACTCGCCGCCCTCGTGGATACTGCCGGGCGTTTCCGGGGTTGCGTGGCTGCCGATGCCCCCGGGGAAGGAGAACTGCTTGAAGAAGCGCTGCATCCCTGCCAGGTCTTCACTCTTGTCCGGATATATCTCGGAGTAGGTCCCCTCGAGGTATGCCTGGGACAGGACCGACGGCGCCCCGTGACCGGGGCCGGAGATATAGATTGCGTTCAGGTCGTACTTGTTGATCAGCCGGTTGAAGTGAATGTAGGTGAAGCACTGGCCGGGGTCCGAGCCCCAGTGGCCCAGCAGCCGCGGCTTTATATGCTCGAGTTTGAGCGGTTCCCTGAGCAAAGGGTTGTCCCGGAGGTACAACATTCCCAGGCACAGGTAGAGGCTGGCCTGCCAGTATGCGTCGATCTTGCGCAGCTCATCCATGCTCAACGGGGTCCCCTTGACCGTGGAGCGAGCCGGCCCATAAGCGCTGATACTCCCGTCTCTTTGAACTGCCATCGGCCGCTTGGTTGGAGTTGTCATAACTGTTTTCTCCTTTTCATTGTTGTGTCGTATTAGTAAGTTTCGCGGTGGAGCATGTAAAGATTTGTGGCGAAAATGACATATCAGGCATGAAGGTGCTATATAACCGGCTTTGAAATCATCCGAATGGGGAGGCCGGGAGCTTGGAAGCGGAAAATCAGGCCGCAGGCGGCAAAAGTGTCAATCGGATTGGGCCGGGAAAGTGGGTTCCTGCTCTCTCTAAAGCACTTGGGAAACACAAATTCTTCCGCTGGCTTGTTTATGGTGCAGTAATCGGCGCCTTGAGCGGGCTCATGGCCGGCATCGTTTTCTTTCTCCTGGAATGGACTACATTTTTTGCCCTGGAGTATCTTGCCGGTTATGCAATGGCAAAGCCGGCAGGAGAACATCTCGTCCCCTTCGCGGCCACAACCCCTCTCCACCTATGGCTGCTCGTTTTGCTCCCCGCAATCGGAGGGCTTCTTTCAGGTCTGATTGTCTATACCTGGGCCCCTGAAGCAGAAGGGCATGGAACCGATGCTTTCATCGACGCCTTTCATAATAAGCAAGGGTTCGTTCGAACGCGTGTTCCCTTTATCAAGGCAATTGCTTCAGTAATTACTCTTGCAACAGGGGGAAGCGCCGGCCGGGAAGGACCCATCGCGCAAATTGGATCGGGAATAGGTTCGGGGCTCGCGCGTATGCTCAAGCTCAATATCCGGGAAAGAAGGCTAATGCTTCTGGCCGGGTGCGCCGGGGGGTTGGGCGCTATTTTTCGCGCTCCATTAGGAGGCGCCCTGACCTCGGTGGAAGTTCTTTACCGTGAGGACCTCGAAACCGAGGGAGTTATCCTGTGCATCATTTCATCTACGGTTTCCTATGAGATCTTTACTGGCATTTTTGGCCACCAGCCCATATTCGCAATTCCTTCCATACAGTTTTCCAGCGCCCTGGAACTGCTTCTCTATGCAGTTCTCGGATTGGTTTGCGTTCCTTTCGGATACATGTACGTGAAAACCTTTTATGGTCTAAGAGACCGCTTCTTCCGAAAGCTCCCGGTCAGACGCGCACTGATTCCCGCATTCGGGGGTTTGCTGGTTGGACTGACGGCGCTGTGGCAACCCCAGATACTTAGCGGAGGCTATGGAACCATTCAAAAAGCACTGATGGGAGAACTCCCGATAGTGCTCATGTTCACCCTGGCTTTTCTCAAAATTGCAGCAACCTCTTTCACCATATCATCCGGAGGAAGTGGAGGGGTTTTTGGGCCGTCTCTGTTTATAGGCGCCATGCTGGGCGGGGCTGTCGGGCAACTTGCGCACGCATGGTTTCCCGGGATTGTGAGTTCTCCGGGCGCATTCGCCCTTGTCGGCATGGCCGCGTTTTTTGCCGGTGTTGCAAAGGCCCCCATCGGGGCACTTCTCATGGTTTGCGAAATGACCGGCGGATATCATCTAATTGTGCCGATCATGTTCACCTCGGTCGTGGCAATTTTGCTCTCCCAGCGATGGAGCCTGTACGAAAAACAGGTCCTGAATAAATTCCACTCTCCGGCGCATCGGTCCGACCGGGTAATAAATATTCTGCAAGAGCTGTCAGTGAAAGACGCACATCGCCGGGATGCTGCCGTCACCATTCTTCCGGAAGACATGACCTTTGGTCAACTGAGGCGGCTGATTACCAATACACGCGAGTCTTACTTCCCGGTTGTCGATGATCGTTTCCGTCTCATAGGAATCTTGCCGTTGCCGGAGATCAGGGCGGTGATGTTTGAAGAATCGATTTCGGATCTGCTGATTCTGCGGGATTTGGTTTCGCCGCCGGTGAGCGTTGCGCCTGATGATAGCCTGTCCGATGCCCTTCTCAAGTTCCTTGAAACCGGGTATGGACGAATTCCTGTAGAAGACAATGAGACGGGAGTTATCGGCATGCTGGGCCTGGAAGACCTCCTGGCCCGCTATCAACTGGAACTTCAGAAATTGCATACTTCCGAAACTTGACCGGAGTAGCCGGTTTCCGTTCGGAAAGGGTGCTTTTCCGCCCTGGGGCGGTGGGACCGCCGGTCGATTTGGCCACTGCCTTCGGCGGTGGCCGCAGAGGCTTCGGCGGGCTCGATCACCGATCTCGACGCTCCGCGAGGCGGTACCCGTGTACGCCTCCGCGCAAGCCCTCGATTTCCTTGCCAGAACGAAAATCTTCCGCCTAAAGGCGGTGAGCGGAATGACCAGATTAAGCCTCCTTTCCGAACAGAAACCTCGCGGGGCGTGGAGTTTGTCCCGGTGTTTCCAGTTGGACACCAGACTGTCCGCGTGCGGGGTCATGGGAATGCGATTTCAGGCAGGTATCGACACCCCCATGGGCCACCTTAAAAGTGAATTTGTCGAATCAAGCATGCGCTCATTGACGCCGTTCTTACACAATCGTAAAATGCCTCTGCACTAATTCATCTTTTCACATCAAGATATGACTATTTCGCCAGCACAGCCTGAAAAAAGCAGGCTCGCCCGTTGTGGGCGTTTTGACAAAGTTGGTCTGCCCTCAGTTGCCTGTCTACCGGAGAGAGCGAAAGAATGACGACAGGTGGACAGCCAAGCCGATCGCGGCGATCTTCCGCAGGAAAGGCTGATTTCAGACCGCCACGACAGGATTCCCTGGCGGGATATCCGCACTATTCAGAAGCTTCTCGGGCGAAAAAGACATCGTCACACCATGATTTACACCGATGTATTGAACAAAGGAGGCCACAGGGTGCGAAGTCCGGTCGATGGGCCTTGAGCCGGTTTATACAGACCGCATAAACCGGAACTCCCCGAAAGGGAAATGGTCCTAATTATATGAAATGACAGGCGTTATTTGAATGTACAGGAAGACTCGCTAGCTTCTTGCACGGAAAGAGACGGTTTACGTTTGCCGTTTTATACAGACTGTATCATTGTTCAGGACCAAGAAACGAGATCACCAGGAGGAGATATGTTTAACGAGTTTGACCCTCTGGCCGCCAAGCAAGCGCTGAATACGGAAGTTGCTATCAACGCAATGAAGCGCGAAATCCAGAACATTCTCGATTCATATGTTGGCTGGTTCGATCCGTTCTGCGAACTGGCTCAAAACGCTCTTGACTCGCTGGAAGAGCGCATCGGAGAAACCTCGGAGTCCTTCTCTCCCGCTCTTAGGGTCCTTATCAACATCGCAGAGAACACGCTGACCGTCTCAGACAACGGAACCGGGCTTACCAAAGACAAGTATCAGCAGTTTCTGGCACCTTCATTCTCCTTCAAGTCCGGCAACACCCGTGGCCACAAGGGAGTCGGGGCAACGTACCTGGCCTACGGCTTCAACTACATCCAGATCGCCACGAAGACCCCCGACTTTACTGCGGTTGGCAAGATGACGGATGCGCGAAAATGGCTCACGGATGAGAACCCAGCGGGAAATCCGAAGGTGTTCCCAGACGGGTCTGGAGCACAGGACTCGCATTTCGCCCACTTTGACAGAGGCGTGTCCGTCTCACTGCGGTTTGACCCTACGACGCGACCGGGCAACCTATCGTGGCTCAGGGCGAACACAGCTGATCAATGGATGACCATCCTGCGTCTCAAAACAGGCATTGGGGCCATCTTCCCGGACGAGAGAATTGCTATCACCGTGGAGGTCGTTGATAGTACGGGGCAAATCACAAGAGCTGTCCAGCAAGGCGTGAAGTATCTATGGCCGCACGAAATTGTTCGCCATAGCGTATCCCTCAGAGATCTCGAAGCTACGCAGAAGCGTTTATTTGATCGCTATGGCGCGGGTTTTCGCATGCCAGCAGCCATGAGCAATCTCGATGCAATCTTCGATACGTTCACTGTGGCCAATCTCGAAGAGCGAATCACCTTGGAAGAAGGCGAAAAAGCTATCTGCTCGCAGTATGATCCCACAATCTATTTCTGCTTCACCTACTCAGCGAAAGTCTGGCCTGAGTTTAACGAGGGGCTAGGGCTCAGACAGGGTCAGACCGTTCTTGCTCCAGGCATCCAGATCGCAGCGAACAACATGCCACAAGGGGAGATTGTACAGGTCCCACTGCGCAGAAACATCGGTCGCCAGAACCAGATTCACATTGTGGTGCATCTCCGTAACTGCCGTTCGGACCTCGGTCGCAAGGGATTTCAGAGGGAGGTCGTGGAGTTTAGCCAATCGGTGGCTCGCAAACTAATAGATCGTCCAATTCAGCGCCAGCGCCCGAACCTCCGGCCGGTAACTGGAGCAAGGAGTGATCTCGCGAGACAGAGTGCAGTCGATGACTGGAAGGATGAATTCGCAAAGCACGAAGGGGACCATCCGCTGACCATCAACAATGAGAACTTCTTTATTCCGACGCGGCGTATTTCGCTTACGTCGCTCCCTACCAGGGAGCAAGATGTCATCGCTCTCTTTAACCAGTTGCTCGCTGGAGGTGTCATGCGCGGCATTCAGATCATGGCAACGAACGAACGGTTTACCTACGACGGCATGTATAGGGTAGTTTTCGATGAACCATTGCAAAACCACATCTTCGATGCCGAGAGGAATCCGCTCGGAGTGTTGGAAGACTACGTGCGAGAGGTGGGCGTGTTCCGAAGCAAGCCGAAGATTATGGAATACAAGTACTCGTTGGATGCGCTCATCGAGGACTTACAGTCGGGAGATAAGAACTCGAACGACATTGATCTGGTGGTGGTGTGGGAGAGCGGTTCAGATTACGAAGATAATTACCACATAACATCCTTGCTGGACCCCGACAACCTCTCGGAACGCCAATACCACGGGGTCACTCATGTCATGACGAATGTAAACACCGGTCAGAGAGAAATGGACCTCATCGTGCTGCAGGAACTGGTGGAGTTTCTTAACGACCCGAATGGGACGGTCCAGCGTCAGAAGAGGAAGTATGAGGTTGACTTACTATTAGAAGAGTGAGATGCCAAACCAATTCATCAAGCGGACGCGCGGGGACCAAGCGTTCTCGCTATCCATAGCCCCTTGGCCGCGCGCCGCTTACGAATGCGTACCGCTCACAGTGTACGATCTATTAACTTTGTACGCCAACCAAAGATAATGTCATGCTCGAAAGACTGGAGTTTTACAATTACCGCTGTTTTTCATCTCATGTTCTTCCCATGAAGCAGGAAACCATCATCGTTGGACGCAACAATGCAGGTAAGTCCACCGTCATCGAGGGTTTTCGCTTGATGGGAATAGTCACCGAACGGTACCGAAACGTGAACTACCACGATGTACCATTTTGGTTAGACCTCCCTTTCACTAATAGGGGTATGCGCGTCGACTTGTCTGGATTGAACCTAAGTTGGGAGAGCCTTTTCCACAGATACCAAAAGCCCCCAGCGCGGATCACAGCCACTTTTGACAATGGCAATTCAGTGGATGTACACCTTGGTCCGAAAGGCGCCATGCATGCCGTGCTCAAAGATCGGTTCCAATCGGTGATTCGCACAAAAGTCCAGGCTCGGTTGCTTCAGCTACCGATCCTTAGTGTTCTGCCGCAAGTGATGCCATTGAATAAGGATGAACGGGTTATAGGCCCTGATTATGTGCGAGCCAATCTCTCTTCTCACCTATCGCCTCTGCATTTCAGAAATCAACTCAACCTGTTCTACGATCAATATTTTCACGCTTTCAAATCCATGGTCGAGGATAGCTGGCCAGAGCTACAGATAAAAGAATTACAGCGCGGTAGAGCACCAGGAGACCCGCTGGGTTTGCTGGTCCGTGATGGTGACTTTGTTGCCGAAGTAGCATGGATGGGACATGGCGTACAAATGTGGCTTCAGACTATATGGTTCCTGACCCGAACTGCAGCAACAGCCATTATAGTTTTAGACGAACCAGATGTTTACATGCATCCAGACCTACAAAGAAAGCTCCTCAGGTTTCTGCGCGGTAGGTATCCTCAGTGCATAATCGCCACGCATTCAACAGAGATCTTAGCTGAAGCAGAGGCCAATAATGTGCTGATTTTAGATCGCACCAGACAGAAGTCTACATTCACAACCGCACTGCCAGCGGTGCAAAGTGTGCTCGATCACATTGGCAGTTCACAGAATCTGCAGCTTACAAGACTATGGACTTCTAAACGGTTGCTTCTAGTTGAAGGTAAGGATCTGAAATTCCTGAAGCGCTTTCAAGATCTCCTCTTTCCCGAATCAGAACAACCTATCGATGCAATTCCCAATATGTCCATTGGCGGCTGGGCTGGGTGGCCTTACGCAGTCGGGTCAGCCATGCTTTTGCAAAATGCTGTCGGCGAAGACATACTGACCTATTGCATTCTCGATTCCGACTACTACACAGAAGAAGAAAATGAACAAAGGCGGGCAGAGGCTGCGAGGAAAAATGTCCAACTCCACATATGGAAGAAGAAAGAAATCGAAAACTATCTTATTGTCCCCACTGCTATCAGTCGCGTGATCTATGCAAGACGGCAACCACGAACGGGGGCACCTTCTCTTGCGAGTATCCAGAAAGCTGTTGGCGACATAGCAGCTTCCATGAAAGATGCAACTACCGACGCGCTAGCACAGGAAATATATAACCAAGATCGTTCTCGAGGTATTGCCAATGCCAATGTACGAGCAAGATTTAGAATTGAAGAGGCTTGGCGGTCAGAGAACGGCCGCATATCTATTATATCTGGGAAAGATCTTCTATCCAGGTTGTCCCATTGGTGCCAAGAGAATTTCGGTATAGGATTTGGTGCAGCTGCTATAGCCTACGCAATCAAGAGAGATGAGCTGGATCAGGAGATTGTTCAAGTACTTACCGCAATTGAGAATTCGAGGTTGCTGTGAAATTGATTGGCTGCAGTACACCAACGGCTTGGAGTTGGGCCGAGCAACTACGTGGTGAATATTCCTTGGCTTTTCCCGTATGCTGGTTGGCCCATGATTGTGTGCCGCTGATTTTTGCGTTGCGCATGAAAAGGAAAATGCCAACAAGGGAAATTGCTACATCATCGGAATGCCCCTTTCACCAAGCTACAAACGAAGGACACGACGCAGCATAAACAATGAGTGCAAATACTATCAAAGAGTTCGTCATTGCCCTTGACCAAGAAATTGCCGCCATAAAAAAAGGCAAGGGCGGCAGCGTTTTTAAAGTATTTAATGGCCACTTCCTTCGCGAGGTTTCCGGCCTTTTTGTATATATTTTCAACCTTGAAAACTTCCTGGCTGTCCTCGATGATTCGCCTGCAGAAATAGAAATCCGCGGCAATAGATACCCGGCGCAAGTGCTCGTGACACAAGGATTGGAAGTAGAAATCGGGATCGAGCGTTTTTGTGGTCAGTATATAGCAGAGGCTAGGTTACAAACTAATCTATGGTACTTACTCGAACTGCTTAAAAAGAAATTTGTCGAATCGCAGAACGAAAAGAATAACCTATTTACCCTCAGTGAGGCTCTTTTTAATAGTCAATTTGGTATAAATACGAACTTTGATAACATAGTATCCTGTCGGAACTGTGGGGCCAAAAATAGAATAGGGGATCATGCCCCTTCCCAAATTCCGATCTGTGGCAAATGCAAGCACCAAATATGTCCGAATTATTCATCTTCGGCAGTCCCCCCTAATGACCGTCAAAAGCGAGCAATCGAGGCTTCCTTCTTTTCTCGGCTGTCGATCATTTGGGGACCACCGGGAACCGGAAAAACTAAAACCATAGCTCAAGCCATAGAAGCCCATCTGAGTGCAGGACGACGCGTGCTTCTCGTTTCTCATGCCAATGCTGCTGTTGATGAAGCCTTGGAAGACGTTGCCGAGCAGTTAAAAGCCACTTCTTTCTATAACGAGGGAAAGCTAGTCAGGCTTGGTATTCCACAATCTGGCCATTTGGAAAAATTGATAGAGAAATGCCCTTTAGTACTACTTGATAAGATCGCAGCAAGACTTGGTGAGTCATTATCTAAAGAGAAAAACAAGTTGGAGGCAGAAAAAGCAAGTCTCGATAGCATTCTTAATGAATATGAAACTGTATTCAACAAGATTCAGATCGTCGTATCCTTATCCGCCGAGCTGAATGCATTACGATTGGAGTTATCCAAATTATCAACTAACGTCTCTGTTGCCAATAATGAACTAAAGGAATTAGAGAACCTGCAAAGTAAGAATAAGAATAAATGGAATGAGGCGCGATCATCCGGGATGCTAAAGAGATTTTTTCTAGGACTTGATCCTAGGAAGATTCAGCGAGAGATCGACCAAACAAGCATATTGATTGATTCAAGGAAGCGGCTTGTAAAGGAAATAAACGAGCATACTTACTCGATCAAAAATGCACATGCTGCAAAACAGAAAGAGACTGAGAGGGCGAAGGCGGAAGCCTCCGAACTTCTAAATCATTTAAGGGTCACCGTAGCGGAAATAAAGAACAAGATCAAGGAGATTACGACAAGAAAAGATACTATATTGGCAAGGCTAGCAGAAATAAATCAGCAGTTGGACGAAATCTCACAAAGAATTCTTTCAGAAGCACGACTTATTGCTACAACTCTGACCAAAACTTTTGTAGCCAAACAATTTCCAGATACACCGTTCGATGTACTTATTCTAGATGAAGCCAGCATGGCGCCATTACCGCATCTGTATTGGGCAGTAAGTCGATGCCGCGGATATGTCACTATTGTTGGAGATTTTCTTCAACTTCCACCTATCTGCATCTCAGAAGCAACCATGGCCCAAAAATGGTTAGGAAGAAGTATCTTTTCTGTTTTGGGCATTAATGGGGTAAAAGAAGCTATTAGAGACCAGAGGGTTAAACTCCTTGACATGCAATACAGGATGGTCCCTGAAATTTCCCTAATTGCGAATCGTTTTTTCTATCAAAACAACCTCAAGGATCACCCTAGTACAAGCAACCGAAGGCTGGATGATGGTGTTTCAAGATCACCACTCGTATTATTAGAAACATCCTCAATAAATCCGTGGTGCAGTCGGCTCTCTACAGGCAGTCGTTTCAATCTATATAATGCGTTGCTCTGCTGCACGCTTGCAAAGAAGATTATCCCAATAATTTCTGAGGGCAGGATCGGTATAATTACGCCGTATGCTGCACAGGCGCGCTTAATCAACAAGATAGCGAAGGATTGTGGAATATTGGATCACCTACGTACAAGTACTGTTCACCGATTTCAAGGTGGCGAGGAATCGATAATCATTTTTGATACCGTTGAGGGGGCAGGTACCAGGGTTGCGCCCATGCTTGACGACCAAAAGCCCGATTCTGATGCGAACCTGCTATTGAATGTTGCTTTAACACGAGCCCAAAACCGATTTTACTTGGTAGGCCACACTAAACACTTACTTTCGGACTTACATCCTGATTCTGCCCTATCAAGAATAATTCACCATTTTTATAGCAGCGCTGAACTGATAGTGTCCGAAAGTCTTGTGGACAGCTACTTTACAAACGATTTTGAAAGGTGGGCCAATGCCCTTCTTCCAACTAATACCAACCGCGACCCTGTTTATGGCAATCTATATACGGAAAGGAATTTTTGGGCAAAATTCTTTCAAGATATAACAACGGCCAAAGAGCGAATAATTATCCTGAGCCCTTTTCTTACAGTAAGGCGCAGCGGCTTTTTTATGGATTATTTCAGGGTTCTGAAAGGACGGAGTGTAGATATTAGGGTTTATACGCGGCCAAAAAACCAGCAAATCGGTGACATGGCTAACCAAGCGGATATTGTAATCGACCGGCTACGCAGCATCGGTGTTAATGTCATCGAACGGCAAAGCATGCACCAGAAGGTGGCTATCATTGATAATGCTACGGCATGGGAAGGCAGTTTGAATATACTCAGTCATAAAGATACTGAAGAACACATGAGACGATTTGAAGGCGGTTCAACCATTGAAGAAATTATCAGAAACTTAGAGCTTGACGAGGAGATGCCGAGCGGAAGTCAAACCGGAGAGAAATGTCCTGAACCGGAATGTGGCGGCGATCTTGTTGTTCGATCTAAATACGGCAGAAAATTTCTTGGATGCTCGAATTATGCAAAGAAGAAATGTCGTTATACAAGGCCACTATGAGCAACGGGCCATGGAATGCGCGTGCCTTCTGCAAATAGGAAAAGCCGCACTGAATATGTGCAGGCAACCCGCACAAGTCAGCGTGTTAGATCGCGGGACAACAATTAATGTCTCATCCGTGCCGTGAGCAAGGCATTAACTACAGGGTGGATGAAAAACTGTGGGCACGATAAAGCTATACACACCTTATATTGGCTACATCGCTGATCTGTCACGCTTGTTTTTCCCCTTGGCGTGAAGGTGTGAGGGCACGGGCAAAGGAGAATGCGGGCGGCAATCGCGCCAGGCAGCGAAACGCTGTCGTTTGCGCTCATGAACAACATCTGGACTTTGTGAACTATGAGAACCATCCCTGAAAAAGATTGGAAGCAAATGAGATCGCTGAAGGCGCGTGTGTTGGACGACGCGTGTGCGCGAATTCTTACCAGCGTGGAGTCGATCGTGCAGAAAAGGGAAGGGCGCAACCACGAAGCCTACCTGGAGCTCTGGGATCTGCTCCATAAAGAAGA
>Ga0187849_1001956_pt1 | contig 20745 bp, 19 predicted proteins | sample June2016WEW_4_10_2_FD_132412 | JGI IMG/M metagenome (GOLD analysis project Ga0187849, IMG submission 132412) | Peatland microbial communities from SPRUCE experiment site at the Marcell Experimental Forest, Minnesota, USA - June2016WEW_4_100 | ecosystem: Environmental > Terrestrial > Soil >...
CCCCGTCTGCTTCTCCGGTTCTCCTTCCGCCAAGCAACCCTCGGGCTTGGGCGACTGGTTAGGTCTTTCCATTCTTCACTTTCGCGTTGAACTCCGGCGGCTTGGCCGCCAAACCTGGGGGGGGCTTTCACCCCCGGATGCACACGTCTTCTCCGAGCGCACCAATAATCAATTCTCAATCAGATCCTTCCGAAAAAGGCTCTTTTTGAAGAATCTGAGTTGCGCAGGATTTAGAGCCGGTCTTGGCTGGTTGGTTGTTAATTATCGCCCGGCCTGGCTACGCCAGCCGCGCGGCCGCCTCGACGATGCGGGGGACATCCGGGCGGTAGGCGTTTTCCAGCACCGGGCTGAACGGCACCGGGATATCAGGCGAGGCCACCCGGACCACGGGCGCCAGCAGGCAGTCCCCGAACCGTTCCGTGATCCCCGCCGCCAATTCGGCGCCCACGCCCCCGGTTTTCGGACCCTCCTCGACAATCACCACCCGGCCGGTCTTGCGCACGGAGGCGCCGATGGTTTCGTAATCCAGGGGCGAGAGGCTGCGCACGTCCAGCACTTCGGCGGAAACGCCTCGGGCCGCCAGCGATTGGGCGGCCGCCAGCGAGTGATGGAGCATCAGGAGCCACGCCAGGATCGTGACGTGTGAACCCTCGCGGCGCACCGCCGCCCGGTCCAGTGGCACGGTGTAATCCTGGTCCGGAATGTCGCTGGTCGCATCCGTGGCGCCGGCTTCGGCGCGGGGGCCGCGCGAGCCGTAGAGCAATTTGTGCTCGAAGATCAGCACCGGGTTGTCGTCGCGGACGGCGGCCTTCAACAGGCCCTTGGCATCGTAGGCATTGGAGGGGGCCACCACCTTGAGGCCGGGCACACCGGTGAAAAAACGTTCCAGGCTCTGGGCGTGCTGGGCGCCCCGGCCGGTGGCGCCGATGGGGGCGCGCATCACCAGCGGCACTTTGAGCCGGCCACCGGACATGTAACGCATCTTGGCGGCGTTGTTGATGATTTGGTCGCTGGCCAGCAACAGAAAATCCCCATACTGCACGTCCGCTATAGGCCGCAGGCCCATCAGCGCGGCCCCGATGGCGACGCCGAAAAAGCCCAACTCGGCAATGGGCGTATTGATCATGCGGTCAGGGAACCTCTGCTCGAGGCCCAGTGTGACGGTGAACGCCCCGCCCCATCCGCCCGGCACGCCGATGTCTTCGCCGATGCAGAAGACGCGCGGGTCGCGCTCCATTTCTTCGGCGATGGCCTCCCGTAGCGCCTCGGCGATACCCAGTCGTTTCATAAGTTTAATCCTCCTTTCTGTCAGGCCAGGACATCGGTCTCCAGGTCCGCCAGCGTAGGCTGCGGGGCAAGCCGGGACTTCGCCACGGCCTCCTCAATCCGGGCCTGGACCCGGGTGCTGACCGCTTCGAGGTCGGCCGCCGAGACATCCCCGCGCTCCTGCAGCCGGGCCGCGAAACGCTGGATCGGGTCCCGGCCCAACCAGGCCTCGCGTTCCTCCTTGGGTTGGTAATGGCAAGGGTCGCGGCGCGAATGGCCGGTGAGCCGATAGGTGAGCAACTCGAGCAACACCGGCCCGCGCCCGGCGCGGCCGTCCGCCGCGGCCCGCCGGGCGGCCTCATAGACGGCGAGCACGTCGTTGCCATCGACGGTTTCCCCGCGAAATCCGTAGCCGGCGGCACGGTCGGCAATCCGTGTGTTACGCATGACTTTGCCGACGTGGGTCGAGGCGCCGTAGAGGTTGTTCTCACACACGAAAATGGCGGGCAGCTTCCAGAGCGCCGCCAGGTTGACCCCTTCGTGGAACGCGCCCTCCGCCACCGCGCCGTCGCCGAAGAAACAAGCGACGACTTGCGAACTCTTCTGCATGCGGAAGGCCAGCGCCATGCCGGCGGCCAACGGGATGCCCCCGGCGACGATGGCGATGCCCGGCAGCATCCCTTTGTCAGGGTTGCCGACATGCATCGAGCCGCCTTTGCCTTGGCAGCAGCCCGTGCGCGCCCCGAACAGCTCGTCGAGCAACTCCTGGGGCGTCAGGCCTTTGGCCAGCGCGTGGCCGTGGCCGCGGAACGTCGAGGTGATCCAATCGCCCCTTTCCAGCGCCGCGCAGACGCCCACGGCGGTCGCCTCCTGCCCCTGGCACTGATGAATTGTCCCGGGCATCGTGCCCTCCAGGAAAAGGAACTTCACTCGCTCCTCGAATTGGCGAATGAGCACCATGCGCTCAAAGAGAGAAAGGAGGAAGGACCGATCCTGGACGGGAGCCGGCGCCGGAGCGGTTTGGGCGGGCGAATCAGGCGGCGCGGCCACCGAGGCGGCCGGGGGCGCCACCGCGGTGGGAGCCACGATTGCCTCAGCAGGCCTTCGGCCTTTAGCCTTTAGCCTTCTGCCTTGGGAAAAAGCCGCCACCTCGAAGATGGCGATCACCTGTCCTGCGCTGACCATGGCGCCAGGCCGGATGCTGACTTCCCTAAGCACGCCGGTGAGGATCGACTCGACGGTCGAGAGGGCCTTGTCGGTTTCAACTTCGAGCAAAGGCTGGCCGCGCTCGACCGCCTCGCCGGGCTGGGCCAGCCAGCGAACCAGGCGGATGTCCGAACCGGTCGTCGCCAAGTCCGGCATTTTCATTTGGACTTCCATCGTGCAAGAGCGGTCTTCACCAGTCCGGGGTTTGGAGCCGGAGTTTGACGGTCTTTATCTCGAAGGGGTGCAGATCAAATTGGACCGCGTCTTTCGTCACGGCCAGTTTGGCGCCGGCATCCTCCATGAGATTGGCCTCGTTGGCCGCCAGGACTTTTGCGCGCAGCTTGATCGTGACTCCCGGGGTGGCTTGCCCGGCCGTCTCATAAAAACGGAGCACGGTGGCGCCGTCCTTGGCCGGTTTGAGCGCGCTGAGCGCCACGTTCGCGGGAGACACCTCCAGCCAACCCCATCGCGCGGGCAGGCTGCCGGGGTGTGCGGCGGCCTTGCGCACCAGGAGCGGGTGGTTGAACTCGAGGCCCGCCCGGCACACCTGCGCGGCGCGCCAGTCGCCCGCGTGCGCAACCAGGGCGTAGTGGAAGGTCAATTCCTTGCCCAACTCGAGGCCGGAGTCGCTGCCCTGCCCTTCGAAACCGCCGCCGATGCCGTAGGATTGGATGCGGGAAGAGCGGAGCAACGAGAGCATCAACGTGCCGTCGGCCACGTTGTTTCCCGGCACGCCGCGATTCAACAGGGCGACCCCGCGCTGGCCGTCGCCGCAGTCGATCCAATTCTGCGCCGGGAACTCCTGCGCCAGCGGCCGTTCGAGGGCGCCGAAAGGAATTTCCTGGAAGTTGCGCCCGTTCTTGAGGGCCGTCGGCACCAGGACCCGGTAGCGAACGAACCGGTCCTGGTTCAGGATTCGCGTCTCGAAGTCCAGGCGGCCAAGCCCCTGGTAAAGCCGCACCCGGCTGCCAAGAGTGTTCGCGCCAAACGGATGGCTCACTTCGATTTCCGAGAAGACCGGTCCCCGCCGCACGGTGCCGGACTTGGCGGCTTCCTGGTTGCTGAGGTGGGCCTGGCCGGGTTGCGGCACGTTGAGCGGGCGGGTCATCGTGACGTTCTGGCCACCGTCGAGGTTATGGTAAAGTTCCCAGAAATCGCCATTGTCCGTCTCGCGCGCCACGACATTGGCGGGCCCCGCCAGGGCCTCCCAATCGCCCCGTTTGACCCGCAAGCTGGCCAGGGCGCCAGTCGTCGAATCGACTTTCACCTCATAGTTGTCGTTCTCCAGCGCGACCATCCCGTTGGTCTGGACGGCGGTGGTCTTGGCTTCGGCGGCGGATTTGCGGGACACAACGTGATAGACCGAATAGCCCAGGGCCGGGACGGCCCGGGCCACAAACGCGAATTTGACGCGCCGCAACCCGCCGTCTTCGTAGTGCTCCGCCTCCAGCAATTGGGCCGGCACCGCCTGGCCCGCTGCGTCCAACAACTCGAAATCGGCGACACCGCCTTCGGCAAAACCGACGTCCCCCTGGGCGGCGTCGGTGCGCTCCCAGCCCAGGGTGTTGAACACGACGAGCGCGACGCCCATGCCGCGCGTGTCGACGCGTGACAGGACGGCGCCCAACCGCGCCTCGATCAGTTCCTCGGCCAGCCGCTGGGAAAAGTCGTAACCGCGCACGGTGTCGGCATAGACAGGGTCGGTCATCACGCCGGAGGCGAGATCGTGAGTCACGTTGAACAAGGCCGGTTCCCAGGCGCGCCAGGTCTGGCCGCTGTCCGTGGGCGCGCCCAGCCAATTGGCCAGCGCCCCGAGTTTCTCGGCGCTGGTCAACAGGCGCTCGCTCTCGCGCATCCGCTGCTTGAGTTCGATGCGGCTGCTGTAGATGCCCTGAAAGAGCGGATTGCGCTCGCCGGTGATGACTGGCTTTTCCTTTCTTTGCGCCACCGCGGCTTCGAAGTCCGTCGGCACGCCCAGGCGCAAGGTGAAGGGGAGGTTGGGCTGCCGGTTGAATTGCTCGACCAGATCGGGCACATAGATTTCGGGCTCGGAAACATCGACGCCGGCCAGGCCCACGCGGTCGCCGCCATGCGAGAACGGGGCCAGGCCCTCCCAATGCTCCTTCATGAACGCGGTGAAACGCGGCAGATCCCGCGGCGGGCCGTAGAGGTATCCGTAGGAATGGGGTAGCCAGAAGGCCGGAATGCGCGTGCCGTCCAGGCCCTGCCAGTCGAACTCGGAGGGCATCTTGCCGCGGTCGGCAACACCGCGCGAGAACCAGAAGGAATTATAGCCGGCCAACCGCAGCACTTGGGGCATCTGGGCGTGATGGCCGAAGCTGTCGAGCAGCCAGCCGACCGTGACCTCGACGCCCAGCGCCTCCCGGCAGTAGCCCTTGGCGTAGAGAATCTGGCGCACGAACGCCTCGCCCCCGGGCATATTGTCGTCCGGCATCACGTCCAGGCCGCAGACGATTTGCAGCCGGCCTTGGACGACAAACTGCCGAAACGCGGCGGCTTCCTCCGGATACCGATCGAGGAACGGCCGGAAATAGGCCGCCTGGTCGAGCGTGAACCGGTAATTCGGGTGCTCTTTCAACAACCGCACCGCCGTCAGGATATGCGGCAACCCCATCTCCAGGTACTCTTCCCGGGTCTTGAAAACCGCCCCCTCCCAATGCGTGTGGGGAACCAGCCAAAACGTGGGCTTGGCCTCCGTCCCCGGCAGAGCGTTGGCCATTTCCGCGCCCAAAGCTCCCCCCGCCGCGGCCAGCGCCACCGCCAGGTCTAAAACCACACATCCGAGTAATGGGTTAGGCATCATCGAGTGAGCCTGGCCGCCCCAGGCCGCAGCCGCCCGCCGGCAAAACCATAAGTCTCAATCAGCTCCTGAACTCGCCGCTTAACGGCCTCGCGGGCCGCGACCAGGATGTCTTCCTGCCCGCCCATCCCCAGGAACAAATGTGGATTCATCGGCTCGGCGTAGGGCGCCAGCTTCTCCCGCAGGGCGGCCAGGTAAGCCTGCTTGAGGTTGGTGCCAAAGTTGAATTTCGCCACCCCCAGACCAATGACCTGCGCGGCATACGCCGCCGGGAAACCCGTCCCGCCATGCACCACCAACGGCACGTCCACCTGTTCCCGAATTCTCGCCAGCGACTCGACATCGATGGACGCCTGGCCCCGGGTGAGAATATGCACGTTGCCGATGGAGACACCCAGGGCATCGACGCCGGTCTTCTCCACGAACGCCCGCGCCACCCCGGGGTTGGTCGCTTCCCCATCGCCGGGGCCGTCGCCGCAGCCGTGCGGCAAGCGCCCGACCTGGGCCTCCACCGACGCGGACCGCGCGTGGGCCATCCGCACGACCTTTTTGACCAGGCCAATGTACTCCTCGGGCGCCAGCAAGTCGCTTTCCACCATCACGGCGTTGAAGCCCTGTTCCAGCCCTTGCTCGATCTGAGCCACGTCGTCCGTTTCGTTCAATATGAAGGCCGTCGGCACCGCGCTGGCCGCCAGCGCCGCAGACAGGGCCCCATAATACGCCAACCGCTCCGGCCGGGTCCGGGACGGATGCCGCAAGAAACCGCCGTTGAAGCCGGCAATGATCGGCGAACTCATCGCCTCGGCCCCTTCCACCACCGCCTGCAGCGACTCGAGGTTCCAAGACTCGCAATAACAGAGCGCGTACCCGCCGGCCCGGGCCTCCGCCAGCAATCCGCTCATCGAAACCAGTGGCATGGCGCTTTCCTATTCCCGCCGGCAGGCCGCCCGTGAGCGGGCAAACTTAGCGCATTCGCATAAGAACATTGTTCAGCAGATCACAATACTCCCGGCCTATATGTCAACCCCCAAACGGACACTTGCCAAACCACTCCGCCAGGCGCATGATTAAACTCGACGGAATGAAAGCGAACTTGAGCGGACAATCCAAGCCGATGGACTTGGGCGAATTCATCCTGGCCGACCCGGAGATTCTGGGTGGCGAGCCGGTGTTTCGCGGCACTCGTGTTCCCGTGGCGACGCTGTTTGAACACTTGGAGAGCGACTGTCCGCTCGACGAGTTCTTGGAGAATTTCCCGTCGGTAAGCCGCGCGGCGGCGGTAGCTGTGCTGATGGGCGCAGAACAGTTGGCACTGGAAAAGGCGCGCCGGTGAAGGTGCTGGTGGACGAGTGCGTGCCGCTGAAGCTGGTGCGCCTGCTTGCCGGCCATACATTCACCACCGCCGTGGAAAAGGGCTGGGGCGGCCTCGAAAACGGTCGGCTGATCGCCCGGGCGGAGCCGGAGTTCGATCTGTTCCTGACTGCTGACCGCAACCTGCAGTACCAGCAAAACCTCCAAGGGCGCAAACTCGCCGTGCTGCTGCTGTCCACCAATCATTGGCCCACCTTGAAACCGCACGCCGCTTTAGTCCAAGCCGCGTTGAACCGAATCCTGCCTGGGGAATTCCTGCGGCTGGAAATCCCAAACGCCTGACTTCCGTGCGCCCCGTCGGCGGAGTCGGTTGAGCGCCAGGCGTGCGTCCGAACTGCCTGGCGAGATGAATCGCGTTTCGATCATCGCGAAGGTCGTCAAGCCAACGCCGGACGGAATTATCGTAGATGCACGAGGCCTCACCGACCTTGATAACCGAGGCAAACTTCTGCCCAGCCTCCTCAGAGACCCAAGGCTCGAGAAGCCAGCTTACCCATGACACGCTCGCCAGCCGCATCCCTCCTTTGCCGCCGGATGGCAGCCTTGATGGCCAGGGCTTCGACGAGACGGTCATCGGCGGACAAGGCGACTCCGCATAGGCGGTCTGCCTCAGCTTGGTTGCCTCCGGCGAATGCCTCCCGCGCATCCCGGATGCTGTCGTTAGCGATGGAACGTAACGCCTCGTCTGCCTTGGCACGCGGCTCGTAGTGCGCCGCCATCTTCTGATCCACCCAGAGCTCGAAGTCGCCTTGCGCCGGAAACGGCCTCTCGAACCGTGTGATTTCATTCCTCTCCGCAAGCCTTTCCAGATCGTGTGGGGAAGCCTCAGTGGCATTCCACACGGACCCGCCGGAGAAAGCGTAGGGCGGGAAGAGGATGCATGACGGATCGGCTTTCAGGCGAAAGACAGGCGGAACTACGGAAGGCACCATCGTGTCCTTGAGCACGGTGGCATAGCCGACGATTTCAAGTTCAGTGATTTGGCGCGGCGCAGCCATGGGCTGGACTATAGGATTTGGCGGGTGATGTAGTCGACACACTCCCTTTTCAACGTTTCAAAGTCGCCCCCGTGGGAGGCGTTGAAGGAAACATAGTCCACCCCAGAGTGCTCGCACCATCGCAGCATTCCATAAATGTGCGGGTCGGCGACGCGGCTAATCGGGACGAAAACGGCCTGCAGATAACCGGTCCTGAGGTCGATTTGATCGGGCAAGCGGACCTCGTGGGTCCAACGGCGGCGGTCGCCCCCAGTGAGGCCAATCGGTCCAGGCCAGGCAGGATCGTTTCCGTGCAGGTAGTCAAGCGGGGTGGAGAACAGAACACCGAGCGAGGCCTCCAAGTACCGGCGATGGTCCGGCAGCGGGAGTTCGTGCCTGGCCAGAAACGCAGCGGGCGTTTCGGCCGGGTCGATCCGAGTGAATCCGTGAAGCAGCCCCCCGGAATCGAACGGGGTGGCCAGACCCCCTTCTTTGTAATTGGTCTCCAGCCCGGCGGCGAAAAGGACCCCGCAGCCGGTAGCCGGAAAACGAAAAGGCCCAGCGTAGAGGAAGACGGCGTTAGCAGTGCCCAAAAGCGCCTCGACCGAATCAGCCCTGAGGGCTCTGATTCTCTCCGCGTGCAGCCGCTGGGGCGAAAGCAGCCGGTTGGATTCGCAGATTGCAGAGAAGTTTGTTTCGGAGGTTGAGTGGGCGAGATAGACGGATTGAGCCAGCGCGGCGGCTTCCGGGGGAACGGGGCCTGCCCGCTCGATCATATTCAATCGAGCGTAATCGTCAAACCTGGCGCTGAGTTGCCTGAGGTTCTCTTCCCTGCGTTCTCTGCTCATTCGTATGCCCTTTGGCCAGTTCTCTTGTTGCCCGGAAGCTACTGGTCCAGCGTGGCGCTGTCAACATTGGAGGACTTGAGCGGTGCAATAGGCCTGCGCGGCCAGTGCAAACAAATCCGGGATAGCAGCAGCCTTGTTGACAGCCATCATCACCCGCGCGCAGCTTGGACCCATTGGCGGATTTCCACTGCGCGGCGCGTGATGGCGGCGTAGTCGCGCTGCTCGACGAATTCCTTCTTGAGCAGCTCGCGGCCGATGCCGGCGGCGACGATGCCGGCTTTGAACCACCGGGCCAGGCCGGCCTCGGTGACTTCGCTAATGCCCGTCGGCATGATCCGCGTCCACGGGCAGGGACCGAGCAGGGCCCTGACAAACTCCGGTCCGCCGACCGTCTCGCACGGAAAAAGCTTCACGATCTCGACGCCGGCTTCCTCGGCGGTGGCAATCTCCGTGGCCGTGGCGCAGCCGGGCAGATAGGCGATCTTGCGCCGATTGCAGAAGCGGGCGACACGTTCGTTGAACGAGGGGCCGACGATGAAGTTCGCACCCTGCGCCACGAAGAGCGCCGCCGTGGCTTCATCGACGATGGAACCGGCGCCAAGAACCAGGCTGGGCGCCTGCTGGACGGCTTGGCGCTCGAGCGCCTGGAACACATCGATGGCGTGGTCGCCGCGATTGGTAAACTCGAAGACGGTCACGCCGCCAGCCGCGCAGGCCGCGACCACCTGGAAAGCGACGGCGATGTCCCCGTGATAGAAGACGGGCACAAGGCCGACTTCGACGATCCGATTCAAGACTTCAAGGCGTGAGAAACGAGCCATAATTCAGTTGGGAGTCTGCCACCGCCGCCCAGTGAAAGCAATGGCGACTCTGCCGCCCAAATCCTCGGCTAAGAATTCTTAGCCGAGGATTTGGGTCGACACTCGACCCCCGACCCTCGACCCTCGACCTCCGACCCTCGCCGAACCGAGGCCGGGGTTGGCCGATGAAGATACTGGTGATTTCGTTGGCAGGCATTGGCGACACCCTGTTTGCCACGCCGCTCATGCATGAGTTGCGGGCGAGCTTTCCGGAGGCGTGTATCGATGCTTTAGTGATGTGGCCGGGAGCCAAGGGTTTGCTCGAAGGAAACCCGCACCTGGATGCCGTCTGGCAGAAGAACCTGATGACGGACGGCAAAATTGGAGGGCTGAAGTTTCTCTGGCAGTTGCGCCGCCGGCATTACGATGTCTCGATCAACACCCACCCGCAAAGCCGCATCGCCTACCGGCTCGTCGCCCGTTTCATCCAGGCCCGAGTCCGCATCAGCCATCGATATGACAAGGTCTCGCTGCTGGACCGGGTGCTGGTCAATCGCGCGCTGCCGCAGGATTATCAGCGGCACAGCATCGAGAACAACCTCGCCTGCCTGGCGTGCCTGGGGGCCAAGCCGGTGCTGCCCGAGCACGATTACGAGATCTATCTCTCCCCGGCGGAACTGGCCTGGGCCGAGGAGTTCATCGCCAAAGAGGCGCTCTCCGGGCGGCGGCTTCTGGGCCTGCACGTCGGTTCCGGCGGCACCAAGAACCTCCCGCTCCGGCGCTGGCCATTGGACCATTACCTGGAGCTGCTCCGGCGCCTCGAGCGCGCCTGGCCCGATCTGATTGTCCTGCTCTTCGGCGGACCTGAGGAGCAGGCAGACCATGCCCGGTTGCTCGCTGCGGGCGGGGGCGGGCGGTTGCGGCATCCCGCCACCCGAAACCTGCGCCAGGCGGCCGCATTGCTGCGCCATTGCCATGCGTTCCTGAGCGTGGATACCGTCCTCATGCACGTCGCAGCCGCCGTCAAGGTCCCAGGCCAGATCGTCATCGAGACGCCCACCTGGAACAAGCCGATTCAGCCCTATCGAAACCCGTTTGTCCTGGTAACGAACCCCGTGGTGGCGGGCCGCAACCTCGAGTACTACCGCTACGATGGCCGCGGTATCCGCGGCACCCCTCAGGAACTCGCCCGGTGCATGGCATCCGTCCCGGTGGAGGAGGTCTATCGGGCTGTCGAAGGTGCCTTGAAGCGTCGGAGTTGAGAGCGCGTCCCAAAAAGTCTCCGAATCTGGGTCGCATCCTCTGTCGCCACCCTTCGTCGACAGACCGCGACTCGATGCACAAAAGAAGATGGCACGCCCGCCAGGGCTGCGGTATTGTTGACCCATGACCGCGGAAGACGTAAAGGCACTGCCGATTGACCGAAAGATCCAGATCATGGAGGCCATCTGGGAGGATTTCCGAGACCGCTTCGACCGGTTGGACATTCCACAGCCGCAGAAAGACCTCTTGGATCGCCGTCGCGCAAGGGCGCGGGAAGGCGCGGCACAGCTCCTGGATTGGGAGTCTGTGAAGGGGACTATTGGAAGGCCATGAATAGCATCGAACCCGTCGCTCGAGCCAACGGCTGCCGCCGATGGCTCGCAGGGTAATCTGCGCTCGGCCGGGCAGCAGCCCGTTTTCAGTTCTGGAAAACCCCGCCGGCCCCAGCTACGCTGCCCGTCATGGCAATAACACGACATTGTTGGAAGTGCGGCCTTGAATACAAGCTGCCTGGCCCCCCAGGGCGTTCGGAGAGTTGCCCTCGCTGCGGGTCGGACCTCAAGGCCTGTCTGAATTGCGGCAGCTACGATGCCCGCCTGGCGCAGCAATGCCGGGACGATCGCGCCGATCCGGTGGCGGAGAAGCACCTGGCGAACTATTGCGAGCACTTCGATTTTATCCAGCGGGAGTTCGTGCCGCCAAAGGCCGGGAATGCCCGCGAGACGAAAGCCCGCGATACTTTGAAGAAGTTGCTCGGGGATGGATGACAACTGGCTATCCCGGAGCCGAACCGATGAGCATCCTTTGCAAGAAGTTCGAGGGCTCGCCCGAATATGCCCGCGCTGTGCCGATGGTTGTGTTTGCCGGGCTGACCGCCCTCCAGGGCCAGTTGGGCAAAGGCTCGGAATACTGGGTTTATCTGCTCAAGACGTTCGTGGGGGCGTGGATGCTCTGGGAGATGCGCCCGTGCCTCGAGGAGATGCGCTGGAAGATCAGTTGGGAGGCGCTGGCGGTCGGAGTGGCGATCTTCGCCCTTTGGGTCGGTCTGGATGGGCGCTACCCGAGGCTCGCCAGGCTGGAAGCGGGGGCGGGGTGGGACCCGCACCGGCAGTTCGGCCACGGCTCGGCCATGGCCTGGCTATGCATTGTCGTGCGGATGGCCGGCTCGACGCTGGTTGTGCCTCCGCTCGAGGAGGTCTTTTATCGCTCATTTCTCTATCGCTACCTGGTCAATACCCGATTCCAGGCGATGGCCTTCAACCAGTTTCATGCCCTGTCGGTTGTCGTGACGGCCCTCGTCTTTGGCCTGGCGCACCCCGAACGTTGGGTGGCGGCCATTCTATGCGGCCTGGCCTACCAGGGCCTGGTGCTGCGCAAAAACCGCCTGGGCGATGCCATCGCTGCCCATGCCATCACCAATTTTCTGCTCGGCATCTGGGTTGTATGGAAAGGGCAGTGGCATTATTGGTGATAAGCCGTGCTGCCGTGCCTGGTCCATGAAGATGAAGATCTGCTGGTGGTCAACAAACCGGCCGGCCTCAATACGCACGCGCCCGGTTTGTACGCCGGGGAGGGCCTCTACGACTGGCTCCGGGGGCGCGAGCCGCGGTGGGCCACGCTGGCCATTATCCATCGGCTCGATAAAGAAACCTCCGGCCTCATTGTCTTTTCCAAGACCCCATTGGCGAATCGATCCCTCACCGCGCAATTCACAAAACACGCGGTCAGGAAGAAGTACCTATTTCTTACCGACCGGCCATTGCCGGAGCGGGAGGTGGTTGCCAGGAGCGCGCTGGTTCGGGCGGGCCACAGATATGTGAGCCGGCCGGCGCATGAGGGCGCGGCCGTCGCCGAAACCCGTTTTCGTTTCCTGGGTGAGGCCGGGCGAGGCCTTGGGCCGGCTGCCGCCGGCCTGGGCGCCTGCCGGGTGGTCGAGGCGGAGCCGCTGACGGGCCGCACCCACCAGATTCGCGTTCACGCCGCCGGGCAAGGCTTCCCGATTTTGGGCGACACACTCTACGGCGGCACCCCGGCGCCGCGCCTTTGTTTGCACGCCACCGAACTGGCGCTGGAGCACCCCGCAACCGGACAGACCATCGTCTTTCGCGCGGCCAGCGCCTTTGAAGATTGGGACAACGCGCGGCTTTCCTTGCGCGCGGGGCTGATCGAACCTGAGGCGACCGACGCCTATCGCATCCTTCATGGCGCCGCCGATGGCCAACCCGGCTGGTATGTCGAGCGGTTTGGAGATTACCTGCTCTCCCAAAGCGAAGGGTCGCCCACAGCCCCGCAGCGGGCAGAATTGGGCCGCCTGGTGAAAATGCTTTCCGCGCGCGGGGCTTCTCACAAAATCCTGAGACGCCAGGTCTGCCGGGGGGCGCCGGGCTCGGCTTCGCCCGAGCCAGTCCTGGGAGCAGCGCCGCCGGAGCGGTTTGCCATTCGTGAAAACGGCCTCCGGTTCGAGATCGGCTTCCGCGAGGGCTGCTCTGTCGGATTGTTCCTGGACCAGCGGGACAATCGGCGGCGGCTCTTGACCGGGCACATCGCCGCCGGGTTCGCTCTCCGGTTTCATCCTTCATCCTGCATCCTCCATCCTTCCCCCTGCGAGATCCTGAATGCCTTCGCCTACACGTGCGGCTTTTCAGTGTGCGCGGCCAAAACAGGGGCGCGCACGGCCAGCGTCGATCTTTCAAAAAGATGCCTCGATTGGGGCCGGCGCAACTTCACTCTCAACCAACTCGACGCGGACCGGCATGATTTTCTCCACGGGGACGCCTTTGATTGGCTGCGCCGCCTGGGTCGAAAACAGCGGCGGTTCGATGTCATCCTCCTGGATCCCCCAACCTTCTCCCAATCCAAGGATTCCGGGGTGTTCAGGGCCCAAAAGGACTACGGCCGGCTCATCAGCGCGGCCCTGCCGCTGTTGCGGGGCGGCGGTGTCCTTTTTGCTTCGACCAACGCCGCCGATTGGCCCCCGGAACAATTCCTGGCCGCCGTGGCCCGGCCCATCGAGGCGGCGCGCAGACCGATCCTCCAGCGCCACTACGCCCCCCAACCCCCGGATTTCCCCGTCTCCCGCTCCGAACCGGCCTATTTGAAAACCGTCTGGCTGCGCCTCGGGTAAGGCCGGCTCCTAACACCAGAACCGCCATTGGCAATGCATGTCAGCCGGATGCGGACCCGGTGGCGCGAAACGACATTCCACACAGATGCCCTGATCGATGGCCTTGGCAAAGCTGGTGAATTCGGCCTCGTGCATCGCGCGGCAGGCGTATTCGTTCAACCCGCGCCTGAGGCGCGCCTCCTGAATGGGACAAACCGGAACCGAGAGGATGGCCTCGCCGGGCCGCTCTTGAATCTTGTAGTCAATCAGGATGGTCCACGGAAAATATCGCAGCGCGCGGAGGAATCCCGCCAGGCCCTTCTCCCGGATGCCGAATCGCGCCACGATATCTTTGGCGGCGAGGCCACCGACGCGCCCCCAGACCTTTTCATTGAGGTTTTCGGCGGCCTCCTGGCCGTACTTCTCCGTCATGTAAATGAACCAGAACGCATCCATTTGGCGATAATGCTTCATGAAGAACGCGATATAACTGCGCAACTCCTCCGCCCCCATCCGCTCGAAGATTTCCAGGTTCATTTGCGCGTGAGATTAGGCAATTCGGCCGAACTTCTTGTCGAGTTCGCGGAAGTTCATTTCGATGAGCGTCGGCCGGCCATGGGGGCAGGTGTAGGGCATGGCGCAGTGCCGCAGGTCCTCGACCAGCGCCTCCAGTTCCGGCCCGGCCAGCGGGTCGCGGGCCTTGACCGCGTGACGGCAGACGGTCTTGGCCACCGTATGCTCCCCGAGCCGCAGTGAGTTGACCTCCAGTCCCGAGGCCTTGAGTTCATCGAGCATGGCGAGCACGAATCGGCGCGGATCAGCCGCCTTCACGAAGGGAGGCAGCGCGTCGAGCAGGAACGTGCGCTCGCCGAATTCGCTCAGCCCGACGCCCAGGCGCCCAAGCACCGGCAACTGCTCCCGCACAAAACTGGCGTCTCGCGCCGATAACTCGACGGTCTCCGGCAGCAGCAGCCGTTGCGAGGGGGCCTGGTCGTTCCGCTCCAGCCGATTGAGCATCTGTTCGTACAAAATCCGCTCGTGCGCCGCGTGCTGATCCAGCAGCACCAGGCCGCGGTCGGACTCCAGCACCACGTAGAGCCGGGCGACCACCCCGAGCAGGCGCAACGGCACCTTCAACAAGGGCACCGCTGCCCCCGGCGTCACCCCGGGAGACGGCGCCGAGGCGGCGGAGGCTAATTGAGTCGGGCGGGGTTCTTGCGCGACCTTTGTCGACAAAGGTCGCGACGCGGAGGTTAAATGGGTTGAACGGGGTTCTTTCGGGGGAGGCGCGGGTGAACCGGGGGCCGGCTGCGGCGGGCCGAAGCCCATCCCCAAGACCGGCTGCCTGGCGGGCTGCGCCGGGTCCGGCGGCGGCGGCAAACCCGCGGGGAAGCTCGGCAAACTCGCCTGCCCCGGCTTCCCAACTTCGCGGCCCTCGCCCCCGGTTTGCTCCTTTCCACCTTCTGACTGTGGACCGTGGACCGTGGACTGTGGACTTTGGGCTAATCGCAACAACGTCTCGCGCACCGCTTGCGCGACCAAGCGCCGCACTTCCCCTTCCTGATGGAATCTCACTTCGCGTTTGGCCGGGTGGATGTTCACGTCCACCGCCGCCGGATCGACTTCCAGGAACAGGCAGCAGACCGGGTAGCGGCCTTTCATGAGGGCCGTGTGATAGCCTTCGAACAACGCGAAATTCAGGCCGCGATTCTGCACGGGGCGGCGGTTCACGAAGAGATGTTGGTCTTCGCGGGTCAAGCGCGAGACACCGGGGCCGCCGATGAAACCCCACAGGCGGAGGTCCGAGGTCTGAGGTGCGAGGTCTGAACCAGGCTCTTCCCCGGCCGGCTCGCTCGGAGGAATCGCGGCCGAAAAATCCACCGGCAGGAGGGCCTGCTCGCCGCCGTAGAGGGCGCGCAACCGTTCGCGCAGGGCGGCCAGGCGCGCGGGGGTGTCGCTGCCGCTCTTGATTGCCGGCAATTGCCAGATTGAACGGCCATCCTTTTGAAAGGTGAAGGCAACCTCCGGAAACGCCAGCGCCGCCAGCGTGAGGTAATGCTGGATGTGCGCGGACTCCGTGGGCTCGGTGCGGAGGAATTTGCGGCGCGCCGGCAGGTTGAAGAAGAGCTGCCGCACGTCCACCGTGGTGCCCGGCGCGCTGCCTGCCGCCTTGACTTCAAGCATCTTTCCGCCGCTGATGACGACCTGGGTGCCCTCGGGCGAGTCGCTCTGGCGTTCGCGGGTGGTCAGGGTGAAGCGGCTCACGCTGGCGATGCTGGGCAGGGCCTCGCCGCGAAATCCCATCGTGGCGATGGCGGCGAGGTCTTCGGCGCGCCGGATCTTGCTGGTGGCGTGGCGCTCCAGGCACAGGAGGGCATCGTCACGGCTCATGCCCTGCCCGTCGTCGGCCACCCGCACCAGGCTGCGCCCCCCAGCCTGGATCTCGACCGTCACGCGTCCGGCCTGAGCATCGAGCGAGTTCTCGACCAGTTCCTTTACCACGCTCGCCGGCCGCTCGATGACCTCACCGGCGGCGATTTGATTGGCCACTTGCTCGGATAAGAGGCGAATGCGATTCATGCTTGCATCAAAGGATGGACTCGTTTGCAACACGGCTCAAGTCCCGAGCGACGCGGAGTGTTGAGATTTGGGGGGAGGCCGACAAAGCTGGGATGCGCCCGCCTGAACCGCTACTGGCTGATTTGTCGTGACGAACTATCGGCTCGCACCTAGACTGGACTGGACCGAATCAACCGGCGGCAAAGCTGGAACCGAAGATCGATGAGACTTATGAGGAAACTAACCCTGATTATCCAAGCAGCCTGGCTGGCGCATTCACTCTCTGCCGGCGAATACCATGTTTCGGTGACAGGATCGGATGCCAGTGAAGGCTCCGCCTCATGGCCCTTCAAAACCATCTCGGCGGCCGCGTTGCGGGCGCAGCCCGGAGATGTGATAACCGTGCATGAAGGAATCTATCGCGAGCGCATCGACCCGCCGCGCGGGGGAGAATCCGACACCAGCCGCATCGTTTATCAGGCCGCGCAGGAACACTACGCTCTGGGCGCAGTTCAAGGGGGTCAATCCCAACGCGCAGCCGGTCGAGATCAATGTGCGCCAAACGGTTTTCTATCCCCAAAAGCCGGGCGTCAATTACCTCACCGTGCGCGGCTTCACCCTGGAAAACGCGGCTACCCCGTGGGCGCCGCCTACCGCCGAGCAGGTCGGTTTGCTCGGGACGCATTGGAGCCAGGGGTGGATTATCGAAGCCAATGTCATCCGCCACTCGAGATGCTCGGGCATCGCCCTGGGAAAATACGGTGACGCCTGGGGGCCGCCTTCAGCACCGTCACCGGCAACACCATCCATGACATTCATGTCCAGCAGCTATTCTCGGGGGCGGAAATGGCCGGCATCAAATTCCACGGGGCCATTGATGTCGAGATCAGCCGCAACCACATCTACCGGACAGTCCGTGGAGTCTGGCTGGATTGGATGGCGCAAGGCGCGCATGTCACCGGGAACCTGTTTCACGATAATCAATCGCAGGACTTGTTTCTGGAGGTGGATCACGGCCCCTGCCTGGTGGACCACAATCTTTTCCTGTCGCCCAAGGCCCTGCTTCTCGTATCGCAGGGCGGCGCCTACGCCCACAACCTGATTGCCGGGGGCCTGGACCTGGTCCCGTTCGAACTTCCCGGTGGCGGACAGCAGACGCTCTTGGTCTGGCCGGTGATGGCGCCGCTGATGAGGTAGAGCCTGTCCCAGACCTTGCAGGATTGCCAACTCGGGTGCAGGTTAAAGTTGAATGCATCCGGCGATTTGCATCTGTTGCGGAGAACGCATCTCGGAAACGGGGCGGGATTTCTCTCGAAACCCCAACCTCTGTCCTTCGTGCTCCAGCTTGTGGGATGGCATGGAGGACGACAACAGCCGGTTGCCTCACGGCCAAGAGCCGGAGAGGGCGCGGCAGCCGGAGGCGGCGCGGCAGCGCCAGGTTGCCTCGGCAGGGCTGCCCTAAAGTCACGCTTCGGATTTCGTTCCGGGCTTGGCAGCGGAGCGGCTTTTATTAGAATCTCCCGATATGAAAAAATCTCTCGGTGCGAAGACCCTTCTTTACCCGGCGCCGGTCCTGGTGGTGGGCACGTATGACCAAGCGGACAAAGCCAATGTGATGACCGCCTCGTGGGGCGGCATTTGCTGCTCGCAGCCGCCCTGCGTCGCGGTGGCCTTGCGCAAGGCGACCTACTCTTATCTCAACCTGATGGCGCGGAAGGCCTTCACGATCAGCATCCCCTCCGAGGACTATGTCAAAGAGGCCGACTACTTCGGCTTGGTTTCCGGCCGCACGACCGACAAGCTGGCGGTGACGAAACTGACGGCAGTGCGGAGCAAGCTGGTCGAGGCTCCGTACATCAAGGAGTTTCCGCTGGTGCTCGAGTGCAAGGTCATCGATATCACGGACCTCGGCTTGCACACCCAGTTCGTGGGCGAGGTCCTGGATGTCAAAGCCGAAGACACCGTGCTCGGCAAGGACGGGGCCATTGATATCAAGCGGCTCAGGCCGATGGTTTTCACGCCGGACACCCAGGAGTACTATGGAATCGGGGGGTTTATCGCCAAGGTTTTCTCGGCCGGCAAGGGCATCTGAATCTGTGTCCTGTCCGTGACGAAGCGAAAGAAATCCGAGATCCGAAGTGCGCATCCGATCCCTCGTTCGGTGTGGTCGCTGCGTCATACGGAAGCGCCTCCGGCGCTCGGTATTGAGCGCAGAGCCAATGTCCGAAAGCTTTGCGATCCCAGCCTTCGGGCTTCGGATCTCGGCCTTCGGATTTCGGATTTCTTTCCGGGCTTAGGATTTCCTCGTTTCCCGGTCACCCCGGCACCTCCCCTTGTCCCTGGGCCGGGTGCAGGCCGAACTGGACGAGCTTGGCCCGCATGGTGACGCGGGAGATGCCGAGCCAGCGGGCGGCTTTGGCCTGGTTGCCCTGGGCCTGGGCGATGGCCCGGGCAAAGGCCTCGCGTTCTGCGAACTCGAGGATGCGGCCATGGGCGTCGGTAACCGCGCCGCGCCGCGCTGCTGCCAGCAGGTCTTCGACCACGTCGCCGAAGGGGCGCGCCGGGGAGCAAAACGTCACTCGGCTCTTGTTGAGGGCGGTGCGGACATGGCCCAGGTTGATGGTGTAGCTTTGGGCCAGGAGCAGCGCTTGGAGCACCACGTTTTCAAGCTCGCGCACGTTGCCCGGCCATTGTTGCGCCTGGAGCAGGCTCATCGCCTCGGGATGGATGGAAGGGCTGGCGTTGCCCAGTTCCGGCCCGCGCTTTTGCAGGAAATAATTGACCAGGTCGGGCAAGTCTTCCCGGTGCTGGCGCAAGGGCGGCAGCGTGATGACCACCACGCTCAGGCGGTAATAGAGGTCTTCGCGGAACTCCTTCTCCCGGATGGCGGTTTCCAGGTCGCGGTTGGTGGCCGCCACCACCCGCACGTCCACGGCAGTCGTTTCCTTGCCCCCGAGCCGTTCCAAACACTTTTCCTGGAGCACGCGCATGAGCTTGACCTGGGTCCCCAAACTCATATCGCCGATCTCATCCAGGAAAATGGTGCCCTGGTTGGCTTGCTCGAAGCGGCCGACCCGCCGCTGGGTCGCCCCCGTGAAGGCGCCCCGCTCGCTGCCGAAGAGTTCGCTTTCGAGCAGGGTTTCCGGGATGGCCGCGCAATTGATGGCGACAAAGGGCGCGTTGGCGCGATCGCTGTGCTGGTAAATGGCCCGGGCGATCAATTCCTTGCCCGTGCCGGTTTCGCCCCGGATGAGGACGTTGACCGGTTTGGTCGCCACCCGCCCGATTTCTTTGTAGATGGCCTGCATCGCCGCGCTCTGGCCTATCAGGGCGTCCTGCGCCGGGCCGGTCTGGCCCAGGGCGACAGGCTCGGACATCAGCCGATTGCTTTCCGCCGCCTCGTCCACCAGTTCGAGCAGGTCCGGCACCTGAAACGGCTTGAGCAGGTAATCGTAGGCGCCGAATTTCGTTGCCTGGATGGCGGTCTGGGTGGTGCCGAAGGCGGTGACCAGGATGATGGGCAGACGCGGCTGGCTGGCGTGCAGTTGGCGCACCAGCGCCAGACCGTCCAGTCCGGGCAATCTCAGGTCGGTGATGACCACATGGAACAGCTCCGCCCCGGCCCGCGCCAGGCCCTCGTCGCCGCGTTGCTCCACGGCCACCACATATCCTTCCTCGCTCAGAACGTGGCGCAGCGTCTCCCGGATGCCCGGGTCATCTTCGATCAACAGGATTTTCGTGGCGCCGCTCATCTGTCAGCCCGTGGAAAGACGATGCCAAAGGTCGAGCCGCGGTTCACCTGCGTTTGATACTGCAAGACCCCGCCGTTCAGCTCCACCATGCGGACGGCAATCGAGAGTCCCAGGCCCGTGCCGCCCGCCTTGGTGGTGAAAAACGGATCGAAGAGCCGTTTTTCCACCTCGGGCGGAATGCCCTTGCCGGTATCGGCCACCTCGAGCACGGCCACCGCCGTGTCCTTCTCGGCGATTCGCTGGTGGTCGGGGCGCGCCCGCAGCACGATTCTGCCGCCGGAGCCCATGCTGTCGGCGGCATTTTGCACCAGGTTGATCAGCACCTGCTGGAGTTGGGCCGGGTCCGCGTGAATCTGCATCGGCGACAGTTCCTCAGTCTCGAGCTGGATGCCGGTCTTGGCCAACTCGGGTCCCAGCAGCGCCTGCACCTCCGCCAGCGGCAGGCCGGCCCGGATGGTGGCCGGCTGCGGTTCGGCGGGCCGGGCAAACCGGAGGAATCCGTTCACGATCCGCTCCAGCCGGGAGACTTCCCGTTCGACGATTTGCCCTTGGCCGAAGGCCGGCGAATCCGGTGGCAGCCGCTTTTGCAGGGCGAACAAAGCGGTCTTGATCGCGGTCAGAGGATTGCGAATCTCGTGGGCCACCCCCGCGGCCAGCACGCCCAGCGCGGCGAGCTTTTCATTGCGCCCGGCCTCCGCCTGGCTTTGCACCAGCTTGATTCGCAAGGGAGCAATGAGGTCGCGGTAACTCACGCCGGCCAGCGCCGCCCCGAAGGCAAA
>Ga0187849_1001957_pt1 | contig 20725 bp, 18 predicted proteins | sample June2016WEW_4_10_2_FD_132412 | JGI IMG/M metagenome (GOLD analysis project Ga0187849, IMG submission 132412) | Peatland microbial communities from SPRUCE experiment site at the Marcell Experimental Forest, Minnesota, USA - June2016WEW_4_100 | ecosystem: Environmental > Terrestrial > Soil >...
AGTACGAGTACACCTCCAATTTTGTCTGGTCGAACACCGTCCAACAGGCCGCCGCCGCTTGCTGATTTCCGGCGGCAAGCCCCAGTGCGCGGCGTATGAGTAGGGAACTTGATTGAGAATGCCCGTGGAGGCGGCGAGCGCCAGGGCGAAGTAATCGCGGTCCATCCAGCCGCCTTCCGCGTGGTCATTGCCGTTGCCGGTGAGAAAGTCCCCCCATTTAAAGTAGTCATCGCACGCCGCCGCGGCCTGATGGACGGTGTTTGACCAAACAAAATTGGAGGTGTACTCGTACTGTGCCTGCCCGTGGCCCGCTTCGTTGTTCGCCCAGTAATCGATGGTGGGGCTTTCGGCCCAGGTGGCGTGGGCTCGCGAGGGAAGCTGCTGCCCCATTTTCTGTTCCGCGTAGTGCTTGGCTTGCACAAAAAGATCCACCACGCCGTCTTGCAGCAGGCGGTAGTAGCGCGCGCGGAACAAGGCCGTGCGCTGGATCGCTTCCGGGGTCGCGCCGAACGTGTGCATGATGCCTTGCTTGGCGGTCAAGTCGATGGCAAAGTCCTCCTGGCCGTGCACAAAGTAAATCAGGTATTTGGCGAAGTCGGCGTACTCCGCGCCATAGCGCGCGGCGAACTCGCGAGCCAACCCGGGGCTCACGTACCGCAGGGCGAACTCGCCGTGATCGTGATGGCCGAAGTAGACCCAATCCTGCTGGATGTGCATCTCGTCGGAGTAAAGCGCATTCAGGCGGATGCCCGCCGCGGCGTACCGATCGACGAGGTGGGTTAGAAAGGGAAGCGCCTGCGGGCTGAAGTAGTCCATCTCCGGCGTGCGGTACAGTTGCACCACGAGCACGTGATCCAATCCGGCGCGGGCGATGGAGCCGATGCCGTGTACGCGGATGCGCACGGCCCGGAAATCGCCAGAATGTACCGTTACGTTGGCCAGGCGCTCAACCCCCATGCCGTTCTTGATCTCCACGATGTCCGCGGGATCGACAGCGCGGTAGAAAGTGCCGGGCACGCGCGTTTCGCGGAAGGCAAACGCCCGCACCCCCGCGTCCTGGGTCGCAAACGGCCCCTTATTGTTCACCCACTGCTGGTGCTGCCAGAGTTCGACGCTGAAGGTGCCGGTCTGGGGATCGCGCAAGCCCTCGCGGTAGTGCATCCACACGCCCGATTCGCCCGTGCGGGCAGTATAACCGTTGCCCAGTTCCAGAGGGGTGAGCAAGCTCAACTCGAGGCCGAGTCCGTAACCGAAGGCGAAGCGGCTGATGGCGGCGACTTTGGAAATATACTCATCCGTGTCCGGCATCAAGCGCCGCGGAGTGTCCTGGCCGGGCCGGTATTGCTTGAAGAAATGATCGAACGCTACGATGAGGGTGCGGTCACCCCGCGCCTGGGCGCGCTCACAGACTTGCCGCAGGCTTTGGTTCTCGGGGGTGCGTCCGGTGGAAAGGTTGATGACCTTGTCCGGATCTGAGGCCAGCGTTTCCAGTTCGTCGTCGCGAACCAGGATGATGCCCGAGCGGGGAATCTGAAACCCCCAGGGCCCCGGATATGTCAGCAGTTCGCCACGGTAGACATTTTCGGGGGTTGAGGAAGCGGTCTCGACCCGTTGCCCTCCCGCGGAGGGTAGGAGGAGCATGGTCAGCATGATCAGAATCAGGGCTTTTCGCATTTTGCCATCAGCCGTCCACGGAATCATCCAACCCGTACCGCGATGTGCGCCGGCCGGGAGCGGGATTTGTGCCTGATGAGAATTTCAACATCCTGGTCCAAAGCCACGAGAAAGCGGATCAGCCTTTCTACGGAAAAACCCTCGAGCTTAAAGTGCAGAAGCGCGGAAATCTTGGGCTGGTTGATGCCGAGCAACGCTGCGGCGTCGGCTTGGGAGAGCCGCCGCCGGTTTACAATGTGGCATATGGTTGCTCCCAGCCTGGCCCTGGTGTCGAGCTCGGCGGCATCGGGTAGTCTCAAGTCGGCAAAAACGTTGCCGTTGCTTGGAGTAATCTGTGCACGATGGGGTTTAGCCATATCTTTCCTCGTAGTCAAGCTGGGCCGCGCGCAGGCGGCTGTGGATCAGCTTTACATCCGATTGGCGCGTCGAAATTCCATGGGGCGACTTCTTCTGAAATGCGTGCAGGACATAGACGGCACGAGCAAATCGGATGGTGTAAACCGCCAGGTACGTATCCCTTTCAAAGTCCTTCACCACTTCCAGCACGCCCGGTCCTTCGCCCTTCCAAGTCTTTGCCGACGCATGCTTCCCGCCATATTGCGCGGCGCTTAAAGCGAACCCGAGGGAGCGCCGGACGGGGGCGGGAAACTGCAAGAGATCGCGGTGGGCTGAGCCAATCCAATAGAGCGGCTTCTCGCCGGGGGTTAGCGTCAGTCTCATCCTTTATCCCATTTCTAGGATAGGCTGTCAAGCGGCTTCTTGACGGAAGAGTATCCTCTGGTTGCGGGCGCCGAGCACCTTCCGGGCGAATCCTCACCCATGCCTATTAACGGGACAGCACGGGTGGTTTCCTGTGGTGTTGTCCCACCGGCAGTTCCACCACGCGCACTTCCACGTCGCGGTCGCGCAAGATTGCCACCACCTGTCCCGAGCCATCCGCCACGACGCTGGCTCCGCCGTAAGTCTGTCCCTTCCAGGGGCCGTGCATGATGACTCCCACCAAATCGGTGCCTACCACGGGGCATTTCCACGTCGCGGCGCGGCGCGCGACGAGGTGCTCAAGCTCCTTTTCGTGTTGGGGCCACTTGTCGACCTCGGCGGCCCACCCGTAAGGCACCAGCACCAGATCAGGTTTGAGCTTACTGAGGCGCTCGACGTAAGCATCCACAAAGGTGTCGGCGCAAATCAGGACGCCGATGCGCCCGTACTCGGTATCCACGGCGCCAATTCCTTCCGGCGCTCCCACCGCGTAGGGCGGGTCCATCAAATGCGCCAGGACGTTCAGCTTGCGATGCTTCCAAAGCAGCTTCCCGGTCTTGTTAACGAGGATGGACGAATCGTAAAGCTGCCCTTCGTCTTTCTCGTCAAGTCCAATGGAGATCATCAAACCGTATTGGCGGGCGAGCGCGGCGATGCGGTCGCTGTCCGCGCCGGGGATGGGCGTGGCCAGGCGATGTGCGTCAGGATTCTGCCAGCCCAGAATTACCGATTCCGGAAACGCGGCAAGGTCCGCCCGCTGGGCGCGAGCCTGCTCGAGCGCATACTCGATGCGCGTAAAGTTCCCTTCTCGATCGCCATCAATGGCCAGGATTTGGCAGACTGCAATTCGCACCGTCGGAGGTCCCTCCTTGGGCAGAGCGAGCGCCGGGAGCAAGCTTAACAGGAGTGTCACGCCCATTGGAAAGAGCCTATTGAGGAGGTCGAAGCAGCCAAGCTTCGCCAGAATAACCAGCGGGGATGAATCAGTTGCGACGGTCACGCTCCAAGACGGTCGGTGGACCGGCGTTCCTCTTCCAGATCTTCGGAGCTGTATCGCAGGGGTGGGACACCGTGCTTTGCGGCGAAATCCATGAAAGCCGCGAGCGGCGTCAGGCACAGCTCGGAGGCGCGTCCGAGTGAGACCTTATCTTCGCGATAAAGTTCGAGCGCCAGCAATCGGGCGGCTTCCTGGGAGAGGTTCCTCTCCTCTAAATTTGCTGCCTTCAGAAGTGCTGACGGCAACTCTACAGGTACGGTTCCCATGCCTCAAAATTACCCCATTTGTGACGGTTTGTCATGCGATTTCCCTCGGCCCAAGGCCTCAGGTTCCCGGGCGCACGTAATGCTCTGCCACAATCACTATGATTTGATGGCCCTCACGACCCAAGGCGAAAGCCCCGTTGCGGCATCGACAGGATAACCGCCAGGTAAGCCACCGTCACGAAGATATCGCGGTCATAAAGGGACGGGCACCGCAAGCTGGACATGCGGTGAATCTACGGGCGATGATGTGCGGGGGCAATAGTGAGCCCAACTGGCAAGCGCTGTCTAGCGCGAGAAGCCGCAGACCTCGCAGGGCGGGGGGTCCGGGCTGCGCTTGCTTTAGGGCTTCGGCATCCCCATGCCGCGATCCGATCGGGGCGCAATAATGTGGCCCATGGTTTCCCTTGACCCGCCGCGCGCGGGCGCAAGCCGTGGGATCGTGCGGCGCAGGACGCTAGGCCTTGCGCCACTCGGCAAGCTTCTTGCGCACTTTGTCGGCGTTGGTGTCTTGGATTTGCTCGAGGATCTTCAGGGCGGCTTCGGCGTGGTCGATGGCTTGATCGCGCTCGCCCAGCTTATCGAGCGCAGAGCTCAGGTTCCACAGATCGATGCCCTCGCCCCGGCGGTCCCCAATCTCGCGATCGATTTCAAGCGCCTTTTCGTAGAACTCGATGGCGTGACGGGTCTCGCCCAAAGCCGCATAGGCGTTGCCCAGGTTGCCCAGGCTGTTGCCTTCGCCCCGGCGGTCCCCAATCTCGCGCGCAATCACCAAATGCTTCTCGTAGGACTCGATGGCACGGCGGGTCTCGCCCAAATCCGCATAAGCATTGCCCAGGTTGCCGATGGTGTAGCCTTCACCCCGGCGGTCGCCAATCTCGCGGTGGATCTCAAGCGCCTTTTCGTGGAACTCGATGGCGCGGCGGGTCTCGCCCAAAGCCGCGTAGGCCAAGCCCAGGTTCGCCAGCGCCGCGCCCTCGCCCCGGCGGTCCCCAATCTCGTGATCGATCTCAAGCGCCTCTTCGTAGAACTCGATGGCGCGGCGGGTCTCGCCCAAATCCGCGTAGGCCAAGCCCAGGTTGCCTAGGCTGTTGGCTTCGCCCGTGCGGTCGCCAATCTCGCGCGTGATCACCAATTGTTTCTCGTAGAACTCGATGGCACGTCTGGCCTCCCCCAAACTGGCGTAAGCATTTCCCAGGTTACCAACAGCGTTGCCGTCCCCGCGCCGGTCACCGAGTTCGAGCGTGATTGCCAACTGCTTCTCGAACAACTCTATGGCGTGGTGGGTCTCGCCCAAAGCCGCGTAAGCCAAGCCCATGTAGCCTAAGACAATGGCTTCGGCGTGCCGGTCGTTTAGCTTCCTAGCAATCTCCAACGCCTCGGTCCAGTACTTCTGGGCCATGCGAAAGTCTGAAAGTCGATGGTATCTTTCACCCAGGGCACCCAGCACGGCGAGGCGCTTGCGGAGAGTGACGGCATCTCCGCGGCCGCGTGTCTCATTCAGTTCCTGTAACAAGCCACTGAACTCTTCAAGCTGTTTGCGGGTTTCAGTCGCGGGCTGGTTGGGCAGCGATCTGTAGGTCTCCATCAGCCGATCAAGGGCCTTCGCCTCTGCGGCTGGCCCGCCGAAGTGGAAATGCCCGCTGATCCACTGAGTGAAGTCGGGAGCTTGCTTCAGGAGGAGGGTAAGGGACTCGCTTTCGAGCCAAAGGACGATTGGAAAGGGCAGGTCGCGGGCAATGCGCTCCCGGTCAAAGTTCAGGCGAGCGATGAAAGGCGTCCGCCCCTCGCCCAGAAGATTCTCCCGACTGACGGATTGGTAGATCAAGCCGTCAATTCCGGTGAGCATCACCGCCATCCGGGCGCCGTTGAGAAGGCCGTCCAATTGTGTCTTTATCGCCGCGACAAAGTCGCCGGAGTAACTCGAAGAAATGTCGATTTCATTCACCGTCACGCCTTTGGCAGCGGCCTCGGCGGAAACCCGCTGAAGGATTTCCTTCCGCAGTGAGGGCATATTGCAGCGTGCTATGGCGAATGTGGACCCGGAAGCAAGGTCCAAGAAGGCCAGGAGCTTTTGATAAGACTTCTCCGTTGCCTCATCGAGGGCGGCGTTTGGAGCGGCTTCTTTTGATGGCAGACTGAAAGGCATCGATCGGCTCGATCAAAGGATTGACGTCGTGCCAAAGCTCTCCCCCATTGTACTCCAGGATGACGAGGTTCGAGAGAAGTTGCATGGTAGCGTCGTCTTTTTCAATGCTCTTGGTGGCATGAGTGCGAGCAAGTAGTTGGTAATCCGAAGGCTCCAACATGCGCTCGTAGTCCTGTTGAATGGAGCGGGCTGCATCCTCCAGAGCTTCGCTGTCGAGGGCTGCCAAACCGCGCGCCTGCGCACTTTGTACGGCTTCACGAAGCAGGCGAATCAATTGGCGAATCGACCCGCCGCTGCGCCGGACAAATTCCTCCGCCAGGGCAGACGGCTGGGGGAGAACCTTGACGCTTAGACGTCTTTGGATGACCTGAAGCAGGGCGTCAATTCCGGGGCGGTTAGGCTCCGAATTGGATTTACTCGCCCGCAATTTGACGTTGGGAATGATCTGGCGGTTGGTGAAAACATTGGCCAAGTGGCGGCGGGAGTAATAGGTGTCGATTGAAACCGTGTAGACGGCATGACAGGCCATTTCCTGAAGCTGCGAGCCGTGGGCGAAAAAGAGCTCCTCACTCTTCTTAGGGGGCAAGCGGTCAAGATTGTCGAAGACGATCAAGAGCTGATACGGCTTGTTCGCATCACGTAAAGCTTGCGATGCCGCCGTTAGCAGGACGTTGGTATTGCTCAACAAGCCGCTGAAGTAGTGGTCCAGTTGCTCGCGGGTGGTTTCCTTTCGTTTGGAGCCTGCCTTGATGCTGGCAGTAATTACCCCGAGCAAGCGCGCGAGAAACGGGATCTCAGCCCCCGCTTTAGCTTCTACGCCCACCCCTCCCGATAGCTCCAAGGACTTTTCCGTCTCCTTGGTCACGTCCACAAACCATTTCTCAACTTCCTGAAGCAGATTTTCGCTCAGAGAGACTTTGTTTTCGTGCAGACGTTCCAAGAGTTGTCGGCAGACCAGCAGAAAAAGGTCGGTGTAATCGACATCTTGAGGGTCAAGAAAATCAGCGACGTCCAGGTAGAGCATGAAGCAGGAAGCGCCGAGAGCCTGTTCCAATTGACGAAGTTCAGTGGACTTGCCGGAACCCCGGTGGCCGCTGAGGACAACGGGCGAGTATTGCCCTTCATCGCAATTCTCAATCGTCTGCTTCATGTACTCGGTAGCGCGGGAGTTCCTGGCCCGCGTGAGGTCTACGTAATAGGGGTCACCGCTCGCCAGGGATTGCTGCGGATTTGCGGCTTGAAAGGCTTCGCGGAGCGTCGTGGCAGGTTCCATCGTGGTCGCCTCCGGGTCATAGCGTACCATGAGTCGCGCGGCGGTTGCTACCTCCCGTTGAAGATTGCCGTTGAAGATTCCCGTTGAAGATGCTGCCGACTGATGTGGTGTGGAATGTCTCGTCCGCTCCGCGTTTCCTCAAGCAAGCGTAACGCAGACCCCCGCCTTTGGGGGTTGAGGTTCTTCCTCAGATTCGTGCTTTTGAACCCGACGGCAGATTCACCCGATCAATGGGTAACCCGCAACGGGTAGCGACGGTCAGCGCCGTCCTGCCCGTGGGCTTTTCTCATGCTCGATGCCCCGGCGGCAAACGCACGTCGTCAATCTGGATGGGGCACGACGGTGAAAACAAGTCTTCAGTTGTCAGTTTTCAGTTATCAGTAAGAACAGGGGGGGAGGGCGGCAGATCACAGTTGACAGGTTACAGCGAACAGGTGAATCCGAATCGCGGACGGCGAATTCCGAATCCCCAGCCCCGGTTCAAACCTCTCACCGCAGAGACACAGAGACACAGAGGCACTGAGCGCTGAAAAGAAAGGGCCTTTCCTCTGTGCCTCCGTGTCTCTGTGGTTAAGGCATTCGATTTTTTCACAGCTTCTGTCGCCCGCGCACGGAGGGTCAAAGGAGACCGTGGGCCACAATCTGCCGGCCCTGCCGGGCTGAGCACGCACAGGACGTCCGAGCCACGCTTGCCTGACCACCCCCTGGCCCCCTCCTGAACGAGGAGGGGAATTAGCGTAGCGCAGACCTCCGCAGTTGAGGTCTGCGGCTCTTTCTGCGAAAAAACACAATTCTCAACGACGGAGGTCTGGCCTCGGAATCGGAAGGGGGAATCTAACTAAAAACCCCAAATCTCAATCGGAGTAGCTGACCGCGGATTCGGGAGCGCGAGTGTAAGGAAGAACCGCAGACCTCAACAGCGGAGGTCTGCGCTACGGCTACTTGGCCGCTAAATCCACCGTCACGAAGAGGGTAGCGACGCGCTCGGAAATTGGCGATTCCGCGCTGTGCTGGTTCGACCACCCCCTGACCCCTCCGATTTCTGGAGTCCGATGGACTCCATCGGAGTCCGCAAATCGGACCTCCTGAACCAGGAGGGGAATTAGCGAAGGCAGGAATTTCACGTTATGAAAATCCCACCGGTAGGAATTTGGAGAGAAAAATCAGACACAATGTTCCTAACCATAGCGAATTCGCAGGCATTTCCCACGACCCTGGCCGCTAACGTGCTAGCCTATAGAATGGAGAAGTATGTCGGGGTGAAATCGCGCAGTAGGGCTAGGTGCCAGGTGTCAGGGGCTAGGGGCTGGGGGGGAATTTGGGGCTCGGGGCTCGGGATTGGGGACTGGGGCCAAGGCGCTGGCTCTCAACTCCGAGAGGATGGAAGACTCCGCCCTGCACCAATTGTGGCGGCTCACTAATGTGCTTTTCAAGGTCCGAAACGGGGCGCTGACCCTTAGAGATGTTAAAAATGAAGATCGACCCGGCTATGTGCATGGAAACACAGGCGAGGATGACAAAATGTCCAGCGAAAAACCGGCTTTTTTACACGAAAACCCACCAATTGCGCCATAATCGACAAGAATCGCCCGGACTTCTTGGCCGAAAATGCACAAATTGCGCGATAAATCGGGGCGAAGTGCCGCCATCCTTTAGAGCCTACCTGATCACCGCGGATGGGTCGGCACATGCTGAACTAAAGTTCAGCGCGACAATAATGGCTGCGGTTGGAAACGATGCTGTAGAAAATAACAAACTGCGGTTTTCCTCAAATTATGTTGCTGATAATAAAGGCACTTAGCGATATTTTCCACGATCCACAGATATTATCAAGTCGTTGAATTTAAGTCAGTTAACCTGATTGAGCTGCTTGGGGGCTCCAAGAAAAGGGGGGTTGAAAATGAAGGTAAGTTAAACTATGTTGTTGAAAACAAATGGAGAAAAAATGTCAGTTTTTGGGCCTTAAACTATTTCATTGAAAACAAATAAGTTACGGTCTTCCTTAAACTATGTTGATGAAAGGAAAAGGAGTTATTGAACGTGTCGAGCATCGAACCTTTTGCCGGCGAACCCCACAAGGACCGCTTCCTCGCCGCCCTGCGGGGAGAGCACACCGACCGCGTGCCGCATTTCGAGATTCTGATCGAGGACCAGCACGTTCGAAAACTTCTTGGCCGGCCCGCGCGGCCAAGCGAGCCGTCGACCCGACGGGATTTCAATCGACGAGCAGGCAGGGGACGGAAAGGTGTCGGAGGAATCGGTCGACAGAGAGGCCGTTTCGGACTTTGGCAACCTAAACGGGGGGAATTGGCCCCTTCCGCCCGCGCTGGAAGCTCCGAATGCTGAAAACCCGGCTGGCGATTGCATTCGGGGGCGGTCAGTTGTATGTTATCGATCGGGTCGGAGTCGATAATGGATATTCCGGTGAACATCAGCAGGCGAGCATTCTTGCAGGCCACGGCACTTGGGGGCCTGAGTACGATGGGCTGCGCCGGCCGCTCACTCGATATGGGCGGAGCCTCCGTGGCCAGTAACCAGAACCCTTACTATGCCGTGGCCCATATCGACGATCCCTCCTCACTCGGTGGATTCGCGAGGCTCTTCGCGGAGGGCAATCCGGGCTATCGGCTGGGTTGCAAAGCACAACACGGCGAAGCGCAGTGGGAGTCAGCGGCGGGGTCCCGGGTCGCGTGGATTCAGGACGGACGGGGCCAGGTATTTGTCCCCAGGGGCTATCGTACAAAAGAGGGTGACGGCGGCCCGCTCCCCCCCGAATATCGGGCTGAGCCGGCTCCGCAGGAGTGGCTCAAGGCGGTAAGGTACGCCGCAACCCGGGCCGACGGATTCCAAGGTGACATACGGACAGCGATTCGGAGCATCTGCTCGCGGCTACACGGTAATACCTACCTGGGGGATGCCGCCAACGATCTCTGGGCCTGGATTGAATATGACGGGGTCGCACCCGACCCCCAGTTCGCGGCTTTCATAAGTCTCTTTGAACGGATTTACGACCAAGTGGGTTTTTCGACAAAGACCAGCTCGGGCTGGGAACCGGTCCAGCCGGGGGATCAGATCCTGGTCGGCGAACAGCCGTGGCGCGTGCGAGGGGATTTCCGTTACTGGTTCATTGAAACGCCCCGGCCGCTTCACCACATATCCGCGCTCCGCCGGCTGCGTTATTTGAAGGATACTGCGGGGGGCTGCAACTTCCAGTTCGACGCCTTCCGGCGAATGTCCATGACGTATTATGCGAAGAGAGGGGTGACGGCGGATAATCCGGATGGCGTCAATCAGGTCAACAGCCACTTTGTGAATATCGCGAACGAGACTTCGCGGGCACACTATCACCCCAGTAAAGCTGTGGGGGGCGGCAAAGCCCAATGTGAGATCTACTTTGTAGCGGACCCGGCCGTGTATGGCCTGTCAATGTACGGGCGGAAAGCGGGTTTGGCACTCTGGCCCGAGGTGGAAACAGCCAACGCCGATTTGCATGAGTCGTTGCACCTGCCGTTGCGCATCGGGTCGGCCGTCTACATTACACCGGGCACCGGACATCGTGGCATCGACGTATTCTCGAATATTGTCACGCTGCCCGGCTTTAAGCCCAAAAACCAAATCTTCATTCATCCCGGCAGTCATTGATGGGCATGCGGTCTTTCGCCCGAATAGCGGGCTGGAGTTTTTTTCAGGCAGAGTCACAGCCTGGACGGAAGGCTTTTCGGTGAATCAAATTGAAGTGCTGACCTGAAGGTCAGCGCTACGAGAGCAGGTGCTGAACTGAGGTTCAGCGCTACAACAGCCCATCAACCTGCTGGTGAACCCTGCGGCCTCGACAAGTTCCTGAAGGTCGTCCAGAGGGCTGATGCTTGGGTAGTGGGTCAAATTGATGTAGAGGCGGCTTTACGCCGCCATTTGGTCCGTCGGCTGACGGATAAACTCGCCGCTACGCCGTCGTTTGGCGGGGTAAACCCGCCGCTACAGAATCAAATTGACCCACCATCGGCGCTTGCGGCGTGTCACGGATAATTCGCCCCGAACTGCAATGCCCGGGAGTCCCCTATGTCGAGCATTGAACCTTTTGCCGGTGAACCCCACAAGGACCGCTTCCTCGCTGCCCTGCGGGGAGAGCGCACCGACCGCGTGCCCCATTTCGAGATTCTCATCGAGGACCAGCACGTGGAACAGCTTCTCGGCCGGCCCGCCGGCAACACTCTGGGAGTAGGCGGTGATCCCGCCAAAGGCGCAGCGGCCGCGGAAGGCACTCGCCCCATGCATCCGCGGGACTACCTCGAGTTGTGCCGCGCCATCGGACAGGATGTAATTGCGCTGGAGGCCATCTGGACGCCCATCAAGCACCTTCGGCCGGATGGAAGCTTGGGGCCCATCACCGACCGAAGCATCAAGACTCGGGCCGACCTTCGCCGCGTGGTCTGGCCGGGCGAAGCGGACTTGAACGAAAGACTTCAGTACGTCAAGGAGTACGTCGCCGCCGCTCAGGGTACCGGCATCGGCGTGGTCTTCCTTTGCGCCTCGATCTTTCAGACGCTCTACGAGTTCGTAATTGGCTTGAATGATTGCATGGTCATGATCCTTGAGGAGAGAGACCTTTTCGAAGAGATGATGTCGCGCTCGGCGGACTACTACGCTGAACTGTCGCAGCGCGCCGTGGAAGCCGGCATCGACGTCCTCTTCTGCGCCGACGACTTTGCCTTGAAGACAGGATTCTTTGTGCGCCCGCAACTCTTCGAAAAGATATGGCGCCCACATTACGACCGCATTCTCGCTCCGGCCCGCGGGGCCAACGTTCCCATCATGTTTCACTCGGACGGCAACATTGATGCCGGCATTGAAATGCTCCGCGCGATGGGAGTCTGCGCCGTCCATCCCATGGACCCGTCGGGGATTGATTACCGGGATTTCAAGAAGCGTTACGGGTCGTCCCTGACCCTGTTTGGCAACATTGACATAACGTGGCCACTCGTCCAGGGAACCCCCGCCGACGTCGATCGCGACGTCCGGGACCACATGGAAGCGCTCAAGCCGGGCGGCCGGTGGGTGGCGGCCAGTAGCCATAGCATTGTGAACTATATCCCCCACGAAAACTTTGCCGCCATGATCAACGCCTTCCACAAATACGGCGGCTATTGAAAGGGGCGCTGCGGGATGGACCCCGCTTCCCTGTGGCGGGTCGAGGAATTGGGAGTTTGGGCGATGGAGACTCACCGACGCGCGAACAGATGGAGCGTGGCTGTCTTGGGGGGACTACCAGAGGGTAATATACTAGTAAGAACTGCCTTACTCCCTGATATCCAAGGAGTTGGTGCGGAAGGGGGGATTCGAACCCCCACGCTCTTGCGAGCGTCAGCCCCTCAAGCTGGTGCGTCTGCCAGTTCCGCCACTTCCGCACAATAAGGCAGTTATCGGTTGTCGGTCATCGGTTGTCAGTTATCAGTCGCAAGCTGAACAAGCTCTTGCCGACAGCCGAAAACCGATGACTGACAACTGTCCTTCCTACTTCTTCGCGGGCGCGGGGATCGCCGGGGCGGATTTGACCGGCACGTTTTCCAACACCGAACCTCCGCCCGTGCGCGAGGCATGGATGGCAAGGGTAATCGATGTGAATATGAAAAGTGCTCCCAGCACCCAAGTGATTTTGGCCAACAAGGTGACGGAGCCGCGCGGGCCGAAGGCCGCCTGACTGGTTCCCCCGAAGGCCGCAGTAATGTCCACGTTTTCGCCACCCTGGAGGAGCACCGCTCCGACCAGCAGGAGGCAAACAAGGACGTGTAAGATTTCGACAAGATGGATCATTCGTTAGGCTCTCAGCTCTCAGCATTCAGCAGTCAGCTCATGCTTTGGCGGAAAGCTGAACGCTGATTGCTGACCGCTATTTATAATTCACCAGAGCGGTAAACGAATCCACTTTCAGACTCGCCCCGCCGACCAGTGCGCCGTCAATCTCTTGCTGGGCCATCAGCCCGCCAACATTGTCGGGCTTCACGCTGCCGCCGTAAAGAATGCGCAGGGCGCTCGCTTCTTTTTCTCCGAACTTCTGCCGGGCCAGCTCGCGCAGAAGGCCATGGCTTTCCGCGGCCATCTCCGGCGTTGCGGTGCGGCCCGTGCCAATCGCCCAGACCGGCTCGTAAGCAATTATAATACGGGAAAAGTCGGAGGGGGTCAATCCGGCCAGGCCGCCCTCGAACTGGGTTTTCAATACTTCCCCCGTGCGGCCGGATTCGCGCTCCGCCAGGGTTTCGCCGAGGCACACGATGGGGACAAGGCCCGCAGCCAGGGCCGCCTTGAGCTTGCGGTTCACCTGCTCGTCGGTTTCGGCGTGATCGTGGCGGCGCTCGGAGTGGCCGATGATGACGTGCGAGCAGCCGGCGTCGACCAGCATCGCCGGCGAAACGTCGCCGGTGTGCGCGCCTTCCTTGTCCCAGTGCATATCTTGCGCGGATACGGCAACCTTCGATCCCTTGGCTGCCTGCGCCGCCGCGGCCAATGCCGTGAAGGGAGGCGCCACCACTACTTCGCAGTGCTCGGCTTGCGCCGCCACCGGCGCGATCTTCTCAATAAAATCCACCGCTTCCGCGATGGTCTTGTACATTTTCCAGTTTCCTGCAATTACGGGTTTACGCATGACAGGTCCTTTAATTCTGAGTTTTCGGTCGTCCGTTGTCCGTCGTCCGTTGCCCGTGGTCCGTGGTGAAGCCACATTCATGTGGGCCGATGCCAGACCTCGAAAGGGCGCCGCCGGTAGGTTTCATTCCGCACGGCGGGCCCCAATAGGACCTGCGGCAAATAATATTGTCCCCTTCGGGGAACATGCCGTGCGAACGGACAACTGGCAACGGACCACGGACCACGGACAAATACGTACTGCCTACTTCTCCGTCAGTGCCGCGACGCCGGGGAGCGTAATACCCGAGAGGAACTCGAGCGAAGCTCCGCCGCCGGTCGAGATATGTGTGATTTTCGCCTCCACGCCGGCTTTCTTCACTGCCGCGACAGAATCTCCGCCGCCTACCACTGAAACCGCGGACGAATCGGCCACGGCGCGGGCGATGGCCACGGTGCCTTCCGCGAACTGGGGAATTTCAAAAACCCCCATGGGGCCGTTCCAGACGATGGTCTTGGCCTTGGCGATTTGGGCGGCATAGTCAGCCCGTGTGGCCGGTCCGATATCCACTCCCAAGCGGTTGGCGGGAATACTGCGCGTGGGCGCCACTTCTGCCGCCGCGCTCGGGTCGAGCTTTTCCGCCACGATGTGGTCAATGGGCAGACGAAGGTCGATGCTGCGGCGCTCGGCGAATTGCAGCAGGTCGCGAGCCAGGTCGAGTTTGTCCGCCTCGACCTTGGACAGCCCCACTTCCACGCCCTGCGCCTTCAGGAAGGTATAGGCCATGGCGCCGCCGATCAAGACGCTGTCCGCAAACTTCATCAGGTTTTGCAGCAGTTCGATCTTGTCGGATACTTTGGCGCCACCCACGATGGCCACATAGGGTCGTGCGGGATGTCCCACCGCTTTGCCCAGGTATTCGAGCTCCTTCTCCATCAACAATCCCGCGGCGCAAGGGGAAAGGTAGTGAGTGATGCCCTCTGTGGAAGCGTGGGCACGATGCGCGGAACCGAACGCGTCGTCCACGTAAACCTCGGCAAGCGCGGCAAGCTTCTGGGCAAACTCCGGCACGTTCTTTTCTTCCTCCGGATGGAAGCGCACGTTTTCCAGCAAAAGTACGTCGCCATCGTTGAGTGCCTTGGCCGCGGCTTCGGCGTCAGGACCGATGCAGTCGGCCGCGAAGGCCACGGGCTTGCCGAGGAGTTGCGCCAGGCGCGTGGCGGCAGGTTTCAAACTGAATTTGGGATTGACCTTGCCCTTGGGCCGGCCCAGGTGCGAGGCCAGAATCAGCCGGCCGCCGCGCTCCACAATGTACTGAATGGTGGGCAGCGAGGCTTGGATGCGCGTGTCATCCGTGATTTCGCCGGCGTCGTTTAAGGGCACATTGAAATCTACGCGCATGAAAATGCGCTTGCCTTTTACGTCAAGGTCACGAATTGAAAGTTTAGGCATGGTATTAGTCCTTTGTCAGCGGTCAGTTGTCCTTTGTCCGTGGTCCGCTGCTGTCATACTCGCCCCGGTCTCCGCAAGAATCATGGGTAACGGCTTCAGTTCGCGGCGAAATGGGTCCAAGAAAAGGCCGAGAGCTGCAAGGGTGAAAACACCGAGCAGGTTGCAATCCCCTTCTTCGCCGAAAATGGCATCTGCGCCCCCGGCCCGCTGGTCGTACTTGAAGACAGCCGCTCCCCTTTTCCTGGTGATCTGGGAACCATCTGTCAGCCGGAATTCCTGCTGCGCGAGTGGTCGAATGCCGAGCCGCTCAAGTACCACGGAGGGAACCACCGAGTAGTTTGCTCCCGAGTCGATTAGGAACTCCACCTTCTCGGCGATTTCGGGCTTGGCAGGATTTGCTACTTCCAATTCCAGAACCGTTGGACCCATTTACTCTCCTCGCGGCTTCCGAAGCGAGGCCGGGATTCGGTTGGCGAAGGGGCTTGCAACGGACGACTGACCACGGACTGCGGACAGCCGTCCGCTGCATGGTGCTTACTGCCTATTGCTGAGTGCCTACCGTTCTCCTACAGACCCTTCTTCGCCAGGAAGTTGATCAGGTCGCGGACGCGGCAGGAATATCCCCACTCGTTGTCGTACCAGGCGACGACTTTCACCAACGTTCCGTCAATGACTTTGGTGAAGCCGGCGTCGACCATGGACGAATGTGGGTTGCCGGTGAAGTCCTTGGAGACCAACTCTTCTTCGACGTACTGAAGGATGCCCTTCATGGGGCCTTCCGCAGCCTTCTTTACAGCAGCGTTCACTTCCTCAGTGGTTGTGGGCTTCTCGACAAGCGCCACGAGGTCGACCACAGAGACGTCCGGCGTGGGGACGCGCATGGCGTAACCATCCAGCTTGCCCTTGAGTTCGGGCAGCACCAGGCCAACAGCCTTGGCCGCGCCCGTGGTGGTGGGGATCATGCTAAGAGCCGCAGCACGCGCCCGCCGCAAGTCTTTGTGGGGCAGGTCGAGGATGCGCTGGTCGTTCGTGTAGGCGTGAATCGTGGTCATCGATCCCTTGAGGATCTTGAAGTTGTCGTGGATGACCTTCGCCGCCGGGGCCAAACAGTTCGTGGTGCAAGAAGCGTTGGAGAGAATATTGTGTTTGGCGGGATCGTACATGTTCTCGTTGACGCCCAACACGATGGTGATGTCTTCACCCTTCGCCGGGGCGGAGATGATGACTTTCTTCACCGTGCCTTTCAGATGTTTCTTGGCGTCGTCAGCTTTGGTGAACAGACCTGTGGACTCGACAACCACCTCAATGCCGAGCGAGGACCAGTCGAGTTCAGCGGGGTCCTTCACTTTGAAGACGCGGATTGACTTGCCGTTGACGGTAATGGCGTCCTCGCGGAAGCCCACGGTGGCGTCGAAGATGCCGAAAACCGAGTCGTATTTCAACAAATGGGCCAGAGTCTTGGGATCAGTAATATCATTTACGGCGACGATTTCGATCCCGGGCTCGTTCAGGGATGCGCGCAGAAGGTTTCGGCCAATGCGCCCGAAACCGTTGATTCCAACCTTAACAGGCATGATTGCTACCTCCAGTGTAGTTCAATAGAGTTGACCTAAATCAAAAATTCTATTCGGCCTAACGAACTAAGTCAAAGCTAAAAGGCCTTGTGGGACAGACTGTCCGTCCATCGCATGCGCGAAAAAGCTCAATACATGGGTAGAACAGGAAGACGCCGCACCCTGGATTCCAAAGGCAATGCCAACCTAGTAGGCATTGCGTGCTGGGGGGTGCAGCTAACCCGGGGCCCCAGGAGTGGGATCTGGGGGCTCAATATTGCTTCACCGCCACCACTTGGTCGCCATCGAAGGTGACGAAGAGTACGTGGGGAGGATTTCCGTAGATCCAGTCTTCCTGCTCAGCGCCGTTCCGAACCTCGCGCACGCGCCGGTCGGGCGAGCCTTTAGCAGAAAGCACCGCGTCACGGTCCATCCCGACGATCACTTTGTGGTTCTTGATGGCCTCCTTGACCTCGGGCGTGACACTCGGCGAGTACAACACGGTGGGTGAGTGACGCTCGAAATCAAGGACGCCGGAGAGAATCTTCTTCACCTGGGGTACGGTAAGGTCAGGAAGGGCCTTGCCATAGTCCACCGTGACCGAGGACCCGAACGCGGTGACCGTTTGTTGTTGCGGACCAATCGGGCTAGTCGCCGTCCCCATGCCGATCTCGATGTGCTGGTACCACTTCTTCCCGGATTTTCCGCCTCCGTTGAGCTCGAAAATGACCTGGTTCGACTTGAACTCAATCTTGGTAATCTCTGCGGGCATGCCCGCTTGCATGGCCATACCGTTGATGTGCATTTCCTTTTGGGCTTCCGTCCGGTCCAACTTTCCCTGCGCATCCACGCGCACGCCCCTTTTCCCGCGAGGCAGGGGAACCTTAGTCACCGCCACTTCCCGCAAAAGGCCACGGATGATGTCAATACGGGCGTTGCGATCCATGCCCTCTTTGGGAAAACCGGACGGAATAAGGACCAAGGCGCTGGCCACCCACAAGCTCCGCCATAGCCAACTCCTGGTGGTTTTTTCAGAGCGGGCGTGAGTCTCTAAACGCCAGGCAGACATGGGAATCAGTCTCTTTTCGTCTCTTCCTCGGAAGGAGCCGAAAAAATTGTGATCGGCGGCTCAGGCCACCGTGTTGTCACCGGAGCAAAAACCAGGGCTTTCATTTCCTCACTCGTATAGATGCTTTTCGTGAACGACAGGTACACGGTCACAACTAAAATTGCTCCCATCCACAGCAAGCCGCCTTCCGGGCCGTATTGGCCACCGGTCAGCCAAATGGGGCCCCGCACGCGCGCAGTAAAGACGCTGGCTGAAACGGTAAAACCACTGACGGGCAACCCCAGAAAAAAGCCCAGGAGAAGATTCCAGATAAAGTGCATTCCGATGGGCATCCACAAGGAACGGGTCCGTAAATAGGCAATGCAGAAGGGGATTCCCACCAGCGCGGTGTTGAGCGTGGACATCCACGTCCTGTGCGGATTGGCGAGGTGAACAAGGCCAAATAACGCGGAAGTGGCGGCAATGGCCCCCACGGGAGTGATGGATTCAGCCAACCGCTGGAACGGGTATCCGCGAAAGATGGCCTCCTCATTGGTCGCCGCCACGGCAAAAATCATAAAGCTGAAGGATCCCGCCCGCAGCATCGGATGCGGGGTAAAGGTGAAGTGCGCGAAGCCGCAACCCCACTCCAACACGATCGCGAGGAACAGCATGGCGGCGCCCACCGCCAAGCCGTGACCCAGTTCCCTCCACCACCGAGGGTGAAACGCCAAGCCCACGGAACCCAGGGGTCGCCGGTCGAAGACCGCAGTCATCAGCTTGAATGCTGCGATAATGGCTATAAGGCCCACGAGGGAATGCCAGAAGGCCGCCACCGATTCACTGGGATGAACCTTCCGGATGAGAAAGACCATTCTCAGCATCTCCCCCATGAGCACGAAAGTGGCGAACAAGAGCACGACGGAAAGAAAGAATCGCCAGATGGGGCGCAGTTGGTCATCCTCAATGAATGCTCCGTCCCAATTCATCGCACTTCCCGGGTTCGCTCGACTTGATCGGCGCGAACTTCCAGCCCGGTGCTCGAAATGGCGAAGTTGATGATCTGCCCGCCCATTTGGACCAGGGAGTTTTCGACCGCCTGCTTGGTGCCCGGGCGGACCATGAAGACCACGCATCCGCCACCTCCCGCCCCACAAACCTTGGCGGCCATGGTTCCTTGCTTCCGGGTGTGTTCGATCATGCGGTCGATCTTCGGTGTGGAGATACCTTTGAAATTGCGTTTGCGATTTTCCCACTCCAGCGCCAGCAACTCTGCCACGTCGTTCCAATCCCGCGCCAGCAGCGCTTCACGCATCTGGCTGGCGATGGTGGTGATCTGATCGAAATTCTTGAGGACGCGCTCGTCGTTGTCGATGTGGGATTTCATCACCTCCCAGTTGTTGATGGCGGAATTGCGCGGCTGGCCCGTGTAGCAAAGCACAAACCGCTTTTCCACGTCGGCGAATGGCAGAGGCAGGCGCTCGACCTTCACGCCGTCGCGCTCCAGATGAACGGAGTTAGCGCCGCCGTAAAGCGCCGGGAAGTAGTCCTGCCAGCCGGTGGGCACGCGGATGACAATGGCCTCCACGTTCTTGGCAATCTCCAGGATCGTGGTGCGTGTGCAGCGCTTGCCCGTGACGCGCGCCAGGCCCCCGCACAGGGCGATATTCAGCGCCGAGGAGCCTCCCAGACCGGCCCCGGCCGGCACTTGCGAACTGGTCTTGATGTTCAAGCCGCGCCGGGGCTCAAAAAACATCACCAGTTCCCGCAGCAAGGGCAATTGCGAGGTGCCGAGAGAAAGGGCGGTGAGGTTTTCCCAGCTTTCCCGCAATCCCTGGTCCTGCGAGGCGAGTACGATGCGCCGGTCGGCGCGGGTGTCGATCACACACGAGGCATAGCATCGGATGGCGATATTAACCGTTTGTGCTCCGGGATGAAAAAGGTAGAGCGGCCAGATATCTACAGTTCCGCCCGCCAAATCCACTCGTGCGGGCGCTCGCGCTTCAATTCGCATGGAGGCTCCTTGGGTTGCAGTGTCCTTGGTCCTTGGTCCGTTGCCCGTGGTCCGTTGTCAGTGGTAAGAACCACATTCGTGGGCGCCGACCGCGGACAGCCGACAACGGACTAAGGACAAAGGACCAAGGACAAGTTCTTACTGTGATACTTGCATCGTTTCATCGATGGAAAGGATCGGCCAACTGGATTTGGCGGGGTCCGAGGGCTTGGCCGTAATTTTGAAATGTTGGCCATCGTCCACCTCCGCGGTGTAACTGTAGCCGCGCCGGTTCGCGCCGGAAAAGGTAATCGAGCCGTCTTGCTGGAGCTCGTCAATCGACACATAGGACCCGTGGCTCGCCATGTACATCCTCTCGGCCTGCGCGATGGCCAGCAGGTCGCTCTTTACGCCCACCACGTTGATGGTCTCGGCGGGAGGTTGCGTCCCTGCGGGTCCTTGAGAGAACTGCGACTTCATCACGAACCAGATAATCGCCACCACGATCACCAATCCCACAATCATTCCCCCTGCTTTCATATCTCCCCCTTCTTTGACCGGCAAATCACAGCCGGAGTTCGCAGCCCTAAGGCCGCAACGCCGCGCCAGCGCCCCGGCCGCCGCCCGCTGAGAACGCACCCTCGTCGGAAATCGCACGCATGGGCAGTTCCCCCTATTCTGACGCCATGTGCGCACGGATGCAACAAGTAGGGACGGTTTTTCGCGCCCTGCAAGGGCCAATACTGTTCACTTAAGCTGACTGTTCGCAATATTCGACCCCCTCACCCCCACCACCCGCAAAACGTGGGGCCCCCTCCGCCTTGCGGTTCCCCCTCTCCCCCAAGGGAGAGGGAAGTAAACTCAAAACAACACATCCCTTGGACCCCCAAGGGGGAGAGGGCAGAAATCTTCAGTGGTCAGCTCTCAGTGGTCAGCACCCTCTCC
>Ga0187849_1001958_pt1 | contig 20719 bp, 23 predicted proteins | sample June2016WEW_4_10_2_FD_132412 | JGI IMG/M metagenome (GOLD analysis project Ga0187849, IMG submission 132412) | Peatland microbial communities from SPRUCE experiment site at the Marcell Experimental Forest, Minnesota, USA - June2016WEW_4_100 | ecosystem: Environmental > Terrestrial > Soil >...
GGCCTCGTAGAAGACCGTGATTATCGTCGTGCCGCGGAGCGTCGGGATGCGCGGGATCGGGCGGGCGAGCACTTCCTTCATGGCGCCGGCGGTCTCCATCACCAGCTCGATCTCTTCCTTCGAGAAGTCGTCGAGGTCGAGGACGTGGCGATGGCGCCAGGTATCGGGCGCGGGCGGCGTAAGGATCGGCGGCGGCTCCTGGACGAGGACGGCCGCGCCGCCGTTGGGCTCCCTTCTTCCGGGTTCTCTTGCCATAATCACCTGCCCTCCGCGGCGATGAGCACTACCCCATCACCGCCGTCTGTCTCCGCGAGACGCACCTGGACGTCGTCGCGACGGGAGGTCGGTATGTTCTTGCCGACGTAGTCAGCGCGGATCGGCAGCTCACGGTGGCCGCGGTCGACGAGGACGGCGAGCTGGATGCGCTGGGGTCGGCCGAAGTCGATGAGGGCGTCGAGGGCGGCCCGAATGCTGCGACCGGTGTAAAGGACGTCGTCGACGAGGATGAGGCGCTTGCCGTCGATGTCCGTTGGTATATCGCTGGGCCTGATCTCGATGTCGAGGCCGACGTGCGGCAGGTCGTCGCGGTAGAGGCCGATGTCGAGCGAGCCGACGGGTACCGTCTCGCCCTCGAACTCGGCGATGCCGCGGGCGATGCGCTCGGCGAGGGGGACGCCGCGCGTCTGCATGCCGATGAAGACGAGGTCTTCGCAGCCTCGGTTGTTCTCGACGATCTCGTGGGCGATGCGCATGACGGCGCGGCGGACGTCATCGGGGGACATGATTACCGTTTCGGTCATAAAAAAGCCTCCCGCCGGACCGGCCGACGAGAGGTCCTCCGCGCGAAAGCTCTCAGGCTCAGCTTACCCGCCTGAGCGTGCATTCGCATTACCCCTTCCCGGCCTCGCCGGACCGGACTTAAAGGTTCACCTGATGTCTTGCTGAATTATAGCAGCGAGCCCAGGAAGTCGCAAGCGCGCGGACGGTCTTTCCGCGACGTTCTGCAGGATTAGCCGTCGCTCTCGGCTGCCACAGACGCAGCCTCGTGCGAAGGCTCTTCGCCGTGGTGCGCGCCGACTTCGTGGGCGTGCGCATGGACGACCGCGGCATGGCGATGCGCGTGCTCGTGAACGAGGTTGGCCGCCGTCAGCAGGGCGTCGTCCTCGAGGATCGACGCCGGGGCGCCGTCGGCGAGAATGCGACGGTCTTCGCTCATCACTACTACGCGCTCCGCGATGATGGGGACGATCTCCAGGTCGTGGGTCGCCGTGATCACCGTCTTCCCTTGCTCCGCCAGGGCGACAATGAGGTCGACGAGCACCCACTTCGTGCGCGGGTCCAGGCTAGCCGTCGGCTCGTCGAGAAGAAGGACGTCCGGCTCCAGCGATAGCACGGAGGCGATGGCCGCGCGCTTCTTCTCGCCGCCGGAAAGGTCGAACGGCGCGCGGTCGCGCAGGTGCTCGACGCCCATTTGGCGGAGCGCCGCCTCGACGCGCCGTCGCACCTCCGGCAGACTGAGGCCGAGCTGCAGCGGCCCGAAAGCCACGTCGTCGCCGACTGTCGGCGAGAAAAGCTGGACGTCGGGGTCCTGGAAGACGAGGCCGATGCGCCGGTGGAAGCGGTGTGTCTCGTCGAGGTCGGAGGTGATTGTCTGAATGTCGTCGCCGAAGACGCGCAGGCGGCCGGCCATCGGCGCGTACAACCCGTCGAGCAGCTTGAGCAGCGTGGACTTGCCGCAGCCGTTCGCGCCCAGCACGGCGAGCGACTCGCCTTGCGCAACGCTCAGGGTCACGCCGTCGAGCGCGACCTGGCGGCGGTTGTATGTGTAGGCCACGTCTTCCAGCTCGAAGACCGGCGATCGCATCATTACAGCCTCCCGCCGACGTATGTCGCCGCGGCCGCAGTCAGAACGGAGGTCGTGAGGAGCAGCCAGTCGGCCGCGCGCATGCGGTGGTCGTCGATCGTGCGCATCTCGCTCTGGAAGCCGCGCGCGAGCATTGCCTGATAGACCTCCTCGCTCATCCTGACGGAGCGGTCCATGAGCACGCCCATCGACGATACGACCCAGCGGCGCTGCTCAGGCCCCGAAGTGTTTGCCACGATGCGGCTCTTGCGGGCGAGGAGCATGGCGTTTGCGCTGTGGAGAACGAGGAAGATGTAGCGATAAGTCATCGCCAGCACGAGGACGAGGCCGCTCGGCGCACGCAGCGCCCGCAGTGACTTCAGGATGTCCGCCCACTTCGTCGTCAGGACGAGCAGGACCGCCAACGAGACCGAGACGCCGACGCGGAGGACGAAGACGGAAGCTGCGAGCAGACCGTCGCGGTGGACCGCCAGGTCGAACAAGCCGAGCGGAAAGTGAAATAGCTCTCGCTGGCCGACGAAGAAGACGGATGGCAGAATGATGATGGCGCTGAAAAGGCCCACGCCAAGCCATACGCGCTTGACGAAGAGCCCCATGTCGACGGACGAGAACTCCGCGGCGAGGAGCACCAGCGCGTAGAACGCGGCCAGGACAGCCCATTCCCGCGACAAGCCGGTGGCTATGATCAGCGCCACAAACGCCAGCAGCTTGGCCCGCGGGTCGCGGCGCTGAAGGAAGCCCTGCTTTCGGGCGTTCTCCTCGGAGAAGACGGCGCGTTCGATGCCGCCGGTGATGTCCGCCAGCGTCTTCTCGACGAAGCCGGGCTTCAGCCTCTTGCGGGCAGCCTGAGTGGCGGCAACGGAAGCCTGCTGAACTGTCATTGTCAGGCGCTTCTCCAGTCAGGCGGCGCGCCCGGCATGAGCCAGCGGGCGAACTGCCACATGCCGAGTCCGACGATAACGAGCATCCCGATGCCCGCGAAGCCTGCGACCTGGTAGCCCACGTTCTGCTTCCACGCCGGGTCGTTGTCGTTGACCCAGGGCGGCTCGTAGTCGGCCAGGAGCGTGTGGCGGGAGAATCCGATGTCGCCCATCTTGCTCGGCACGCACGCGCACTGCTTGTTCACGTCGGGCAGCGCGTCGAAGAGGCTCGAGTCGCCTTGCGCGCGGGCCTGGAGGGCCGCCGTCACTTCGGCCTGTGACGCGCTCTCATCCTCGCCAAAGGCGCCGCCCGGTGCGATGAGTCCGATGGGCACCCAGATTATGAGCGCGACGATGAGAATCACGCCCGCGCGAACGCCTGCGCCCACCACGTTCCGCAGCAGGAAATACAGAATCGGGAGGACGAGCGCCGACACGGTTGCCGACACGAGCACGGTTTGGCCGGCGTCGCTCCAAGAGACCGTCGCCCAGTCGAGACCGGCCCACTGGTCAAGGTGGCCGCTGCCCTTGATCAGGCCGGCTACGAAGACGACAGCCACCCCTAGGGCGATGAATGCTCCCACCGGGAGCCAGGGATTAAGCGAGCGCGCCTGCTGCTCGATGTCTGCCGTTTTCTGCTGGCGCCGTAACACGATCTCGGGGAAGGACTTCTGCAGATAGGCCAGCCCGAGGCCCGTTATGCACGCTTCCACGAATGACGCGCCGAACATGTGCGAGACGAGCATCGCCGGTATTGCCGTGCCGAAGCCGTAGGGGCTGTAGTCCGGGATGCCGTTGGTGCTTGCGATAAGGGGCTGGAGACCCAGCTCGATGCCGACGAGAAGGGCCGCCAGCGAAATCCCAACATAGGAGCCGATGGCTGCCGCCACGACGCGTCGCTGCGAGAGCATGTCGCTGCGGCCGGCGATGAGGCGATACGTCAAGTAGCCGCTCAGCGGCAGGACGATGGCCATGTTGACGCAGTTGACGCCGATGGCGGTAACGCCGCCGTCACCGAAGAAGAGCGCCTGAATGATGAGGGCAACGGAAGTCGAGAGGACCGCCGCCCACGGCCCGAGGACAATCGCGACCAGCGTGGCGCCGACGGCGTGCGCGGTCGTGCCGCCGGGAACGGGCACGTTGAACATCATGATGGTGAAGGTGAAAGCGGAGAAGACTGCGAGCAGCGGCACGGTCCGGCCGCCGACGGCCCGTTTCACGCGGGCTGACGCGATGAGCCAGAATGGCGTCGCCGCGACGTATCCGGCGCCGCAGGTCAGAGGGCTGAGGTAGCCGTCCGGAACGTGCATTGCGTCCCTTTCGTGCGCATCCGCGTCGTTCAGGCGACGGGCGCGGCGGCTAGTCTATGCTGCTCGCCTCGCGGCAGTCGCGACAGAGCCCGAAGATCGCCAGATGGTCCATCTCGACGCGAAAGCCGTAGTCCTGGAGCAGACGCGGCGCCATGTCTTCGAGGTACGCCGGGTCAAGCGAGAGCTCCGCGCCGCACCGCCGGCAGACCAGGTGATGATGTTGGTCGGAGAGGCGCCACTCGTAGCTGTACTCGCCGCTGCCCATGTCGGTCTCAGAGACAATGCGCAACTCTTTGAGGGCGTTCATAGTCCGGTAGATAGTGGAGACGTCGACGTAGGGGTATTCTTTCCGGACTTCGGCGAGGATCTCGGCGGCGGTCAGGTGGCCTTCGCGATGGCGCAGGATGGAGAGGATCATCAGCCGCTGCGGAGTGGGTCTCTGGCCGGCTTCGCGGAGTAATTCGACGATTTCCGACTCGCAGCTCACTTCGATGCTCCTGCAATTGGTTGCAACTGCATCGTATCGCGCGGCTTCCAGGCGTGTCAACCAGCAGGAACGCCGTCGACGGCAGAGCGAAGCTAGTGAGGTAGCGAGTCTTTGATGTTCGCCGGTACCTGGCCGTACTCGCTCTCGAAGCGTTCCAGGTATTCGCGGCGGCCGCGGAGGAAATCTTCGACCTTCTTCGATAGCAAGGCGCGGTCGGGGAAGAGCGGCGCCGCGCGCATGTAGTCGAGGTTGGCCCGGTCGCAGCGGACGGGGAAGTGGTAGCCCAGGTGGTCGGGCTCGGAGCTGAAGATCATGACGTTGCGCAGCATGTCGTTGTAGGCGGAGAGCGACTGACGCAGGTCCACCTTCGTCTCGTCTTCGCCGATGGTGCCGGTGTTGGCGAGATAGCACTTGATGTTGTTGCGCTTTGCCATGTCGTAGAAGATCATCGCATGCTCCAGGCGGTTGCCGGTGACGAACGGGTCGAGGAAGAACTCGCGCTTGAACGTGCCGGCTTCTTCCGGGTTGCCGCCGGAGCTCTCGATGGACTCGCCGTAGATGAGCTGCATCGTCATCTGCTCCGGCGTAAGCCTGGAGAGGACGTTGGTCAGCGGGTTGCGCGTGAGGAACATGAGGTTGTCGACGCGGCCGGCTCGGAGCGTCTGGCTGGCGATCTCCAGGTTCGACCTGGCGATGACGGCCCGCCCGTTTGACGTGACGCTGAGGTCGGCGAAGTTGGGTATGTAGGGATACTTGCTTATCGCGACGTTCTCCAGGAAGGTGTCCTTTGACTCCGCGGCGCGCAGGATCTCCGGCTGGCTGGCGTCGAGACCCTCCGTCTTGACGTAGAGGCCGCCGAGCTCGAAGGCGGCGTAGCTGCCGTCGAATCCGAACGTGCCTCCGTCCTCGCCGATCATCTCCGACGACTCCTTCGGCATGCGGGCGAGCCGCCGGCAGAGGCTGGTCGTCTTGCCGGTCGCGGTGGCGCCGCCGATGGCTGTGACGATATCGACGAGCTCTGGGCGCTCCGTCTGAAAGTCGAACACCCAGATGCGGTCGCGGCGGGCGCCGGCGTGCAGGAAGACGCCGGTCTTGTCGATAGACTTGACGCGCCAGCTTTCGAACTGGAAGACGCCCTTCTTGCCCTCGCCCATGTAGGCGGTGTTGCGACAGATTTTGACCTGCTCGCCGCGCTTCTCGCCCATGAACAGGCGCACCTCAATGTCCTTCTCGGCCAGGCGCCGCGACTTGTTCGCTTCGAAGGCTTCGTCGGTGAAGAAGATGACGGTGTAAGTCGGCTCTTCGACGACCATGGACGGATGGTTAAAGAGCAGCTTGAGCCCGTAGGCGACGTCGGCGTGGGCGAGTGGCATGAGGAAGCGGGCCGAAACGCCGTCGTCGCCGTCGCCGACCCAGACGTCGAGCGAGAGAATCTTCTCGGAGCTCATCGCCTGGACCGCCTTCGCCGCCAGCGCCTCTTCATCGTCGCCGAACGCGTGGTCGACGCTGTTCTTCGTGTGCTGGGCCGCCCGCGACATCGGCTCGGAGCTGGCAGCCACGGAGCCAAGCTGCGTCTCGATGATGCCGTCCTGGGTGAGAGCCAGCGCCTTCGCCTGCCCAAGGTCGAAGTTTTCGATCAGGCGGCCGCTGCGCTTCGCATCCTCGTAGATGCGAAGCGGCGCCTCTTTGAACGCGTTTCGGGCCATTTGGTCTCCCGGCGAAATCAAACTGCGGGCCGGAAACGGCTCGCCCGTCCACTCTAGAGCCTGAATATCAGATCGGTCAAGTGAAGGCTTTCCTGCAGCGTCGGTGGGCCCCGCCCGTAAGCCCTGCGGCGTACGTCTCCGGATACCGATACTGTTATAGGATGTCCGTGCGCATGCCCGCGTGCAGGCGCGAAGAGATCCACCTCTTCCTATGGACCAAACAAGAACAAAAGTCAGCGGCAACGACAGCTACGGCCTGGCCCACAGGTCTTACTTCCGCGTCTCGAAGTGGAGCCGGCTGGCGCGAATAGCCTTCTGGGGCCTCTTCGCTATCTTTCTCTTGTGGGCGCTGCCGGTGTTCCCATGGGGGATGTCGACCGCAGACTACTCGCCCAGGGTGGTGTTAGCGCTCTTTCTGCTGGGCGTCTGTCCGGCGGTGGCGGCGATCTATCTCGTGGCCGCAGGCTCCGCCGCCCGCCATCGAGAGGCGCTTGTGGCCTGGTCGTCCATCTACGACGAAGCGACGGGCCTGCGCAATCGCGAGTTCTTCCTCGAACGCCTGGAGCTGCAGTGTCACGTGGGGAAGGACCTTGCGGAGTACCGCGTGGCAGTGATCCTCGTCGCCGTCGAAGAGCAGGCAGAAGACGGACGGAAGCCGCATGCCGCGGACGACGAGGTCTTCCGGCGCTTCGGCACATACCTCCTGAACCAGATGCGTCCGAGTGACCTTGTGGCGGCGATCAACGGTACCGAGATGGCGATCCTTGCAGCAGCGGGCTCGACATATGCGCTGAGCAGCATCGTCTCCCGTCTGCGACGTTCGTTGGAAGCGAGGGCACAGGCGCTTGCTGGGGCGTAGGCGGCGCGTCTCATCATTCGCATGGGGTACGCGTCGCTGAGCAGCGCCGATCCTGAGCCGGAGGCGTTGCTGGAAGCCGCTCGGAACGATCTCACAGTTGTCTACTCAGGGCAGAAGGAAAGCTCGGCCGCCTGACCGGTCGCCTTCGCAATTTATCGAGCCGCCTGCGCGAGGCGGCTTTTCTTTATTGTCGCGCTTTCGTGTGCGGATGCGCGCCATTATGATGGCAGGGGACCGACAGCGGAGGCACAAGGATGTTCCACCTGGGCGAGTCTGCCTGGAGCATAGTCGTTCGGACGGCGATCATCTACGTCGCCGTGCTGGTCGGGTTCCGGGTGACCGGCAAGCGACAGATGGGCCAGATGACGCCCTTCGACCTGGTGGTGATCTTGCTCGTCGCCAACGCCGTCCAGAACGCGATGGTCGGCCACGACGTGTCGGTGACCGGCGGGCTGATAGCGGCAGCCGTGCTGCTGGGGGGCAACTTCGCGCTGGCCCGATTCAGCCTGCGAACACCATGGCTGAAGCGAGCGATAGAAGGAGGACCGACGCTCCTGATTCGCGACGGCGAGTTCATTGAAAGTAATCTGCGGCGTGAAGACGTCGATAAGGACGAGATTCTGATGGCGATGCGGGAGCACGGCGTCGACGAGATTAGTGATGTTGAGCTCGCGGTCCTGGAGGCGGACGGATCGATAAGCATCGTCGAGGCGCGCAAAGACGGCGGCAAACGCGGCACAAAGCCGCGGCGTGTCGTGCGTTTCATCAAGCACTGATGTTGCCGATGCCGCCCTCGTTTCGATACGCTGATCGCTGATGGTGGGGGCAAGATCGCTTCGCAAGCCCACGACGGCTCCGGCGCTGCTCGCCGTCCTAGCCCTTCTGCTCGGATGCGGGCACTCCGCCGCCGCGCCCAAAGCGGCGCACCTGAGCAATGGCGAGAGCTGCGGCCGTCTGGTCGCGCTGACGTTCGATGACGGGCCCAACCCGCCGTTCACACAGCAGATAGTGCAGATCCTGGAGTCGAGTGGCGTGAAAGCCACCTTCTTTGTCGAGGGGCAGGCCGCGGAGGCGCATCCGGAGGTCGTCAAGCTGGTGGACGCCGCCGGGATGGACGTGGAGTCGCACTCCTATAGCCACTCGGAGGAGCTGGCGACGGAGGACGCCGCGGACTTCCGGAGCGATCTCGACGCCGGCACGGCCGCGCTGGAAGGCATCCTGGGGAGGCAGCCACGGCTGTACCGCCCGCCCTTTGGAAACACGAGCGACGTGATGCTGAGGGAGTTGGGCGCCGCCGGTTTTACGTCTATCGGCTGGGACGTCGATTCGACGGACTGGGAGGAGACGGACCCGAGCAAGATTATCGACGCGGTGTTGTCGCAGGTGCATCCCGGCGCCATTGTGCTGATGCACGACGGCGGGCTTTCCGGCGGCAACCCGGACCGGACGGCGACGATTCAGGCGCTGCCCGCGATCGTTGCCGGCCTGGCTGAGCGCGGCTACGAGATGAAGACCGTGTCGGAGATTATCGACCCGGCTGTGTGCAATTCAACTGGTTCCTGAGAGAGCGATGTTCGAGAGAATCCCATTCCCGGGCGCCGTGGAGCTCAGCGGCAGGACGGCTGTCGCGCGCGGTCATCTGCTGCTGCAGCGGCTCGTCGCCTGGGGCGGGCTGCTGGGGATCGCTTTTCTTTGCACCGTAGTGCTGAGCAAGCGTTTCTTCCTCGGCTCCGACTCAGCGCATCACTACGCGCACATCTGGTTCATCTCCGAACAGATCTTCCATCACGCGCGCCTGCCGCTACACATTCCGTACCTGGAATCGGGGAAGGCCGTGACTTTCCCCTACGGCGTCGTGCCGTACCTGGTGACCGCCATCCCGTACGCGGTCCTGGGCGACTGGGCGGTGACGGCGTCGCTAATCGCGGGCGTCGCGTTCTATGGCTACGCGGCGGTCCGCGCGCGGCCGGTGTTGCGAGACCCGCGGTTGCTGGCGCTAATCTACGTCAACACCTTCCTTATCGAAGGCATCGTCTCGTTTCAGTTCGCATTCATCTGGTCATGCGGGTTCTTCCTGCTGACGGTAGAAGCGATTGACAAACGGCGCTGGGCGCTGGCGGGAGCCATGGCGCTGGTCACGGTGACGACGCATCCTGTGGCGGGCGCTATCGCCGTGCCCGCGTACACGCTCTTTGCCGTGCTCCGGCGTCCGCGCGATTTCCTGCCGTTGGGCGTGGCGATGGGAGTTGCAGCGTTGCTGAGCGTCCCGTATGTCCTCTACGCTCACACTACGCCGGCCGTCAGCTCGACACCGACGTCCTACATCATCGGCACGATCCGATACATGGCGCGCTTCCGAGGGACGATCGTTGTGATGCCGCTGATCGTCGCCGCGCTGGCGCCACTGTTGCGGCCGCTGTTCCTGCCGGCGTTTGCGGCGATGGCCCTGACCTTTACCGTCCGCTTTGAACAGAACCACGTCAACACCTATGGCTTGAAGCACGACAGCAGCCCGTTCTACGCCGACTTCATCAAGTCGCCGCTGTTCGACCGGAGCCTGACGTACCGTGTCCTGGAGCCGAACGACCGTGAGGACGGGGCGTACCAGCTCATCAAGAACGGCGCGATCCTGGGGCAGGAGTTCTTCGAGCAGAGCGAGTTCCATCGCTGGTGGTATTCGCTCAATATGTATTCCTGCTACCTCGGGGCGAAGAACATCGACGTCGTCCTCGACGAGACCGAGTACAAGTACAAGTTCAATCAGAACGAGGAGTGGCCCCTGGGCGAGTTCGTGAAGCAGGGGAAAGCGCAGATCATCTACACGGACCCGAAAGGACGCTTTACCGCCTACGACGTCCGGGGCGCCCAGACGCCGGGCGCGCAACTCTCGCAGTGCGGCTTCTAGCTTCACCCACTCGACAACTCTCCGCCGCAGTCCTACTATGAGATTAGAGGCCTTCGCTCTTCAGACAGGGCGGTCTTGGGGACGGCGGTCTCAGGAGGGAGCGGCTATCATGCCCTCGTCAATCAAGTTCGGAAAGATATTCGGCGTCGAGATCGGGGTCCACTGGAGCTGGATTCCCATCTTCATAATCTTCACGGCGCTCTTCGCTGACGGCACTCTCGCGCACTTTTTCCCCAACTGGTCCGAGGCGGCGTTGTGGACTGCCGGCGCAATCACGAGCGCCATCTTCTTCGCCTCGCTGCTGGCGCACGAGCTGGCGCACTCGTTTGTGGCGCGAAGCAAAGGCCTCGAGGTGAAGGGCATAACGCTTTTCTTCATCGGCGGCGTGTCGAACCTGGGCGGTGAGCCTGCCTCTCCCGGCGACGAGTTTCAGATATCCATCGTCGGCCCGCTGACCAGCCTCGTCATGGGCGGCGTGTTCGCCATCGGCTGGGTGATTCTGTCGCCTATCAGTCCCGGGATCGCCGGCGTTTCGGCCCAGCTTGCCGTAATCAACGCGACGCTGGCGGTCTTCAACATGGTGCCCGGCTTTCCTCTCGACGGCGGCCGCGTTTTTCGTTCGATCCTCTGGCAGCGCACCCACAGCCTTCACACGGCAACGCGCATCGCGGCCATGGCCGGCGAAGGCGTGGGCTACCTGCTGATCGCTGCGGGCATCGTCTTCTTCCTGTTCGGGAATGTCCTTAACGGCGTCTATTTCTTCGTCATCGGTCTCTTCCTTCGCGGCATCGCTGCCGGCAGCTACCAGCAGATGCTGACCGACGAGTCGCTCACCGGCCTGAAGGCGGGCGACGCCGCGGCCAGGAACTGCGAGCCCGTGCCGCCCGGCCTCTCGCTGGAGAACGTTGTCGACGACTACGTGCTGCTGCGGAACGTGCGCTGCTTCCCGGTGGAGTCGCAGGATCACCTGCTGGGGCTCGTCACGCTGGAGGACATCCGCCACATACCGCGAGACCAGTGGCCGGTAACGCCGGTCGAGAAGGCGATGGTATCCTTCGACCGCCTGCACGCTGTTTCTCCCGACGACGACCTGCGGAACGTGCTGCGGCTGATGGCGGAGCAGGACGTCAATCAGGTGCCGGTCGTCGAAGATGGGCGGCTTGTGGGCCTTATCGCCCGCTCCGACATTCTGCGGCTAATCCAGACGCGCCGCGAGCTCGCCCAAAACGGCGGCCACTGACGCCGTCGCCGCCCCCTGCATCGCTTGTCCGCGCGTCTTGGCTTGCCTAGACTGGTGTCGGAGGAATGCGAGCCGTGCCCCTTGAGCAACCGACAGATCAAGACCGCCGGCAGGCGTCGGCCGCAAGCGTCGAGAGGATGTGGCGCTTCGTTCGGCACTACGTCGCGAAAAGCGGCACCTACCTGCATCCGCATCCGGAGATTACCGAATTCCTGGTGATCGGCCTGGCGAAGCACATCGACGAGGTGGGCCGGCCGATCTGCCCCTGTAACTTCTACCCGGACATCGTCGCCGAGGCCAGGTCGAGCGAATGGTCCTGTGCCTGCGACGAGATGCAGCGCTACAAGTACTGCCACTGCATGCTGTTCTGTAACTCGGAAGGTCTTCCGATAACAGAGCATCTGCCCGAGGGGCACGAAGGGCGCGAGATCTACGGCCTGGTGCGGGACCCGCATCCCGACAAGGGGCGTGCCCTCGGCCGCCTGGAGGAGAAGCGCGGCCAGACACTCAGCAAGCGCTGAAAAACTGCTGTCCTCAAGCCTATTGCTGAATCCACGCCTCTAAGCCTACGATTGAACCCGCCATGGTGAAGCTGCGTCTTCTGGCTGCGTTCTCGGCGACTGCGCTGGCGATGGGCGCCATCGCGCTCGTTGCCTGCGACCACTCGTCGCCGGCCACCGTAGCGCCGACGGTCGCGCCGCAGGCCACCGACACTCCTGTCGAGCAGGCCGCGACTTCGCCGCCGGCGACGCTCGCGCCAGAGACGCCCGCGCCGCCGCCGCCGTCCGCCGAATGCGATCACCCAGCGCTCGAAGTCCAGCGCGGCAACTCGACGCGGCAGATGGTCGCGCTCACATTCGACGCAGGCGCCGACGCCGGCAACACCACGCAGGTCCTGCAGATCCTGGCCGCGAACGGCATCAAGGCCAGCTTTAGCCTCACCGGGGCGTGGTCGCAGGCGAACCCCGATCTCGTCAAGGCGATCGCGAACGCCGGCCATCTCATCATGAACCACTCGCAGGACCATCCGTCCTTCACCGGCCTCTCGACGGGTATGGGGCCGCTGAGCACGAAGGACCGCATCGCGGAGCTGGACCAGGCCGACCTGGCGATCCGGTCGATAACGGGGAAGACGACGAAGCCTTACTTCCGCCCGCCCTACGGCGATATCGACGGCTCGGTGTTCTGCGACGCGCACACCGCGGGCTACGACTACGTTGTGATGTGGACCGTCGACACGCTGGGCTGGAACGGCGCCAGCGTCGACCAGATCGTGCAGACGAGCCTGTCGAAGGCGGAGCCGGGCGCGATTTACATAATGCACGTCGGCTCAGAGTCGCAGGACGCGGCGGCGCTACAGCAGGTCATCGACGGTTTGAAGGCGCGGGGCTACTCGTTCGGCACCATCGCCGACATCATCCGCTAGGAGGCCTGGTACGCCCGGACGTGGTGTCGGCACAAGCTCCGGGCTGTTTCGACTTCCACTCGCCAGCCTGCGGGAGGGCCAGCGTTGAGAGAGATTGGTGCTGAGATCGACATCGAGGCGGATGCCGCTAAGGTGTGGGCAATCCTCACTGACCTCGCGTCGTATCCAGACTGGAACCCGTTCATACCGAGCGCGACGGGACAGCTAGAACCGGGGGCCCGCTTGCGGGTGAGGATTTAACCTCCTGGAGCGAGGGGCATGACGTTCCGGCCGACGGTCCTGACGGCCGACCCACTGCATGAGCTACGGTGGCTGGGCCGGCTCGTGGTTCGTGGGCTTGTTGATGGGGAGCACATGTTCATTCTGACGCCTGCCGGTGAGGGCCGCGTGCACCTGGTTCAAAGAGAGGTGTTCAGGGGTATGCTCGTGTCGTTTCTCGGTGGATTGGCCGCGGCTACCAGGCAGGGCTTCGAAGAGATGAACAGCGCTCTGAAAGCTCGATCGGAGCGGGCCTCCTCGAAATAGAATCACTGGAGCCGCGACAGGAGAGCGGCGATGCTAACGGTCACGATCGCCAGTGCCATCAGCATCAGCGCGCGCTCCAGCGGCTGAATGATCCACACCTGGTCGATCTCCTCGACGGCGCCGTTGGCGTAGACCAGCTTCCCTTCGATCTCCCGCACCCGACGGCGCACGCTCCGGACTCGAAAGCTGAGCTTCCGCTGCGCCAGGCTCAAGGCGAACGCCGCGACGGCTCCGAACAGCGCGGGCAGCGCCACCCGTTCGCCGCTCACCCAGTAGGCCGTCAGGAAGGGGAAGCTGCCCCAGGCGAAGGCGAACCAGGCGTCGGAGTGGAAGCGCCCGCCGAACCACTCCAGGTTGTAGGCGGGCGCGATGAACAGCCCGAAGGCGACGAAGCCCAAGAGCCACGGCGTCACGACGACGCTGCCGACTAGGCCCATCGCCACGGCGATGCCCAGGCCGCCTATCGCTATCGTTCGGAGCGTCGACTGCGGGATGCGCGTGTTCAGGGGGCGGCCCGCCAGTTCGTCGAGGGCGTGCGCGGAAAGGCCCATCGCCAGGAAGAAAGCGACCAGCGTCGCGATCAGCCGGTCGACGTGTACCGCCGGCGCAACAGCAACGCCTAGGACGACATAGCTCAGGTGCCAGGCCGTGTACGGCGGATGGAGCAGCGTCACGTAGTCGCGCCAGCCGCCGGTACGGAGGGCATAGAAGGCTGGACGGAAGCCGGGCGCCGTCGGTTGGGCGTCTTCGCCGGTGCTCAAGGCGCTCTCCTTCCCCAGATGACGATGGCGCCGCCGAGCGACAGCCGCTTCGATTGGACCTCGGTAATCCCGGCGTCTCGCCAGGCGCGCAGAAGGCGGTCCTCCGGCCAGCGATGGTAGAAGTCGCGGATGTTCGGGCCGAGAAAGGAGCTAGTCCTCCGCCAGGCGTCGGAGAAGAGCCAGCCACCGAGCGGGAGCGCTAGCCCAGTGTAGGCCCGCCAGAAGGGATAGGCGACGCCGCGCGGCACGGCGAAATCGAGGGACGCGATCCTCCCGCCGGGCTTGACCAGCGACGCGAGGCAGCAGAGGGTCGACGAGACGTCGGTGACGTAGCGCAGCAGATAGGCGAAGACGAGCGCGTCGAAGCAGCCGTCCTTGAAGGGCGGCGTCTCGGCGCTACACTCGATGAACGAAAGGCGCTCTAAGGCGCGGCTCCTGCGGGTGCGGACGAGCGCCTTCGCCAGCATCGGGCGCGTGATGTCGGCGCCGACGACTTCGATGTCCGGTCGAGCCGCCAGGTCGAGCGCGAGCGCGCCGGTGCCGGTCGCCATGTCGAGGATGCGGAGCGGCGGGCCGCCCTGCGCCGGCAGCTCCAGCCGGTCGAGCAGGAAACGGTGCCAGCGACGGTACTGGAAGAGGCTTAGCGCCAACGCCGGACGGTCGTAGTTGCGAGCAATCGGAGAGAAGACACTGCGAGGAAGATCTGGCTCCGGCAACGCGGGTCATCCTTGCTACATGACGGGCCGTTCTAGTTTGATTCTACCATCGCGGGCAGCCCACCGTCAGAAGCCCGGCGACACGTCAGCCCGCTATGGTTCCCGGCGGTTGATGAGAGTGAGGAACTCCTGCCGCGTCGTGGCGTTCTCGCGGAAGCTGCCCAACAATGAGGACGTAGTCATGACGGCCTGCTGCTTCTGGATGCCGCGCATCATCATGCAGAGGTGCTGCGCTTCGATGAGAACGCCGACGCCGACGGGGTCGATAGCATCCATGATCGCGTGCGAGATCTGCTCCGTCAGTCGCTCCTGAAGCTGGAGCCGCCGCGCAAAGACTTCGACGAGGCGGGCGAGCTTGCTGACGCCGAACACTCGACCGCCGGGCAGGTAGCCGATGTGACAGCGACCGAAGAAGGGAAGCATGTGGTGCTCGCAGAGGCTGTAGAACTCGATGTTACGCAGGATGACCATGCTGGTCGTCTCCTGCGTGAAGCGAGCGCCGTTGATGAGCGCTTCGATGTCGACGTTGTAGCCGGAGGTCAGGAAAGCAAGCGACGTTGCGACCCGTCGCGGGGTGCGGGCCAGCCCTTCACGTTGCGGGTCCTCTCCCAACTCGGTCAAGAGCTGCCGGATAAGGCCTTCGATCCTCTCGTTTCTAACGTCCATCTGCGACCTCTTTTCTCAGCGCCGTTCGCACGTTTGCAGCCGGCTCGATGTTCGACCCCACGCCGATGAACGCCAGTGTCACGGCTCCGCGCGCCCCCGGTCGATCTCCACCGCCACGCTGCGGGCGAAGCGCAACGCGCCGGGCTTGTCTACGCGCACCCGCACGCCCTCGACGCCGCGGTGCTTCAGGCAAATGACGGCTATCGCCTCGGCCAGCGCTTCGAGGAGGAAGTAATGCGAGACCTCGACCAGTTCCAGCACGTCGGAGCGGATGAGGCGATAGTCGAGGGCGGCCTCAATGCTATCGTTGCGGGCGGCGGCGCTGACGTCGGTGAAGACCGTCAGGTTGATGAGCACGTCCTGCTTCTCCTCGCGCTCGTCGTCGTTGACGCCGATGATGCAGCGGGCGGCAAGATCACTTATCAGGACGCGATCCACTCTCATACTCCTTCAGGTGGCGGCCGCCGTCGACGTTGATCACCTCGCCGGTGACGAAGTCGCTTTTCAGCAGGTAGATGACCGCTTCGGCGATGTCCTCCGGCGAGCCGTGGCGCTTCAGGGGGACGGTGTTCGTCAGACGGTCGATGTAGCTCTCGTCTTCGCCCGGCGGCGGCAGGATGAGCCCTGGCGAGACGCCGTTGACGGTGATGTCGGGCGCGAAGCGGAGGGCGGTGACGCGCGTCAGCACCAGCAGGACGTGCTTGCTCAGGATGTAGGCGACGTGCGTCCAGTCGAAGTCGTGCGTGCGGGAATCGACGAGGTTGACGATCTTGCCGCGGCCGGCCAGGCGGGCGAAGTCGCGGCTGAGGGTGAAGGGCGCCCAGGCGTTCGCCTGCATGTTCTGCGTGAGGCTTTCGAACGTCACCTTCGTCAGTGAGTCGAGGGTGAAGAGCGAGGCGTTGTTGACGAGGATGTCGAGCTTGCCGGCAGCATCGATGCTGCGGGCGATCAGCGTCTCGTACTCCGCCGGCTTCTCGAGGTCCGCCTGGACGAGCCAGGAGGCGACGCCCAGCGCCTCAATCTCGCTCCGCAGTTGCTCGGCTTCGTGAGAGGCGTCGTGGTAGTGAAGGACGACATTGACGCCTTCGCGCGCCAGCGCCCGCGAGATCGCTGCGCCGATGCGTTTGGCGGCGCCCGTTACGAGCGCCGTCTTTCCCCGAAGGTCATCCGCCATGCGGCGGGCTCCTTCCCGTCTGTTCGTGCCGCAACTATAGCAGGCGCTCTATCTTAGCCGCCACTATGAAATCGTTCCGGGAGAGCCCGCCGATCTTGTGCGTCGTGAGGACGAGTCGCACCTTGTTGTACGACACTTCGATGTCCGGATGATGGTCTTCTTCCTGCGCGATCCTGGCGACGCGCTGCACGAACCCCATCGCCTCTTCGAAGTCCTTGAAGAGGAACTCCTCTTCCAGCCGGCTATCGGCCAGCGACCAGGTGGGCACCTCGCGCTCCAGCGTTTCGGCTTCGCGCCTCGTCAGCGGCCGCGACCCCTTTTGGACAGGTTCGCTCTTCTCGTCTGCCAGTGCCATCGCTTGCCTCCTTTTCGACGAGAACGCCTCAGACGAGGACGCCTCGCAGGCTCTCCGCCGACACGCTTTCGCCGCGACGGATCATATCTCGCGCGGCGTCGACCTTGTCCCAGACGTTGCACATCATCATACCGCGCATCTTGCTGTCTTCCAGGTAGTAAATGACGCCGGTATCGTTCTCCTTCTGCCAGTCGGCGTACGTCTGCAGCCGGGAATCGACGTCGCCCACGGCCTCGTAGCCGAACTCGAAGAGGTCGGAGAAGAAGTAGGGCATGTGCGTGTACGGCTGGTGGGCGCCGGCCATGTTGCGTCCGGCCCACCTGCCCTGCGTTACTGCGTTGTCCCAGTGCTCGATTCGCGTCCGACGTCCAAGCGCCTGATAGGGGAAGAAAGCGTTGTCGCCGGCCGCGTAGATGTGCTGGAGCGTCGTTTCCAGGTACTCGTTGACGACGATGCCGTTCTCAACGGCGGCGCCGGCGTCCTCGGCGAGCTCCGTTGCGGGCATTATGCCGACGCCGACGATGAGTACGTCCGACTCCAGCGTCTGGCCCTCGCGCGTCGTCGTCAGGAAGCGTCCGTTGCGCTTCTCGAAGGCGACGGGCGCGTCGCCGGTGAATATCGAGACGCCCTTCTCCCGAAAACGCGCCATCATCGCGTCGCCCAGGTAAACCGGGAAGACGCGGTCGCAGAGATAGGCGGTCGGGAAGAGCATCGACACCGCGACGCCCTGCATGTTCAGCGCTGCGGCTATCTCTGAGCCGATGAAGCCGCCGCCGATCACGAGCGCCGACTTCCCGGGTGTGGCTTCGGAGCGGATGCGCAGGTAGTCGTCGAGGTAGCGATAGTAGTAGATGCCTTCCAGGTCACTGCCGGGAATCGGAAGGGAACGGGGAATGCCGCCGGTGGCAAGCAGGAGCTTCTCGTAGTGATAAGTCTCGCCGCGGGCGTCGACGATCTCTTTGTTCGCGGCGTCGAGGGCGACTGCGCGGTCGCCGAGCGCGAGTTCGACGCCTCTGTCCAGGTAATACTGTCGGTCGTGAGGGAAGACTTGTTCCAGCGTCTTCTTGCCGAACCAGAGCTTCTTCGTCAGGTCCGGGCGGTCGTACGGTAGGTGGCTCTCCTCGCCGACGAGCAGGATCGACCCACCGGCGTCGATCTCCCTGATTCCATCGACGGCCGCGCCGCCGGTCAGCCCTCCACCGACGATCACGTAACGATAGAGTCGTTCAGCCATGAGCTCCACCTCTCTTTCGCGGACGCTCGAGCACGTCCCACTGTTAGCATGATAGTCGAAAGACGTGCGGTCCGTGTGAGCGCGCGACTTCGCGTCATGGAGGAAGGGTGAAAGATTGACCCAGTCGCCGTTGTGGAGAGGCGCTTAGCGCGTGCCGAACTCCTGGACGTAGAACCAGCCGTAAGACGTGTTTGCGTTCCAGGCGCAGCCGACGCCGGTCTCTGTGAACACTGGGTTGAGGATGTTTGCGCGATGGCCGGGGCTGGCCATCCAGGCGTTGACCGCGTCGGTAAAGGTCGCGTAGCCGGCGGCCAGGTTCTCGCCCAGCGCCGTCCAGGTCGTGTAGCCGGCCGCTTCGGCGCGGGCGTCGAGCGTTCGGCCGTCCGCAGTGTGGGACATGGCGTTGTGCGCGGCAAGGAAGTCGGCGTATGCTTGCGCGTCGGCTTCGAGTTGCGGGTGGTAGACGAGCGCCGGCAGACCGTTCTGCGATCGGATCTGATTGATGAGATCGATAATCTGGTTGCAGCCTTGAGCCGCTGACGCCTGAGATGGCGGCGGCTGGGTTGGCGGAAGCGACGTTGGTGGGAGCGGCGCTGGCGGAAGCGGAGTCGGCGTTGGCGGCGCGGCCTGGGCGCTGCGCACCGGCGCGGATATGGGCGCCGCGTACGGCAATGGCGTCGGGGCGAGCGGTCGGGCTGGCGGCGACTGCGTTGGCGCGGCCTGCGTCGTTGGCGTTGGTGATGGAAGCGGTCGCGAAGTAGGAATAGCAGTTATAGTCGGCGGAACGTGGCTGAGCGCCAGCACCTCCGAGAGGCGTCCGGCTTCGCCTGCCACCTGCCGCCCTTCGCTGACGGAAGGGCCCGTCGCGGCGATGGAGTGCGGCGTCGCGCCCATCAGCAGCGCCACAAAGGCAACCTGGAGCAGCACTGCCGCCAGAGTGCCGTAGCGCTTCGAACCACCCCAAAAGCGACGCAATTGTCGACCTCGACTGAGAGAAGAGAGCCGCGCGCCGGCAGTCGTCGACGCACGATTTCATTCTCATCAGCGAGGCGGCCCGGGGCTGTCCGGACAAACCCTGATAGAGCCTCGCGATAGCCCCTAATCGCGTCGAAGACACTGAACGGCGAAGCGGCCTTCACGCTTCCTGCACGCGCGGCGCCCTCTTTCGCATGGCACTTGCACCTCGCGGGGGTAACGTTTAGTGGTAAGCGATAGGGAAATAACTTAGGAGGAGAAAAATGACCAGGGATGAAGTTTACAAGGACATCGAGCAAACGCTGGGTTCTGTGCCCGGCTTCCTGAAGACACTGCCCGACTCGTCGCTGGAGTTGGAATGGAAGCTGATGAAGACGGCGCAGATGGAGCCCGGAGCTGTGCCCAACAAGTACCGCGAGCTGATCGGGATCGGCGTCGCAGCCGCCACGAAGTGCCGCTATTGCATCTTCTTCCACAGGGAGATGGCTAAACTGAACGGCGCTACGGACGCCGAGATCGAGGACGCCGTCCACTTCGCGAAGTCGGTCGCCGGCTGGAGCACGTATATCCAGGGTCTGGACTACGACTACGACGAGTTCAAGAAGGAGATACGCCGGGCCGCGGAGTACGTCCGAAGGCAGCAGGAGAAGATGGCCGCCTGACGGCTCAGCGGAAACATGGCAACGACTGGCGGGGCTTTCGGGTTCCGCCGGTCCTTTATTTGACGTAACTCTTCAGAAGCTCGCGCGTGTGCGGAACGCGCAGTTTCTCGAACAGGAAGGCGAAGCGTCCCTCCAGCGCCTGACGCAACTGCACTCTCACCTCTTCGGGCAGGTCCCACATCTGGCGCTTGAACGGGCCGGTGCCGCGCTTCCTGGTGCTGTATATGAACTGCGCTTCCGTCTGTCCCGCCTTCCACTCGTCGGCGTGCTTTTCCTTGAGGTAGGCGTATATCTGCTGTCGAAGCGAGTCGGGGAAGAGCGGGCTGTCGTAGATCATCGTCTGGAAGTCGGTTGCGAGGTGGATCTCCGCCGTTTCCACTTCGACGAAACGGTGGAAGAGCTCGTCGGGCAGCGTCGATGCGCCGTGTTGCACCGCGCCGGCCAAGCCGTATTCCTGACGAGCGATCCGCGACATCTCCTCCAGCGTCTCGAAGGCGATAGCGACCTTGGCTATGGACCCGTCCGGCAGCACGACGCCGCCGTGGCTGCTGCCCGTCTGGACGCTTATCTTGCTCGGCCCCTTGACGGCGCTGCCGAGCACTTCCCGAAGGCCGTCCATGAAGGCGCGCAACTCTTCCGGGCTGCTGTTCTTCTTGCCGACCTCGCCGATCTCCACGCCCACGGAGACGTCGACGCCGGGCGGCTGGACCTGGCGGATGAAGCGGATCATCCCGGCCGCGACCTCGAAGTTGGGCCGCTGCTCCTCTTTCACGTTCGGCTGACTCAAGTCGACCAGCGTGGAGCTGTCGACGTCGATGTTCAGGAAGTCCGCCTCGATGGCCTCTTTCGTGAGGTCGCGGAGGCCGCGCAGCTCCTTGTCGGCGTCCTCCTTGTAGCGGGACGCGTTGACCTGGAAGTGGTCGCCCTGGATGAA
>Ga0187849_1001960_pt1 | contig 20710 bp, 15 predicted proteins | sample June2016WEW_4_10_2_FD_132412 | JGI IMG/M metagenome (GOLD analysis project Ga0187849, IMG submission 132412) | Peatland microbial communities from SPRUCE experiment site at the Marcell Experimental Forest, Minnesota, USA - June2016WEW_4_100 | ecosystem: Environmental > Terrestrial > Soil >...
GCCGTCCAGCGTGGCGCGCGTGACCGCCGCGTAAATCCCCAGGATGGGACTCAGCGGCGCCACCGGCCAGTCCGAACCAAAGGCCAGGGGGACACCGGCCGCGAGCATGGAGCGCCACGCGTAGCTCCACCGTGCGCGCTCGTGGCCCAGGCGCTTTTCGGCCCAGCGACCGTCGTCGATGGCGTGATACGGCTGCATGCTGGCGATGATGCCCAGCTTCGCGAAGCGCGCAAAGTCCTGCGGGCGCATGTGTTGAGCGTGCTCGATGCGAAAGCGATGCGCGGCCGCGTTCGAGCCACCCAGGCGCTCGTACATGTCGAGAATTTCCGCGATGGCGCGATCGCCGATGGCGTGAATGCAAAGTTGAATCTGCGCCTGATCGGCGCCGCTCGCCAGGGCTTCCATCTTCGCGGGTGGGTTCATCAGCGGAAGGGGGATGCCGCGATTTGCCGGGTCGTCGGCGAAAGGCTCATACATCCAGGCGGTCGCCGAGCCCAGTGAGCCATCCGCGAAGGCCTTTACACCGCCCAGCTTGATGAAATCGTCGCCCATGTTGTGCGCCAGGCCCGCGTCGCCCAGCTTTTCCCACCGCGCGATGGGAATGATTTCATACATGCGGCAGGTGAGCCAGCCTTCCAGCTCGGCGCGGCGCAAGAGCTGGATCTCGCCGGTAAAACTGCCGTTCCAGGAATCCGCATCGACGGTGATGGAGTGGACGGAGGTCAGACCTACCCGCGCGGCTTCCGCGAGCGCTACGCGCAAAGCTTCCGTCATCTCGGCTTCCGAGGGCGGGGGAATAACCTTGGCGATCAAGTCCTGTGCGGCATCCTTGAAGATTCCGGTGGGCTCGCCCATGGTTGCGTCGCGTACGATGATGCCGCCCACCGGGTCCGGCGTGGCGCGCGTAACTCCTGCCAGCTTCATGGCCAGGAAATTCGCCAGCGCCGCGTGCCCGTCGTAGCGGCTGAGAAAGGCGGGATGGTTTTCGGTCACGGCATCGATCATCCCGCGCGACGGCAGCTTGGCTGAGGCCCACGCCTGCTCGTCCCAATCGCCGCCCAGCAGCCAGCGGCCGGGCGCCAGCGTCCTTGCCTTCTCACCGATGCGATGCACGAATTCTTCCTCGCTGCGTGCATCTTTCAGGTCAATGGAAAGAAGCTGGAAGCCGCCGTCAATGAAGTGCGCGTGGCTGTCAATCAGCCCCGGCACAGCAAGGCGGCCCTTTAGGTTAACGATCTTGCTGTTCCGGCCGGCGTAGGCCTGAATCTCCGCGTTGCTTCCCACCGCCAGGATGCGGCCATTCGCGATCGCCAATGCCTCGGCGAACTTCGCGGCGGAGCTTTTGGCCCGCACGGGTTCGCCCGTCCAAATCTTTCCGTGCAACAGGACCAAGTCCGCGCCTTGGGTAATCCCGCGGCGCGGCTGTGAGGAAGGGATTTCCTCGCCACCCGTTGGCAATGACATGAACATCCCCACGATCAAAATGTAGACGGGTTTCCGCAAAAACAATTTCGCTCCCGTCATCAGGCGTGCAAAGCAACGGCTGGAAAGCAATTGAATGGTTGCTTGTCCACCTGCCAATAGGGCATGAACTCGACGCCCGGGTTTTGCTCGACCAGAAAGTGGAGCGGCTGGCCGGGTTGTGGTTTCAAATGCTTCAGCAGGTCTTCCGGCTGTTTAACATTCTTGAGGCGCAACCTGATTTCGGGCGCGCCGACGGCGGCCAGCAGGATGGGGCCGAAGCTCACCGCGTAGCGCTCATGATCAGGGATTTGATCCACTCCCGCATATCGCACCGCGCCGAGCGCCGCGGGCAGCGTGAAGCTGGCAATATCACCCTCCGCCCAAGCGCGGTCAAGCACCACATAGCTGCCGGGCTTGCCCGTGGCCGCCGGCTTCCCATTGACGTACACGGCCATTTCGCGGCTGGCCCAGGAGGGCACACGAACACGGATTTTCGCCGGGGTCGGCCGGGCCGCAGAGAACTGCAAGCTGACCTCGGAGTCGAAGGGGAATCGGGTGACCATCTTCAGCCGCAGGGATGCGCCCCCCTCCGTCCAATGGATCGTGGAAGGTTCATAGAGGTTGACGTACAAGCCGTCGGACGCGAGCGAGTAAATATATTCCGGCAGCGAGCCGATCAGCCGCGTCCCTTGCCCTTCGCAGCAGGTGTTCATGTGCGTGGGTTTCTCCTTGCGGTGCACCAGCAAGGCGTGGTAACGAAAACCTTGCGAGCCCCCCTGATTGGCCAGTGCCACGTTGTAGATGGACTTCTCAATTTCCGTGACGTACTTCTCGTTCTCGGGATCCAGCAGATGGAAACGCTGGCTCAGAAAGGCCCAAAAGGAGTTTCCGCAGAGCTCTTCCAGCTCGGCGTGCAGCATATAGGACTTGGGTGGAGACACGACGAACTCGATGATGGAGATGGAACCGCCGGGGTTCTCCCACTTGTCGTGATAAAGCTCCCAGCCGCCTTCCACTGCGTGGAGGTAGCGAGGATCTCCCGTGGCGCGATAGAGGTCGAGGTAGGCTTCCAGGTTGGTGAGCAAATAGCAGTGGGGACGGTCATAAGGATACTGCCAGATGGCCCGGTCTTCGCGCGCGGCCAATTGCTCCATCCAAAAGTTTTCCTGGAAATATCGCTGAATCACCTGAATGTCGGCGGGCTTGCCCACGGGCGTGAAGTACATGCGCGTGTTGGCGATCATGCCCTGGCCGCCTTGGATGGCGAAGCGCAGCAAATGCGGCAAGTAAGAACACTGGTTAAACCAGTCAGAGTAGCCCCGCAGTAACTCGAAAGCCTTCGGGTTTCCTGCGTAGCCGGCCTCGATCAGGCCATGTACCAGCCAGGCGCGGGTGTAAGCGCCTCGTTCCGAAAAGAAAATGGTGTTCTCGGGGTAGGCCATGATGTAACCGTTCGGCTGGCGGCATTGCGCAATGCCATCCACGACGGCATCGAGACGTTGGCGGAGCTCTGGGTGATTGATCCAGCGCAGAGTGTTCCCCGCCGCCATGAGGAAGCGGCCGGCGTTCGAGCCGGCAAGGTCTTCCTCCCAAAACTGTACCCCCCATGCCCCCCCGGCGGGCCTCACAGGAGGCTTGGCCGTGCCCACTCGCTCGCGGAACTGGCGCAGGAGGTCATCAACCGAATAGGAGTTCAAGAGATAAAGAATATTATCTTCCATGGCCGTCTGGAAAACGCCGCCCTCCAGCGTCACGCCGCTGAGCGGCACGCGGGCCTTGTGGACCGGAGGCTTCCAGGTGCTCGCCGCGGTGACGTTCTCGGGATGGTCCATGAAGGTGGTTTCTCCGCCTGGGCGCGCGGGCCGCGTTACCTGGGCAACGTCGTTGTCATTTCCGTAAGTTGAGTCCACCGTGACGGGGCATAACGCGGCGATTTCTTTTCCTCCGGAGTACACGTCCATCTTCCCCAAAGCCAGGTAGTAGCCGCCGCTCACAGTCCCTGCGACCTTCATCAGACGCGTAACCGTCAAGCGTACGTAACGGCCTGTGACGCCTTGCGCTGCATATTTTTCAATCTTGCCCTTCGGGTTGGGATAGTCCGCATCGGTGTGGTCTACGATGAGCGCGGGGTTATGGAAGTCAGGGTCGTCGGAGCTTTCAATCTTGAAGCGCACCGGAAAACCCTCCCCCGCGTAAAACTCATCGCGGCCGGGATAGCCTTTTTCATTGGCCGGGTAGATCTTAACGAGATCAATCTGCCGGGTTTCGCCCAGGTCAACTTGAACCCAGGTTGTGGCATCCGCGGTCTTTGCGGGTTTCGAACGGTAGGCCCGGTACGCGCTCGCGGGCGTGTTCGTCATCCACTCGCCGGTGGGGGCGGGAATAACCTCTGGAAAAGCCGCAGGGCCGGAGAGCGGGCCCTGCGCTACCTCTCCTGTTGCCGCCGCAGCGCCCGGTTTGAGAAGCGGCGAAGCTGCAATCCCCGCGCTCGCAAAGGCGGAAGTTTGTAAGAATCGCCGTCTCGTCAGACTCATGGTTTTACCCCCTTATTGCTTCCCAAAACAGTCGTCAGTTGTCACTCCTATTGTATGCTAGAATACGTGATATGAAACGAACCACACTTTTCGTTGAAGAATCTGTGGACCACGAGCTCCATGCCTTGGCGCGCCGCAAGGGTGTTCCCGTGTCCGCGTTGGTGCGCGAATCGCTTGATCGCTACGTTACCGAACAGAAACGCGGCCAAACGTTCGCCCTGCGCTTCCTCGGTCAAGGCCACAGCGGGCGGAAAGATGTCGCGGAGCGTCACGAGGAGCTCCTCTGGTGCGACCTGCGCCCTCACGCCAGCAAGCGCCGGCAACGGGGGCAGGGCTGATGCCGCTTCTGGTCGACACCGGCGCCCTGTATGCGCTGGCGGATGCCGACGACGCCTGGCACCGGCGCATGCGTGATTTCCTCGCGGGCGAACGACAGGCGCTGCTGACACCCTCCACCGTGATCCCGGAAGCCGCCTATTTGATCCGCAGCCGTCTCGGCCCACGCATCGAAAAGATGTTTGTCGAGTCACTGGCCGCCGGAGAAATCACGGTAGAAAATCTCACCCAAGCTGACCTCGCCCGGTGCGCGCAATTGCTTGGGGAGTACGACTTTCTGGGCCTGGTCGATGCCTCGCTGGTGGCTGTGGCCGAGCGGCTGAAGCTCAAAGCGCTGGTCACTACGGACCGCCGCGACTTCCGGCGCGTTCACCCGAAGCATATCACCGCCTTCGACCTCCTTCCATGATCATCGCCCTCACTCATACCTCAGCGCCACCATGGGATCGCGCGCGTAGCGCGGACAGGTGTAGCGCGCACCTACAGAACAGATTCACGCTACCCTTCCTCCGCCCGAATTTCTGCCGACCACGGGCAGCCGAAGGGCTGTCAATGCTCAGAATGACAGCATTGAAGCGTTTTTTTGTGCCAACAAGCCATTCCTCCGCCCGGCATTATTTCGGATTCAGTCGGCAAAGGCAATCTGGAATTAGGGATTGGGGAATGGAGGTAAGCTGCGGGGAAAACGCAGGGGCGGTCTCCCAACCGCCCCTGCAACGCACCAATGCTAGCGGGTCACAGGAAGATGCTACTTACCGGCGCGCATCTCCTCCAGGGTTTGGGTCGCATTCTTGAGCCACTGTTCTTCTTTGTATGCGAAACCCAGTTGTTCCCGCCGCAGCGTGCCGTTGCCGTCCACAATCCAGTTCTTCGGAAGCGCCATGAACTGGTCGATTTGCGCAAACAATGAACTCGCGGGGATGACAGGGAAGGTGTAATTGGACTTCCGCAGGAAGGGGTCGATCAGCCCCGGGTTTTCGTCAATATTGAGCGACAGGACCAGAACATTGGGATTATCCTTCATTTTCTCGAACAGCTTCTGAACGAGAGGCAGCTCCGCCTGGCACGGCCCGCACCAGGTAGCCCAAACGTTCAGGAAGGTCACTTTACCCTTCAAGTCCTCAAGCCGCCAGGTGTGGCCGCTGAGATCGGGCAAGCTGAAATCAGGTAACGGCTTGTCGAGCTTGCTCCACGCCGCGACTCCAGCCGCTGGGGTCGCAGGCGGCATATGCTCGCTGGCCCATACCGACCATCCCTCATTCGTGCCGCCCAGGGATTTCCATAACTGCCGCGCCTTTTGTGCGGTTTCGTCTTCCTGCGCGGACTCCGAGGAGCGCTGTCGGGGGATGTCCAGCGCGTTCAAGTAATATCCCATGGCATCCATCTTGCGGTTCTGCGCCTCGGCGAGGCTGGCCATTTTCTCCCAGTAGTTTCTGCTTTCACTGGTGTAGGCGAGCTTGGCCAGCGGTTTGGCGGACTCCGCAGGCTTGTTCTCGCTCAGGAACGCTCCCATCTTCACCAGGATTTCGCGAGCCTTGTCCGGCTGTTTCGTCTTCACGTTATAGTCCACCAGGACCGACCAGCCCTGAAAGCGGACGGAATTCACCATGTCTAACATCATCTGCTGAGCTTCGGGTGGTATGCCGGGGGTATGGGCAGTCAGTTGCGTCTGCTTCTGGGCCTGCTCAATCCCACTTTCGACAAGTTGGGGGATGCTCTCCAGGCGAATGCCGCGTTTCACAAACTCCGCCGCGACCGCCATGGACATGGACGCCGGCCAGATGACGTCATGATTGCTTTCATCCACGGCCGTCAGTTTGTCGGCAGCCGCTTCCACGTCGGCATCGGAAACATTCTTCAAATGGGTCAGCGCTTGAAACCGGCTCATCCAGGGCATGGGGGCCTGCGGCCAAAGCCGAATCCACTCGGTAGTGGCGCTCAACAACGCTTGGTTGTAAGCCTCCAGTGTCAAAGGAAAAAGTGTTTCGGTTTAGCTCGAATAATGTTCCCATCTGCTTGCGAACCTAAGAAGGGGATGACACACCGTGGTGGGCGATTCTACATCACATTGTGCCGGCGCAGCGCCCGCTCGCGGATCGTCCCCTATTGACGACAAAGAGTCATGGACCCACCGGACAGGTCTACCCGAGCCTTGTTGAGGGCGTGATTCATTTCCTTCCAATTTAACATTGTACAGTAACGATATGAATTATGGATGGTGAATTGCTAGGTTATGAGATGGTACTGGGCGTCGGGGTGAATTGACACACCCCGGCTAGGTGTCTGGTAGCAGGTGTCAGGTGTCAGGATTTAGGATTTCAAGGCGCGTTCGGGGAGAAATCGAAGCCAGACTCCCAGGTGCCTTGTCATCGATGCCAGAATGTTATTCATAATAAATGCTGTTAGGCGCGATTTTATGAAATTATCCCGACCCGCAAGATTTCTCATCCTATTGAATTTAAATAGGTTGTCAGATTGTGGCTCGAGCGGGGAGCGCGCATGTATTTGTTCATACGTTCGAAGCCGGAATATTACTGAAAACAAATGAAGCAGGAAACGAATGACCCAGAAAGTTTATTAAAACAAAGCACTTATCAAGAAATGCCAGAATGTTATTGAAAATGCAAGAGATAGTATGATGCTGGACCCGCGAAATCGCGAAAAATGCCTCAAATCCCCGCTGGGCCAATAAATTGCAGAAAACAAATAGCTTACACCGTGCGATGCCAACATAGGCCAGTATACTGATGAAAAGGCGGGAGTTATGAACTGGGACAGAGCGTCCATCCCATAGAGCCGCGAACCTTCGGCTGTGAGGGAGCGATGCCGGCTACATCCGGATAACCCGCAGGGGTTAAAATTGGGCATTGAACCTTGGCTGCCGCCATTAGGCCGCGCTACGCGACCCTGCGGCTTGCGCCGTGGGCCACAGATCAAGTGGCTTTTCCGTGCCTGTTGTTACGAGCGGTGAGATAATGCCGGGCAGTTGCGATGGGAACAGCATTTTCACCCATGCGCGTCACAACGCGGTACTGGTTTTGAGGAAGGAGAAATGGAACGATGAGACATTCAAGAGCCCTAATTCTTTCCTTGCTTCTCTTGGCGCCCGCCACCCTGTGTGCGCAGGTAGGTAGCGAGAGGGGAATGCTGCGGCAGATGGGCGGCGCGTATCCGGCGGAGTGGCCGCAGGGGCCCGGTCCCGACTCTATTCCGGCCTGGGCCAAACCGGGCACGATCCGTTTTGCGCGTTGGGATGGGGGCCGCATCGAGACCGTCAAAGCAATGCTCTCCGGCTGGCCGGGATTCAATCCGCCGATTCCCGACAATGTTTACACCATGACGAACTGGTACGATCCCCAAACGATTCACCTGCTCCGCGACGCGGGAGTCAACATGGTGTGGGTGACCTTCAGCAACGGCTTCTCCATTCCCACGGAGCAAAAGCACCAGGAACAACTGCGCCGGTACATTGCCGAGTGCCATCGTCAGGGAATCCACGTGATGGCGTACGAATCGATTGCCAACATTTTCTGGGAAGACATGTTCGAGCACGTTCCGGAGTCGCGCGACTGGATCCAAATGGGCGCCGACGGCAAGCCTGTTCCCTACGGTTCGGGTGATTACACAAAGATGGGCCGCGTCACTCGTTACATGGCGGACTTGGGCAACCTTCAGTGGCGCGAATATATGAAGAAGCGCGTGGCCCTGGCCATTGATGCGGGGGCCGACGGGGTGATGTACGACAATAACTTTGGCAGCCACTTGGTGGACATCTATCAGGATATCTACCGCTATGGCGTTGCGCGCAAGAAGGATTTCCTGCTCATGGGGAATTTCCATCAGAACAGCTACGTCCTCAATCGTCTCACCAACTGCATGACGACCGAAGATGGCGCGGAACCCGGCGTTTATGATGAAGCGCACCTCCAGGGCCGGCGAGGAAGGATGGATGCGACGGCTCTTGTCCCCGTTGACCACGGACGGTTGGTCACTAATGTGGGCCTCTTCCGCATTTATAACGCCTTGTCCCAGGGTTGGAAGCCCATGCTGGTTGAGGACGGGGGACGCGAAGTTGGCCAGCGTGAGACCACTCCGATGGCGGCGGAGCGGCAACAACTGGCTTTGGCAGAGGCCATGAGCTTTAACGTCAGCATGGAGTTGTTCTCCGAAGGAGCTTTCGCTCGCAACTTATTTGAGAATGACCCGAGCGCGATGGACATCTGGCGCGCCATCGGAAGTTACAACCGATTCTTTGCGGAGCACGAGCAGTACTACACGGGGACGAAATCCGTGGCGCCGGTCGCTGTCGTGTTGGACGATCGCAGTGAGAGCGTACCCCTGTTGGACGGATTGGCATCGCGCCACATGTTGTTCGACGTCATTTACGAGAGCGACTTGACGGCTGAAAAGCTCGCGTCTTACCAGGTCGTGGCGCTTCTCACCGCGCGCACCGTGCGGCAGCGCACGCTCTCGGCTCTTGAAACTTACGTAACAAACGGCGGCAGAATAATTGCCGCAGGCGAGGCGGCGACGCTCGACGAGACTGGGCAAAAGCGCGCACAGCCCGAGTGGTTCGGGAAACAGAGAGGCAAGGGAAAATGCACATATTACGAGCAGATTCCGCCGCTCGATGATTTGTCCAAGACTCTGCGCGACGCCGCCGGGCCGGGACCGATCCAGGTGGAAGCTCCCCCCGGAGTCCTCTACAACATTGTGCAGCAGCCGGCCGCCGGCCGCACGTTGATTCACTTCTTGAATTACACACTTAAACCTTCCGGTGAAATCAAGGTTGTGTCGCAAAGGAAATACGCCAGAATCAGCTTGTTCTCACCGGATTCGCCGCAGGCCGTTCAACTTTCCATTCCTCCTGGCGCCCCGGCGGAACTGAAAGTGCCTTCGGTGCGGGTCTACTCTTTGCTGGTGATGGAAACGCACAGGCCCAGACCCAGCAAGGCCACAGATGAGCATTAGAGGACGGAGGGGCGCGGGTGCGAAGCTTTGGAGTGCGGCAGTTTGCTGCCGCTTTCCTCCCGGCGAGCTTGCTCGCGGGAATTTCAACGCGCGAACACAATCCGGTAGTGGGTCAATTTGATGTGTAGCGGCGAGTTTACCTCGCCAAATGGCGGCGTAAAGCCGCCTCTACATCAAATTGACCCACTCCCCACAAATTCCCAGCCAGCAAGCTGGCTGGCGGAAAAGCGGCAGCAAGCTGCCGCACTCCAAAGCTTCGCGTGCCAGCAGTAGGGGCACGCCATGGCGTGCCCCTACAGGGATTTTTTCACAGCTTCTTGCGCCGTGGGCCACATGAGAGGATGGACCCGTGAATCGACATGAGTTTCTAAAGACCATGGCGGCAGCAACAGCATCCATCTTGGTCCCGAAATGGTCTTGGGGTGATCAGCCGGCGGATTACAAGACGTACACTTTTAAAACCGCGGGGGGGTGCGAACTGAAGCTCGACGCTTACGGTTCTGACCCCAACGATCGCAAGCCCGTCATGGTGACGATTCACGGAGGCGCGCTCATCATGGGCTCCCGGAATGGCCGGCCGCCCAAGTGGCTGAACCCGCAAGGAGAGTATGTGGTGATCTCGATTGATTACCGCCTGGCGCCGGAAACGAAATTGCCCGGGATTATCGAGGATGTGCAAGACGCTTTCCGCTGGATTCACAAGCACGGCCCGCGACTGTTGAATATCGACACGGAGAAGTTGATTGTCACCGGCGGGTCGGCGGGCGGCTACTTGACCTTGATGACCGGCTTCTGCGTAAAGCCTCGGCCCAAGGGGCTCATCTCCGTATCCGGGTTTGGTGACATCATCGCGGACTGGTTCACCCATCCCAGCGGTTTCGCCGTGAAGCAGACGCCGATCTCGAAGGAAGATGCCTATGCCTCGGTGGGAACGGCTTGTTTGACTGAACCTCCGCGAGGTAACCAGCGCGGGAAGTTTTTCGTTTATTGCCGCCAAAAGGGAGTCTGGCCGAAGGAAATCACCGGTCATGATCCTCTGACCGAGCCGAAATGGTTCAAGCGGTACTGTCCGGTGCGCAACGTCTCGGCCCAATACCCGCCCACCGTATTGATTCACGGGACGGCGGACAACGATGTGTTGTACGATGCGGCGGTGAAAATGGACGCGGCGCTCACGCAGGGAGAAGTTCCGCATAAGCTCGTGACCCTCCCCGGTGGCGGTCACGTCTTCGGCGGGTCCACCCCCCAGGAAATCGCTCGAATCTACGCGGAGGCTTTGGCTTTTGTGAAAGAACATATGAGTTGAGATTGTGATTTATACAGAGCGACATAACTTGTAGCGGCGGTCGGAGCCTGCCCTGACGCAGGAAGGGACCACGGCTGTCCAAATTGCGCTCAATCGGGCGGCTGGTGACTGGCGGGTCTGCCGCTTGCTGTCATGAACGCAGCACCAAAACTAAGAATTCTTCTTCCCTCTCCCCCAGGGGGGCGAGGGTTGTAAGTTCAAACGCTACAGGGCAATGCGCAAAAACTTATGTCGCTCGGTATAATACGATGCGATAGGAGGAGTAAATGAATCGACACGAGTTTCTGAAAACTATGGCTGCCGGGGCAGCGTCCCTCCTCGTTCCGCGCTGGACGTGGGGCGATGAGCCGCCCGAGGTAAAGACCTTCACTTACAAAACCGCGGGTGGCTGCGACATCAAACTGGACGCCTTCGGTTCGGATCCAAACGTCAGGAAACCCGTGATCGTCCACATTCACGGCGGCGCCCTGATCATCGGAAACCGCAAGGGTCCGATGAAGTGGCTTAACCCGCAAAGCGACCACGTGCTGATATCCATCGATTACCGCCTGGCGCCGGAAACGAAATTGCCCGCCATTATCGAGGATGTGCAAGACGCTTTCCGCTGGATTCATAAGAAAGGCCCGCGACTCTTGAACATCGATGCCGACAAGTTGGTGGTGGCCGGCGGGTCGGCGGGAGGTTACTTGACCTTGATGACCGGCTTCTGCGTGAAGCCTCGCCCCAAAGCGCTCATCGCGCTCTCCGGCTATGGTGGCATTGTCGGGCCCTGGTATAGCCGGCCGAGTGCCTACTATATGCAGCAGCGGCATGTTTCTAAAGAAGACGCTTACGCTTCGGTCGGGACCACCTGCGTTTCCGAGGGAGCAGGCTCGCGCGGGAAGTTCTACCTCTATTGCCGCCAGAACGGGATTTGGCCGCAGGAGGTAACAGGGCACAACCCCGACACCGAGCCGAAATGGTTTGACCGCTACTGCCCGGTGCGCAATGTTTCGCCGAAGTACCCACCCACCGTCTTGATTCACGGGACCGCCGACACCGACGTGCCGTACGAAGAATCCGACGCGATGGACAAAGCGCTGGCCCATTTTAAAGTGCCACACAAGTTCATATCCGTTCCCGGGGGTGGCCACGTGCTTTATGGAGTCGCTCCGAGCGAAAGGACGCGGATTTACGACGAGGCGCTGGCTTTTGTGAAAGAGCACGTAGGTTCAGTGTCCAGGGTGAGGGTTAGCGCTTCTTGGAAGTGGCGGAGTTCATGATTTTCTGGGTGGTTTCGGCAATGAGGTCGCCCATGCGCGTGGTGGAAGTGGGACGAGCCTTGCCGGGAAGCTCCGCGGTGCGCACGCCGCGCTTCAGGATGCGCTCAATCGCCTGCTCGATGGCCGACGCCGCGGTTTCCATGCGCAACGAATAGCCCAGCATCAGGGCGGCGGAGGCGATGGCGGCAAGAGGATTGGCGCGATTGCGTCCGGCAATGTCAGGCGCCGAGCCATGAATCGGTTCATAGAGCCCCGAGTGTTCGCCCAAGCTGGCGGAGGGCAGCAGGCCAATCGAGCCCGTCAACATGGCGGCCTCGTCGCTCAGGATGTCGCCAAACATGTTGTTGGTCAGGATCACGTCGAAGCTGGTGGGCTTGTCGATCAACTGCATCGCGCAGTTGTCTACGTAAAGATGATTCAGTTCGACGTCAGTATAGGAGCGGCCGATGCGCGTTACCACCTCGCGCCACAAGCGGGAAGATTCCAGCACGTTGGCCTTGTCGACGGACGTCACCTTGCGGCGGCGGAGTCGCGCCAACTGGAAAGCCCGGTGCGCCACGCGCTCCACTTCGTGCTCTCGATAGATTTCCGTATTCAGGCCAAAGCGCTCGCCGTTTTTGGAAAAAATGCCGCGCGGATTGCCAAAATAGATCCCGCCCATCAGCTCACGCACGATGACGAGGTCGGTTCCCCGCACGCGATCGGGCTTCAGCGCCGAGAGGCTTACCAGCGCGTCGATCACCCTCGCGGGCCGCAGGTTTACGTAAAGCCCCAGGCGCTGCCGGATTTGTAGCAGGCCTTGCTCCGGGCGTAACTCGGGGCGCTTGGTGTCCCATTGCGGGCCGCCCACGGCGCCCAACAGTACCGCGTGCGCATTGTTGCAAATGGAGATGGTTTCAGCGGGAAGTGGAGAAGCGGTCTGGTCGAGTGCGCAACCGCCAATTAGACCGTTTTGGAAGCGAAAGGTTGGGCCAATGATTTCCTCAATAGCCTTAAGGACTTTCACGGCTTCCGCCGTGACCTCGGGCCCAATCCCGTCTCCCGCCAGCACCGCAATCCGATACAAGCTCTGCATATCGTTAATTATCTATATCTTACAGGACTAGGACACGAATTGCAAGATTTTATTGAGGTTATCGACAGAAAGAAAAGCGTTTGGGGAGTTTGCCTGGGGTAAACTGTAAACCTTTTATTTTCTATTGGTTGTGTGGAGAAAAAGGGGTTTTCGGGCGTCCGGTTTTCACTGCGGAACCCCTTTTGAAGAAGTGAAAATAGTAAAATGGGCTGTTCCCTTGACTCAGGTACCACAAGATGTAGTATGTCGGGTGAATGGAAGATTACCCGCCGGAGCGGGACTCGCGATGTGGTGCCGGTTTTTCGTGCCCTGGAAGGGCACAAGAAAGTAGCCGGGGGCAACGGCCCCGGAAAGCGCACCGCTCGTTTCCGCCTCTGAAGAGGTCGTACTACCCTGGGCCGCGGGACGCAGGGTCGGCATGTCGCCAGCCAGATTCGACCCTTTCAGGGTCGGACCTTGTGGGGGGCGCGTTTTCCGAGGGCGTTGCCCCCGGCTACTATATGTACCCCCTGCGGGGATCAAGGATGGACAGCGCCGAGGGTGTTCTGGGGGCGCAAAAAGCAGGTAAAATGCCTTCTCCTCCGTTCACTCAAGATTGCTCAACTGAAGCGAGGAATTTATCGAGTTTCGGGAGAGCGCCATGAGCTTTTTCGCCCCCGTCAGCACAACTGGCCTCATGAGGAAAGTGATGGATCTGAATTCAATCAAGCAAAATTCCTGGGTCATTGCACTCATCGCGCTCGTGGCATGCGCCGCCTTCTTCCTGGGCGGCCTCGCGCAAGCGGTTTTTATCGTGATCGCGTTAGGAAGTGTTTGGCTCTTTTTCCAAACGGTCAACCGCCGGCTTTTTTCGGTATTTCCCCGGCACGGTGATCTTGCTCACGACCATGTCCTGAAACGGCTCTGGCGGGTTTTTGTCGAGGTCGTTCTGCAATATCGGGTGGTGCGCGACCGGCCTGTCGTCGGCATTCTCCACGCCTTCGTTTTGTGGGGATTCTTCGCCTTTGGATGGGTCAGCGCCAACCACCTCCTGCTGGGATTGCGGGGGCTGGATAAGGCCACCGGGGAGCGGACTTGGTACGGCGCGTTCGTCGCCGTATGGGCCGTAGCGGTGCTGGTGGGGATCATCGGCCTGTCGTTCCGGCGATTCGTCTTAAGGCCCAAGGCCCTGGGGGAGCTCTCGCCTACCTCCGGTGCTGTTGCCTTTTTGATTTCGGCGCTCATGGTCACCTATCTTTCGGGCTGGCGCGTATTTCCGGTGGGCGGCACGGCTTGGAAGGTGAATTGGTGGCTCCACACCCTTTCATTTTTTGCGTTGCTCGTGGTGATCCCCATCTCGAAGCATCTGCACCTGGTGCTTGCTCCGGTCACAGTTTTCCTGTGCCCGGAGACGACCAGCTCCATGCGCGCGCTGCGGGAAGAGGGCGATGACCTGGGGATGATTCACTTTAAGGACCTCGGACGTAAGGACGTTCTGGATGTCGATGCTTGCGTCGAGTGCGGCCGTTGCACGGACTTCTGCCCCGCCAACCTCTCAGGAGGAACGCTGAGTCCCAAGGAAATCATCTTGGATCTGCGCCAAGGGCTTCTGTCCGGCGGGGATGTGGTGGCCGGGACGGCGGAAGAAAAAAAGCAGGGCAAAGCCTTCATTACCGAGGAAGACCTGTTCCAGTGCTTTTCCTGTGGCGCCTGCGAGTATGTGTGTCCGGTGGGCGTCGAGCACGTGGGCAGGAAAATCCTCGACCTGCGGCGCGGACTCGCCAGCGAAGGCCGCATTTCCAGCGACCGGGTCAACCAACTCTTCACCACCATGGAACGCGCCCCCCACAATCCCTGGGGCATCGCCCACGACACGCGGCAGAAGCTGATTGAGTCAAAGCAGTTCCCAATTTTCGACGGCACGCAGGAATGGCTCTTCTGGCTGGGTTGCGGACTGAGTTTCGATGCGCACGGGCAGGCCGTCGCTCAGGCCATGCGGCAGATTCTCGATGCCACGGCCGTTTCCTGGGGAGTGCTGGCGCGTGAAACCTGTTGCGGCGAGCCGGCGCGGCGGGCCGGGAATGAATACCTTTTCATGGAGCTTTCCGGAAAGCTGGTGGAGTCCTTTGAGGGCGCGCGCGTTAAAAAGATTGTCACATGTTGCCCCCATTGCACCACGATGCTGGACAAGGATTACCGCCAAATCGCTTCCTACTCGCAGCTAGGGATCGAGGTCATGCACCACACGGAATTCATCGAGGAGTTGCTGCCCAAGCTCCCGCTCAAATCTTCCTCGGAGGACAAAGGCCGAGCGCCGCTCGGCCCTACAAGTTCCCTGGTCACACTGACCTATCATGATCCCTGCTATCTGGCGCGAGGCCGCGGCATCACGGCGGCCCCACGGGAGATTCTGCACGCGGCGGGAATCGCCCTAACCGAAGCCGCGCATCATGGCCAGAACACGCAATGCTGCGGAGCCGGCGGCGCACAGCTTTTTGTGGCCGATGACACTCGCGAGCAGGGTAAAGAGCGCGTAAACCAGCGGCGCTTCGCCGAACTGATGCAAACCCGGGCCACCACGGTGGCGGTGGCGTGCCCGTATTGTCCCATCATGCTGCGCGACGCCGCCAACGCCCTCCAGCGTGACGATGTCGAAATCCTGGACGTCGCGGAAATCGTCGCCAGGAACCTCGCGCCGCGGCCGGGGGGCGGCGCTAATCTTGCCATCAAATAGGGTAAAATGATATGCTTGGTACTGCATACGGATTCTCTAAATCCGTATGCACGGAGTATATGATGCGCACAACCCTGAATATCGACGATGACATGCTGCGAACCGTGCAGGAAGAAACGGGGGCACGAACGAAGACCCAGGCCGTCCACGAAGTCCTAAAGGATTTTGTTCGGCGGAAGAAGATCGAAAAACTGATTCAGCTTCAGGGTAAAGTTCGATTTTCCTCCGACTGGAAGACTCTGCGGAAAGGGTGGGAGCGCAATCAACGTGGTTCTAGTTGACACCTCTGTCTGGATCGAGTTCTTCGATCGCAATAATCCTTCCGTGCGTGGCGATCTCGAACCGCTCTTACGGCAGGGGGAAGTTGCGACCGCCGGCTTGGTTCTGGCAGAACTGCGGCGTGGATGCCGATCCACCCCGCAGGTCCGTGGGCTCCTGAAGGCGATGGAACCGCTGGTTTACCTGGAGGCAGACCGCGACTCCTGGCGGCGTGCGGGTGAACTTGTTGCCGAGTGCTCCGCACGCGGGTTTCAAGTCGGCATCGCGGATTGCCTGCTCGCGGCTTTGGCGATGCGCGAAAGCGCTTCAATCTTTACACTCGACCGCGACTTCGAACGAATTCCCCGGCTCCGGCTCTTCCGCAGGCAGAGCCCCTGACCGAGTAACCCATTTCACGCCCCGGGGTGTCCAGCGCATGCGCGCCACCGAATTTGAATTCCGCTACCGCTTCTGGCTCATCAGCCTGACTTATTTCGCGGGTTTTGGATGCTACTGGTTCGACCACCTGAACGCGACCGTGGCGCTGGTGCGGTGGATATTCAGCAGCAGCGACCCTCATCTGAATTCTCTGGCGGCACGGCACGCTATTCAGGGGTTGTTCATCCTCTCCGCGGGGCTGGTTACTGCCGCCGCATGGATGCGCACCTGGGGAGGAGCCTATCTGCGCACGGAGGTGGTCCGCGACGGTGCGGTGCGCACGGAAAAACTCGTCGCTGACGGGCCTTACCGCCACCTCCGCAATCCCCTTTATTTCGGCAATCTGCTCCTGGTCGCCGGCATGGCAATGCTGGCCAGTCGAACCGGCAGTGTTGTATTGATCTTGGGAAATCTGCTCATTGTGTTGCGCCTGATTGGACGCGAAGAAGCGGCGCTGGTGCAGTCCCAAGGTGAAGCCTATCGGGCTTTTCTGGCCGCCGTCCCGCGTCTTTGGCCGTCGCTCCGGCCCCGCCTGCCCGCCAGCCGCTTGCAACCGAGATGGTTCCAGGCTTTCTTGGGCGAAGCGTGGGTGTGGATTTTCGCCTTGAATGGTTTCGTCTTTGCTTGGAGGCTGAGTCTTACTCTCTATTACACCCTCCAGTGTGTCTCCGCGAGCGCATATTTTCTGGTGTGGATCGTGCTGGAGCGTTGGCGCTGGCGGAACTCGCCACCTCCTGCGCCTGACCGGCCATCCCCCCAATCTCCACAATCGTGAAGGGGAAGATTCTGTACTACTCATTCCGAAATTCTTCTCGCGCCGCGAAGAAAAGGCTCACCACAGAGCGCACAGAGACCGCAGAGAAAAGTACTTCTGCTTGCGCGGGTAGGCATTACGGCTGCTTAGTTTGTTGACCCACAGTTTTTATCTGCGTCTGTTCTCCGCGACCTCTGTGGTGGAATCCTTCTTGGGTTGCGGCCGGCGGCCGCGCTGCGTACATCGTCCTGGGCAAACTAGACCCCCTTGCCCTCACGGTTTCCGTATGGCAATCTTCTGTCAGGTGACCCGGCGCGGCAGCGGGATGTCGCTTGCTGCGGCGGTCACTCCTCCTTCATGACCGATCAAGGCGGGAAAACACGAGGGCCGAGGGAAGCGGGCAAGCCGGCTTCGGCGGATGATTTCCAGCTCCGCTTAAAGGCAAATTCGCGCACTTTTACGCGCTGGCAGCGGATGCAGATATTTGTGGCGACTTGGCTGGGTTATTTCGCGGTGCTGTTGATCGGCCGCAGCCTGCGCTGGGAAATTTTTGGTTGGGGGAACTGGGAAGCCGCGCGCCAGATGGGCAAAGGGTTGGTTTACACCTGCTGGCACCGCGAAATCTTTGCCGGCTCATGGTTCTGGCGCAAGCGCGGCATTGTCGTCATGGCCAGCCAGAACTTCGACGGCGAGTATATTACGCGGATTCTCCTGAAGCACGGCTACGGAGCGGCGCGCGGCTCCAGTTCGCGTGGCGCTTGGAAGGCTTTGGCGGAAATGATTCGCTGCCATCGCCAGGGGCTGGACACGGTCTTTACCATTGACGGCCCGCGCGGCCCGCGCTTTGTGGCTAAACCGGGCTCGGTGCAGTTGGCGAAGGCCACCGGGGCGGCCATCCTCTGCTTCCACGCGGCCGTTCGCCGCGCCTTGGTGTTTCGAAAAAGCTGGGACCTCACAGAATTCCCGTTCCCGTTCACTCGGGCGGCAATGTTTATTGCCCCCCCCATCGTGGTTCCCCGCGACGCCGATCGCGCCGAGCAGACCCGCAAACTCCAACAAGTGCAGGCTACCCTGGATGACCTACGCCTCCGCGCGGAGCGGTGGCAGAAGAGCTAGGGCGGCAGAGCCGCAAAAGAAAATCAAAAGGCAAAGGGCAAAAGGCAAAAGTGAAAAGCCGCGGACCTCACGCGGCGGAGGGCCGCGCTACGCTTGCTTAAGTAAATCGGGGTAATCTTCTACTCGGCGACAGCCCCCCCTACGATGCGCCACAATTCCAAATAAATCGCTTCGGCCTGAGCGCGTGACTGTTCCAAGGTTCCGGAGCAATCGATCAAATAATCCGCGCGGCGGCGTTTTTCCTCCAGGGGCATCTGTGCCTGAATGCGGCGCTCAGCCTCCTCGCGTGAAACGCCCGTCTTGGCCATCAAGCGTTCCAGTTGCTGTTCGGGCCGGCACCACGCCACCAGCACTTTGCGCAGAGTGCCGCCAAAGCCTGACTCGAAGATCAGCGCTGCGTCCACAATCACCACCGCGTGGGGATTCCGCCTCTGCTGTTCGGCGGCGAGCTCCTGCACGCGCGCGATGATGCGCGGATGGACGATGGCATTGAGCAGACGCAGTTGTTGCGGATCGGCAAACACCTTGGGGCCGAGTTTTTTCCGGTCGATGCGGCCGCCAGCATCGAGGCTCTCTCTCCCGAAGTGCTCGAGGATTTCCTGATAAGCGGCGCGGCCGGGCTCGATCAACTCGTGCCCGACACGGTCGGCGTCGATGATGTGCGCGCCCAAGTCCTGAAAGTATCGCGCCACGGTGCTTTTTCCGCAGGCGACGCCTCCGGTCAGGCCGAAAATGGGTAGGCTTGAAAGCATACGCAAGCAAGTCAAAAGGCCAAGGGCCAAGGGCAAAACGCAAAAGGAACACCAGTTTTGGCTTTTGGGCTTTCAGCTCTCAACCCTCAGCTATCACTTGTCAGCCGTCGGGCAGGGCCTGAACTGAGAGCTGAAATCGGCTTTGACTTTTGCCCTTTGCGCTTTGCCTTTTGACCTGTTCTTCGCTCTTGGGAACAGGGTTCAATGCACCCGACGACATCCCCGCCGCAACCGCGCGGCCTGAATGGTGTTCGCCATCAGCATCACGATCGTCAAGGGACCTACGCCGCCTGGTACCGGTGTGAAGGCGCCGGCGATGGCCCGCGCGTCTTCCGGTTGCACATCGCCCACCAGCACCGAGCCTCGCTTCTGGAGGGTGGCGAGAGGGCCGGCGGGATCGTGGAAGATCTTGCGCACTTCCTCTTCCGTCGTCAGGCGGTTGATGCCGACATCGATGACGGTCGAGCCGGGTTTGATAAAGTCGCCGGTGACAAAGGCCGGTTTCCCCATGGCCGCCACTAGGATATCCGCTTCACGCGCCACCGCAGGCAGGTCGCGCGTGCGGGAGTGGCAAATCGTGACCGTGCAATGCTCGTGGAGCAGGAGCATGGCCACCGGCTTCCCCACAATATCGCTGCGCCCGATGACCACGGCCCGCGCCCCTTTAAGGGATATCTTCGAGCGCTTGAGTATTTCCAGAATTCCCGCCGGTGTGCAGGGCACAAAACCCGCCCGTCCCGCCACCAGGTTGCCGACGTTGGTAGGATGAAAACCGTCCACATCTTTCGCCGGATCGACGGCCATCAGCACGCGCTTGGTATCAACCTGAGGCGGCAGAGGAAGCTGAATCAGAATGCCGTCGATCTCATCATTGCGGTTAAGATCGCTGACCAATTCCAGCAGCTCCTCGGTGGTGGCGTCTTTTGACCGCTCGATTTTCTCGCTGAACAGCCCCAGCGTTTCACAGGTTTTCACTTTGCTTCGGACATAGATCTGCGATGCGGGATTCTCACCCACCAGCACCGCCGCCAGGCCGGGGGTGACCCCCACACGCTTCAGGTCGGCGATCTGTAGCAAGAGTTCCGATTGAATTTCATCTCGAATTTTATTCCCGTCAAGAATGGTTGCCGTCAAGGTAGGGCTCCCAAGATCAGTGGTTAGTGGCTAGTGGCAAGTGGCTAGCCATTCACCACTGCCTTATTATGAATCGCAGGGAAGTTTAGCACAACCCAGGCTTCCGGCTAAGCCCACGGGTGCTGCTGTCATTTGAAATGGGATCCCCTTCGAAACACTCGTGCAGGCATTTCTTCGGAATTGCACCGGAAGGCAAAAAACCGCAGAGTAATCCCGGTGGGCGCGGGATAACTCTGCCCTACCTGCTTCCAGCAGACCATCCAGTCGTACCCGCGTTCGGGATGGCGCTGCGTCTTGAAGGAGGGTTTCTACTTCAGGCCGCCTTGGTTCCACACTCCAGACAGAATTTCGCTGCGGGAGCCAGCTTGGCGCCACAGTTCGTGCAGTGCTTCTGGTGGGGGACCGGCGTGCCACACTCGGGGCAGAATTTCGCGCCGTCTTTGAGCTCGTTGCCACATTGCGCGCACTTGATCACCGCCGGAGCCGGGACTGCGGATGCAGGGGCAATGGCAGGGGCTGCCGAAGATGGTGCTGGCGTGGTTGCTCCTCTGCCGGCGGGCGCTTCTGGAACGCCCGCGACAGCGCCGAAGATGCCCC
>Ga0187849_1001961_pt1 | contig 20709 bp, 17 predicted proteins | sample June2016WEW_4_10_2_FD_132412 | JGI IMG/M metagenome (GOLD analysis project Ga0187849, IMG submission 132412) | Peatland microbial communities from SPRUCE experiment site at the Marcell Experimental Forest, Minnesota, USA - June2016WEW_4_100 | ecosystem: Environmental > Terrestrial > Soil >...
CAGCATCTACTCGTACATGGGTCAGTACACCTCGCAATGGCCGGAGCTCATGGCCGCGGCCGTCTTCGCAGCGATCCCCTCGGCCATCCTGCTCATACTGGTCCAACAAGGAATACGAGGGGGGATGGCCACCGCCGGGCTGAAAGGGTGATCACAAACCCCCTGGCAAGGCACGCGGGCCGAGCCGAGCGCTGGGACCCTGTCCCAACCGTGGGGCCGTGGGCCGGCTCTGCTACCCTTCGTCTCGACGGCTTCGGCTGTCCCGCTGCCTGCAGGGGAAGTCCGGTCAAAGTCCGGCGCTGGCCCGCAACCGTAGGCGAGGCTCGTCCTCGCAAGCCGGAAAACCTGTTGGTGGTGAGTCCTACTAACCGTCGAGGAAAGCGGGGACTGGGAACCGGTACGGCAGCGGTATCTCAGCGCTTCTCCGGGATCCAGTATCCGGGAGAGGACATCCATGCCAGCCTCCGTCCGTCGGGCGGCCCGAGCCTGCCTTGTTGCAATGCTGCTCGGCCTCGGAGCCGCCGCCGTACCAGTTGCGTCGGCCGCTACTGCACAACCAGGGGCTCACGCGCTCCTTGCACTTCAAGACCATGCCGCGACGGTGACGGCAGCTGCTGCTGCCGGCGCAGGCTGGATTGCCCGCGACTTGAGCAACAGCGGAGCGCTCGTCGACGCCGTCTCCGGCAAACCGAGCGCCGGTGACACGGCGGACGCCATTTTGGCTCTCGTCGCCGCGGGTGAAGGCGCCAGCCAGGTCAAGGCCGCCACGCACTGGCTCGAAGATCATTTCAGCTCGTACATTTCTGCCAAGGGCGTCGACAATCCAGGCGCTCTCGGCCTCGTGACGCTCGCAGCGGTTGCGGCGGGCGCGGACCCTGCGCACTTCGGTGGCCAAGCCAGCTCCAACGACCTGGTCGCCAGACTTCGAGCAACCGAGCACTTGAACGGCGTGTCCGCGGGCGTCTTCGGCGCCACGCGCTCGGCGAACGCGTTCAACCAGTCGCTCGCACTTCTCGCGCTGGTCTCAGTGAAGGGCTCAACCATGGCGATCCACCTCGGCGAGGCCTATCTGGAGCGCCGCCAGTGCGCTGACGGGGGCTGGGAGTACTCGCTCACGACGCCTTGCGCCAAGCCGGACCCGAAGACCTATTCCGGTCCCGACACGAACTCGACGGCGCTGGCCGTTATGGCGATCGTCGCGGCCGGCGGCAGCTTCGGCCATGGCCCGCTGGCTTTCTTCGCCAACTCACAGGAGGCCAACGGCTCTTTCGGCTACTACGGCGTGTCGGGCGATGGGCAACGGGGTGATGCCGACTCGACGGGCGAGGTCGTCCAGGCATTGATCGCGCTGCGAGCGATCAACGACAAGCAGCTCGTGCGCAACGCCATCACGCCCGAGCGCGCCCTCGAGAACTTCCAGTACCGCTGTGACGCGCCGGCGAGCGAGCGGGGCGAGTTCTCCTACGACGGTTCCCCCAGTCAGTACGCCACGTTGCAGGCAGTCCCGGCGATCGCGGGTGCGGCGCTGCCCATCGGGCCCCGCAAGCTGTCCGCTGCCGAGCTCAGTTTCAGCTGCAGTGCGGGCTGAGCCGACGTGACCGCACCGCAGCTCCCCATGGCGACATGACCGGGCATCGACCGCGCCCTCCGAGAGGCCGTCGCGCGAGAGCGACAGGACTCGTGGCCACCAGGCGCGCTCGACTCCTTGTCAAGTCGGCCGCGACCTTCGGGGCCATCGCTGTCGTGACCGCCGCGGCCACCGTCGCGACACTCGCCCCAACCATGGCTCCGGGCGCGGCGCAGCCCGCGGCGGCGAGTGCAGCCCGACAATCGAAGGACGCCTCGCCGCGATGCGCGGTTCCCGCACACACAGCCAACGACCGGATCGTCGTCGCGGTCGTCGCCGACTTCGGTGGCGTGAACGGCAAGGTCATCGTCACCTGCGTTCTGGCCAAGGCCGGCGAGAGCGGAGCTCACGTGCTGCAATCGCAGGCGCAACTCCTCCGATACCCGTCTCCCCGTTACGCCGAGTCCGGTCTCTTGTGCGCGATTGACGGTTACCCGACAAGCGGCTGCGGGACCCAGTCGGGAGGTCACTACGCCTACTGGGCCTACTGGCACGGTGGGAAGCGATGGCATTACGCAAACAGAGGACCTGGGGAGTGGAAGGTCTCCAAAGGTGACGTCGAGGGGTGGCGTTTCGAGCCTGATGGGAGCGCGACCCCGGCCGACCCGCCGCCACGGGCAGCGTCGGGCGCGACAGCAGTCGAGACGGCGGCCAAGGCGGCGACGACTTCGTCGCCGTCTCCGGGCGACGATGTGGCCGGCCCGATCGGCACGTCGGGCGGTAGCGGGAGAGGCACGAGCCCGATCCTGTTCATCGTCGGCACCGGCCTGATCCTTCTGATCGGCGCAGCGGCGCTGCTTCGCTCCCGGCGCGCGAGCAACCGCGCCACCTAGATGCTGCGCACCCGCCTCCAGCCGCTGCACCCGATCGCATGGTGGTGCTGGGCCGGAGCCTTGGCGGTCGCCGCCAGCCGCACGACGAACCCGCTCCTGCTCGGTCTCCTCCTGGCAGCGGTCGCCTGGGTCGTGACCACAAGGCGCGGCAACAGTCCCTGGGCTCGCTCGTTCGCCGCCCTCATGCGCCTCGGGCTCATCGTCATCGTCATTCGCGTCGTCGTCCAAGTCCTCTTCGGTGACCGGGTGCCAGGCGCCACGTGGTTCGCACTTCCCTCGGTCCCACTTCCGTCGTGGGCTGCCGGTGTGACGATCGGAGGGCCTGTAACGGCTCAAGCAGCAGTTGGGGCGTTCTGCCAAGGCCTGCAGATCGCCGTGATTCTGGCATGCTTCGGTGCTGCGAACTCACTCGCGAGCTCCTTCCGGCTCTTGCGATGCGTGCCGGCCGGCCTGTACGAAGTGGCGGTCGCGGTCACGGTGGCAATCTCGTTCACTCCACAGGTCGTGCTTTCGATCGCCCGTGTCCGGGACGCCCGGCGCTTGCGGGGCCGTGCCACGAGCGGCCTGAAGGGCTGGCGCGGCTTGGCGGTGCCGGTCCTCGACGGAGCCCTCGAGCGATCGGTTGCGCTGGCGGCTTCGATGGACGCCCGCGGGTTCGGGCGGCGCTCTACTTCGCCAAGGCGCCGCCAGGCCACCGCGGCGGCGACACTCGGGGGCCTCGTCGGGCTTGGCATCGGCTTGTTCGAGGTGCTCGACTCCGGCTCGGCTTCGGGACTCGGGCTCGCGGTAGTCCTAGTCGGCGGCGCCCTCGTCTTGGGGGGCCTCGTCGCCGCATCGCACGGCTCGAGGAGCCGTTACCGGCCCGACCGTTGGCTCGTTGCCGAGTGGCTCGTCGTACTGACGGGGCTCGCGGCCGTCGCCGGGGTCGTGGCGGCGGGCAGCAACGACCCGAACGCGCTTGTTCAGCCGCTCTATCCCCTTGCGCTGCCAGCCGGCCCGGTTGTCGCGCTGGCCGGCATCCTCGCCGCCACGGTGCCGTCGGCCATAGCCCCGATACCCGCGCCGCTGCGCGCGAAGCTCCGCGGGGCCGTGGCGTGATCTCCTTCGACCGCGTCACGGTCACCTACCCGGGTGCTTCGGCGCCGGTGCTAGCAAACGTGAGCCTGGCAATTGAAGAAGGTCACCTTGCCCTCGTCATCGGCGCGACGGGCTCCGGGAAGTCGACGCTGCTTCGCTGCGTGAACGGTCTCGTCCCGCATTTCTCCGGTGGCCGGCTCAACGGAACGGTGACCGTCGACGGGCGCAGCACCGAGCAGTACCGTCCCCGCGACCTCGCCGATGCCGTCGGTTACGTCGGCCAAGACCCTGATGCGACCTTCGTCGCGGACACGGTCGAAGACGAGCTCGCTTACGCCATGGAGAACCTCGGTGTGGACTCGGCGACAATGCGCCGGCGGGTCGAAGACGTTCTGGACACCTTGAACCTGCACGCACTGCGCCAACGGGCCATCTCGACGCTGTCAGGCGGTCAACGCCAGCGCGTCGCCATCGGCGCCGCGTTCACCGCCGCGCCTCGCGCACTCGTGCTCGACGAGCCGACGTCATCGCTCGACCCTGTCTCGGCCGAGGAGGTGCTCGCGTCACTCGCGCGTCTTGTCCACGACCAGGGCACCACCATCCTCGTCGCCGAGCACCGCCTCGAGCGCATTGTGCAGTTCGCGGACATCGTCGTCGAGATCGGCGCCGCTCGAGGTGACGTCCGTAGCGGCTCACCGGCGGCGATCTTCGCGACGGCTGAGCTGGCACCACCTGTCGTCCGCCTCGCCCGTGTCGCCGGATGGTCGCCTGTCCCGCTCTCGGTCCGAGACGCCCGCCGCCATGCGCCAGAGCTCCGGCACCGCCTCGAAGCCAGCAAAGGGCCGGCCACGATGGCGTCTCGAGGAGACCGCGTAGCCAACGTGAAGGGCCTCACCGCCGCCTACGGGCCGATACCAGCACTGGCGGACGTCACCCTTGACTTCCATGAGGGCGAAGTGATGGCGGTCATGGGAAGAAACGGAGCCGGGAAGTCCACCCTGCTCCACCACCTCGTCGGGCTTCGCCGCGCCCAGCGAGGCTCGGTGGAAGTCCTTGGCCGCGCGCCCGCCTCGCTCGCCGCGTCCGAGGCGATCCGGCTCGTTGGTCTCGTGCCCCAGGACCCCGGGGCGCTGCTGTGCGCCGAGAACGTGGCGACCGAATGCCGGGACGGCGACCGCGACGGCAAGCTCGCCGAGGGGACGACGCGAGCGATGCTCGAGTCCCTCGTCGGCGGCATCTCCGACGACACACATCCGAAAGACCTCTCCGAAGGTCAGCGCCTCGCGCTCGCGCTGGCGATAGTGCTGGCGCCAGAACCGCCGCTGCTGCTGCTCGACGAGCCCACGCGCGGGCTCGACTACGGCGCCAAGGAGCGGTTGTCCCGCCAGCTCCGCCAGTTCGCGGCCCGGGGCCACTGCGTCGTCGTGGCGACTCATGACGTTGAGCTCGTGGCCGAGGTGGCCGACAGGGTCGTCGTGCTCGCGGACGGTGAGGTCATCACCGACGGTCCCGTGCGCTCGGTCGTCTGCCATTCAGCCGGCCTTGCCTCCCAAGTGGCCCGGATCCTGGCCCCGGCGGAGTGGCTGACGGTCGAGGAAGTCGCCACAGCGCTCCTCGAGACGCAATCGGAAGACAGGACGCCCTCGTGACCACCGCGCGCGGCCAACGCCCAGTGGGTCTCGACCGGTCCGGCTCTCTCGCCATCGCGATCGCGTCGGTGCTCGGAGCGGTCGCGTTCCTCTGGCCGCTGTTCATCCCCGAGCACGGGGCGTTGAACCAGGCTCACGCCGGCGATGCGCCCTGGATCGTCGCGGCGCTCCTGCCGCTATTGCTCGTAGCGGTGCTCGGCGAGTTCAGCTCTGGAGGCATGGACGCGAAGGGCGTCGCCATGCTCGGTGTTCTCGGCGCCTGCGGCGCCGCGCTGCGGCTTCCCTCTGGTGGTGCGGCCGGGTTCGAGCCCGTCTTCTTCCTGCTCTTCCCGGCGGGCTACGTGTTCGGCCGCCACTTCGGTTTCTTGCTCGGCGCCCTCACCCTTTTCACCTCGGCACTCGTCACCGGGGGCGTTGGTCCGTGGCTGCCGTTCCAGATGATGGCCGCGGCGTGGATGGGCTATGGCGCCGGCTGCCTCCCGCACTTACGGGGGCGTCGCGAGCTCGTCGTGCTGGCGGCGTACGCGGCGTTCGCCTGCCTTGCCTACGGGCTGCTCCTCGACCTGTGGTTCTGGCCCTTCGGCGCCGGCACCGCCTCAAGCCTCTCGTTCCAGCCCGGAGCGTCGGTGGCTCACAATCTGGTCCGTTTCCTGCTGTTTCATTCCGCGACATCGCTCGGGTTCGACTTGCCCCGGGCTGGGCTGAACGCGGGACTGATCCTGGTCGCGGGGCGCCCTGTGCTGGCCGCGCTGCGCCGAGCCAGCCACCGTGCCGCCTTCGGTGCCCCGGTCGAGATCGCGCCACACGCGCTGGACATGCCGACCGGCTCCTGAGGAATCAGGAAGGCAGCCCCTCCCCCATCGCATCGTCGTCGATCCGGTGCTTCACGCTCACCATGAAGCCGGGACCTTCGGTCGTCTCGACCGAACTGAGCGTGATCTCCCCGGCATCCATGTCGTCCAGGTCGAGCCCGAACGCGATGACGAGCTCTGCCAGCTCGGCGTAGCCATTCGCGTAGTCGTCCGGTCGCCGTCCCGTACGCACCACCTGGGCCGACCACTCCTTGCCGACCGGCACAGCGGGAATCCCGGGCCGGCGCCGCTGAAGAAGAGCGCTGGCGCCGATCGGCACGTTGGCCATGGCCTCATGGCCCTGGTAACCAGTGAGCAGTCCGAGAACCTGCTGGCGCACGCGCGTCAGGTCGGCGCCCAGGCTGACGAGGACCTGGGCGGCCACACCCTCGCCCTCGCGCACGAGGCCGAGCAAGATGTGCTCGGTGCCGATGTAGTTGTGGCCGAGTTGCAGCGCCTCCCGCAGAGCCAGCTCGAGGACTTTCTTCGCGCGCGGCGTGAACGGTGGGGACCCTTTCGGCCCAGAGCCCGCGGGCCCGATCGTTTCCGCCACCTTCGCGCGCACGGCCTCGAGCGAGATGCCGAGGGACTCCAGCGCCTTGGCCCCGACTCCCTCGCCCTCGTGAATGAGGCCGAGCAGGATGTGCTCGGTCCCGATGAAGCTGTGGTTCAAAAGGCGCGCTTCCTCCTGAGCCAGGACCAGCACCCGGCGCGCCCGATCGGTGAATCGCTCGAACATGTGCGCATTGTCCCACCCACCGCTTGGCGCGAATGTGCGCGCTCAGAATCGCGCGGCGACCAGGCGTTCGAGCCCGATCCGTTCATGGCGCGGATGGAGGCCTACGGTGCTCCCTGTTCGATCAGGGAGTAAGACCCCCGACGACAGGAGCTGACGCCGCACCCGTGCTCTGATCGGTGGTCGCCACCGGAACGGGACCATTGCCGAGCGGTGCCTCGAGCCGCTTTGTCAAGGTCTGAGGGACGCCACCTCTTATCGCCTCGTAGATCGAGTAGCCCTGGGTCACAAGGTTCGTCAGCAGATCCGTCACACCTTCGGTGCCGTTGACCAGGACTATGTTCGCCCCACTGAGCCCTTTGGCCGCAGCCTCCACCAGAGCTGGAAGCTGCTCGACGATCCTGTTGGCTGCGATCAGGCTCTGGTTGCCGCCGGCGAGTGCCTCGGCCCTCGCCTTGATGGCATCCCTGTCGGCCTCGGCAAGGCGGATCGTGCGGTAGGCATCGGCGTCAGCGGGCTTCTCGACCTCTGCGATGAGGTCCTTCTCGCGTTTTTGCGCCTGGAGGGCGGCGAGCCTGGTCTGCTCTTCGGTCACCTGTTGGCTCGCCTTGGCCTGCGCCAGAGGGCCGGCCTGGCTCGCGGCGGCTTGGGCCTGCTCGATCTCGGCCCGGTAGCCTGCCTGCTTGATCTCGGCCTCGCGCACGAAGCCCGCTTTCAACGCGTTTGCCTCCTGCTCCTTCTCGGTCGCTGCTTGGTCGGCTTGCGCAGCGGCGATGCGCGCATCGCGTGCGACGGCCGCGGCGTGCGGAGCGGCGAGATTCTCGATGTAGCCGGTGGCGTCCTTGATCTCTTGGATCTGGAAGGCATCGATGACAAGGCCGAGCTTTTCCATCTCGTCGGTCGACGCCGCTTTGACCTCCTGAGCCACCCGGTTGCGATCTCCGATGATCTCCTCGACCGTGAGGCCGCCGACTATCGATCGCAGGTGGCCGGCGAGCACCTGCGAGGTGAGCCGTTCCATCCCCTGTTGCTGGTCAAGGAACCGGCGCGCTGCGTTGGCTATAGAGGAGTTGTCGTCGCCGACCTTGAAGACTGCCACGGCCTCGACGGTGAGCGGGATACGCAGCTTGGTCACACAGCTCTCGGAGATGAGGGCTTCCCTGAGGTCGAGTGAGAGCCAGCGAGCCTTGTTCTTCCAAGGCAGAACGAAAGACCCTCTGCCCGTCACGATGCGGAATTGTCCGCCATCACTACCGCGCTTGGATCCCGACACCACCATCGCCTCGTTCGGCGCCGGGATTCTGTAGAAGAACATGCGCCCTCTTTCTCTCGGCGGATCAGCAGCTCGTCACAAGCAGCGTCCGCGATGACAGCTGCTCAACGACGACAATACGTGTGTTCACCGCGAGCGGCTCTTCACTTTCAGTGTACGCCGTGTAGGCCTCCGAGCCCCCGCGTATTTGGATGATCACCTCGCCTGGAACGCCTTGGGAGATAGGCACGGAGACGCGCCCCATCTTGCCGACGGCTTCCTCGGCCAGCCCACCGGAGTCCAAGTCCATCTGCTCGAGCGCCCCTCCTAGTGCCACGCGGCTCCGCCGGCCATGACCATGCCGACAGGCCTGAGACGACCACCCCTGATCGGTCCCCCGTAAAGCCTACTTGTCGCCTGGCTCTCCCCCTCTAAGACGCCTGGAAAGGTGATCCCGGGTATCGATGTGCAGGAAGTCACCGCTACTCGACTCCCGCGCGGTCGGCCAATGCACGCCTTTCGCGCACGCAAGCTGTGTCTCTATGCGCAGTGGCAGTCCCGCCGGTGACCGAGGTTCAGTTGGGCGGAGCGCCTGGTAACCGAGAGCTCATCGGAGACTCCGCCCTCAGAACACGAATGGCCGCGACGTCGCTCGCTATCTGCTCGACCAGTTCACCCTCGGTACCGAAGCTGCGCTGCTCCCGCACAAGGGTCCCGACCTCCACACGGATCCTCTCGCCGTACAGGTCCCGGTCGAAGTCGAGGAGGTGCGCCTCGACGAGCCGCTCCCCGACCTCGTAGTAGTGCGGGCGGCGACCCACAGAGATGGCCGCACGATGCCTGGTGGCGTCCTCGAGCTCGACGACGCCTGCATAGACGCCGTCGGCGAGATCCACGTTCGGACCGATCCTCACGTTGGCTGTCGGGAAGCCGAGCTTGCGGCCCCGACGGTCGCCCATCACCACGATCCCCTCGACGCAAGAACCCACCTCCCAGAACCTAACGTCCCCCGACGGGCCACGACGCTGAACCAAGCGCGCGCGAGCGACCTCATCAGGTACATACTCTCCCCGTGACTTATGTGACTGCTTCGAGGTTTCGCGCAAGAGCCGTAGACCATCTCGCCGTGGCGATCGGCACCTCCAAGGGGCTCTTCTTCGTCAGCGACAGCGCGGTCGACGGGCCCTTCCTGGCCGGCGACGCCGTGTTTGCCTTTGCGGAGCTCCACGGTCGTCTTCTCGCAGCCTCCACCGACTCCCACTTCGGCCCGAACGTTCGCGTGAGCGAAGACGGCGGCCTCAGCTGGGACGAGCCGGGCACACGACCGATCGCGTTCCCTGCGGACGCGGGAACTGCGCTCGCCTCGGTCTGGCAACTCCACGTCGATCGGAGACCGAACGCGAGCGAGACGATATGGGCGGGCGTGGAGCCGGCAGCGCTGTTCCGTTCCGACGACGCTGGTGACACTTTCGAGCTCGTCCGCGGCCTGTGGGAACACCCTGACAGGCCGAACTGGGAGCCTGGCATGTGTGAGCTCGCCCTGCACACCGTGGTAACCCACCCGGAACGACCGGACCGGATCATTGTCGCGATTTCCACCGGCGGCGTGTACCGCTCCGACGACGGCGGGGATACCTGGGTGGCGCGCAACCAAGGGATCGAGGCCCGATCCGTAGCCGAGTCCTTGCCGAAAATAGGCCAATGCGTGCACAAGCTCGCTGTGGACGCCGTGAACCCCGACGTCTTGTGGACGCAGAACCACTGGGGCATCTACAGGTCCGACGACGCCGGTGACCACTGGGAATCCGTCGGCCACACCGGTGAGCCCGACGGGGTAGTTTCGGATTTCGGCTTCCCGATCGTCTCCCACCCCGAGGAGCCCGACACCGCGTACGTGCTTCCACTCGAGTCCGACGTCTACCGCTGCACGCCTGCAGGCCGCTGCCGCGTCTACCGCACGACAGACGGCGGGCTCAGCTGGGAGGTCTTGTCCCATGGCCTTCCGAGCACCAACGCCCACCTGACTGTGTTGCGCGATGCATTCACCATCGGTACCAACCCGCCGTGCCCGCTCGTGTTCGGCTCCAAGTCCGGGCAGCTCTTCGCCTCGGTGGACAACGGTGAGTCGTGGCGTCTCGTCACGTCCTATCTGCCGCCCATCTTGTGCGTGCGCGTCCTCGACTGACGCGACCTGTCCCGGCTCCGGTGGCTGCCTTGAGATCCCGTTCAGACCCGGCGGAGCCGCCCCTGGCTCGGGTCCGCCGCGTGCCAGGAGGCAACGATGAAACTGCGGATTTTCACTGAACCTCAACAGGGCGCGAGCTATGAGCAGCTCCTCGCCGTCGCACGTTGCACCGAGGAGTGCGGGTTCGACGCGTTCTTCCGCTCGGACCATTACCTCAGGATGGGTGAGGGCGACGCGCGACCTGGCCCGACAGACGCGTGGATCACGCTCGCGGGCCTGGCTCGTGACACGAACAGGATCCGGCTGGGCACCTTGCTGAGCGCGGCGACGTTCAGGCTTCCTGCACAGCTCGCCGTGATCGTCGCTCAGGTGGACGCCATGAGTGGCGGTCGAGTCGAGCTCGGGCTCGGCGCGGGCTGGTTCGAGGAGGAGCACCGCGCCTTCGGCATCCCCTTCCCGCCCTCGGTCGGCGAGCGCTTCGAGCGGCTCGAGGAACAGCTCGAGATCATCTCGGGGATGTGGGCCACGGCCGAGGAGGACCGCTACTCCTTCGCGGGCGAGTACTACCAGCTCGGGGACAATGCCGGCCTGCCCAAGCCGGCGCAGGTTCCGCGACCGCCGATCATCGTCGGAGGAAAGGGCACGAGACGAACCCCGGCGATCGCGGCCCGCTTCGCGGACGAGTGCAATGTCCCGTTTGCCTCTGCCGAGCACTGTGGCAAGCTCTTCGCCGCGCTTGACACCGCTTGTGCTCGGATCGGTCGTGACCCATCGACAATCCGGAGATCAGCCGCAGTCGTAGTCTGCGCCGGCCGCAACGACGACGAGATCAACGCTCGGGCAGCCGCGATCGGGCGCGAGGTCGACGAGCTTCGCCTGAACGGCGCTACGGGCACCGCCGCGGAGGTCGCCCAGCAGTTGAGCTCCTACGTCGCTACCGGGGCGACGACCATCTATCTTCAGATCCTCGACCTTGGCGACCTCGACCATCTCCGCTTCATCGCCGAGCAGGTCGCACCGCTCCTAGGAGACTCGGGTGAGCCGGCGTAGCTGGACAGTCTCCCCGGTCGGAGGTTCGACATCGCGACCGGCAATTGGCAAAATAGACACTCGATGGAAGACCGAGAGCTGCACAAGCGCATCGCGAAGCTTGTAGCCGAGGAGCGCGAGCTCGAGGAAGGACACATCGGCACGCGCGTAACTACCGAGCAGGAACAGCGTCTCCGGGAGGTCCGGGCCGCTCTGGACCAGTCCTGGGACCTGTTGCGGCAAAGGCGGGCGCGACGGGAGTTCAAACAGGACATTGCGACCACGAGCGCGCGGCCGCCGGAGATCGTGGAGGGCTACCAACAGTAGGTCCGGCCCCGTGTCCGACCAAGGCCCCGACCTACCGGCGCCAGCCAGCTTGACCGCTCCCGCATAGTCTCGCGAGAGTGATCACATGGGCCTGTCGCGCATGGTCGTCCTCGGCCTGCTCGCAGAACACGTACCGATGCACGGTCACCAGCTCCGCCGTCAAGCCCACGCCATGCACGTCGGGTGCTGGGGCAGCGTGAGCCCAGGGGCTCTCTATCGTGAGCTTCACCAGCTCGAAGCCGAAGGGCTGATCGAGCTCGTGTGCCAACGATGAAGAGCGAGCCGACCACGGGACGACCAGGCGCCGGGAGGCAGCCGGGGATCACCTCCCACACGGGACTCGCCATGGTCGTGGTCATGACCGGGGTGCTCATCACAGCGGTCGACACGACGATCGTGGTCCTCGCCCTGCCTGAGATCGAACGAGGGCTGCATGTAGCACTCTCCTCGGTCATCTGGATCGTCATCGGCTACCTGCTCGTCATCACCCTGCTCGCCACCCAGGTCGGGCGGCTTGGGGACATGTTCGGTCGGGTGCGCATGTACGAGATGGGCTTTCTTGTCTTCATCCTGGGCTCGCTCGCATGCGCGCTGGCCTGGGACGAGTCCGCGATCATCGGCTTTCGGATTCTCCAGGGCATCGGCGGAGCATTCGTCACCGCCAACAGCGGCGCGGTGATAGCCGACCTGTACCCTCCCCAGCGGCGCGGTCGTGCCTATGGCTATAACGCGGTCGGCTGGAGCCTAGGGGCGGTCCTCGGGATCGTGGTGGGGGGCCTTATCGTCACCTACATCTCGTGGCGTTGGATCTTCTGGATCAACGTGCCGATCGGCACCGCCGCTCTCATCCTGGCGACCAGGGTGCTGCACGAGCACGGCGAACGGGCCCGCCGCCACTTCGACCTTCTCGGCATGGTCACCCTCGGCCTCGGGCTGTTCGGCGTGCTCTGGGCCATGACGACGCTCGCGACAGCCACCTTCGACGCCTCGGTCGCCGGCTACCTGATCGGAGGGGTCGTGCTCATCGGCGTCTTTGTCCTGGTCGAGCTGCGCCAGGACGAGCCCATGCTCCACCTCTCCTTGTTCAAGATCCCGATGCTCGCGCCGTCGCTGCTCGCTGCGTTGTTCCAGGGACTCGCCAACTTCGCGGTGCTGTTCCTGGTCATCATGTACCTCCAGGGCCCCCGAGGGCTCTCTCCGATCCACGCCTCACTGCTCCTGGTGCCCGGTTACGTGGTCGGCTCGGGCGTCGGCCCTTTCGCCGGGCGCATGGCGGACCGGTTCGGGCCGGTGCTACCGGCAACAGTCGGGCTCGGCATCCAGGTGATCGCCCTGTTCATCTATGCGCAGCTTTCACTCGAGAGCGGGCTGTGGCTGGTCGTAGTCGCGAGCGTCGTGAACGGCGTCGGGGCGAGCGCGTTCTTCCCAGCCAACAACTCCGCAGTGATGAAGGCCTCACCGTCCGAGGTGTTCGGGATCTCCTCGGGAATGCTCAGGACCTTTGCCAACATCGGGATGGTCTTCTCGTTCTCGGTGGCGATCCTCGTTGCCTCCCGCTCGATCTCCAAGCACCTCGCCTTCGCCATATTCGTCGGCACGACGAGCCTCCACGGCCACCTGGCGAGCGCCTTCACAACTGGGCTGCATGCCGCCTTCTATGCCTCGATGGGGTTCATGGCCCTCGCCGCTGTGCTGTCAGCGACAAGGGGCCAAGGTGTGCGAGGGCTTTCGGCCAAGAGCCGCTGACCGGGGCAGATTTCCCCTATGAGCAGCCGCTTGTCGAACCGCAGCTCGGGCAGGCATAACACGAGCCGGCACGCTGCATGACATTGCCGCAGGCGTAGCAGAACGGAGCATCCCTGCTTTCTATTTGCCCCGCCTGCCGCAGCTGTTCTGTGTTACTCGGGCGACGACCTGACGCTGTATCCCCCCCGGCGCCGAACCGCTCGCGGTCTGTCCGCTCCGCGTCCCCGTTGTCGACATCCTCGAGGCCCGGCAACGTCGGCTGGGTCCGCTCCCCCGTCGAGAGCACCCCGAGCTCGAGCCGCTCGTCAAAGCTCAAGTAGTCGAGGGCCAGCCGCCTGAAGATGTAGTCGACAAGACTCGAAGCCAACCGCAGCTCCGGGTCGTCGGTGATCCCCGCCGGCTCGAAACGGAGGTTCGTGTACTTGCGGACGAACGTCGACATCGGCACGCCGTGCTGGAGCCCGAGGCTGACGGCGATGGAGAAGGCGTCCATTACGCCCGACAAGGTCGAGCCCTGCTTGGAGACCTTCATGAAGACTTCACCAGGACGGCCGTCCTCGTACTCGCCCACGGTGACATAGCCCTCGCAGTCGGCCACCCGGAAGGCGAAGGTCTTGGAGCGACGCTTGCGGGGCAGCCGGGTCCGCGTCGTCGTCGCAGGGGCGGTCACGTGTCTCTGCTGGAGTGCGCCCTCGAGCTCGGCGATGCGCTCTAGGAGCGCGCCCTCACGAACATGTGCGGCCTGTGCGGCCTCTGGCGAGACATCGTCCTCGTCGGCGAGCAGCGATGCGCCTGCCCACTTCGTCGTCGCCAGCGGCTGGGCGACCTTGCAGTTGTCGCGGTAGATGGCGACTGCTTTCAGGCCCATCTGCCAAGCGTCGATGTGCAACTGCTCGACTTGTTCGACCGTGGCCTGCTCGGGAAGATTCACCGTCTTGGAAATGGCGCCCGAGATGAACGGCTGTGCCGCGGCCATCATCTTCACGTGGCCTAGATATTGGATCGTGTTGTCGCCCATCGAACAGGCGAAGACAGGCAGATGGGCCGCCTGAAGGTTCGGTGCCCCCAAGATGGTCTTGTGCTCGTCTACATAGGCGACAATCTGATCGGCCTCGTCGGTGCTGTAACCGAGCCGCTTCAACGCTCTGGGAACCGTCTGGTTGACGATCGACATCGTGCCGCCACCGACGAGCTTCTTCGTCTTCACAAGCCCGAGATCAGGCTCGATCCCTGTCGTGTCGCAGTCCATGAGGAACGAGATAGTGCCCGTAGGTGCAAGCACCGTCGCCTGGGCGTTGCGCACGCCATAGGCCTCGGCCAGATCGACTGCCATGTCCCAGGCCTCCTGAGCCGCGCAGAGAAGCTCCGTCGACACCTGTTCCTCATCGATCTTCGCCACCTCGCGGCGGTGCATCCGCAGCACATCCAACATCGGGCCTGCGTTGTCGTGGAAGCCGGCGAACGGTCCCATCCTCGCTGCCGTGCGGGCCGAGGTCACGTATGCCGCGCCCGTCATGAGAGCCGTGATCGCCGCCGCGACGGCGCGGCCCTCGTCCGAGTCGTAGGGCACGCCCTGGGCCATGAGCAGCGCCCCAAGGTTCGCGTAACCGAGGCCCAGCTCTCGGAACCGGCGCGTTGTGTCAGCGATCTTCGCCGTCGGGTAGTCGGCGTTGCCGACGAGGATCTCCTGCGCAGTGAACACGACGGTGACCGCGGCCTCGAACCCCTTGGCGTCAAAGGTGTCATCGTCGTTCAGGAAGCGCATGAGGTTGAGGCTGGCGAGGTTGCAGCTGCTGTTGTCCAGGTGAACGTATTCCGAACACGGATTACTTGCAGTGATCCGGCCCGTGTTCGGCGCCGTGTGCCACTTGTTGATGGTCGTGTCGAACTGCATGCCGGGATCTGCGCACTCCCACGCGGCTTCTGCGATCTGACGAAACAGGTCTCGTGCCCTGACAGTCTCGATGACCGCGTCCGAGGTCCGGCTGCGGAGCTCCCAGTCGCCGTCGTCGAGCACTGCCTGCATGAACTCGTCTGTCACCCGGACCGAGTTGTTGGCGTTCTGGTACTGAACAGACTGGCTGTCTCTCCCATCCAAGTCCATGTCGAAGCCGGCCTGTGCCAACACCCGCGCCTTGCGTTCCTCACGAGCCTTGCACCAGATGAACTCCTGGATGTCCGGATGGTCGACATCCAGGATCACCATCTTCGCGGCGCGACGGGTCTTGCCCCCTGACTTGATCGTCCCTGCAGAGGCGTCCGCCCCGCGCATGAAGCTCACGGGTCCCGAGGCCGTGCCACCACCGTGGAGCAGCTCTCGGGAAGACCGGATGTTCGAAAGGTTGACCCCCGCTCCGGATCCACCCTTGAAGATCGTGCCCTCCTCGACGTACCAGTTGAGGATGGAGGCCATCGAGTCCTCAACGCCGAGGATGAAACAGGCGGCCGCCTGCTGGGGCACACCCTCAACGCCGATGTTGAACCAGACCGGAGAGTTGAACGCCGCCTTCTGCTGCACGACGAGGTGCTTGAGCTCGTCGCTGAAGGTGGCCGCCTCGGCCGAATCGACGAAGTACCCGTCCTTCAGGCCCCATGCCGTGATCGTGTCCACGACACGGTCGACAACCTGCCGGAGCGAGGATTCCCGTCCCGGCATGCCGACGGTGCCTCGGAAGTACTTCTGAGCGAGGATGTTGGTCGCATTCAAGCTCCAAGTCGAAGGCACCTCCACGCCGAGCTGCTCGAACGCGACCACCCCGGTGCGGTAGTCGCTGATGCGGGAATCACGGTGCTCCCAGACGACCTCGTCGTAGGGATGCCGGGACTCCGTGGTGAAGTGTCGTCGGATGCCGATTCCGAGGCGCTCTCCTGCAACGGCCATTGAATGGTTCCCTCCTTGGCGGAGCCTGTCCGCCACACGAGATCCTCCGCCTGGCGCCGGCCCGATTTCCGTATACCACAATATCTTGTGGTGCAACAGAATCTGACTACCAGATAGGTGGCTAATTACAGCACCGTAGTTACGGCCGTGTCAACGGACGGCCGCGGTCGTCATCCCTGCTCACCGGCCGCTCGCGAAGGTTCTCGCTTGCTCACTTGCGCAACCACCATCCCTGCGCGGCCGACCTGGTGGTCTGTCCGACGCCCGGCCGCGCGCTCGCCGGACGGAGCGGCTACGGTGCCGCCGTGGCCGTCGTGATCGCGATCGATGCCGGGACCTCAGGGGTGCGGGCGCTCGCCGTCGACGAGCAAGGCCAAGTCGTGACCGCATCCCACAGAGAGCTCCCCCAGTACTTCCCCGCTCCCGGGCTTGTCGAGCACGACGCCGCCGAGATCTGGTCCCTCGTCGAGACAACCTTGGCGGAGCTGCAGACGGAATTGCTGGAGCGTTCGCTCACCACAGCCACGATCGGGATCGCCAACCAACGTGAGACCGCGGTGGCGTGGGACCGTTCGACAGGCCGACCGTGCCATCGGGCCATCGTGTGGCAGGACCGCCGAACAGCGGCACGATGTGTCGAGCTCGCCGAAGCCGGCCACCTCCCCCTCGTACGTGAACGGACCGGTCTCGTGCTCGACCCCTATTTCTCGGGCACCAAGTGGTCGTGGATGCTGGAGCACGGCGGGGTCGAGCCCGGCGCTTCGCTTGCCCTGGGAACTGTCGACGACTGGATCTGCTGGAACCTGACCGGGGGTGCCGAGTCGGGCATGCACGTCACGGACCCTTCCAACGCCAGCCGGACGCTCTGTTACGACATCGGGCAGCGGGCCTGGTCAGCGGAATTATGCGATGTCCTCCGTGTGCCGATCGCGGCGCTCGGCGAGATTCTCGCGTCCGCGCGCAGGTACGGCACGGTGGCGGCCGGTGTCGCCGGTGGCTCTCTCACAGGTGTGCCGGTAAGCGGCATCCTCGGCGACCAGCAGGCGGCGCTGTTCGGGCACGGCTGCCACCTTCCGGGCGACACCAAGGTCACTTACGGCACCGGGAGCTTCGTGCTCATGAACCTCGGCACGCTCCAACCTCCACCAACCGAGGGACTCTTGACCACCGTCGCCTGGGACCTCGGGGAACACGCTCCGAAGGGCGCCGCCGACGGCTTCAACTACGCGCTCGAAGGCTCCATCTTCTCTTCAGGCGCGACGATCCAGTGGCTGCGCGACGGTCTCGGGCTGATCGGCGAGGCGGCCGAGGCCGGCCCGCTTTCCTCCCAGGTCCCGAGTAACGACGGCGTGTACCTCGTCCCTGCATTCGCCGGCCTCGGAAGTCCCTGGTGGGATGCTGAGGCGCGGGGCACCGTCGTGGGCATTTCAAGGGGGACCGGCCGGGCGCACTTCGCCCGTGCAGCCATCGAGGCCATGGCCTACCAGTGCCGCGACGTCCTAGAAGCGATGATCCGCGCTGCTGGTCAGTCCTTGAGCCAGCTCCATGCCGACGGCGGAGCCTCCGCGATGGATCTCCTGTTGCAGATCCAAGCTGACCAGTGTGGAGTGCCTGTCATCCGCCCCCCCACGACTGAGGTCACAGCCTTGGGTGCCGCCATGCTCGCCGGTCTCGCCGAAGGTGTCTGGAGCTCGGTCGAGGAGTTGAGGGCGCTGGCAACCAACACCGAGGTCTTCGAGCCCGCGCCGAGGCGTGGTCGGGCGGACACAGATCACGCCGCTTGGCTAGCAGCGCTCGAGCGATCCAGAGGCTGGGAGCGAACCTCCACGCAAACAGCGAAGTCCTAAGGCCGCGTCAAGCTCCGAATGCCCCCTTAGGAATCGCGCCAGCGCCTCCAAACCTGGTCTTGACTCCGCTCCGGCGCACCGACCAGTGCCAACCCGACACCCGGGCGCCCTAGCTCGCCCCTTAATGCCCCTTCCACCGGTGCCGATGGTTACTCGTCAACTGTTTCACTCGAGGATCATGTGGGGGCCGGTGAATCGATGGTCGGGCGCGACTGCATGCGAGCAAGGAGAATCCCGGCCTGGCGGGCCCAGCGCTTCGTAGCCATTTCGATGGCGCTTCTCATCGGCCTCGTCCTTCTCGGCCCCTTCGAGCTCGTGACGGCCGGCACTGCGAACGGACAGTCTGAGCCAATCGGTCGTCTCGCGCCTGCCAAGGCGGCCGGTGCGCGAAGTATTGGATCTCCCGACTGGTGGCAGGGCGGGACTTGCGATCCCGGAGACGCCCCAGGATCCCGGGGCCTCGGTGCGTCCTGGCGCGGTCTGGTCGCCTGCGGCCCAGGTCCGACACAGGGCGGCACCGATCACATCGTCTCTTTCTTCCCCGGCGCCTGGGACGAGCTCGAATGGGAGTGCGTCGAGCTCTCCATGCGCTGGATGTACCTCGCGTGGGGCGTGAACCCCTACCCGGCCGACGGTTGGGACCTCGTGCGCAACTACGGCCTCAGTTCTATCAAGGCCGAGTACAACCCCAACGGGCCTCAACTCGTCGTCGTCGCGAACGGAACGGCGGGAGCCGTCCCACAACCCGGCGATGTCGTGTCGGTCGGCCGCACCCGAGAAGACGGCTTCGGCCACACGGCGGTCGTGACCGCGAACGCAGTGGACGAGCAAGGCAACGGGACGATCACCTTGATTCAACAGAACGGCGGCACCGGCAACGACGGATGGGCCACCTATGCCGTCGACAACTGGATCGTCTCCGACGGCGTCACCGGCTGGCTCCACGACCCTTCGTGGTCGCTGCAGTGGCCCTGGTCGGCTACACCGGGCCGACCGGCTTCGAGGCACGGGTCATAGCCCCGGGCAACGACTATGGGCTGGTCGCCACGGGCGCAAACTCAATCTCCCTGTCCGGGTACGCGGGCGTCATGGGAGCCAACGGCGATGCGATCTACGGGTACATCGACCGATTTGGCAACTTCTTCGCAAAACTGGGCTCCTCCACGACCTGGTGCCTCGCGGCACAGCACGTGAAGTCCATTGCCGTGGCGACCACGACGTCGGGAGTGCCAGTCCTGGCATTTTTGAGCACGACTGGTGACTTCTACGCCGAACAGGGCTCGCTCTCCGGAACCTTCACACTCGAGGCAACGGGGGTCGCGTCGATCGCACTCGCCGCCGGCGGGGGCTCCGCTCCCCCGTTGCTGGGTTACGTCCAGAACAGAACCGCCGCCTTCCTCGTGAAAACGGGCGTGGCCGGCGACAACTGGACGGTCGTTCAAGCATCGGGCGTGCGTTCGATCTCGCTCGCCGAGGGCACCACGCCATCCAGTGGGCTGATGGGATACGTATCGGACAACGGGAGCTTCTTCACGAGCGAGGTACCACCGGAGGATCACTGGACCGAGGAAGCAGACGGTGTGACGGCCATTTCCTTGGCGGTGGTCGGGCCCAGCGGTGAGCCGCTCCTCGGCTACCTGGCAGGGAACAGGTTCTATGTCGCCGAAAGCCTCACCCCGGCCACATGGGTCGAGGAGGCAACCGGCGTGGCTGAGATGGCAGTCGCGTCCGATTCGGCCCCAGGCGCCTCGCCAGTCCTCGGTTATGTCACGATCACCGGCGATCTCGAGGTCTCCCAAGGTCGGCTCTCCAGTCGTTTCTCGCTGCAGGCAAGCGGTGCCTCGTCGCTCGCTCTCTCGAGCGTCACAGATTCCTGACCGGCGCAGCATCAGGACCGTGCCTTGAAGGAGTGGTCGGTCACCTCGCCGTCTTGCTTGGTGACCCCGAAGGGCTCGCGAGCCGGTGCTCAAGGGCGAAGGTGCCCATGCCGATAGATGTTGTACGACCCCCGATTGCCTTGCGAGGGAAGTTGGGAAGCGCAGTTGGCGTTCTACAGCCGGGCACGAAGTGCCCTCCCAGTGCGGGGACTGCGCATCTCTCGCTGGCAAGCGATATAGGTGCGCTCGATCAGAGTCAGGCGGAGTCGTCCATCGTCCAGCGTGGCACGACCAGGTCCGGTGGAAGCCGCGCAGGCATTTCGCCGTCGAGAAGACATATGGCATAGGCCACGTCGTTGCGCAGGCGCTCCTTGTCTTTCAGCTGACCTGCATTGGCGCAGTTGCAGAACTCGTCCGCAAGACCGCCAGGTTCCTGTGGTCGATGACCAGCGTGCCGACGCCGACCTACGGGATCGGATCAACGCGCGGGCCACTACGGTTGACGCTGACGGTCGAAAGAACTTGCGTCGATGGACCTGCACGACGAATTCGAGGTCTCGCTGCCAGTCGCCAAGGCGTGGGCAGTGCTCACCGATGTCGAGAAGATCGCTCCCTGCCTGCCCGGAATCTGGCTTCGAGAGGTCGAGGGCGACGAGTACCAGAGCGTCGTGAAAGTCAAGGCCGGGCCGGTCATGGCATCCTACGAAGGTGTCGCGCGCTATCTGTTGCGTGACGCCGACGCACACAAGGCGGTGCTCAAAGCGGAAGGTCGCGAGATCCGTGGGCAAGGCA
>Ga0187849_1001969_pt1 | contig 20624 bp, 21 predicted proteins | sample June2016WEW_4_10_2_FD_132412 | JGI IMG/M metagenome (GOLD analysis project Ga0187849, IMG submission 132412) | Peatland microbial communities from SPRUCE experiment site at the Marcell Experimental Forest, Minnesota, USA - June2016WEW_4_100 | ecosystem: Environmental > Terrestrial > Soil >...
GGAATCGTCACCCCGGCGAAGGCCGGGGTCCAGTGCTTTTAACCAAGTGAAAACACGCTGGATTCCGGCCTTCGCCGGAATGACGGGCTGAAGGCCCTTACCTATAGGAACTTAGTTGACGCTCCACTAGGCCTCCCGCTCCCGCCCCGTCTTGCGGGTGGGCGGGCTGTCGAGAATGAGCGGTTGGCCTCCGCGCTACGCGCTCACACATCGAGCAGGGTATTGTATAAGTCTATAATACGAGGAGAAATCCTGTGAGCGATCTGAAAAAATTTGAGCAGCTATGCCGGGCCATGGCCCATCGAGCCTTCTATCCTCATCGGGTCTCCAGACTGCAAAAGCGCGAGACGCACATATCGGTCGTTTTTCTAACAGGCGGCCTCGTCTATAAACTGAAAAAGCCCATCGATTTCGGTTTTCTTGATTACACCGGCCTCGAGACCAGGCGGAAGCTGTGCGAACTTGAAGTCAAGCTCAACAAGCGGCTGTCCAGGGGTGTGTATCTGGGCGTGGTTTCATTGAGCAGGCAAGACGAGGAATTTCATTTCGGGAACAGCGGCGAGGTGGTGGAGTACGCGGTTAAGATGAAACAGCTTCCGGATGACGCCGCTCTTTCTAATCGGATCGTGAGTGGGAAAGCTACTCCTGATGAGATGCTGCGGCTTGGCAGGCGTTTGGCTGAATTTTACGCTGCGGCCGAACACAGCGGGCAAATCGACTGGTATGGCGGTAACCAGGTCATAGAATTCAACACTGAGGAAAATTTCCGCCAATTGGCGCCGTTTGTGGGAAACCTGGTGGGGAAGGAGCGCTTCGATTTTGTAATCCAGTCGAGCCGCGGATTTTTCAGGGACCGTGGGGACCTGTTCCGGCGCAGGGTTACAGAAGGCCGAATCTGCGACGGTCATGGAGACCTTAGGGCCGAGCATGTCTATTTCCTCGATGGGATTCAGATAATCGACTGCATTGAATTCAACGAACGTTTCCGATACGGGGATAAGGCTATCGACCTCGCCTTCCTCCACATGGACATCGAACGGCTCGCCAGACCGGATTTAAGCCTCGCGGTATTGAACGGCTATACCGAATCGAGCCGCGATTACGGCATTTACACGCTGCTGGATTTCTACTCTTGCTATCGCGCAGTCGTGAAGATGAAAATCTCCTGCTTGACCAGCACCGAACTGGCGGACGGCCCTAGAAAGAGCGAACTGCAAAGGCGCGCCGGCCAATATCTCGATCTCGCCTTTCGATACGCCGTGCAGTTTGCCAGGCCGACGCTCTATGTTCTGTGCGGATTGCCCGGGACCGGTAAGTCAACCTATGCCCAAAGAGTGCACGAGATATTCGACATTGCTCTTTTGAGGTCCGACACGGCTCGGAAGGAACTTCCGGGATACAGCGCACGCCGGGGCCCCGTGCCCTTCGGTGCAGGTATATACCGGCCCGAGATGCGGGGGTGGGTCTATTCCTGGCTGCTCTCAACGGTTCAGGAGGAGCTCAAAAAAGGGCGCTCTGCGATCCTGGATGCCACCTTTTCAAGGCGAAAATGGCGCGAAGAGGCGGTAAGGCTGGCTAAAGACCTGGACGCCAACATCTTGTTCTTTGAATGTGTGAGCTCGCAGGACACTATTCTGGAAAGGCTGGGGCGCCGCCGGGAAGGCGAGGACGGCCAATCGGATGCAAGACCCGAACACCTGCGGGGGCTTGTGGATCAATTTGAGAGTATGGACGAACTCGCCCCCGAACTGCACACCAGGATAAACACGGAAAATGACATCGAAGCCAACCTGAGGACAATACTGTCCAACGCATATTCAAAAAGACGGGAGCAAGTGGAGGGGATAATAGCGCACCTGTAATATCCAACAGCAAAACCACCGGCCGGAATCACCACCGGCGACAAATAACGGCCGCCGGGCTCAAAACGGCTGCCCCCGCCGCCTCATACCAAGTTGCATTTCAAAGAGCCCCTAATAACTCCAGGATCTGCCAGGTGGGGGAAAGCTTCCCATAAGCGCTGACTTAATGACTGAGGTTTTTCACTCTCGTCATTCCGGCGAAGGCCGGAATCCAGGAAAACGCTGTGAAAAAGCAACCTGCGGTATACATTTTGGCAAGCAAAAAAAATGGCACCCTTTACATTGGTGTGACTTCAAACCTTGTCAAGAGGATTTGGGAGCATAAAAACAATCTGGTTGAAGGGTTTACAGAATGCTATGGTGTTCACAACCTGCTTTGGTACGAACCCCATGATAGCATGGAGTCCGCAATTCAGCGGGAGAAGCGACTGAAAGAGTGGAAGCGAAGCTGGAAAATGCGGCTGATTGAGAGTGCGAATCCCAATTGGGAGGATTTATATCACACGCTCGTTTGACTGGATTCCGGCCTTCGCCGGAATGACGAACAGGAAGCATCTTCCGATTTTCGCAGGGCTTTCGCCGAAACTATGCTGCCCTTAACTTAGCGCCTATGGGAAATTTTCCCCGCATCCCCTCAGGATTTCGGCTACGCGCGCGCGAGGCCAAGTGCTAGGCGCTCCGCGAGGTGGAGGGATGTGGGGCGGCACATGTCCGCCCATCCCCCACGCTCTTGAAGAATACCACTTGATACTTTCTCGAACGCAACTTGGTATCAATCAGCTTTTCAACCTCGCGCGCAGTGAGGGGTTTCCGATGCTTCATCGTTTTCAAAATCAGGGGGTTGGCGGTTTCTTTTTGTAGTGCTCGAACATGGCCGCCGAGATTTCTGTGCTGGTCGGCCAGTGGCCGCGCCGTTGCCCGGCATGGGTCGTGTAGTCGTCCAGATGGTCAGGGTCGGGCTGCACCACCTTGCCGTCTTTCAGAAACAACAAGCCGATTTTTTCCGTCGGCATCCGCATCACAAAGGCTTCGGCCTCGTTCAATGCCTGCCTCAAGCGTGCCATGGTCGCGGCGGGATCAACGGGCGTGTCACTCGCTACGCGGCGGAAATCGGCTTCAGTGTAGCGGGCAAGGCGACGGATTTCGTTGATAAGCCCTTCGGGCGTAAAGCCCGGGGATTTGCCGACAGCCGCCCAGACAACTGCGCCTAGAGGCAAAACATGCTCGTGGATCATCACCAGGTCGACAACGTCGCGCGGCTCGCGCCGTCCTGCCGCCGCCATGACTTTGTTGGTGGCAAGGTCGATGGGATGCAGCATGTAACCAAAAAGCTCATCCTCGTATGATAGACGTATAAACAACACTGTGCGATGTACTCCGCGTAGCGCGAAGGCCGACCGCGGGATGGTCTATCATGCGCGATGAGCGTGCGCGGGAGGCCTTGACGGCCGGGAAAAACCGGAAATCGCTATCAACCACCCATTCGAGTTTGGTTGCCTCGTCACTTTTTACATCTGAAGATACATTTCTTGCATCTGAAGATACATTGCGGCAGACAAGAACAGAATAAAAGGTGAATTCGCGCCGCAGCCATTGCAGGCTAAATCCATGCTCTTGCAAGATGGCGGTGTCCTGTTGGACGGCCTGCGTAACCCGGTCCTCCCGGTCGTGGAAAACGTCGATGTCTTCGGAATAGCGGGGCGCATTCCGGGTCAAGGGCGTACTCCCCCTCACGTAGTTTTCCGGGTCACGGTGAGCCGCGAGCAGGCGCAGGATTTCCGATTGGAGTTTAGACAGCGGCACGGCAGGCCTTCTCGATCCGCTCGGCCAAACGCCGGGCGTTCAGATCGCCTTCGACGCGCAAGCTCCGGGTGATGGCCAAAGCATCCTCACACGTCGGATCAGGCGCGGGGCGGCTGCTCCACAACGCGGATGCCCCGTATTCCTTGAAGGCGCGGCGGTAGAGACTTACAAAATCATCCGGTTGGGTTGTTTGTTCTGTTTCCATGATTCCTATTTTACATGCTTCCGTCATTCTGTCCAGTTCTCGAGGTTTTTTACAGGGCGCAAACCACCGCCAGCCCTGGAGGGTACTGTCAAAATATGGACAGTGCCCTCAATTGTCCAGTTAGTGGATTCGTATTATGCATTGTAACACCTGTATAATGTTATCGACATGGTTTACATGCAACAGATTCCCGCACCGCCTCGTCGGCCTTGTACAGTTCATGCACACAGGTTTTCATACTTAAGCCTCGGCCCGATTTCCTTGAAACCCTCTCTGGCATAGAAACTGTACGTCCGAGTCCACTTGTCTTTAGAGGGCAGGGTCACCTCGATTCTTCTCCAATCCCTGCTCTTCGCTAATTCTCTAGCCTTTTCCAGAAGCGCATTGCCCACTCCTTTGCACCGCATTTCCGGAACGACGTATAATTCTCGAATCACCCCAAACCTACCTCCGGCATAAATCGAAATACCTTCGCTCAGTGTTATGATACCGCTTGCAAAATCCTTCTCGTCAAAAGCAAGGAATGCCAAGTACTCGTCCTTTTCTAAAATATCATGACAAAATACAACAGACTGATTGAAATCAGCGAAAGGCGGTTGATGCCCCAGTTCCGCAAATAGTTCTCTGGACAGTCTCGACACCGTTTCAGCATCTTTAGTCAAAGCCCTTCTTATGGTCAATGTCCTGCTCCTTTCATCGTGGCCCAACAAATGACCGTCCAGTTCCAGCTATCATTAGCAACGGCGTGATAACCAAAAAACTTAACAAGCTATTTCTGAGTTTCTATATAATTCCGCGACGACAAAACGTTCTTCTTTCTTCATAACTGGACAATTTACCCTCAATTGTACAGTCTAAAAAAAGGAAAAAAAAGGAAGCCAGTATTGCCGCTTCAGTTGCGCTGCGAAACAGGGTTTTAAGGCTTCAATCTGACAGAGAGTGTTGGCGTACAATTTTCCCCGTTTCGTGAGCAGACCCCACCTTTTACCGCAATCTCGGGCACTTGTTAGTTAAAATCACGACAATTTCTGTAGAATTTGTCGTGAAAAAATGGCCTGCCATAACGATGTAACATGAAAAAAGTGCTATTTTTCTTCGCGGTATTCCCCCGCGCACGGCTTGGTTGCCATAGCAGGAAAGTCGTAGAGTGTCTTAAGGCCACGAATTTTAAGGCCGGTTCAATCTGAAAACGGAAAGAGGCAGAGCCGGTGATGGGTACGCCGGCCGATCCGGGTCTCCCCTATAACACCCTTCGAAGCCAGGGGACTGCCAGTAGGCCCTGCGCGGGGAGCCAACTGAACAGGGCCGCTCCCGTGAACACGATTAAGAATTTCAAACCGGCGCGGACTTCCAGGCCCAGTATAGCCCGCTGCAGCCAGAGCACGTATACGTAGTGCACGAGGTAGATGATGTAAGCTGATCTGGAAAGCGAATCCATCCAGCGCCGCCGCGTTCGGACGGCGCCGCGAAAGAGCGCAAGAAAGGCAAAGCAACTGGCGACGCAACTGATGACCCAAAGGAGGGCCCAGATCGCTCCTCGCTGAACCTCAGAGAAGGTTCCTGCCGCTGCAAGCCCTGTCGGCAGGAACATAAGCGCGTTGTACGCAACGAAACAGGCCACGACCCACCATGGCCAATGACGCGCCAGGGCGCCGTCCTGAGCCAGCAGGCTATGTTCAAGATCGTCGCTTCCGAGCCACGCGCCGGCAGCGAACCACGCCAGGTAGAGACCGAAACGGCTAAGCTGGAAATGGAGCGGCGGTATAAAGAACACACCCCAGGTGTGGAATCCAAAGGTCTTGAGCGCCGGGAGGTAGACCATAGCGCAGACGCCAAACATCGCCGCAGCGGCGACCAACGGCTTGCGCTTGGTCCAGGTGAGCCGCACGGCGCCGATGCGGCGGGGCCATGCGATGAAGAAGCCGGCCGCGAGAATGCCGAAGAGCAACAGAAGCCACATGAACCACAGCGGCCCCGGCGGCCAGGCATGGGTGATGTTCCGGCACCAATAGGCGAGATACCCCGCATCATGCCCCGTAAGCTGCCCGGAAGCGTAGTAGGCAAGCGGCATGAGCAGAAGAACGCCGGCCGCGAACGGTGCGCCGAGCCGGAGGAGCCGACCGCGCATGAAAGCGAGAGCTCCCGAGCGCTGCAGCGATGGCCAAACGAAGAGCCCCGAGATGAAAAACATCAACGACATGAAGAAGACGTCGTTGAAGTTCGCGGCGTAGTCGAAGAACCACCAGCGGGCAGTATCGACCACCGGGACTGTGAGATAATGTGCGGGGTCAAAATGCGCGAAGGCGGTATAGGCAAGGCAGCTATGATGGGCAACGACCATCAGGACCACCGTGGCCCTGAGGTAGTCGAATGCGACGTCCATGGGGTGCGCGGCGAGATTGGAGGCGGAAGCTGGGGCGGGTGCGGCAGAGATCGAATCCATTGAGGGAGGCTATCTGAGGAGGAAGACGGCGTCCAAGCTGCTTCGGGTTTTGCAGGGAGCCCCGCGGGCCAGCAGCGACGCTATCGTGGACATCTGTGTCACGATGCAATGGCCTCTGCCCCCGTAAGGCGAGTATCTCAAGAACACCCCTGCTTTGGCCACGCATTTTTTCATGTGCGAAAGTTCTTCATTTAGAAGTTATTTGATTATGCAATCTTCAATATAGACAGAATGCAACATTCCACGGCTTAGTTCAAGGTGAATTGTGTGGCGGCTTGGCCTTTCTCGCTACGTAAGCCCACTGCGATCAAACCGAGCCACACTAATTCTTAATTCATTCTGTCCAGTTTCGCGAGTTGTTTTTACTAGCTTTTTTTGGCCCGCCGGCAATTGTGCCGCTGTAAGCAGCAAAAGCGCGCTTTGCGTGCGTTGCGGTTGCGCACCTGTACGGCGCAACAAAAGCCGCGCCGCTTCCTCCCGGCGTGTCAATTCTTTAATCAGGCTCGGGCAAAGTTGGGGCCCGCTTCCTGCGCCACAGGTGCAATTCGCGAGTCAACTAAGAACTAAAGACCAGCAGGGTGATGAAAAAGGGTTCAGTGGTGTGAGAAACGCCTGAAAGCTACCAATGATTTCGTCATTCCGGCGGAAGCCGGAATCCAGGCTTTTTCCCAACTGAGCGATGTTAAAGCAAAAGACACTGAACCACGGCTTTCGCCGGGGTGACGTCCATAGGGTTTTTCGCCCTGATGTGGGGATTCCAATCCTTTTTCATCATCCTGCCAGTGTTGCGTTTCTTGAGTTATACCAAGTTGCGTTCAAGATAAGGTGATTGGGGAGGGCATTAAGCCCTCCTCTACGCCTAACCTCGGGACCGATGGGTAGGGGCGGGGTTAATCCCCGCCCGATCTTGAACGCAACTTGGTATTACTCGATATTTCAAAAACTCTCTGGATTCCGGCTCAAAAGCACTGGCGGAATGACGGAGTGCGGCGGCTCATTGTGCTCAAATATCGATGAATTTGTGAAAGGCCCCACTAAGAACTAAAAACCAGAAACTGAAAACTCTTAGGGCTTGTCCGTAAATAAGCCTCTTAGGGATTGCGCCGGATTTTGAGACTGATTTGGTCGCGAAGATTGAGCAAAACCGCAGGCGTAGCAGGGCTACGTCGAGGATTTTGCGATTGAGGAGCGGCCAAAGCCGGCCAAAAGCCGGATGCGAGCGCAAAGGTTTTATTTATGGACAAGCCCTTAATGTTTCTCCAAGGCAAGCGCGATCAACCTGTCCAAAAGCTGGGAAAATTCTATGCCCGCTTTTGCTGCCGCCTGCGGGAAAAGGCTTGTGGCGGTCATTCCAGGAATGGTGTTTGTCTCAAGTATGTAGAGATCGTCCCCGGAAAGGATCATGTCGGTCCGGCTGTAGCCTCGGCAGTGCAGGGCGTTGTGGGCGCGCTTGGCGTATTGCTGCGCTTTTTCGGTCAGCTCCGGGGTAATCCGGGCGGGACAAATCTCGTTTGTTGCCCCTGGCGTGTATTTGGCCTCGTAATCGAAGAATTCGTACCTCTCATCCGGACAGATTTCAATTAGAGGAAGAGCCATCAGATCATCGTTTCCCAACACTCCGGCGGTGAGTTCAATTCCGCTTATGTATTTTTCAACCACACAACGCCTGTCGAAGTTCCATGCTTTTTCGAACGCGCTCCGGAGGTCTTTTTGCTCTCTTACGATTGTCAAACCTATGCTGGACCCCTCGTGTTCGGGCTTGATGACAACCGGCAGCCCCAGTTTGTCAATAACGGTCGAGGCTTTAGGCGGGTTTGACCTGTCCGCCACCATGTAGGGGGGGGTGGGCAGTCCGGCCTGAACATAAAGCTGCTTGCTCAGGATCTTGTTCATGGCAATGGCGCTCCCGAGCACGCCACTGCCCTGATAGGGTATTTCCAAAGAATCGAGCAATCCCTGGATAGTCCCATCTTCGCCCATTCGCCCGTGAAGGATGATGAGAGCAACGTCTACCGCTTTGGCCTCACGTGCCAGCAACGGCAGGTCAGTTGCGGGATCGTACCTCACAACGTCGTAGAGCGATTTATCGAGCGAGCGAAAAACTTGTTCACCGCTCTTCAGGGAGACCTCGCGTTCAGCCGATTTCCCTCCCGACAGCAAGGCAACTGTCAGCTTTTTCGTTTCCATGATGTCGGGTCACGCTCCTTTGATGCGGTCAATTGTGATCCCCATAATTTCCGAGCCATGAGGCGCTATGGTAAGGTGAGAAAAGATTGTCCGTTCAAGCGCAAAGCAGAGGTCGAGTTTATAACGCAGGAATTTAACGTGCGAGGGCGATTTTGCGTAGCGCTCGATCAGGTCGTGATAGCGATCCTCGATCAAGACGACCTGGTCGTGCCTCACTCTTTTGTCAGAGTAGTTGACTATCAGCGATTCCGTAACGGGACCGGCAACTTGCGATGAGTCGAGAGATATGTGTTCCTCTACAATACGGGCAACGGCCGGCGCAACGATCCCCTCGATCATTTGAGCTCCCAGGGCAGCATGGTCCTCACCCGTCTTGAGGCAGGACATTTTTCCTATATCGTGCAAAAGCGCCCCGGCTTCTATTAGCCGCAGATCGAGTCTGGAGCTGTTTTGGTTCAACCGGGCTGCAAGAAGGAGCGCCACTTCGGCAACGAGAAGGCTGTGCCTGCGTATATGTTGAGGCATATCGAACTGCCCGAGCAACTCCATGCATTCGGTACGGGAGGGAATGAGCATTCTTGTCTATAAGTTCCTATAGTTTTCTGTAAAATTTGGTCCAGGGCTGACGCTCGGTTTCCCTGAGGTCGAGAAGAGCGGCGTGCAGCGCCTGGACGGCCAACTCAGCGCAATGTATTTCCGCCTTTGGCAATGACTCGAGGAAGTCGGCAATTTGCCAAGGTGAAATAGCCCAGGCCGCATCAATTGGTTTGCCCTCGATCATGCGGACTAAGGTATTGGCACAGGCCACCGTGTATACGCACCCATCCGTGTAAAAAGATGCCGAACCTATCCGGCCGTTGCGCGACATCAGGTATATTTCCAGGGTATCGCCGCACTCACGGCTGCTCTTTCCATATCCGTCTGGATGCTGAATCCTTTCGCACCTGCCGGTTTCAAACGCCATTGAAAGGAAATTGACGGAGTGCCGCCGCCAGAAGTCTATAACTTTTTGGTCCATCCGTTTTTCCCCGAGCAAACAAAGCTTCCACTATTTGTAACTTAATTCGCTCTTTTTTTAAACACCGCCGGTCAGGTCAAGGCCTCCCGCTCCCGCCTATCGCGCATGATAGACACATCGTGCGGTCGGCCTTCGCGCTACGCGCTCGCATGTCGCTAAAGGTATTTTATAAGTCTACCATACGAGAAGTAATTTCATAAACTCACAAACTTCAAAACAATAAGCCCCAAAACATTTGCATAAATTCCCGCCAGGACATCATCGAGCATTATCGCGGCCCCGCCGGTCAGTTTGGTTTCAACCGAGCGGATCGGCCACGGCTTCCAGATATCAAACAGGCGGAAGAGTAAAAAACCGGTCAGAATTGACGGAAAGCTTACCGCGTGGCCTGTCATGGCCACCAGATACCCGCATAGTTCGTCGATTACGACTTCTTGAGGGTCTGTCCTGCCCAGTTCGCGTTCCGTCTTCCCGGAAACAACCCATCCGATCCAGAATACGGCGCCGGCAAAAATCAACTGAATTTGCCACGGAAAGCGCCCGGCAGCGAGAAAACAGGGAACCCCGGCAATCAGCGTCGCCACTGTGCCGGGAGCCACCGGCGTTTTGCCGAGCCCAAAAACCGAGGCCAGCCGGTAATAAATCGAGTGATGTTTTTGCATTTTTTGAATTAATGCAGCCGGCCAATCTCAATTCACGGCTTGTTCGATGACTTTGATGTCCGCCCCCCGGACGCACTTTATAAGAATTTCAAAAAGGTTATCGACCGGGATCTTCTGCTTAGGTCTGAGTGGGCTCAGAGTTGCAGTGTAAATTCCGCAGATGTGAATTTTTATTTCGAATTTGGGTGGTTTATACTCAAATGAAGCGCAATCGTCCCCTTCGGAGTAAAAAAATTCGAGGTAAACAGGGCTGCCCTTATCGGTCGTGAAAAATCCCTGCCCCTCTTTCACGAATGACATTTTTGGGCCTTCCAGTTTCTGCTGAGGTTCCGCCGCAATATCGAATTCCAGGTTGTTCGGAGTATCATGGGAACGAAGTCTGAGCCGGTATTGGGCGAAACACCGCAAAGACTCTGCGATAGGCGGTTTGATCGACACCCTGAAGCGCTCGGCAACGTCCGGATAAATCCTTAGAATATTCTCAAAGTCGGTCTGCAGGTGTGCCGGGAGCTGGAGCATAAGTTCGTAGAAATTGGACAGGAACGGTTCGAGAACTCGCTGCACCGTCTCTGCCGGGATTTTGCCCAGGAGCATCTGGTTTCTGAAGCTCGAAAAAAGAAGCTCTGGAAACCTCTCGAACAGTGCGTCGGGATTCACTTTGCTCTCCGAAAAAACGTATTCATCGGCGCCCGGCCTCAAATCGCAAGGGCTGAAGTTTAGAAACATCAGCGTAATTCCTCCGGTGCGGACCCTGGAGTTTCCGAATCGACGGCGACTTTGAACTCGGTTTTATCCCAGGGAAAATTACCTGTCAATGCACCGGGCCCCAAAAACGATTCGAATTACACTGAACCTGTAAACAGGCAAAACGCTTGCCATGCCCTCAAGCTGAAGGATTGCAAAGTTTTCTATTTCGGGCTGTGCCGGCGCTATTTGCAAAAAAAGGCCAGCACCTGCTCGAGTACACATTTCCTGTGCTCGGCAAGAAGACACCTGTTGGCATGCTCAATCCTGTTCTCCACGTTGAACTGGCGTTTGAGTTTTTCAACGAATTGCATTCTGTCTTCGCCCTGGAGCCAGCCAAAAAGAGTGCTCTCCCATTTTCCTCCTTCGTAGCCGGGGAGTCTGGAGTCTTCGTTTATGACGGCCCCCTCGATCGTACGATCAAGCAAATCTCTGAATTTGTTCCTGAAGTATTCGAAACCTTTCAGACAGGCGAGCGGCTCGTATTTTACAATTTCGATCGCCAGGTAAACGAACCAGATCATTGACCGCACACGCATCGTCCTGTCCTGGTCCACTGGCAGGTTTGCCTTTTCACGGGAGAAAAGGTGGAGAAAACATAACACGTCCTTTTCATCCGCCGGTTTCACCCTACGAAAGAGGCATCGTATAATGATTTTTAACGCTTCATTTTGGTGAGGGATGAGAACTTCGTCATAGTCGGCCTCAGATATCACCCCAAATGAGTCTTCCAGAATAACCTGGACGGTTTCCACATCCCGGAAAATCGTGAAATGCTCCGACGTGATTCGGCCTGTCATACGCTCGAGCGCGTAGCCGAGCAGGAACAGGCGCACTGCATCGCCTCCGTCCCGGCCTTTTGCAACCCCTCGAGGGGTCATGGTCAGAAGCTTTTCTACGAGTATCTCCCGGTCATTTTGGAGAATCCGGGCAAGCGGGACGAAAGACGGAATAGAGGACCAGACGTGGATGTGGTTGTCGATTGCGGCATTTATCCGGCTTATACGGTCGGACATAAACATTCCCGGGTTCTCCCCTTGATATCAGGAGAAAAGGAACCGCGATGATTTTGCGTCCAAACTGAAAAATACCCCTCCATGGAACCGGGAATTAAGGGCTTGTCCGTAAATAAGCCTCTTAGGGATTGCGCCGGATTTTGAGACTGATTTGGTCGCGAAGATTGAGCAAAACCGCAGGCGTACTTGTGCTACGTCGAGGATTTTGCGATTGAGGAGCGGCCAAAGCCGGCCAAAAGCCGGATGCGAGCGCAAAGGTTTTATTTACGGACAAGCCCTAAGTGTGCATTTTCCAATACCACAATATAGTAATCGCAAATGCGGGGCAAGTCCTAAATCGGTCCTAAATCGGTCTGGCGCGCGGCGTTGCAGTGAAGCCGCTGAAACCATCGAAACACCGGATCAGGATTCGACGCCCCGCAAGAGCCTGCCAAGCCTGCCCCGGACTTGATCCGGGGGACCTGATCCGGGACTTCCAATTCGGATTTTTTGTCTATCCGGAATTGATTGCGCGGTGAATGACGCTTTGAAGCAGGTGTAGGTCCTGTCGCGATAAAGCCCGGAAATTTATTGCATTATCACCGGTTTCAGGCGCAGGGTCCATTGGGTCATAAAGGAGCACAAACGGGGTCCCTGGTGAAATCTGCTCGGCGATTTGAAAAAGAGAAAGGTCCTCAGCAGCCGGTCCTTCGGTCACGGCCCGTTTATCGGCTATGATAAGAGCGAATTTTGCCTTAACGAGGGCCGATACATATTCCTCGATTGTCTTCACGAGTTTCGCCTCGAAATTGACCCCTGCCTCGGCAAGTCCGCGAATGAGTCTCTCGGCGTCCCCCGGGTCGGCCCAGAAGTGCAGGATTGGAAGTTTATCTTTCATCTTTTTGAGCAGAGCGGCCAAGGGCTTCCGGGGCCGGTTTATAAAACTGTTCAAGGCCGAGCGCCTCCGCCACCGGCTTGAAGGTAATATAGCCTTTGTACATATTCAGTCCGTTCATTAACGCCGATTCCTTCAGGCAGGCGGTTTCCAGTCCCTGGTCAGCCAGCCGGAGGCCGTATTTTCCCGTACGGTTGTTGAGGGCAAAAGTCGAGGTCCGGGCGTAAGCGCCCGGCATGTTCGCGACACAATAGTGAATTACGCCGTCCACCGTATATATAGGATCGCTGTGGGTTGTAGGCCGGGAGGTTTCCGCGCAGCCTCCCTGGTCTATTGCGACGTCGACGATGACCGATCCCGGCTTCATTTTACCCAAGTGGTCGCGCTTTATTATTTTCGGGGCTTTCGCGCCGGTCACCAGAACGGCCCCAATTACGATGTCCGCGTCCCTGAGGCCCCGGTCGAGCGTGTAGGCGTCCGCGTAAATTGGAGAAACGTTTGACGGCATGACATTGCCCAGATGCTCGAGGGTATCGAGGTTTATGTCGAGCAAGGTCACCCTTGCGCCAAGTCCTGCAGCGACTTTGGCTGCGTTGCTTCCAACTGTGCCGCCCCCGATTATCAGCACGCAGGCGGGCGCAACTCCAGGAACCCCGGTCGGCAACAGCCCCCGGCCTCCAAACATCTTGCTGATGTAGAAGGCTCCCATAAGCGGGGCCATTCTTCCGGCGACTTCGCTCATCGGTTTGAGCAGAGGCAACGAGCCGTCAGGTTTTTGCACCGTCTCATAGGCAAGGGCCACTATCTTTTTTTCCAGACAAGCCCGGGTGAGCTTCTCATCTGCCGCGAAGTGGAAATAAGTATAGATAATCTGCCCGGGCTGCATGAAATCATATTCTGCGGCAAGAGGCTCTTTGACTTTGACGATCATCTCTGAGGAATCCCAAACCTGCCGAGCCGTCGCGCAAATGCGTGCTCCCGCCTTCTCATATTGCCGGTCCAGTATTCCCGACCCAATGCCGGCGCCTTTTTCGACGCATACCTGATGCCCGCCATCTACGTACGCCTTAACGGCAGCGGGGATAAGTCCCACTCGGAACTCCTGGTTCTTGATCTCTTTCGGGCATCCGATTTTCATGAAAAGCCTCCTGCATGTGTTCAGAGGACAAATCCCCGGTCTATGGAGTCAATCCGGACATCCACGCTATTATATATCTTTAGTCGCTCAAAAATGCCCGAATTAATGGTATATTTAATAACTATAAAAGAATTGGGCGACAAAATTTACGCACAAGGCGGATTCTTTGAAGCCTGTTCCGAAGCTTCATTACTTTTTTTGGAAACGAGCTCGTTTGACGCCGAACAGGTGCTCAGCGATGTAAAAGCTGGTGGAGGCAATACGCGAAGCCAATATGCAATAGCCTTGAATTCGAAAAACTCGGTGATGAAGTGATATTTTAATCACCAGCCGGCGCCCAAAACCTCTCCTGTGCCCAAAGCCTCTCCTTGACCAGTTGGAAAAAAGATGCTATGTAAATTAATTTCGTTTACTCAAACTCCTTGCTCCTTCCAGCGTGAGGGAGCTATTTAACCCGAGAGGAGATGCAATGCGTAAGTACGAGACTTTTTTCATTATCGACCCAGACCTGCCTGACGAAACAAACTCGGCTCTTGACAACAAAGTCCAGTCTATCATTACCTCGAACGGAGGAGAGGTGCTCACCTATGTTCCATGGGGTAAAAGAAAGCTGGCCTATGCGATCCGGAAGCGCACACGCGGACTCTACGTGCTGATGGAATACTCCGGCGGACCCCAGCTTGTGGCCGAACTGGAACGAAACCTGCGAATCGACGAACGCATTCTCAAGTTCATCACCGTTATGCTCGAAGAGCGCTTCGACCCTGAAAAAGAAAGGGAGCGCAGAGCACAGGCGGCCGTTGTCCCCTTCATCGAGGATGAAGAATCCGCTGAGATCCCTCTGGGTGGGGAAGAAGAAGAGGAGATGCCAGAGGATTTCGAAGCTGAAGGTCTCATGGACGAAGAGAAAGACTAAAGTATCCGAAAATATTAAAGATATGGAAAGAGAGCACAAATATGATGACCGTCAGGCGTAAGAGGCGCACATTTGCACGGCGTAAAATCTGCCGTTTCTGCGTGGATTCGGATCTGCACATTGATTACAAAGACTCGAAGACGCTTCGCTACTTTGTGACAGAGCGTGGTAAGATAGTTCCGAGGAGAATATCCGGCAACTGCGCAAAACATCAGCGCGTACTCACGCTTGCCATAAAGAGGGCGCGCCAGATTGCACTTCTGCCATATACCGCCATACACATGCTTTAGCAGGGTGAGCCCCTGAAATAAATGAATGCGCCCCAGGGAGATTTGCCGGTCTTGCGGCCAGGTTCTGCGGGAAAAGAATTCTTGTTTCTGATCGTACTGACGGTTGGTCTTTTTCTCTCGATCACCTTCGTACCTTTGGTCGGGTTTTTCCCCTGCATACTGACTCCTGCACCGACAGTGCTTGCGGTTATCCGGTGGGGGTTTCCGAATGCCTGGCTCGTACCGGGCTGCTCAGCAGTCTTTGGTTCGCTGATTCTTTGCCTGCTGAACCTGTCCGACAGCATTGCTTACCTGCTGGCCCTGATAGGCATGGGCACTTTCATGGGATACGGTTTCAGACGCCAATGGTCCACCGAGAAGATAGTCGGGCTTTCGAGTCTGTTCGTAATCGGGGTTGCCGGGCTGTTTGTGATCCTGGCATTCACCGAGACAAAGGGCGAGATGGTTCGACTGATCGAGCAGGACCTTCGAGGCGCAATATCGGCTACCCTGAAACAGTTCGGGAGTTCTTCACCGGAGACCCAAGAGCTGGAGAGCAAACTCCTTGAGACCGTTCCGCTGATAGTGAGAATAATGCCAGGGGTGCTTATGGCCTGCACTATCGCAATCTCCTGGCTCAATTTGCTCGTTTCGCGCAGGTATTGCCGGGCTGCCGCCATTGAGTCTTGCGTCAGTGAGAAATTGACCCTCTGGAAAGCCCCGGAATTTATCGTCTGGTTCGTCATTGCAGGCGGCCTTATCTTACTTTTGCCTACAGGCGATTTGAAACTGGCAGCGATAAATTTACTTATCGTTACGGGGACTATCTATTTTCTTCAGGGTGTTGCAATCGTGGCCTTCTATCTTGAAAGGTGGAAATTGCCCGTTTACGTGAGGGGCTTCGTCTATGCGGTGTTGCTTCTGCAGCAGTTCGCATCGATGGTCACTGCAGTCTTAGGGCTTTTTGACGTCTGGTTCGATTTTCGAAAGCTGGGGAAAAAACCGGCCTGAGGCCATACTCAAGAGGCCGGGCAATCGACTTGCTTCCATACTCGATTATGATGTATTCTGGATGAGCCTGCCGGCTCATCTCACCAGGCAACCCCGCGAACGCCCAACGCGCGCCGGCAGACAATCCAGGGGGTGCCTGCCGCGCTACGCGAATTACCTTCCGCCTAAAGGCGGTAAATTGATCTTCCGCCTAAAGGCGGTAAGAGGAATGACCAGATTAAGACCAGATTAAGACCAGATTATCGCTAAGGGATGCCGGCGAGAGCATTTCACCACATGATCCTTTAGCGTTGTTAACAAGTCTGTCATACGAGGAGTCTCAGAATGAAAGTGATATTAACCGAAACTGTGGAATCCATAGGGCAAATTGGTGACATGGTGAATGTGGCGCCGGGGTATGCCCGTAATTTTCTTCTTCCCAAAGGACTGGCGATGGAAGCCACCGGCAAGAATGTGCGAGAATTGGAACATAAAAAACGCCTTCTTGCGCAAAAACGTGAAAAACTGCGCCAGGAGATGCTCTCTTATGCCGAGAAGCTCAACTCGATCACCATTACCATGCGCCGCAAAGTTTCCGAAGAAAATAAACTCTATGGTTCGGTGAATGCGGGGGACATTGGCAAGGCGCTCGAGCAGCGAGGGTTTGAGACTCAGAGGAAGGATATCGTTATCGAACATCCAATCAAACAACTCGGAGAATTTAGCGTTGTTGTCCGGGTTGGTGCCCAGGTTAGCGCCACTGTTCGCGTGGTGATTGAAAAAGAAGAGTAATTTATGGAGGACCTATCAGCGGAACTCCGCAAAATTCCACCTCAGCAGATCGAGGCTGAACAATCGCTGCTGGGCGGAATCATGGTGGACAGCTTCGGCCTGCCATCAGCCCTCGAGGTCTTGAAGGGCGACGAGTTCTACAAAGAATCCCACCGTATAATCTTCACGGCGATTCAGGACCTTTTCGAACGGAACGAACCGGTTGACATCCTGACCGTTACGAATCTGCTCGAGGAGCGCAAGCTGCTGGAAAGCGTTGGCGGGGCATCGTATATCGCTGCCCTTACGGATGCGATGCCCACCTCGTCCAATGTTGCCGCGTATGCAAAGATCATCAACGAAAAAGCCGTTATGCGCCGGCTTATCCAGTCTGCAAACGAAATCATATCGTTTGCCTATGGAGGTGGGAAAAGCTCCGAAGAAGTCCTGGACAGCGCCGAAGCCGCCATTTTCAGGATCGCGGAACGCAAAATTCGCAATTCATATTTTCCATTAAAGGAAGTCATCAAAAAGAACATAGAGACGATCGAACGCTACCAGGAATATCGGGAGACCGTGACGGGCGTTCCGAGCGGCTACAAGGACCTTGATAAGCTGACCGCAGGGTTTCAAAAATCCGATCTTATCATAATCGCCGCCAGGCCGAGCATGGGAAAAACCGCCCTTGGTTTATGCATCGCCAGAAATGCTGCGATGAAGAGCGGGATTCCGGTGGGCTTCTTTTCACTGGAGATGAGCAAGGAGCAGCTTGCGATGCGGCTTTTGTGCTCGGAGGCCATGGTGGATTCCCACAAGATCCGTTCGGGCTTCCTCAGCAGGCAGGAATGCGGCAAGCTCCTCCAGGCTGCCGGGCTTTTTATGGATGTGCCGATATATATAGACGACACCCCTGGAATTTCTCCCCTGGAATTGAGGGCTAAGGCACGCAGAATCATGGCAGACCAGGGGCTTGGGCTTGTAGTCGTCGACTACCTGCAGCTTATGAGAGGCCGGGAGACGGCGGAACGCAGAGAGCAGGAAATATCAGAGATATCCCGCTCGCTCAAAGGGTTGGCAAAAGAATTGGATATCCCTGTGATCGCCATCGCTCAGTTGAACCGAAAAGTTGAGGAGCGTGCTGACAAAAGGCCCCTTCTGAGCGACCTACGTGAAAGCGGAGCCATAGAGCAGGATGCGGACGTAATCGCTTTCATCTATCGTGATGAAGTTTACGCCAAGCATGGCTCCAAAGAACCGGGGGTTGCGGAAATCATAATCGGAAAGCAGAGAAACGGCCCTTCGGGTGAAACTGTTAAACTGGCGTACATAAGCACATATACGCGTTTCGAAAACCTGGCCATCAGTGCATGAGCCAGCTTGAAGATCAATTTAATCCGAGGCTTGAAGAGGGTTCAAACCGACAACATGACAGAAAAAACCGAATACTGGGATAAATCCGCTGAAACTCTAACGAGGGCCGGCATCGAAAAACTTCAGACCAGCCTGCTGAAATCGAGTCTGGCGCGTGTAGGCCGCTCCCGGTTCTACGGCGAAAAGTTCAAAAAGACCGGTTTCGATCCGGGGTCGGTGTCCAGCCTTGACGACGTTGGCCGCATTCCTTTTACGGTGAAGCACGACCTGCGAGAGAGCTACCCTTACGGGCTTTTGTGCGAGCCGAAGGAGCGGCTCCTCAGGATGCATGTCTCTTCAGGGACAACCGGCCAGGCCGTAGCCGTTTTTTACACGAAAGCGGACCTCGAACTCTGGGCTGATTTGATGGCCCGCTGCATGTACATGGCGGGAGCCCGCCCCGAGGATACTTTTCAGAACCTGAGCGGGTACGGCCTTTTTACAGGCGGCTTAGGTTTTCAGTACGGGGCTGAGCGCCTCGGCATGCTTACTATTCCCTCAGGTGCAGGCAACAGCAAACGCCAGATTCAAATAATGCGCGATTTTTCGACCAACGTCATCCATGTCATCCCCAGTTTTTTGCTCCTTCTCATGGGGGTTGTAAAAGAAATGAAGGTCGATCCGCAAAACGAGCTTTCGCTCAGGATTGCCTTCGTCGGAGCCGAACCTTATTCCCAGGAGGTCGCCAGGCGGCTTGAGGACTTTTATGGCATAAAAGTTTATAATAGTTATGGTCTCTCGGAGATGAACGGGCCCGGGGTCGCCTTCGAGTGTCCTTACCAAAACGGGCTGCATGTCTGGGAGGATGCATACCTTGTAGAAATTATCGATCCGGATACGCTGGAGCCCCTACCCGATGGACAATACGGCGAGCTCGTAATGACCACTCTTAAACGGGAGGCTATGCCCATATTGCGATACAGGACCAGGGACCTCACGCGGATATTGCCGGGCGCATGCGGCTGCGGCCGTGTTCACAAACGGATCGACCGCATTCAGGGCCGCACGGACGATATGTTTATCATAAAGGGAGTAAATGTTTTCCCCATGCAGGTTGAGCAGGTCTTAATGAACATCCCTGAGGTGGGCAATAATTACGTGATCGTCCTCAAGCGTGAGAATAACGTGGATGCTATGGTCGTTCGGGTCGAGGTGACCGAATCGGTATTCGTTGAGGACATGCGCGAGTTGGAGCGCGTTCGAAAAAAAATAGCCCACGATTTGAAGAGCGAATTGATTGTTACCCCGAAGGTGGAACTGGTCGAGCCCAACAGCCTGCCGAAAAGCGAAGGAAAGGCGTTGCGGCTTATCGATCAGCGGGTGATTTAATAAGGAGTAATCATACGAGAATTATTGGATTAAGTGTAACCGGGCTTAAGCCCGGTGTTCGCCGGCGCATGGAGGGCCTGGGCCGGCGAAAAGTTCCCGCATACCAGGTGATTTCACCCGAACTTTCCCGTGACCTGGCACACATCTCGTTTGAATCCGGACGTCAGATAGGATTGCTCATAGGCCGCGACGGCGGCGTCGAAACGGTGCTCGTTGGAGGCCCCCGCGCTCTCTACATACCTGACCTTCCCAAGAGCCGCGGTGGGAGGTGGCGTCTTCGCGGGCTTCGCCTGGTGCATACTCATTTGAACTCGGAACCGCTTTCGCAGGACGACCTTATGGACCTGGTGTTTCTTAGGCTCGACTGTGTTGCGGCGGTTTATGTGGACCGGCACGGCGGGGCCACTCAGCTCGAAGTTGCACACATACTCCCCGGGACCCAAGATGGTTTAAGAGGCTGGGAGGTGCTGGCGCCTATGCCATGCTATGACCCTGACCTCGATTTTCAGGCCCTTGTCCATTCTATCGAAGACGAACTCGAACGCAATCGGCTGGCCATTCCCGCTGCCGCTCACGGAGAAGACCGGGCTATTCTGGTAAGCGTAACCGATTCCGACAGGCAAAGCGCCAGAAGGTCAATGGATGAACTGGTCGAACTCGCCCGCACGGGAGGAATTATCGCTGCCGACACCGTTATGCAGAGACAGCGCGAAAAAAATCCGAAGTACCTCATCGGCAAGGGTAAGTTGAGCGAAATTGTCTTGAGAGCGCTTCAGTGCGGGGTGGATTTACTCATATTCGACCAGGAACTTAATCCCTCGCAGGTGCGCGCGATAACCGATACGACTGAGTTGAGGGTAGTGGACAGGACCCAGCTCATCCTGGATATCTTTGCTCAACGGGCGCAGAGCAGGGAAGGCAAGATTCAGGTCGAGATGGCGCAACTGAAGTACCTGCTCCCAAGACTGGGGGTAAAAGATGACGCCC
>Ga0187849_1001970_pt1 | contig 20622 bp, 10 predicted proteins | sample June2016WEW_4_10_2_FD_132412 | JGI IMG/M metagenome (GOLD analysis project Ga0187849, IMG submission 132412) | Peatland microbial communities from SPRUCE experiment site at the Marcell Experimental Forest, Minnesota, USA - June2016WEW_4_100 | ecosystem: Environmental > Terrestrial > Soil >...
CCGACCGCACCAGGTTCACGGAGCCGGAGGCTCCGTGAACTGGCAGACCGGAGGTCTGCCCCACACCTGAACAGTTACCATTTATCCAGGCCAACGGAATCAGGACTGGCCCGTTCAGCGGGTGAGGCAAACCCGGCGCGCGGAACAGGCCGAAGAAGATGGCGAATACGATGGCCATCCGCAGGCCCTCCGCCGCGAAGATATGATAGGCCGCCGCCCGGATGAACGGCCCCGGGACCTCTTCCGCCAGGGCTGGCTTCCACCCGAGCGTCAGCGCCCATTCCGGGCGCAGGGACTCGTCTTCCAACGGCAGGCCGTGCCGGCCTGCTTGTCAACGATTTCCCAATGCCCCTTCGCGCCCGAGAGCGTGAAGCCGAAGAACGAGCTCTCAATCGCCGCAGCCACCGGGGGGTCTTGCGCGCATAATCCGGGGAACGGAGCGATCGGGGTCGTCGCCGGGAGGGAAGGTCTGATTCCCACCGTTGCGGTCTTCGAGGCAGACGGCTATATTTCTCGTATGAGTGCAACAGCAGAGGCGTTATTGGAACAGTTCCGCAGACTGCCTGCCCCCGAGCAGCAGGAGCTCTTGCAGCGGTTACTGCGTTTGGCCTCAGCGGCCGGGACCCGTTCAGAGAAGCCCTTTCCTACCGTAAAGGTCAGCGGCGGCACAATCACCTCGGAGCAGGCAGCCGAATCGCTCGATGATGAATGAGGCGCTGCTCGACGCAAATCTCCTGATCGCCGGCGCGGTCGAGAACCATGCCGACCACGAACGTGCTCAGCGTTTCCTGCAGACCTTGCAAACCTTTCACACGACCCCAACGACCCAAGGCGGATTTCTGCGGTTTTTGACCCGACCGTGGAAAGACGAGCAAACAAGGGAGCAACCACCCCGCATGAGCATCGCTCAGGCCTTCGCCACGCTACGGACGGTAGTCGAGTCGCCACAGCACTCTTTTCTGCCAGACGATGAGCCGTTTACGGGCGTGTCCCTTCGTTCGTTGAGCGGGCATCGTCAATGGACCGATGCGTATTTGCTTCGCTTAGCCCGCAAACACGGACTGCGGCTCGCCAGCTTGGAACGGAAGATGGACAACATGGATGACTCCACCTCGCCTACGTTGTTCGTGGTTTCTTGAGCGAAGTTGCGGCCGGAGAGCCCCCGGAACTAGCAGACAAGAACTATAGGCTCCATTGGGTCCGACCAGCTCAAATCCCGGCGCGGCGTCGGGACCCGGCTCAATCCCTGAGCGCAATAAAGCGCGCTTTCAGCGCTCGGAAGGGTCCTTGGCCGATGAACCCAGGGCGTTGCCCTGGGCTGGTATGGATGACGCCGTTGGCGTCTCAAGCAGGCCCGCCGTGCCTCCCGGGTGCTGCCTCTCGGAGCATTCCGTCGCGCGCCCGGAATGGGAACTGATGTGAGCGTTGAAAAGACCTGGTAAAGACAGGCGCTGAAGCGCCGGGCTACTCTCAGGATGTCCCTCCGGGACACAGCGTGAGAACGAAGGATCTATGCCCGGCGCGTCTGTGTCCGTTGGGGTGAGGAGCCTCCCAGGTGCAAGTGTTTTTCTTTGCGCCTTTTGCGCCTCTTCGCGGCTGTTCAATCGCGGTTTCTAGTCTGGACCGCTTGAGCCGCGCCGGAGGATGGATTAGGTTGGGCCATTCGGTTGATTGGCCCAGCTAGATTGCGATGCGGAGTGGACCGGGCGTGGTTTTTGCCCCTGGCCGGCGGCGTGGTGTGCCTGGCCTTGGGCTGCGCGGCGGGCGCAGATTTTAAGGAGGCGCAGAAGTTATTCCTGTCGGGCGGCTACGCAGCGTGCCTGGCCCTTGCCGGCCAGGCGCCGCAATCCTCGCCCGAGGCGGGGGACTGGCAAAGGCTCCGGTGCAAGGCGCTGCTGGCGACCGGGCACTACCCTGAGGCGCGCGATGCGGCGACCAACGCCCTGGCTCATGACCGCTGGAACATCCAGTTGTGCTGGCAGGCGCGCGAGGCCCTCTTGAGCAACGGGCAGACCAACGCCGCGGCGGAGAAGGTGGAGGACATCGTCCGGATGGTTTCGGGGCACCCGCGAGATTACGGGGACGCGGCGAGCCTGGTGGTGTTTGGGCAGGCGGTGCTGCTCAAAGGGGCCGACCCCCGGCGCGTGCTCAACACGCTGCTGGATGCCGCCAAAAAGGCGGACCCGGATTTGCGGGAGATTTACCTGGCCGGCGGCGGATTGGGGCTCGAAAAACATGACTTTGCCCTGGCCGCCAAGCAATTCGAGGAGGGACTCAAGCGATTGCCCGATGACCCGGATTTTCACTATGGGCTGGCGCGGGCCTACGCGCCGAGCGACCCGGCGTTGGCGCTTTCAGCGCTCGAGAGCGCCCTGCGGGGCAACAGCAACCACGTAGCCAGCCTTTTGATGCTGGCCGAGCACAGCATCGATGCGGAGGACTACGCGGAGGCGGAGCGGTTCCTGGCGCGGGTCCAGACGGTGAATCCGTGGCAGCCCGAGGCCTGGGCTTACCGGGCGGTGCTGGCGCATTTGCGGAACGAATCGCAAGCGGAGGAGACTGCGCGGACAAACGCCCTCAAGTTCTGGCCGGCCAACCCGCGCGTCGAGCATCTGATTGGGCTGAAGCTCTCGCAGAATTACCAGTTCGCCGAAGGGGCGGCGCACCAGCGCCGCGCCAGGCAGTTTGACCCGGATTATCTGCCGGCCAAGGCGCAGCTTGCGCAGGACCTGCTTCGGCTCGGGCAAGAGGCGGAGGGCTGGCAGTTGGCCGAGGAAGTGCAGCGGCAGGATGGCTATGATGTCGAGGCCTACAACCTGGCCACGCTGCACGATACCCTCGGGAAGTTCGTGACGCTCACAAACCGGGATTTCTTGGTGCGCATGGGCCGGCATGAGGCCGAGGTCTATGGCGCCGGAGTGCTCGAATTGCTGGGGCGCGCCAAGACCAATCTCGGTGCCAAATACGGGCCCAAACTGGAGCAGCCGACCCTGGTCGAGGTTTTTCCCGAGCAAAAGGACTTTGCGGTGAGGACCTTCGGGATGCCGGGCGACCCCGGCTACCTGGGCGTCTGCTTCGGCAACGTGATCACGGCCAACAGCCCCGCGGCCCACCCCGGCCATCCCTGGAACTGGCAGGCGATGCTCTGGCACGAGTTCTGTCACGTGGTGACGCTGCACCTGACGCGCAACCGGATGCCGCGCTGGCTGAGCGAGGGCATTTCGGTCTATGAGGAGGGCCAGGCCAACCCGGCGTGGGGGCAGCGGATGAACCCGCGCTACCGGGAAATGGTGCTCGAGGGAGAGCTGAGCCCGGTGTCCAAACTCAGCGGGGCGTTTCTGGCGCCTCGCTCGGCGCTTCATCTCCAGTTTGCTTACTACGAATCGGCGCTGGTGGTCGAGTTCGTCGTCCAACGGTTTGGCCTCGACCGGCTCAAGGCGGTCCTGCGGGACCTGGGCGAGGGCGTCGAGGTCAACCAGGCCCTCGAGCGCCAGACGGCCCCCATGGAGAAATTGGAAGCGGACTTTGCGGCGTTCGCGCGCCGGCGCGCCGAACAGTTCGCCCCCGGGCTCGATTGGACGAAGCCGGAATGGGCCGAAGGAAGCGGCGCGGCGCGGCTTTCGGGGTTGTCTGACCGGCAAAAGGTCCGGCCCCCTGCGCGGTCCGGGCCCCTGACCAACGCTCCCCCGGCTTCGCTCAGCAAGACCAACTTCTACGCCCTGGTCGAGCAAGCGGCCCAATCCGTCCGGGAAAAGAAATTCACCGAGGCCAAGGCGCCGCTGGAAAAGTTGCTCGAGCTTTACCCGGACCAGACCGGGTCCGACAGCGCCTACGCGATGCTTGCCGAGGTCCATCACGCCCTGGGCGAAACCAATGCGGAACGCCAGACCCTGGCCCGCTGGGCCGAGAAGGACGACGAGGCCCCCAGGGCCTGCTTGCGGCTGATGGAACTGGACGCCGCCGCGCAGGACTGGAAGGCGGTGGAACTCAATGCGCGGCGTTACCTGGCGGTGGACCCGCTGGTCGGGCCGCCCTACCGGTTCCTGGCCCAGGGGGCTGAGCGCACCGGGGACATCCCAACAGCCATACAGGCCTATCGGACTTGGCTCGAGCTCGAGCCGCTGGACCCGGCCGACATGCATTTCCACCTGGCGGAATTGCTCCGCCGCAGCGGCGATCCGGAGGCGCGGCTCCAGGTCCTCAAAGCCCTCGAGGAAGCCCCGCGGCATCGCGCCGCGCTTCGGCTCTTATTGGAAATCGAAGGGAAACCGGGAACATGAAATCCGAAATCCGAAATCCGAAACCCGAATGCACCGTCGAGGGATGTGCAAAAGCATCGTCCGCGCGTTCCGTTTGGATTGGGCTGAGCGGACGGGGCGTCCGCGCCGCAGCGGTGCCGTGTATTCTGGGGCTTGCCCTGGGGATGGGCCTGGCGCAATGGGGCGGGGGTTGGCGGGTGGGCGGGGGCGACACAGGGATGACCCACACGGAAGGAGGCGTGCCGGTCAACGCCGATACAGTGCGCACGGCCCGCGAGATTGCCTCCCACAGCAGCGGCACTCCCACCTGGACCAACGAGCCGGCCTTCGAGAAGGACGTGTTCACCTTCGTGCGCGTCATTTACCGGCGCGCTCCCAACAGTTCGGGCATTTCCAGGACCTCCAGTGGCATCGGCTGGATTACGGATTTTCCCGACAGCGACTTGAACCTCTCTTTCCGCTTGCAGCAGGTGACTTCCCTGCGGACCGATCCGGACGGCCGGGTGCTGCGCTTGACCGACCCGGCTTTGTTTGATTACCCGTGGATTTACATGGTCGAGCCAGGGGGACTGCAATTGAAGGACGCCGAGATTCCAATCCTGCGCCAGTACCTGCACAACGGCGGCGTGCTGATGGCGGATGATTTCTGGGGAATAAAACAATGGGACAACTTCGAACGGAATATCAAGCGGGCCCTCCCGGACCGCGAGTTCATCGAACTGCCGATGGACCACCCGCTTTTTCATTGTGTCTTCGATATCAAAGCCCAAAAGAACCAACTGCAGACCCCCAACATCCGCCAGGGCATCCATAGCCTCGATCCGGGCCACCCCGACTACGGAATCACCTGGGAATACTATCATGACGATTATGAGCCCCAGGGAGCCAAGGACATGCACGTGCGCGCAATCCTGGACGACCAGGGACGCATCATGGTCATCGCCACCCACAACTGCGACAACGGCGACGGCTGGGAACGGGAGGGAGAGGATGACGGCTTCTTCCATGAATTCTCCGAGAAACGAGCCTATCCCCTGGGCATCAATATCATCTTTTACTTGATGACGCATTAAACGAAGTATTTATGAATACCGTTGAACTTACTGCCAAAACGATTGGCGTCTCTGCGGCTTACGAAGCCGAGCGCGAGATTCTGGAACGTTTGTCTGCCGGGCGCGTGCAGATCGAGGCTGAACTGGCCAAGACGATCGTCGGCCAAAGGGAAGTCATCGAGGAGTTGCTCATCGTCCTTTTTGCCGGCGGCCATTGCCTCATCACGGGCGCCCCCGGCCTGGCCAAGACCCTGCTGGTCAAGTCCATCGCCCGGATTTTCCATCTGAAGTTCCAGCGGATACAATTCACGCCTGATTTGATGCCGGCCGACATCACGGGCACGGAAATCCTGCAGGAGACCGGCGAAGGACGAAAGATGGTGTTTGTGCGCGGCCCGGTGTTCGCGAACATGATTTTGGCCGATGAAATCAACCGGACGCCGCCCAAGACCCAGGCCGCCTTGCTCGAGGCCATGCAAGAGCACCAGGTCACCGCGGCGGGCCTCCGCCATGCGCTCGAGGAGCCCTTCTTCGTGCTCGCCACGCAAAACCCCATCGAGATGGAAGGGACCTACCCACTCCCCGAGGCCCAACTGGATCGGTTCATGTTCAATGTGGTCATGGACTATCTGCCGGAGGATGAAGAGGTGGCCGTGGTTACGCGGACGACCGCCGGGACGCCGGCGCCCATCGCCGCGCTGTTCACCGGCCAGGACGTGCTGGGCTTCCACGACCTGGTCCGCAGGGTGCCCATCGCCCAGGAGATGGTGCGTTACGCGGTCAAGCTGGCGGCCGCTTCCCGCCCGCGCCAGCCGGGCGCGCCCGGCTTCATCAACGAGTGGGCCAATTGGGGCGCGGGCACGCGGGCCGGCCAATTCCTGGTCCTGGGGGCCAAAGCCCGCGCCATCATCAAAGGCCGGGTGCATGTCAGCGCCGAGGACATCCAGGCCCTGGCTTACCCCACGTTGCGCCATCGCATCTTGCTCAACTACCGCGCCGAAGCCGAAGGCATCACCGTCGAGGCGGTGATTAAGAGGTTGCTCGAGACGATACCGCCGCCCGTTGCCGTATGAGCGCAGCCAGTCCGAAGTCCGAAGTCCGAAGGTCGAAGGTCGAAGGCCAAACTCCGCACTCCCCACTCCCCACTCCCCATTCCGCAGTCCAAGCCGCCTCGCTCATCGACCCGCGGACCTTGATGAGCATTCGCAATCTGGAACTGCGCGCCCGGGTGGTCGTCGAGGGCTTTTGGACCGGCTTGCATCGGAGCCCTTATCATGGCTTTTCCGTCGAGTTCACCGAATATCGACAGTACTCCCCGGACGATGATCCGCGTTACCTGGACTGGCGCGTGTTCGCCCGGAGCGACCGTTATTTCATCAAGAAATTCGAGGACGAGACCAACCTGCGCTGCTATGTGCTGGCCGACCGGAGCCGTTCGATGGCCTACGGTTCGACGGGCTGCACGAAGGCCGACTATGCCGCCACCCTGGCGGCGACGCTTACCTACTTTCTTTATATGCAAGGGGATGCGGTCGGTTTGCTGACCTTCGACGAACAGATTCGCGACTATCTGCCGGCGCGCCATCGGACCGGGCACTTGCGGCAGGTGATGCTGGCGCTGGAAAAACCGGCGCTGGGCCGCGGCACCAGCCTGGCCGCCCCGCTCCAGCGCATCGTGGAAATCGTTCGCAAACGCAGTCTCATGATGCTGATCTCCGATTTCCTGGCGCCGCTCGAACGGTTGGAATCCGATCTTATTGCGTTGGCCGCCTGCGGCCACGAGGTCATCGTCTTCCAGGTGCTTGACCCGGCGGAGCTGGACTTGAGTTTCCAGGAGCCGGCGATGTTCGAGGATGCGGAATCCGGGCGCACCCTGTTCATCGACCCGCGCTCGGCCCGGAAAGAGTACCGGCGCAAGCTCGAAGCCCACTGCGAATCGTTGCGGACGGCCTGCCAGCGGCTGGGCATCGCCTGCGAGCGCCTGACGACCGACCAGCCGCTCGAGCTGGCCCTCTTCGGATTTCTCCGCCGGCGAATGCAGCGCAATCGCGGCCCCCGGCGGATAGCCCGCTCGAGCGCGGGATTGTAGCCCTCGAGGAGAGCAATTCTGTGAGCTTTCTGACTCCATTCTTTCTGCTGGGCGGGCTGGCAGTGGCGCTGCCGGTGCTCTTTCACCTCATCCGGCGCGCGACCCGGCAGCGGACGCGGTTCAGTTCGTTGATGTTCCTGACGCAGTCGCCGCCGCGCCTCACGCAACGCAGCCGGCTCGAGCACATTTTGCTGCTGCTGCTGCGCTGTGCGGTTGTCTGCCTCCTGGCCTTGGCCTTCGCCCGCCCCTTTTTCAGAAAGGCGGTTCCGGATCTTTCACCTTCGGCGGCCGGGCGCTTGGTTGTGCTGGTCGATACCAGTGCCAGCATGCGGCGGGCGAATCTCTGGGCTGCCGCGCGGGAGCAGGTCCAGTCGATTGCGCGCCAGGCCGCGCCGGCGGATCAGGTGGCGGTGTTCACGTTCGATCGGCAGGTGAACCCGGTGGTGAGTTTCGAGCAGTGGACCGCCGCCGGCCCGGGCCAGCGCGTCGGGCTGGTCGCCGGGAAACTGGCCGCCCTTTCGCCCGGTTGGTCGGCCACGCACCTTGGCCAGGCGCTCATCCAGGCGGCGGAGACACTGGCCGAGCCCGGGGGCAAAGCGGCCTTTGGACCGGGCCGGATTGTCCTCATCAGCGATATGCAGGAGGGCTGCCGCCTGGAACCGCTCCAGGGCTATGAGTGGCCAAGAAACGTCCGGGTCTCGGTCCAGCCCCTCAAATCCAGGCCGGGCAGCAACGCCGCCCTCCAACTGGTGAGCGAGCCGGATGAGGCCGCGCCACAGGTGGCCGCCACCATCCGCGTGCGGGTGACCAATGCTGCGGATTCGCGCCGGGATCAGTTCCGGGTTGGCTGGGCGCAGCCCGACGGACGCGGTTTTGCAGGCGCGCCGACGGAGGTTTATGTGCCGCCCGGCCAAAGCCGCGTAGTGCCGATGCCCTTGCCGCAAGCCGCAGCGGGTCAGGGGGCCGGCCCGTCTGAGGCTGAGCCGGCGGCGGCCCTGGCCCGCTACACCGGGCCGGAGCGCATCCTCTTGCAAGGGGACGACGAGGATTTTGATAACACCGTGTTCGTCGTTGCCCCGGAGACCCAACGGCTCAGCGTCCTTTATTGCGGCAGCGGTTCGGAGAAAGACCCTGCGCAGCCGCTTTATTTCCTGCGGCGCGCGTTCCAGGAAACCCGGCGGCAGGCGGTTCAAGTGGTCGTCCGCCAACCGGGGGCGGAGGCCGGCCGAAATCCGGCGCTCCCGGCACTCTCGGCTGCGGACCTCCAGGCCCCAACGCTCTTCGTCGTCGCCGACCCCCTGCCGGAGGCGCTGGCGGGCGCGTTGCGCGGCCAGGTGGCCGCCGGCAAGACGGCCCTCTTCGTCCTGAGGAGCGGTGCGCCCGCAAATACGCTGGCGACCGTGCTGGGCCGCGAACGCCTTGTCCTCGAGGAGGCCGCTCTCAAGAATTACGCCATCCTGGGCGAGATTGACTTCCGCCATCCGCTCTTTGCGCCTTTTGCCGACCCGCGGTTCAACGACTTCAGCCGAATCCATTTCTGGAAATACCGCCGCCTGGATGCCGGGACCATCCCGTCGGCGCGCCCCCTGGCGAAGTTCGACAGCGGCGATGCGGCCTTGATCGAGGTCCCGGTCGGCCGCGGCCGCGTGCTCATCTTGACCTCCGGCTGGCACCCGGAAGATAGCCAGCTTGCCCTTTCGACGAAGTTTGTCCCTTTGCTTTATGCGATGCTCGAGCACAGCGGCGCGCCGGCGCCATTGCCCGCGCAATATCATGTGGACGACATCATCCCGATCGCGCCGGCTGCGGCTGGAGATAAATCGAGCGCGGTCGTCCGCGCCCCGGACGGCTCGAACCTCGAGCTCTCGGCCGCTGAAACCAATTTCTCCCGCACCCTGGCGCCGGGCATTTATACGCTCGTCTCAGCCCGGGCGCCCAGACGCTTTGCCGTCAATTTGGATGCCGCCGAGAGCCGCACCGCGCCGCTGCCGGCGGACGAGCTGGAACGATTGGGCGTGCCGCTGGCGCGGCAGGAATCAGCAGTCGCCCGGGAGGCGCAACGCAACGTCCGGTTGCAGGATGCCGAGCTGGAAAACCGGCAACGGCTGTGGCGGCTTTGCCTGATTGCCGCGCTTGGCGTGCTCCTGGTCGAAACGTGGGTTGCCGCGAAAATGGTTCGAGCACAGTTCGCAAGCAATCCGGCATCCGAGGGGGGAGTGTCGAGTGTCGAGGAGCGGGGGACGAGAGGCGGCGATTCGTTCCCTCGACCCTCGACACTCGAGCCTCGCGTACCGGGGTCTAAACGTGTTGCCTAACATTGTCGAACTATTACGCCCATGAATTGTCATCTGAAAGCGCGGCTTGAGTTGGTTGCCGAACGGCAGCGGCGGTTGCGGTTTTGGCGGAGTCTGGCTGCGTGCTGGGCCGGCGCCGCCTTGGCCGGACTGGGGTTGATGGCGCTGCAGCGGACCAGTGGATGGACTTCCTCGCTGGGCTGTCCCGCGCTGGCCTTGCTGAGCGTGGCGGCGCTCGTCGTCGTGTTGCTCCGGCAGGGTCGAGCCGAGCCGGACTGGCGCGCGTTGGCCAGGCAAATCGAGGGCCGCCATCCCGGCCTGGACGGCCGGTTGCTCACCGCCATCCAACAGGAGCCTCAAGGCGGCCGCGACCTCGGCTTCATGCAGGAACGGTTGGTGCGGGAGGTCCTGGGGCAAAGCCAACGAAACGATTGGGCGGACATAGTCCCCAATTCGCGGCTCAGTTGGGCGCGGGCGGCGCATTGGGTGGCGTTGGCGCTCCTGGCGGGGGCCTTGTCCGGCCTGCGCGCGACCGGGGGCCGTCACCTTCTGGCCAGGAACCCTGACTTTGACTTCCGAATCGCGGTGTCACCGGGGGACACACAGCTCGAGCGCGGCGAGAGCCTGGTGGTGGTGGCGCGTTTTGGCCGGGCTCTGCCTGCCAATGTCGACTTGGTCATTGGCCCGCCCGCTGGGGCCACCCGGCGTATCCCGCTGGTCAAGAGCCTGTCCGACCCCCTTTTCGGCTGCACCGTTCCCGAGGTGGCGACCAACCTCGTTTATCACGTGGAATACGGCCCCCGACGCACCGGCGACTTCACGGTTCGCGTATTCGAGTATCCGCGCCTGGAGCGCGCCGATGCGGAGGTCACCTTCCCCGCCTACACCGGGCAGCCGCCCAAGCGTATGGAAAACACCCGCCGGCTCAGCGCGGTGGAGGGCTCGCGTCTGGACCTGGCGGTGCAGTTCAACAAGCCGGTTGCCTCGGCCAGGCTCATCGCCAAAGGCAAAGAGCGCAACGCGCTCACTTTGGCCCCCGGAACCAACGGCGCCATGGCCGTGCTCAAGCAATTCCCGCTTGCCGCCAGCCAGAGCTATGAACTGCAACTTGTCGATGCCGACGGACGGACTAACAAGACGCCCGCCCAGTTTGTAATCGAGGTTTTGAAGAACCGCCCGCCCGAACTGCGTCTGGCCTCCCCGCCTGGCGACCTCCGTCCCTCGCCGCTCGAGGAGGTCGCCTTTGACGGCACGGTTTGGGACGACTTCGGGGTTCGGGCTTACGGGCTGGGCTACACCGTGGCCGGCAAAGATTTGCAGCTTGTCGAGCTGGGCAGCGCCGTGCCGGCCCAGGAAAAGCGTTCGTTCCATTATCTGCTCCGGCTCGAGGAACTCGGCGCCCAGCCCGACCAGTTGATTTCATGGTTCGTCTGGGCCGAAGACACCGGCCCGGACGGCCAGGCCCGGCGCACGACGGGCGACCTCTTTTTCGCCGAGGTTCGGCCCTTCGACGAAATATTCCGCCAAGGCTCAGGCCTGGAGGGGGACGGAAAGGGTGAATCGCAGGGAGGCGACCAATCGGGCAACCAGGGCGGACCGAGCGGTAAATTGGTGGAAATGGAAAAGCAGATCATGATCGCTACGTGGAAGCTCCAGCGCGAGGGACGCCCGGCGAAGGAAGTCCGAAATCCGAAATCCGAAGTCCGAAGGAAATCCGAAATCCGAAATCCGAAGTCCGAGGCATTTGGACAGATGAGCACTCCGGCATTTTGGCAAAATTATTCTGCGGCGGGCCCTATGCCGGATTTCAACCCCGCTCGCATTTCCGTCACTCGCCACTCGCCACTCGACACTTTCCTGGCCTCGAACCCCCTTCGGATTTCGGATTTCGGATTTCCTTCTGCCTTCTGCCTTCTGCCTTCTACCTTCGCACAGCCTTCTCCTTCCCCGGAGCAACCGCCCACGCCGAAGCCTCCGGAGCCGGGAGACGATTTGGGATTCCGCACTCCGCACTCCGCACTCCGCACTCAAATGGCGCCGCCGCCGCCGGGGCCGGAAGACAATTTGGGGGTCGTGCTGGAGGCCCAAACCCAGGCGCTCGAGCAGGCCAAGGCGGAGGCGCAACGCCAGCCTGATCCTCGCGCGGCGGCTCTCTGGACCACGGCCATCCAGGAAATGGAACGCGCCCTGGCTCGGCTCGGGGCCGCCACCAATTCACCGGCCTCGCTGCCCGAGGCCCTGGCGGCCGAACAATCGGCTTACCAGGCGCTGCTCAGGGTGCAGGAGCATGAGTACCAGGTCTCCCGCCGGAGCAACCGGGGCCAGCGGGGCAATTCCGCAGGCCAGTCGATGCAGCGCCAGCTCGACCAGATGGATTTGGCGGAGTCGGAGAACCGTTACGAACAGCAGCGGCAGGCGCAAGCGCCCCCGGCGGGCCAGCGCCGGGAACAGTTGCAGGTGCTCAATCGTTTGCAGGAGCTGGCCCGCCGCCAGCAGGATTTGAACGACCGGCTCAAGGAACTCCAGAGCGCCTTGCAAGAGGCGCGCAGCGAGGAGGAACGGGCCGAAATCCGCCGGCGCCTCAAACGGTTGCAGGAAGAAGAGCAGCAGATGGTGGCGGACATGGACGAGGTGCGCCAACGGATGGAGCGGCCGGAGAACCAATCCAGCATGGCCGGTGAACGCCAGCAGTTGGAGCAAACCCGCCAGGACGTCCAGCGGGCGGCGGAAGCCGCCGGGCAGGGCGAGGCCTCGCGCGCAGTCGCGGCCGGGACGCGGGCCCAGGAACAGTTGCAGCAACTCCGCGATCATCTGCGCAAGGAGAACTCGAGCCAGTTTGCCGACGACCTGCGCGAGATGCGCGCCCAGGCCCGCGATTTGGCCCGCCAACAGGAAAACCTCCAGCAGCAGATGCAAACGGAAGCCGCCGGCGCCCGCAGGAGCTTGTCCGACTCTGCCGAGCGCCGCCAGATGCTCGACCAAATGGCCCGTCAAAGGGAGCGCCTGACCAACCTCGTCGAGCGCGCCTCGCAAGTCTCCGAACAAGCCGAGGCCCCGGAGCCTTTGCTTTCGCGCCAGCTCTACGATACGGTCCGCCGCTTCAGCCAGGACAGCGCCAAGGACGTCAAAGACCTCCAGGAGCAGCTCTTCACCCGGCGCGTCGTCACGCGCAGCCTGCTCGACCGGCTCAACAGTCCGGAGCCCGACGGCGCCAAGCTCCTGGACGCCGCCTCCGAGCTGCTGCGGCAGGACTTCCTGACCGAGGCCGGTGAAGCCGCCCAGCGCGCCGGCCCGCGGCTCGAGGAACTCAAACGCGGCGTCGAGCGCGCCGCCGAGAGCGTGTTGGGCGACGACACCGAAGCGCTCCGCCTGGCCCAGCAGGAATTGAATCGGCTGACCGATCAGTTGCAGCAGGAAATCCAGGAGACCCAGGCCCAGGTCCCACCGCCTTCAGGCGTCCAATCCCCTGGCGCGCAATCGCCGCAGCAAGGCCGGAGCACCCAGGCCCAAGGCGGAGCGCCGCGCGCCAACGAGTCTTCCTCGGCCAGCACCGGCGGCCGGCCCAACACCGCCTCGGCCAGAGGCGGCGGGAGCGATGCCGCCACCAACCGGTCCCCTAATCCTAATCCTAATCCTAATCCTAATCTCGCGGGCGGCGGCGCGGGCGGTCTCGGCGCCAACCGGCCCGGCGATTTGAACCGGCTCATGGACGAGCGCCTGTGGCGGCGGGCTGGGCCGCTGGCCGGGGACGATTTCGTCTCCTGGTCCGATCGGCTGCGGGACGTCGAGGAGATGATTGAAGAGCCCGTTTTAAGAAACCAAGTGGCGGCCGCGCGCGAGCGGGCGCGCGTGCTGCGCCTGGACCTCAAGCGCGACCACAAGAAACCGGACTGGGACGTGGTCCGTTTGCAGGTCGTCAATCCGCTGACGGAGGTGCGGGACCGGATAGCCGAGGAGCTGGCCCGGCGCCAATCGCGCGAGGCGCTGGTCCCGATCGACCGCGACCCGGTGCCCAACCGCTACTCGGAACTGGTCCGCCGGTACTACGAAGAACTGGGAAAGGACAAATGAAACGCATCCTCCCCGCCTCATAATTCTCATGCTTCTCATACTTCTCATACTTCATAATCTTTTGTGATCCTCTCGGCGACCCTCATCATCCCTGACTCGGCCTGGTTTTGGCCCGCCGCCGGCGTGGTGGGTTTGGCGGCGCTGTTGTTGTTTTGGGGCTACCGGGCCGCGCCGCCGGGGCCGGCGCGCTGGATCTGCCCGGGGCTCAAGGTGCTGGGTTTGGCGGCCCTGGCCTGGTGCCTGCTGGGGCCGCTCTGGTCGGGTCAGCGAGCCCGGCCCGGCGCCAACCTTTTTGCCATCGTTGCCGATAACAGCCAGAGCCTCCAGGTCAAAGACCGCGGCGCCAGCCGGAGCCGGGGCGAGTTTCTTCGGGACCTGCTGGATGCCCGGCGCGCCGCCTGGCTGGCGAGGCTCGAGGAGAACTTCGAGGTCCGGCGTTATTTCTTCGATGCTCGCCTGCAAACGACCCGCGACTTCCAGGAGCTGACCTTCAACGGGCGGGCTTCGGCGCTGGGCGCCGCCTTGCGCAGCCTGGCCGAGCGGTTCCAGGGCCGGCCCCTGGCAGGCGTTTTGTTGTTGACCGACGGCAACGCCACCGACCTGCGGGGCGCGCCGGAGTTGGCGGGTCTGCCGCCCCTTTACCCGGTGGTCATCGGCAGCCCCGACCCCGTCAAGGACCTGGCCGTCCAGCAAGTGCGCGCCACGCAGACCGATTTCGAGGACGCTCCTGTCTCCGTGCAGGCCGATGTCTCTGCCAGCGGGTATGCCGGGCAAACCATTGTCGCGCAGGTCCTCGAGGCCTCCGGCCGGCCCCTGGCCGAACAATCGCTCCGGGGGCGCGGCGACAGCGACCCGCTGGCGTTTCGTTTTCAGTTGCGGCCCGAAAAACCGGGGCTCTCCTTTTACCGCCTCAGCGTCCGGTCCAAAGCGGAGACCGGCGCAGCCAGGCCGGCCGATGATTCGGAGGAAGCCACCCTGGCTAATAACAGCTCCGTCCTGGTCGCCGACCGGGGGCGCGGGCCGTATCGCATTCTTTACGTGGCCGGGCGGCCCAACTGGGAATTCAAGTTTCTCAACCGGGCCGCGCAGGAAGACGACCAGCTCCAGCTTGTGGGCCTCATCCGGGTCGCCAGCCGCGAGCCCAAGTTCAGTTTTCTCGGCCGGGCCGGCGAGGCCAGCAACCCCCTGTTCCGCGGCTTTGGCAACCAGTCGGCCGAAGAGGTCGAGCGTTATGACCAGCCGGTGCTCGTGCGGCTCAATACCCGCGACGCCTTGGAGTTGCGCGGCGGCTTCCCCCGGACCGCCGAGGAATTGTATGCCTATCAGGCCGTTATCGTGGACGACCTCGAGGCGGAGTTCTTCACGCCGGATCAGGCCGCGCTCCTGCAAAAATTCGTCTCCGAGCGCGGCGGGGGCTTTCTCATGCTCGGCGGCATGGAGTCATTCCAGGAAGGAAAGTATCAGCGCACGCCGATCGGCGACATGCTGCCCGTGTACCTCGAGCGCGCCGAGCCAACCAAGGCCCCCGGCCCGTTGCGGCTGGCGCTCACGCGCGAGGGCCTGCTCCAATCCTGGGCGCGGCTGCGCAACAACGAGGCCGATGAGCAAGGCCGTCTGCAAGGGATGGCCCCTTTCCAAGTGCTCAATCGCGTCCATGGCGTGAAGCCCGGCGCCAGCGTTATCGCCACGGTCCAGGACGATGCGGGCAAGTCATTCCCGGCGCTGGTCGTGCAGCGATTCGGCCGCGGCCGCACCGTGGCCCTGACCGTGGGCGACGTGTGGCGCTGGGGCCTGCGCGACGCCGACGCGCATCGGGACATGGACAAGGCCTGGCGGCAACTGCTGCGCTGGCTGGTCACCGACGTGCCCAACCGCGTGGACCTGGCCGCCGAGCGCCAGCCGGAGGACCCCAATGGGACGGTGTCCCTGCGAGTGCGGGTCCGCGATCCCAAGTTCCAGCCCCTCGATAACGCCAGCGTCAGCCTCGAGGTGCAGCCCGTCATGGTTGAAGCCGCCGCCCAACCGATGACCAACTCCATCCGGCTCCGTGCCGAGCCTTCGGCGGCCGAACCGGGCCTCTACGAAGCCACTTACCTCCCACGCGCCACCGGCGGCTACAAGGCCATTGCCTGTGTCACAAACTCGGCCGGCCTCGAGGTGGGCCGCGCCGAGGCGGGCTGGAGTACCGACCTGGCGGCTGAAGAATTTCGCTGCCTGACTCCGAACCTTGCGCTCCTGGAGTCTCTGGCGCGCAAGACCGGCGGCGAAATGGTCGGCGCCGGCGCGCTGGACCAATTTGCGCGCCGGGTCCCGCGACGGCCTGCGCCCGTCATGGACGCCTGGACCTATCCCCTGTGGCACACGCCCGCCATTTTCGGCTTCGCCCTGGCCTGCCTCCTCGGCGAATGGGGCCTGCGCCGCTGGAAAGGATTGCCGTGAGAAATCGAAGGCCCGAAATCCGAAGGAAATCCGAAATCCGAAATCCGAAGTCCGCATCCGGTCCTTCGTTCGGTGCGGTCGCTGCGCGACACGGAAGCGCCTGTGGCCTCAGTATTAAGTGTAGAGCCCATGCCCGAAGGCTTTGCGATCTCGGCCCTCGCATTTCGAATTTCGGCCTTCGGATTTCCTTCGGATTTCGGCCTTCGGATTTCGGATTTCACCTCCTTCTCGCCTTGGCCGTCGCCTTGGCCGTTCCCGCCCTGGGCGCCCCTGCGAATCGCGGCGCCGCCGTCATTCTGGTCGTCGGAGCGGCCGGAGAGGATGACTTCGGCGCCAACTTCGCCCGGCAGGCAGACCTCTGGCAAAGGGCCTGCGCGCAGGGGCAATGCCGCTGCATTACCCTTGGCCTGGCTCCCTCGCCCCGGTCCAGCGATTACGACCGGCTCAAGGAAACCCTCGCCGCCCAGCCTAAAGAGGGCCTCGAGGCGTTGTGGCTCGTCCTGATCGGCCACGGCACCTTCGACGGCAAGGAAGCCAAGTTCAACCTGCGCGGCCCGGATGTGTCGGCCGCCGAACTGGCCGTCTGGCTGAGGCCCTTCCGCCGTCCCCTGGCCGTCATTGATACGGCCTCGTGCAGCGCCCCGTTTCTGAACCTGTTGTCCGCCACCAACCGCGTCATCATTACCGCCACCCGCAGCGGCCACGAACAAAACTACGCCCGCTTCGGACAATACCTGGCCGAATCGCTGACCGACCCGGCAGCAGACCTCGACAAAGACGGCCAGGTCTCCCTCCTCGAGGCCTTCCTGACCGCCTCCCACCATGCCGCCGAGTTCTATAAGCTCCAGGGCCGGCTGCTGACCGAGCACGCCCTGCTGGACGACAACGGCGACGGTTTGGGCACGCCGGCCGATTGGTTCCGCGGCCTGCGCGCCGTCAAAAAGCCCAAAGACAACGCCGGCCTGGACGGCTTGGTCGCGCAGCGTTTCTGCCTGGTGCCCAGCGAGTCCGAACGCAAGCTCACCCCGGAACAGCGCGCCCGCCGCGACACCCTCGAACGGGCCGTTCTCCTGCATCGTGAAAAGAAGGGCCAAATGAACGAGCAGGACTACTACCGCCAGCTCGAGCAACTCCTCCTGCCTCTCGCCCGGTTCTACCAAGATAAGGAATAAGCCGCCGACCCGCCCTCATGGGCCGAAGCTTCAGCCGCCAACTCGGCCAAGCTCCGTTAGGAGCGCCATATTCATAACGTATCACCCATCACGCTCTGCCGCATCCCGCCGCTGTCATCCTTGGACATCTTGCGCGCCAACGCCGTGCCGGCACACCACCCCAGGATAACGTCCCGCCAGACCAGCCACCAACGGCACAGCCCGCTCTGCAATGGCGGGGGCCAAAGTCGAAACCTGAACCTGTCATAACTCCCATCCCTCCCATAACTCCCATCGGCTGCAAGGGCGGCCGCTAAAGCCGAGACCTGAAGATGCGCACCCGGCCGCTGTCCGGCGCTCCGGCCTTGTCGCCGGCGTCCACCGCCAATTCCACCCCCGCGCCCGCCAGGCCGCCAGGCCGCCAGGGAAAAGGCCGGAAGCCCGATTGAAAATTTACAATTGCAAATTCTCAATTTTCAATTTGCAATCCCGCCGTCTTCGCCGGGTCTCTGCGTTCTCTGCGTTCTGTGCGGTTAGCCCGCTTTCCGCACCGCGCCCCCGCCCTGCTTCTTATCCGCCATCCTCCCGAGCCCTACAAAAATCCCAGTCAATAACCCAGTCACCAGCAATCCGGGCGCCAGCCATGCCAGGAACTCCAAGAAGCCACGTGAAGTGCGTAAAGGGGTCGGTTCTCCACCTTTCCACAATTGCGTTCACGCCGAGAGTCCATTCCGGCTGCTAGAGCCTTAAGCCAGGCTGCTGAGGGTCGCTTTGTTCTTCGACCAGCAAATTGGATAAGTACTTCCAACTGCCGACCCCGAGCTGTTGTGCTACCCACCTGAGGTTCATGGTCGTCTCCTGCCGTAGACGCCGCGCTACACGCAGCTTGACGCCCCGGCCACCGTTGCCTGCACCCTTGCGTTGGCAGCCGGCCATCGCACGGTTGCTGGGCGACGAACTGCCCCGCAAGACGCGTCGAAATTAGCTTCCGTGCAGGCCATATTCAATGTGCCACGCCTCGTCTGGCGGGCTCACGCCTGCTGCCCTATGTCCAACAGCTTTCATCCGGTGGTCCGGACGCCGCACCCCCACCCCCGCCCCTCGACACTCGTCCCTCGCCCCTCGACTCCTCCCAACTCCTCCCATTCAAGCCCAGGAGGAGCGCCAGCACTTTGTCCACGTCTGCCGCGGACGCCTGCAGAAATCATTCGCCGTCAGACTCCGCGCTGCCCAGCTCCGCGTCACGTCCCCCCGCGCCAAGATGACGGCCGGGATCTTGGCGGCCTGCAAGGTGCGCGCGAGGCGCATAGCCAACGAGCCGCCTTCGGGACTTCGGATTTCGGCCTTCGGCCTTCGGATTTCAGGGCTGCGCGCCGACGCCTGCCCCGGAACCCGGCCTCAGAGCAGCAGCCCTGGCGCTGGCCTCAACTTTTTATTGCCTTTTGCCGCCGCCGGGACTATGCTTGCCACACTTAAACTGATGAGTCATTTCAAGGTATGGATAGTTCTGCTGCTGGGAGCCGGCGTCATGGCGCTCCATGCGCAAGTGTCTCAAACTAATTCGTTTACCGGCATCAATCTGGCCATTCCCGATGGCAGCCCAGCCGGCGTTACCGATGTCCGCACCATCACCTCGGGGATCGCCCACATTACTTCGCTCCAGGTGCGGTTGAACATCTCGGGGGATTTCAACGGGGACCTGTATGCCTACCTCCAGCATGGGGGCGGATTGACGGTGTTGATCAACCGGACAGGCAAGACGAAAACCAACCCGTACGGTTACGACGACTGCGGTTTTGATGTGACCTTTTCCGACTCCGCCGCCAACGACATTCACACTTACCGCCTGGCCACGACGCCGCCTCGGGGTTTGCCGCTCACCGGAGCATGGCAACCGGATGCGCGCTATATCGATCCCACCGTGGTGACGGATGCCTCCCTGCGCACCACATTCCTGAGCGAGTTCGTGGGGTTGAACCCCCAAGGCGATTGGGTGTTGTTTCTGGCGGGCCTGGACTTCGGCGGCACCAACACTCTGAACAGTTGGGCCCTTGAACTCACCGGCACGCCCCCCATCCCCCCGTCCATCACCTGGACCAACCCGGCAGCCATTTCCTATGGCACCGCCCTCACCGCAGCCCAGTTGAACGCCACTGCCAAGGTGCCGGGCAGTTTCACTTATAGTCCGCCCGCCGGCACTGTGCTCGGTGCCGGCCTCGGGCAGGGCCTGTCTGTCACTTTTGTCCCGAACGATACCAATAATTACGCCACTGTCACCGCGTTCGTCCGGCTCGACGTCTTGCCCCAACCGCTGGCGGTCACCGCCGATAACGCCAGCCGGACTTACGGGACCGCCAACCCGCCTCTCACCGGCTCCATCGTTGGGGTGACAAATGCCGATGACATCACCGTCCTTTTCACGACGCCCGCCGATGCCACGAGTCCCGTCGGCAGCTACGCCATCCTGCCGGCCTTCCAAGACCCCAACCGCGCGCTGGCCAATTATTCCCTGACCACCAACAGCGGCACGCTCTACGTCGCTCCCGCCCCCCTTGCCGTCGTCGCCCAGAACCAGGCCCAGACCTATGGCGCTGCCAATCCCTTGCTGACCTGGGCCGCCGCCGGTCTTGTCAACGGAGACACCCCGGACTCAGCGCTGACGGGCAGCCCCATCCTGACCACGTTGGCGACCCCTGCCAGCCCGGTGGGCGCCTACCCGATTACCATCGCCCCTGGGACCTTGGCGGCAGCCAACTACACGTTCACCTTTGTCAATGCCGCCCTGAGCGTCAGTCCGGCGGTCTTGATTGGCCAGGCCAATGACACGAGCCGGCCCTACGGACAGACCAACCCGCTGTTCACGGCCAGCTACAGCGGCTTTGTCAACGGGGACAACTCGAGCGTCGTCAGTGGTCCCTTGAGCGGGAGCAGCCCCGCCGACACCAACAGCCCGGTGGGGAGCTATCCCATTTCGGTCTGGGGCCAGAGCGCGCCCAACTACACCATCCAGTATCTGGCGGGCAGCCTCACCGTCGCGCCCGCGCCGCTGGTCGTGCAGGCCAACGATGCCAGCCGCGCCTACGGGCAGACCAATCCCATTTTCAGCGCCAGCTTCGTCGGGCTGGCCAACGGCGATGTCCCCTCCGCCTTGGAAGGGACCCTGCTCTTTACCACCACCGCCGACACTAACAGCCCGGTCGGCAGCTATCCGATTGTCCCCTCGGGGCTCAGTTCGACCAATTACAGCCTGACCTGCTCGAATGGCAC
>Ga0187849_1001975_pt1 | contig 20597 bp, 22 predicted proteins | sample June2016WEW_4_10_2_FD_132412 | JGI IMG/M metagenome (GOLD analysis project Ga0187849, IMG submission 132412) | Peatland microbial communities from SPRUCE experiment site at the Marcell Experimental Forest, Minnesota, USA - June2016WEW_4_100 | ecosystem: Environmental > Terrestrial > Soil >...
TGATTCTGTGTGTTTTTTCCCACTGTTTTAATACCTCCCTGGCAGATTTAAAAATTTCTTTCTCTCTTTTAAGCGCAACTTTCCTAACGGCATCCCCGTATTCCATCCATTTAAATTCATTAAAACCAATCATCTCGCTCGGTCCTCCCCTCTGAAGCATCAGGTAATAATAATTTTTCTGAGGGATTGATTTACCGTTTATAACTGCCGTTCCCATTGTCCTACCCGCTTCCTCAAGCACCCTTGCCGTTATCCCCCCCTGTTCCCCCGTGAGTCTTATTACAGCGCGTACCGAGGATTCACCTTTTCTTACGGTAACCTTAGGAATTTCCCAATCACCGTCTTCTTTCGTTTTAACCAGCAAAAACTGCCGCTTTCCGCGGTTATCTCTGAAAACAACTGCTCCTCCAATCGTTATTTGCTGATTATTTTTAATATTCATGTTTTTGAGCGGAGGATGCAGGAGTCGAACCTGCTATCCTTTTGGGAATTGGTTTTCGAAACCAACGCATTACCGTCCTGCCCATCCTCCAGTGCCCTCGATCAGAATTGAACTGATATCACAGGTTCCGCAAACCCGTACTCTATCCGTTGAGCTACGAGGGCAAGTTTACTTATTTCCAGGCAGTCTTGCCGCAAACCAGTTGGTTACCCTGTCCAATCCTGTTGGCGGCACTTCCTCGTAGGGAATGTAGGCAGAAACCTCTTTCCTGAGTTTCTCTTTTACATCCGGATTTATAACAAATTCAATTCTCCCCGGCAAAAGGACTGTGTCGATAACCATAAGCTCATTGTTGAACCTATCGGAAAACCAATATCTATTCAAATATTGCCACTCCGTCAGCTTTCCGGCAATTTTAATTCCCTTGGTGGTTATTTTATATTCAACATTCTCCGGCTGAACCGTCGAAAGAACGTAGTATAAAAAAACCAGCGAAATAATCAAAATTACAGGCATAATTCCTTCGGCCAGAAAAAGAATAAGACTAACAATTCCGGCTATAGCAAAAGTCGTGACATAAAACTGCCTGTCGCGTCTTTTGAACGGACGTGCAGGTGCCGTCCAGACCACCAAATCCCTCTCCGGCTCACGCCTGACAACAACGGCTTGGGGTTCATTTAAGGTGCTTCCGGCAGGTTCCATAACAAGCGTATTATATCAGAATTTGAAGTAACAAAGTAGGGCGGTGGGCACAGGGGTCGAACCTGTTAGGGCTTGCGCCCACGAGTTTTCAAGACTCGCGCATTACCGTCCTGCCCGCCCACCGTGGCGGAGGATGAGGGAGTCGAACCCACCGGTCGCTTACGCGACATGGTTTAGCGAACCATTGCCTTAGCCGCTCGGCATATCCTCCAGACTGGCCTAATTATATCAAAATACCTGCCGTATTATCTTGAAATAATATGTACTGCGGCTTGACACTTGGACTAGAATGAATACATGCCGGAAAGACAAGAAAGATACATTTTCCCCGAAAAAGAACATATAACCTTACCGAATTATATTCTCGTAAGGCTGGATATTGAGCTATCGAACCACCACGGCGTCAATAACTGGTGGGAACACGACCGGCAAATTAACGATGAGGATAGAAGAACCGGAGTGGTGGAAGTGAACAAGGAAGGACATACCCAAAGATCAGTGGAAGACTGGCTTGAAAAGTTCTACCAGTTCGAGGGCTATAAAGTTTCATTCACGGAAAAAGACAAAAAAAGAGAAATGATTGCAGTTTTTGGAGAAGAGCAGTTTAAGGTAGAGGTTACCGAAACTGACAGAAGATTTAAGGTAAAGGTAAGCAAAATCACCGCGCAGTAACATCAATTGCACCTTCGCGCTCTTTGAAGCGTCTCAGTGCTTCATCTTCATCGATGCCGGCAGCTTCAAAACCAGCAGACATGCATTCTGGCTCCTGTTTATTCAGAGCTTTTAGTTTTCCAAACATTGGTAGCGTTGCAAGTTTGTCAGCATAACCTTGAGCAAATTTGCCCCCCTGTTCTTCGTTGTAACCCAAACCAACAACAAAATCCCGCCATATTTCCTTCATTTCCGCAACAGTATCCGAAATCATGACAACGTTCGGATTTTTATTTGTGTTCTCAACAACTGTTGACTTAATGTGTCTGGGGCGGTCAAAACGTAGATCGTAATAATGCATAACTGCACTTTCACCAGGGGCGGTTCCACGCCTGGCACTCGTATGAACACGGTAAATACTCTTTCCCCATAAGTCCGGGTCTAGAAATTCATCAATTTTTCCAGCTGTAAAATAATAACCAAACGTCCAATATTTTTTGGGTTTAAATAAGTAACCCTCCTTTGTAATTCCCAAGTTTAAATACGGAGATACTAACCAAATGTATTTCCTTCCCTTTACCACACCATAATCTTTCCTATTAAAAATGTGTGAGCTCCCTTTGAATATCTCCGGTTTTTCTTTTTTGAAATAAGCGTCTTTACCTACAAAATCGTAATGATAAAGAAGGTCTAAAAATTTTTCCGCCTTAATCTCAAGTTCGGTTTTTTGCTCGGCGACTCTTTCTTTCATAAAGCTGCGCAAGAGTAGCACCGCTTTCTCTATCTTGCAATAGTTAGACCCCAGACTTTTTCCACCCCAGCTCGTTTTAGAACTTTTGCGGCTTCGTGGAGAGTTGAGCCAGTTGTAAAAACATCATCAAACAGAAGTATGCGGGGAATTGTATACCGTATATAGGAGGGGTTGAGAGAAAAAACACCTTTCAGGTTTTGGGGAAAACAAAATCCAGTAAATCCATTTGGGGTACAATGTAAGTATATAAGCAAAGCTTGTGACAGAAAAAGGAAAGGAATTATGTCATGAAGATTTTCAATAAAAAGGCCAGATTTGAATATGAACTATCCGGTGAGGGAGTCGAGGCGGGAATTTCCCTCCTTGGCGCCGAGGCTAAGTCCGTGCGTGAGGGAAGGGTAGACATTTCCCAGGCTGCAGTTAGAGTGCTGGGAAATGAAGCTTATTTAATCAATGCTAATATTCCGGCCGTTGGCATACAAAAATACGATTCAACCCGAATGAGAAAACTGCTTATGCACCGGGGGGAGATTCTTTCGCTTGTCACAAAAATGAAGCAGAAAAGGTTGCAAATCGTGCCTATCAGGGTGTATAATAAGGGCCGCTTAATCAAGCTCTATCTTGAGCTTGGAAAACCCAAAAGGAAGTTCGAAAAGAAGGAGGCAATTAAGCGCCACGACATAAACCGAGACATAGAAAAGGAATTTAAAGGTTCGATTTAAGTCGGGGACGATCGGTTTCGACGGAGAGCTCTTTACAATACTGCAAGCCAAGTTTGATCTACACTTGTCAAAAAAGATTAAAAAACAAAAGCTAACTTATTCAATAAGCCAGCTTTAGCTTTTGCCTAAAAAGCATTAAGCTAACATCCTGCGATTTGATTCTCGGTTGAATCAAAAGGGTGTAAACCAATCCGAGATGCGGCCGCATTCTTACTGATTTAGAGAATGTTACCTAAGCCCAAATAAATCTTACTTTTGGTTGCTGTGGATTTGCTTAAGCCAAAAGAAAATAAAAATAATCCAATAAGCTTGTAGAAGTGTTGTATTAAGTATTTTCGGACGCGGGTTCGATTCCCGCCGTCTCCACTAGAGGTGCCTAATTTGAACCGAGAGGAGTTTGTCTCCGGTTAGAAGTATTATTTCTTTCTGTGCCTCGGAAACCACCAACCCAGTTGCTCCCGTTATTTGATCATCAATATATTGGGCTTTATAGTTGCCTTTTTTGTCAACCGCAACAACTCTTTTTCCGGCCCTATCCAGTAGATAAACGTCCTGATTGTCAGGATCGGCATAAATTGCGTCGGCGTTCCCGATTTCCGGAACCACTCCGGTAATGGAAAAGTTTTGCGGGGCCCCTAGGCTGTATTTGAGTATTCTTGAATTCGGATATAAAACATATATGGCTCCGTCCATTCCCCAGCTGGTTGCACCCGAAAAGTCCGCCTTGGTTGAAGCCGAAAGCCAACTTTGCTGGGGACCGAAAGCGTTTCCGGGAGCCCCGGAATAGCGGTAAATTTTATTTCCGCTTTTATCCAGTACATAAAGATTTCCGGCAAAAGCGCTGATAAAAGCATCTCCTGTCCAGGTTTTGTCGATAACTTTTGTTTCACCCAAACCCAACTGGTAAATTCCGTCGGAAGTTAAAATGTAGACATTGTCGTTATAGGAAGCCATATCTAAAGCTTCCGTAATAACCGTCGGCCCCGCAACCACCTTGCTCTTTTTCGTGTCAATGGCTACACTGACCACCCTTTTGCCGGATTTATCAAGAATAAAAATATTTCCGCCCGAGGCGGTAACCGTATCGCCTTTAAACCCCGATGACAAAAGACCCAAATCCAAAAAAAGCGTTGGTGCGGCGTCATACTCACCCAAAACGGCGCCGCGGCTGTCCGTTATTTTTTTCTGCAGCTGGTCAATCTTGGGGTCCGTTACTTTAAGCGCTTTTATTTGATTCAGCTTTTGTTCGCTGTCCAAAAAAAGCTGGCGGGACTCGTCAGGATTCACGCTCGCAAGGGCAATTGCCTGATCAACATCATTTGATGCGGAAACTAAAATAGCCTGATACTTATTCCTCAAGTCATTCAACCTTTTCTGCCTTATTCCAAAACCAATGCTCACTACCAAAATTACCAAAAGAATCACCCCTACGGAAAAAGTTAGCTTTCGGCTTCGGGATGTGGCTTCATCACCCGTTCCCGACCGTATATAAATACTTTTCTGGGGAATCTTTTTAAATATACTGCCAACTGTTCCGAAAAATTTCTTTCCTAAATCTGAAACGTTTTTTTGGGCGACAACTGTTGTTTGGGGAGCGGGAGTACTCAAAATTTCTTTCTTTTCATCAAACTTGATAACTATTGCGCCTATTGTTCCGTTTTCCTCGGCACCGATTACCGCTGGCGAAAAAGTTTCCGCGGCGGTTTCAGGACTTCCACCCGCAAGCGCGGTTTTTACCGTGTCAACAGAAACTTTCTCAAAAAAAGCCTTGGTTGCAAGAAGCAGGATATCGCCCACCTTCGGATAGCCGGAAGCCGCAATAACCTCATCATTGCTGTCGAGAATTGTCGCCATAGCTCCCTCCCGGGAGATAATAACCCTGCTTCCGCCGCCGGCCGCCGAATAAACCACCCCGTCAACCAAGGCGCAGGCGGCGATTTCCACATCTCCCCAATTTACTTCAAATTCCGAAATTACTTTCTGAACGGCGTTCCTTAGAGCATTGAAAGGTTTTTCGTCAAGTGAGCCAAAATATTCTTCATGAAGTCTTCCGATAAGCTCCCTGCCTGCAGCAATTGTGTCAATCCCTGCATCCGCCTTCTTCGTTGCAACCACTGCATAAAGCTTTCCGCGCCTAAGGATTTTGTCGGGATCATCGGGAGCAAACTCGTGGACTTGAGCCCAGCCCGAAAGCCCGGGCGTCGCCGTTACTTTTGCACTAATTGTTTCCAACATGCCTAAAGAATTACTATGGCAGTGAGAAAAACTAAAACCGCAAAAGCCAAATGCAAGAAGGACAGGGCTTTGACTGAATTTTCAAATCCCAGGTGCAGGGTGTTTGTCATAAGCCTTACCTGCCTGATAATTACAAACGCAAAGACAAGATACATCGCGGTGAGCACTAGTGCAAGTGCCTTAACCAAAAACCAAATGTTAAATCCGTTTGTAATCAAAGTATCCATTTCATTTTGCCTTAACCATAAAATCGTCCAAAATTTTTGCAACTTTCTCGGGATTACTCACCGTACCGAACTTAAATTCCTGAACATCGGCGGCGGTTTGGATAAACACATTGCCAAAATTGAACATTGCCCCCAAAAAACCGCCCGATGTATAACTTACATCCTGGATTTTGGTCACTTCGGCATCTGAAACTTTCTTATTAATCAGATTGTAAAAATTAATATCGACAATCCTCATCGAAGTGACAAAGTACACATCAAAATACCAGGTTAAAAAACCTTCAAGAGCATATGCAAAAGTAAGCAGATACCAAGCCAAGGTTACAAAGAGGGGGTAGCCTAAAGGAAGCAGACTGAAAACACCCAAGATATTCAGAATGGTTGGCCCGAAAAGAAGAAGCACGCTAATTGCAATCCATTTTACATTGACAATCGGGTGATGCCTAAGCATCAAAATAATTTTTTCATTGTCCTCCTTGGTTTCAAAATCGATGTCGTCGGGATAAAGACAAAATGAGGCAAAAAGATTATGAGAATGCCCCTCAATAGCACTTTTTTGCGCTTCTGTTACCGGTTCTTTTTCGGGCAAAACGGGTGGGGAAACAAATACATCCGGCATAACTCAATTATACAATTTTTAGCTATTTAATGCTTCTCGATGTTATAAAGCGGGCCAACAATTTGAATATTGGCGGGGGCTCTTAAATTGAAGTAGTTTTTAAAATCGTCGCCGTTTATTGTTTGGCTCGGGGCATCTCCACTAATCGTCACCGTTGTTGTTCGGCCTGTTCCAAAATCTACACCAACCGAAACGTCTGTAATTGTATTAAAGGCAGAGCTTCCCAAATTACTTTTTACCTGGTCAGCACTCCATGTATCCGTTCCCTCAGGATTTGGTTTATCGGTTTGGTATAAATGCGATTTTGTACTTCCGTCCTTTTCGGCAAGAAGAACTGCATTTACGATATCTGCAAGGTCTGTGCTACTTAACCACGCCGTTTTGTTTTGGTCAGAGCGGCCGCCCCAATCACAATAAAACACCGGAGAACTTTTATCATAAGCGTTGTTCATAAGATCCGCAAAACTTCCGGCATTTCCTGTCGTTGTGTCAACAAGTCTTTTTGTCCAAGGGGTTGCGCTCCAACCAATGTCCGCCGACGTATATTCATATCCTCCGTGAGTCGCCGAAAACCAAGCTTTAATTGGCTGTCCGCCTTGTACCATAACCTGACCTGCGGTTGCGTCTACCGCTTGTTCCCAATTCCCACCCTTGGGGTTTGGTTGGAATACCTGACACTGTTGGGTTGTGCAAATCGAGCCGGCTCCACCGTTTGTGTAGGCAAGTACATAACTCCGCGCCGCAATTGCCTGGGCTTTGAGAGCCTCCATCGGCCAGTTATCGGGAACTTCGTAAATTCTTTTTACGTAATCCTCAAGATTGTAACTACCGTAACCTTGCACGTTGATTTTTATGCTATTGCTGAAGTTCTGATATCCGTCAAAATTGTAATATGCATGAAGAATTTGATCAGAGCCCTGTCCTGCGTTTGCCCTACCGTAAGCACCATATTGATCCATACCGACCCTGTTCGGAACGCCAAAAGTGAAAAAGGCAAATTCCGTACCGCCAAAATTGGGGGCTTTATAAGGATTTATATCGCTTGAGCAACCGCCGTTAAGGTTGTAGGCGCTTCTGGAAATTCCAAGACTTTCAAGTTTGGCTTCGATAAACGCTTCCTGTCGGGCAGAAAGGGTAGCAAGATAATTATTTGCCTTCGCAACCTCACCGGCCAAAAAATTGGTCTGTTGGGCTATTTGTTTTTGAACTGCTGAAACCGATGCCTGGCTCTTTTGTAAAGCGGCCTGACTGTTTTTAAGATCGTTTATTTCATTAACATACTGTTCAATTGCACTTACATCTGCGGTTTGCGCCTTTTGCCTTAAACTAAGCTCTTGAAAAGCATTTGAGGCGCTGTCCGCAAAAAGAAATGGGGTAATGGGATCATAAAGACGCAAGAAAGTGTAATAATCTCTGGTTTTTTGATTTAATACCTCCTGTGTAAAACCCATATTTTCCTCCCTGCTGGAAATGTCCGCTGCGGTTTTGGTTAGTTCATCCGAAAGCGCATTAAGTTTGGCATTCAAACTGTTTAGTTGAGACTGGAGTTGAGACAGATTTTTTTGATTTGTAGCGTTGGCGGCGCCAATTGCAGCGGCAATGTTTCCGAGAATTTGCGTACACTCATCCGTTTTGCCCTCGGCAACTATCTGTGAAGGGGCTTCGTTCTGACAATCGCTATTGATATCGGCCCAAATATTAGAACTCAACTTCAGAAATAAAATTCCGGCCAAAATCAATAATGCAAATTTAAAAATTCGTCTCATTAAATCCATTATATCAGCCATCTTCTTTTTCTTTTTGGCCAGTTAGTCTAGAATAATACTGTGAAGAAAATAATATTTTTAACGGCGTTTCTTTTCGGGCTCATCTTCTTTATATCACCAAAAAAGGTTTCAGCTAGTCCCCAGTGTGATGCCCAAAAAGGTACTTGTTTAACCGCATGCAATACCAGCAGCAAAGATCTTGGAACTTTGGACTGCCCGATACAAAGTAACGGCAAAGGCAATGGTATCCAAACAACTTGCTGTATTTATCAACCACCGGCAGTGCAAACAGGGGGAGTAACTTCCACCACCCCTCCGGATATCCATGGAGGCTGTGGAGACACTTCGATAAGCACGGCAATAGGTTGCATTCCTGTTTTCGATCAAACCAGCTTTTTGTCTTTTATCCTAAAATGGGCTGTTGGAATTGGGGGCGGAATCGCGTTTCTTTTGATGGTTTATGCAGGATTTATGATTATGACCGCGGCTGGAAATCCTGACCGGCTTAAGGCCGGGCAGGAACTTTTAACTTCTGCTATTGGTGGCCTTATTCTTTTAATATTCTCGGTATTCATACTTAAGTTTATAGGAGTTGATATACTGGGTCTATGTAACTTTGGTTTCGGAACCTGTAGTTAATAAAAATGGCAGTATTACCATCACCGCTAGATCTCAATCAAATTCAAAAAGGCGCTTTTCCAAATGCCACACCACTTGCTTCTTTGTCCGTCGGTGGAATTATAACCAATATACTTCCCTACATTTTTGGTGCAGCCGGAATTGCACTTTTGGTCTATCTTGTTCTGGGCGGCCTACAAATGATGACCTCCCGGGGAGATCCTAAAGCAATGCAGTCCGCACAGGGAAAAATTACAAATGCGGTAATCGGGTTTGTAATTATAATCATTGCCTCATTTGTTGTTTTATTAATCGGTGAGCTTTTACACATCTCCTCTATCACCCAAATCTTTCTTTGCGGCGGTGGTGCTCCAACCCAGGGAAGATAATAAAGCAAAAACTTGTTTACAGAAAGTGTAAGGGTTAAAATGTTTTCATGCCAATCGGTACAACTTTTTTAGGAAATGGTAACCCTCTTTTGGGTTTATCCGGCATCACAAGTCTTGTCTCCCTTTTTCTTAGTATTGCATTTGTGGTTGCCGGATTAATTCTTCTTTTCTTTTTCATTTTCGGGGGAATCGGAATGATTTCTTCCGCCGGACAAAACGATCCGCAAAAGGCGGAGCAATCCAAAAAGACGCTTACTTCCGCCGTAATCGGCTTTGTTATTGTATTTGCATCATATTGGATAGTAAAATTAATCTTGCAACTACTGAATATTCCCAATCTTATCTAAATGCAAAAATTTTTAGCTGATATCAGCCCTTTCGGAACAATAACAGCTCCAACCACCGCGCTTAGCGGTGCAGCCAGTCCGGGGGAAGCTATCGGCAGATTAATCCAAATAGTAATTTGGACATTAATAACCGGCGCCGGGGTCTATGCACTTATTAACTTTATTCTGGCCGGATATGCATTTTTATCTGCAGAAAATGATCCGAAAAAGGTTGAGGGCGCCTGGGCAAAAATTTGGCAGACGGCTTTAGGGCTGGCATTTGCGGCAGGAGCTTTGGTTCTAGCCGGAATTTTTGGTCAATTAATATTCGGCAACGCCTCCGCAATTCTCAATCCGTCAATAAATCCTATTAAATAATGAAAAATCTACTAGCGCAAATTCAAATAGCTCCGAATGGAGGGTTTACGGGCGTCGGAAATGGAGCACTGGCAAATCCAACAAACCCCGTCGGAACTCTTGCCAGATTTATTTCAAGTGTGGTTGGAGTAATGACAATTATTGCCGTTATCTGGGCAGTATTTACAATAATCACCGGCGCAATAGGCATTATCAGCTCCGGCGGAGATAAACAGGCTCTGGAAAACGCCAGGAAAAAAATTACAACAGGGATAATCGGTTTAATTATTGTTCTGGTTTCCCTTTCATTAATCGAACTTATCGCCTACCTCTTGGGTATTAAGGATATTTTAAACATCCAAAATCTCTTTAATCTGGCAAGTGGCGGTAGTGCGGGAGCGAAGTAAAAATGTTTAAAAATTTAATCGCAATGATAACCGTAACGGATCAGGGTGGAGAGTCCGGTAATGCAGGTGGTGGATCTATAACAAATCCGGTTCTTGGAAATAGCCCTGTTACAACGGGTGTTCCATTTTTCCAGCAAGCCGTCCCCGCAGTTATTACAATAGCTTTTATAATCGGCTCCGTTATCTTCTTCTTTATGCTCATTGTCGGCGCAATCAAATGGATTTCCTCGGGTGGGGACAAACAAGCACTGGAGGGAGCAAAAGGAACAATCACAAGCGCATTAATAGGAATTGTCATTCTTTTCGCAACCTTTGCAATAATCAAACTTATTCAATACTTCTTCGGAATCACAATACTGACTATTGACATTGGGAAACTGGTTATCCAATAATATAGACAGATGTTAAAATTGCTTGCACAAACGACAATTAATCTTCAGCCGACAGGGACCGATCAGTTTGCGGGCATTGCCAGTCTTACCGTTCCGGGAATCGTTTCCGCTTTAATTAGACTGGCGGTGGTTATTGCGGCAATAGTTTTCTTCTTTATTTTGGTCATCGGCGGAATCCGCTGGATAGCATCGGGCGGAGATAAAGCCCAGACGGAAGCCGCAAGAAATCAAATCACGGCAGCCTTGGTGGGACTTGTAATTGTCTTTGCCGCCTGGGCAATAGTTCAACTTATTAATGTCTTCTTCCATGTAAATATCTTCAGTTTGACAATCCCCACGACCTAATATTTACTTCTGCTTGCTGATTTTTTTTGCGTGGACTAGAATTACTTTGTATGGACTGTAAACCCGCCGCCGGAGGAATCGCAACAATTTCAAATTTTACCTGTGTATTTTCAAGTGTTGTCACATACGCGCTAGGTTTTGCGGGCGTTGTTCTTTTTATCCTGCTTATAGTGGGGGGGTTCAAATTTATTACTTCGGGAGGAGATCCCAAAGCCGTGGATAGCGCCAAAAAAACCTTAACCTATGCAATTGCCGGACTTGTAGTGATTCTTCTTTCCTTCCTTGTTTTGGTTCTTATTCAGACGCTTACAGGAGTTAATGTCACAAACTTCACGGTTGTGCAAAGTCCCCAACCTTAACTGATATATAATTAGTTTGTATGTCCTTCAAATATAAATTTTTATTTTTCATAAATTCAATTTTATTTGTTTTTGCAATTTATCTTTTGTCATTTGCAATTCCTGTCCGTGCACAGGTACCCTCTCCCGCCCCGATTCCCTGCTCATCTACCGATAACCCCGAGTTTCACTCGCTCCGTCCATATCAGGCCAGCCCGTGTCAAACTACGGTAGCCCCCGACGCAAAATTCTGCGGTAATAATCTGACTCTGCACACCACAATTTCCGAAAGTTATCCGGGAAGCGGCACCTGCAGCGAGACAAACGGTGTTGTCACCTGCAATTACAATGAATCACCGACTGATCCCGTAACGATAGATTTAAGCGGAGCAACTTTACCGTTTCTGGGAAACACAGAGGATGTTCTTAATTCCCAAAATTCTTCGGAGAGTGCCACGGACGCCGAAAAAGTAAATGACTATGTAAGCTGGTATCTTAACGGGGTAACAAACCGCGCCGAATACGGCGATACCAAAAACACCGACAGCAATAATATTAATTTGTCGGGACCCCTAAACAAACTCCTTCCCGGAGCAATTTTGGATGCACAAAGGATTCAGTCTATAAATAACGTTGCGTCCAACACAAACCACAACCAAATTGTAGTGTGTACACAAAACGGTAAACCCTCCCCTTGTTACAACGGGGACACGACACCCGCGCAAGGAACAATATATAGGCTTGGTGATTGGAATGACGGAAGCTTGTCGCCGCTGACAACTTTTTTCAATTGGTTAGGAACTGATATTTGGAACAAAAAATATCCTCCACTTCCCTGGCAGTTCAAAAGTGAAATTTTATATGAGAAAGCCTACAACGAATGGGAAGGCAGAACCTGCGTAATTCTTCCCATACTTAATACGCTTGCCTGCGCGACCCTTCCTGTCGTCTCAAACCCGTCAACTTGGGCAAATCTATTTCCTTATGTTCCGCTATCTTCAACGGAAGATATACCCGGCGATATAAGTATCGATAGCGCTTCCCCGGGAAGCCAAACCGCAGGAGTCAGCGTAAGCAATGTTTCTTTTTCCGGCCAAACCCCAGCGGAGCTCTTCTTTCCACATGTTCAGGAAACTAACGAACTCGGATCATCCTTACAAAGCACTTTTGTCAGTAAAGACTTAAGCCAAGCAGCCGCTGCGGGCAGTGCGCCGTCCGATGTGGCCTGTGTGTCTACTGAGGCCAGGTCAGGCAGGGGTGATAATCTATTTGCCAAACAGATAGGCGGAACACTTCATTATAGCGTCAGTTTTTCCTGTAATTTCAATCCAATTATTAATTCAACAGATCCCGCTTGTATCACAAAGTGTCTCAGACTAGGTGATCCCCGGGACATTTGTAACGCTATTTGTGTAATTCCCCAACCGCCCCAATCCTGTACTAAAGATGTTTTTATTACACTGACAACAAAGTCCAGCTCTCCGCAGCTTGACGATCTTTGGAGCACGCTGGTAGCCGGACCAACTTCGATATTCAGAAGACTCGCGCCACAGGTGGGAACAAACGGTCCGATTGCCTGTATTCTCGACATACCGGGTTCCACTAATGTTAGTTACCAGGGAAGCGGGGTAAGCACTGACGCCACAGTGAACCTCCCACACCTTGGGGGAATATCTGCATATTTTATGCAAGGCATTCAAACAATGCTCAGGCCAAAGGGTTATGGCACCGACCTCCCTTCTACCAGCAACACATCCTTATGTATCAACACAGCTCAGGCAGCCTCCACAGATATTTGTTCCGGAAGTTGCAATTCGAGTCCTGCAAGTGTGGATATATCGGGGCTTAAACAAAAGTTCATAGACCTGGCAACAAGGTGGCTTGGGGTGGGGCACCCCAGAATTGATAAGTTTGACGAAGTTGTAAGCGCGGCTCAAAGCGCCGGGGTTGACCCAATATTTACTCTGGCCATCTGGCTTAACGAAAGCGGTGCGAGTAATTACGACGGCGTATGTATAGCTGGCGGCCACAGCGATCCCAACTCGGTCTATTGCCAAAGAGCCCAGGATTTTGGAATCAACAGTTCAAGTGTAGAAACCCAATATAAACCGGACGGAACAATCATCCAGGACCATTTTGAAGACCAACTTCATACATTTTTGAATTTACCGAGCGCCTATTTACAAACATGCACCGGTAACACCACCGCAAAGTGCCCTATGCAAATTTTTGGCGCAATGTTTAAACCCGGACAGTGTAACCCAACAGACAATTCAAATGCATACATCGCCGGCATAAAACAAATTTATAATTGGCTTAAACCGAGTCAAACCTTTGCGTGTTACCCAATAGCAATTCCGAAGTAAAAGTTCTAGAATAATTTACCGGTACTATGTTCAAGAAACTGCTCATCTCGCTTTTGTTAGGTCTCACCATTTTCTTTTCTTTCGCTCCATTTTTACAGGTCAGAGCACAAACCTGGTACAACGAAAGCTACACAGACTGGTATCAAAAAGTTTACGATCCGACAAACTCCAGTCAAATCTTTGGTGAACGCTACACCGCCGCACAGGTCCAGTGGGTTATCTATGGCCTTTTTGCATTCATCATGAACTCGGCAACGGGGCCGGAAAACATGACAATTATTCACTGTTTGATTTCGGCCGCCGGTTCTAACACTATAGATTTCTCGACATGCGCTCCCAAAACATCATCCGTCACACAACAACCGAATACCGCAAGCCTGCCTCAACAAAGCCTGTGGTCATTGGTTTTTGCAACCGATAGGCCAATTTCAGGAATTGCCTACGTAAAAGAGAAGGTCCAAAACTTTAGTCTCGTCCCTGTTGCCCATGCTCAAACATTGGGTTTTGGTTTCAACTCACTTCAGCCAATCCAAAATATTTGGACAGCATTCAGAGATGTTGCCTTTGGACTTTTCGTAATTGTGGCAATAGTTTTTGCTTTTATGATTATGTTCAGAGTGAAACTTTCACCGCAGGTTGTAATTTCGGTTCAATCGGCCCTTCCTAAGTTGGTTCTTGCCCTGATATTGGTTACTTTCTCATATGCCATAGCAGGTTTCTTAATCGATCTTATGTATGTTGTGATAGGACTTTTTAGCATAATCGGCACTAGGTTTATAGCCGCCTCCCCTTCAGCGATTTTCAATTTCATGACTCTTGGGCAACCATGGGGAGGAAACGTCCAGCTTGGAGTGATTGGGCTTGCAACACTCTTTATAACAACGTTTTCGGTTTATTTTGTTGTTATCCTAACGGTCCTTCAGGGAATTGTCAGCGGTGGTTTTAATATAATACTCGGCGTAATAATACTTATAGTTGGGCTTTTATTTGCTTTATGGATAACTATAAAAACAATTTGGATGCTGGTTAAGGCGTTTGCAACAATAATACTACTCACAATCTTCGCTCCGCTTCAACTTTCGCTCGGGCCAATTATTCCAAGTCTTGGTTTTGGAGCGTGGCTCAAAAGTTTTGTCTCAAATCTTTCGGTATTTGTGGTAACCGGAGTTCTTTTTATGCTCTCATTTGTATTTCTAGAGCTTGGTTGGGGAACAACCTTTAGCGGAACCAACTGGATTTTAAGCCTATTTCTCGGCAGTGGTCTACAACAATTAATATCAGGTAAACCCAGTTCGTTTCCTCCACTTCTGGGGGCAAATTCCGCCGGCATGGGTCTGCTTTTTCTTGGTGTAGCGTTTGTTGTCTTCACAATGATTCCGTCTGCTGCAAAGTTTATACAAGGCTTCATTTCCGGAAGACCGTTTACTTATGGAGCGGCAATTGGTGAAGCAACCGCCCCAGTCGGTTTTGGTGTTGGCTATGCAGGAAGCACAATGGCACGTCAGGGAGCGTTACCGTGGCCTATCTCGGCGTTGTATACCCGTGTAACCGGTAAAACCGCACCCGTATCCTCAGAAAAGCTCCGTGTTGTTGGAGAAACTCTCCAAAACGCCCAACGCGCCACAGGCGGAAAATAAGCTTAAAGGAGGAAACGGGGGCTATTTAAATATTAATCTTTTCATCGCACGAAGTGCCCTTCGTACTTCACTGGAATTTAAGAAACCAAACTTCACGGCCATGTTTTCAACTACTTCCCCCAGTCTGACTTGTTTTGGTATGCCATTGTCGTCCAATATAGTAATATCCTGAGCGGCCCAGGAAGGATAGTCTGACGTGCTCCTTATACCGGCATACCAGTCTTTCTTCCCTTTACTAACATCCTCAGAAGCTCGCCTTCCCGCCATAAATTCCGCAAATTTAGCACCTCCAACTCTAAAACGTGCATACCAACCCCTCCAATCACCGCCAATTGCCACGGCATCATGCCTGGTAATTGCCCAGAATTTAATCTTTTCTGTATACGCCTCCGTTTTTGTCATTTCTCCAGGTCTCTCAATTCCTTTCATGATAAACTGGTATGGGCGTTTAGCAACATTCTCTTCCGATGATAGGAAGGCCATCACCCAGTAATAACCATCGGCATTATCTCTTACACCCTCACCGTTTAGTTCGACTGCAGACTTCACGTCTTTGGGAATTTTTACTTTTTCCCAAGCTATTTCGCCAAGATCTTTAGCCTCCTCGTTGGGTCTATCGTCCGGTGATTTAAAACCAAGCCACTGTTCTTTAATTGACCTTTGTTCACCAGAATCTATTTCTGTTCTACACAAGCTCAATAGACCTAGAATCATGTGGTCAAACTTGTCATAAGTTAATTGTGGCCCAGCAGGCCTATCCCTTATCAGTTCTTTAAATCTCCACCACTTTGTGTGAATTATTTTTGAGAGATCGCTACCCACAGGTTCTCCATTTAATGCCACAAGCTTCTGAAGATCTCTGTAATGTACGCCCCTCTCTTCATCTGTCATTTTATTGAAATCATCAAGAAGCTCTTCACCGGTGGGAAAATTTTCTTCTGCTGTATATAGTTCAAGCCCAAGCTCATCCCTCATTCCCCGGGTCCAGAAATACCTCCCCGCATCTGTAACCGCCATTTCATCACCAACAATAATGCTCATTCTTTCCATCAATACGTACAGATTGTCCCTACTATCCTCGGCATAAGGATTCCCAAGTTCTGTCAAATAACCTCTTTCCCCAGCCTTAAACTCTTCACCAACCGCACCTGCCCCTTTCCCTTTTAAACTCTGCTCGTACTTAAACTCAGCTTCATCATCTCCTTTAACGTGTGTTTTTATAATAGGCATAGGGTCTCTTTGCTCCTGTGTAAGCCAGTTTTTCAACGTATAATGAGGAAGGTGGTCCTTTCTCGTGGTTCTGTCAATTTCCAAATTAGGACCTATAAGAAACTTTGCGGCAGCGTCAAATTTCTTTTCTTCGGTATCGAGTTCGCCCGCCACTAATGGTGAATTATGCTCCTTAGCAATCCGCAGAACACTTTCGATGGTTTCCTTGTCCAAAATTTTTTCTAGGTTCCGTGTCTCATTCAAGTGTTTTTCCATTTTTTCCTTTGTCTCACATACCCCTAGAAAATAATAAAGTCTCATTGCTTTGTCTCTTCGTTTACCGAGTTCCGAATTTTCAGTCTTCTCCGGTGTTATTTTTGATATATCTGCCGCCGAAAAAAACCATTGTGTCTGTAAATTGGTAAAATATATCTGGTATCTGTAAAATTGTTCCACCATCGCCTCAAGGGCAGCCCTGGTTTTATCAAAAGCAACCGTTTGGTTTTGAAGTTCCTCCGCAACGATGAGCTGTTGATGAAGCGCCTCGAAAGCTTTGGCCATTGCCTTTCTTTCTTGTTTCGTTCCAAAATAAACCCTTTCTTTCAGCTCTGGCCTTCCTTTTCTTTTAACCACATCCATACCCGCCTTCTCACCTGCGGGGGTAAAATGATAAACCTCTTCAAGTTCGTCCTCTCCCCGAACTTTCTTTGTTTCAACCCGTATTGAATACCCAGAAACTCTAACTACCCCACCTTCTTTAAGATAGCCATCATCGCCCACCTCTCCGTCTATAATTCCGTCTGCTACTAGATCTTTTTCATAAATTCTTTGGCCTCGAAGCGCTGCACCCTTGTAGTGGGTAAATGTAAATCTATCTACCGAATCTCCAAAATGTACATTCTCAAAATCGGGAATTAATTCTTCCGCTACAGCTGCTATGTCTTCGGGTTTTTGTGCCTTTCTAAGTCTATTAACAAGGGGGTCGTTTTTTGCATAATCCTCTTCACGTTCCTGGCCATACATTGCTTCTAGAGCTTCTTTTTCTTTATTCGCATCATCTTCCGCTCCTCCCCCTCCTTTGCCTGTATCGGGGGCTTCATATTTCCCAGGTACCACACCACCCGTTCTTCCTAGTAGTTGTTCAGCCATATTCAAATTATATAACAATAAAGACAAAGGTTAAAAGGCAAGAGGCAAATGTGCCCCATAATTTGACTTTTGAGCACGGAAAGCCTACAATTCCCAGGATTGTTTCGCACGTTTTCAAGCTAAAAACTAACAGCCAAGGAGGTTGAAATGGATACTTTTGAATACGGAGTACTTACTTTGAGTTTTGAACAGAAGGAAATCGAAATAGGCGAACAAAACAGAAAAACGTGTCTCGAGTATGCCAAAAGAAAGGGTTACCAGCCTGAATATGTCGACCAACTGAAGCGGTTTAAGTGGTCTGAAGTTTTGATTGCCAAATCATTTGACACTTCCGGCAAAGAACACGAAATCTTAAGAGACTATACAGGCGAAAATGGTTTTACCACTGTCGAATACCCGAGGAAAGGTGGTGCTAACCAGATTGTTCTCTCATCAAAAAGTGTCAGCGAAGACGTTTGGGATAATAACTATCCGATAACCGCTCTTGCAGGGTGTCTTACAAAACTCGGGAGCGAGGGTTGGGAAGTTGTTGAATACAAGTTCAACTCTGCCGGTCTTGGTTTTGCACAAGCTCTGCTCAAACGAAAAGTTCAAAAGAAAAAATAAACACAAATACCTCCGGGGTTCGGAAATTTCATTTTTCCACCTGGAGGATTTTTTTTGGCAAAAAACTGTGAAAACCGCTTCATCTTGCACAAGACTCTTCACGCGCTAAGCTAACTCTAGAGTATACCCAATACTTCTACTGCCTTATGGAACAACACGCAATTCCGCAGCAAATCAGCTCTTATCAATTCCGGCTGGTGGGAGATATGACCCTCAAACAGTTTTTTCAGCTCGCCGGGGGATTTTTAATCGGTCTAATTTTTTACTCCGCCCCGATCCCGGGAATCGTCAAATGGCCGCTTGCAATTATTTCCGTTGTTCTCGGGGTTGCCCTTGCTTTTTTACCGTTGGAGGAGCGCCCTCTGGAAAGGTGGATTTTTGCCTTTTTTAAAGCAATCTACACCCCAACCGAATTTTTCTGGAAAAAAACGTCGGTTCTTCCAAAATACTTCCAGGACGAAGCCGTTGGTCCGGCCCCAACCACGGCCGCACCGGAACAGGAAGCCGCCCTCAAAGCTTATCTCTCAAGCACCAAACAATCCTCCGGTACCTTTGCAAAACTTGAGGATGCAGAACAGGGTTTCCTGGCAGCCTTAAGCGGAATCTTTTCGGGACTAACCGGACAAGCAACCGGGACAGCTCCGCCAACCACAGCTCCCGAAAAGCCCAAGGAGATGCGGATTCCGACAATCGAACCGGTAGTAATCAGGCAACCCAATGCACCCCATCTGGTCGTGGAGGAAAGACCTCAAACAGGAAACCCTTCTATTCAGGTAACCGCCCAGCAGGTTTCCCCAATTGTTGCAGGCGAGGAAATGGTTTCCACAAAACAGGCTTTGTTCTCGCTCGAAGCCGCTCCCCCCAACCCCCCGACCACACCCAACGTGGTTGTCGGGCAGGTTGTTGACGACCAAAGGAAAATTGTCGAGGGGGCAATAATGGAAATAAGGGACGAGGTGGGCCGTCCGGTAAGGGCCCTCAGAAGCAACAAGGTTGGACACTTTATTACGGTCACCCCGCTCGATAGCGGCAGGTACGACATCATAACCGAGAAGGACGGATACCAGTTTGCACCTGTGAGTTTTGATGCAACGGGGGTTTTAATCCCGCCGATTTTAGTGGAAGGAAAAAAGCTTGCGGTTCCGCAGGTCCAAGCAGTCACTCAAATGGCAAATCAGTATACCGGTGAACCGGCGGCTCAATTTTAATATTATGGCACTACCCAAAATTCCCTATTTAAGCATTCCCGATAAACCCCTGGTGGCAACCACCCAGGAACATCTTCCGATTGCGGACATAACAAATGATGTTGTCGTTTATAGGGACGGCGGTGCAGCGCTTGTAATGGAATCCACTTCCCTCAACTTCAGCTTACTTTCCGAAAAGGAGCAGGAGGCGGTAATTGCAGCTTATGCCGCAATGATTAATTCCCTTACTTTTTCTGTTCAGATTGTCGTCCTCACTCAGAAAAAAGACATTTCTTCCTATTTAAGTTTTCTGGACGAGCAGGCAAAAAAAATAACCCATCCGCTTCTTGCCAAACTTATGCAGGAGTACAGGGATTTCATTACAGAATCGGTTAAGAAGAAAAATGTTCTTGGAAAAAGATTTTTTGTGGTTTTGTATTTATCGCCTCTTGAACTTGGTGTCGGAAAATCCGTGGCTGCAATAACCAAAAGGAAAGGCCCCCTTCCTTTCCCCAAATCCTATGTAATCAAGAAGGCAAAAATAACACTTTACCCGAGACGCGACCACTTAATCCGGCAGGCAGGCAGGCTTGGAATTAAATTTAAACAACTTGGGACGGCGGATTTAATAGATCTTTACTATTCCGTTTACAATCCCGAGCATCCGGCCGTCAAAAAAGAACCGGAGGTTACTCTCGAACACGCACAGACAAATGCCTAATATTTTTAAGAAAAAAAATCAACCGATAAATCCTGTAGCACCCACCCAACCTGAGGTAAAACCGAAAGTGATTAACCCCAATCTTGCCATCTCCCAAGGAATGGGGTTACTCGACGCAATCGCACCTCAATCAATTGAAGAGGATTTCGACTACATAAAAATAAACGACATTTATTTTAGAACCATTTTTATCGGCGGCTACCCGAGGTTTGTTGCACCGGGATGGCTTGAACCGGTTATAAATATCGACACGTCCCTGGATATCGCCTTTTACATTTATCCTGTTGACGGAAAAAGCGTTCTTGATGATCTCAGGCGCAAGATTGCCGAAATGGAGGCGGAAATGGCAACGGATATTGAACGCGGGAAAATTGTTGACCCGACAACCCAGGCCAAACTTGAGGATGCACAGTCTCTCCAGGAACAACTCGTAAA
>Ga0187849_1001980_pt1 | contig 20539 bp, 5 predicted proteins | sample June2016WEW_4_10_2_FD_132412 | JGI IMG/M metagenome (GOLD analysis project Ga0187849, IMG submission 132412) | Peatland microbial communities from SPRUCE experiment site at the Marcell Experimental Forest, Minnesota, USA - June2016WEW_4_100 | ecosystem: Environmental > Terrestrial > Soil >...
GTTGAAACGCCGGGCTATTCTCGAGTGTCCCTCCGGGACACCCCCCACCGGCATTTAGCCTGGCTCCGAGGAAATCTAACCCCATAGGTTGACGCCCGATTTTCCGACCGGCAGTGGTGAGTGGCAGCTAGCCATGGAAAGGGTGTCCACCTGGCCAAACGACCCGTGGAACATATACCGCTGGCATATCCATGAACACACCGGCACCCACCTTGACGCCCCGCTGCACCGCTCGAACAAGGACTCGGCGGACCTCATTCCTGCCTCCCACCTGGTCGGACCGCTGGCCGTAGTGGACATTCGCCGCAAAGCCGCGGCAGATGCCGACGCGGAGCTGACTCTCGATGACCTGAGAGCCTGGGAATCCCAGAACGGTCGTCTGCCCGCCGGCAGCATTGTGGCCATGAGCAGCGGTTGGGATGCGCACGTGCATTCCGCAAAGTTTCGCAACGCCGCCAGCAACGGCGCCCTCCGCACCCCGGGCTTTCACATCGAAACCGTCGAATTCCTCCTTGCTGAGCGCGATGTAAAAGGCATTGTCGTGGACACCTTGAGCCTCGACCGAGGCCTTTCCCCCGATTTCCCGGTGCATGCGCGCTGGTTGGGCAGCAACCGCTGGGGCTTGGAGTGTGCCGCCAACCTCGGTGAGTTGCCACCCAGGGGCGCGACGCTGGTCGTGGGCGGCCCCAAGATAGCCGGCGCCTCCGGCGGCCCCAGCCGCGTTTTTGGACTGCTTCAATGAAAGGTGGAGACCTTTGCCCGGTTCGATGCGCGCGTCGCTCACCTTCCGGTCCAGGTCCGGCTCGTCGTCTTGGATGTAGCCGAGGAGGTTGGGGTTGCCTTTGAGGGTGGGTTGGAATGGCATGACCAAATCAGCTTAGGGCCTGAGTTCACGGGGCACCGAATCGGGAGGCTTGCACCCGGTAGAAGCCATTGGGGAGGAATGGCGTGGGATCGGTCAGCGAAATGGCGCCGCTGTTGGTGGTGAGGAGGGCGTTGGTGGCTTGCTCCCACGCGGGCGGCGTCAGTTGTGCGGTGCGCCAAAGCGAGTAGCTGAGGCCGGGCCGGAAGTTGGCGGACACGATGACTGCATTGTTGCTCCATTGCACGGAGGAGATGTTTGGGAGCGTGGCGGCGGCGGCTCGGGCGGCGGCCCCGAAATCAACGCGGCCCCAGCCGTAAAACCCGTCCCACCCCGGCGGGCCCAAATCCACGGCGGTGTTGGTCAGGATTCCGATGACCTCGTCGGGCGCCAACGTGGGATTGAGACCGAATATCCAGGCCACCACACCGGCAACCAAGGGCGAGGCAAAGCTGCAACCTGTGGCTGAGGAATAGCCGCCGCCGGTGGAGGTGGAGTAGATTTGATAGCCCGGGGCGGAAAAATCGATGTAGGGGCCGTACATGGTGGACTGGAAATTGTCGGCGGCGTCGGTCATCGAAACACAGTAAACGTCGGGCTGGTTTGGGCCGTTGAGCAGGCCGCTGCCATCGATGGCGGACATGACCAGGATGCCGTTGGCGTTGGTTTTGAGGAAGAGACCGGCGGCTTCGAGCACGGGGTTGGTGCCCCCGCTCCAACTGATGTTGACGACACGAACGCCGTGGGTGGCGGCCCAAAGGGTGGCGTTGTACATCTCGCTGATCACGCCGTCGATGTTGATGGGCAACACCTGGCAATTGGCCGCTCCGGCGACGCCGACACCGTTGTTGATGACCGCTGCGGCCATGCCGGCGCAGAGGGTGGAATGGACGATGCCGGGACTGGAAGTCACCGCCTGGTTGGCGACCACGTCCCAGCCGCTGACGGTGTTGGCGGCGAGGTCTGGATGATCCATTTGAAACGGGGAATCGACAACGGCCACGCGCACCGCCGGTTGCCCCAGGCCGTAGTTCCAGGCTCCAAAGCTGCCGATGACCTGGTGGTGCCATTGGCTGGGGAGCTGCGGGTCGTTGGGCGTGAACTGTCGGCGCTCGAAGGTGTCCAGTTCGGCGAATTCCACGTCCGCGCGCCGCCGCAAGGCCCGGACCGCGTCCCACTCGCGCAGCGGTTCGACGCGGAGAGCACAGACCATCGGCTGGCCGCGAAATCTCACGAGCACGGTTTCCGGGTTGAAAAACAGGATGGAACCCTGCTCCGTGGACAGGCGTCCGAAGCGGCGTGCCTGATAATTGACATGCGCCAGCGTGTTGGCCCGGGGCAGGGGCACGGCGCGCTCGGCCAAATCCACCGAGGACAGATTGGAGAAGGCCGTCAGCGCGGGGATGCGCCGGTCGGGAATGTTATAAGGAAGCTTCGGGCAGGGCAGCGAGGCCAGGTCGGCCGGGAGGCCCAAATCCTGGTCGGAAGCTGCAGCGTAGGGCAATTGCGGGGCGGCCCCAACCGCAGCGACGGCCAGGAGCGACCCCAGACAAAGCGCGCATTTCACTGCTTTTCAATGCGGTAAAAGGCCGGCGAACCGAGGCCGAGGTTCGTGAAAAACTGGAACGAGTTGGTCAACGTGTAGTTCAGCAACGGGTACCACGCCACGGTCGCGGAAAGATTGCTGGAGGTTTGCAGCGTGTAGTTCGTGCCGGCAAGCCCGAAGGCCAGGAGAGACCGGTTGGCGCCGGAAAGAGAGCCTTGGAGGATGGGCGGGTCGGCATTGAGCAAATAAGCGCGGAAAAAGACGGCCCCTGGGGTCGGATCCAAATTGGGAATGACCTCCGTCAGGTTGGTCATGGGCACGCGGAGCAAATCCGACCAACCTCCCGACCGGGCGAGATCGGTTGACGATTGGATTTGGTAGCTCCGGCCCGGAATGCCGTAGAGGGCCAACTCGCGGCTGCCGGCCACAAGCTGCATCTCGAGCAGCGGCTGCGGGCCGATGATGACCGCCCGGCCCGGTTGGACGGAAAAGACGTTGGTGAGGCCCGCGCTGGCGTTCGTGCCTTGCGGCGCCTGCGGCCGCAGCGGCACGAAAGCGGAGGACTGATTGGAGCCGGCGGTGAGGTTCAATTGGGCGATTTGCTGGTTGCCTTCAAGGTTCTGTCCGCTTGCAGCAGTGAAGGAGAGCTGAACGGCGTTGGACGAAAGCACACTCAACGACGCCGCGTTTAAGGCCGGGGCGGTCGGCTGCACCGAGATGGCGGTGAACAAATTGGTGGGCAGGTCCAGAACGAAGGAAAGGCCCACGAGCGGGCTCTGGGAGTCGAGTGTAATGGGCACGGAGCCGCTGCCCCCGGCCAGCATCGCACCCGTGCCAAGAGAAATCGTCGCGGAAAGCCCGCCCAATGAGACGGCGCCGAGTTGGCCGACGGAGAAGTTGTTCGAGAAAATCAGATTGTAAGTTTGCGTCAGGCCGCTCGAGTAAGAACTGAGAACCGAGGCGGCGAACAATTGGCTGCCGACGGGCGAATAATTGGTGCCGCCCGAGGCGGCGATCAAGTCGTTGACGTTGAAGAAGGCCTGGTTAGTCCCCGCGCCATCCCCGACCACCGCCGCGAGGACGGAAGGACTGTTGGAGGTGGAGAGCGTGATGATCGAGCCGGGGGGGGCGGAGTCGCTGAGCGTGACGAGCAATTGCTGCGACTGCAAAACAAACGAATTCTCCTGCGCCGTGGTGGCTGACGGCAAGGGCCCGCTGGGCGGCCACACGGCCGATTGGCCGTTCGCATTATTGGTCACGGTTATCTGGAAGTAATAGGTTGTGTTGGGGGAGCAACAGGATATCCGGGCGTAGATCAATCCGAGGTTCATCGAGTCCTGGCGCAAGGCGGCCATGCTCATCAGGCTGCTGTAGGAATTGGCCGACGACGGATCGCCCGAATTCAAGGGGTAGTATTCGACGCCCACCTGCCCGGCCAGGCTGGCGCCGCCGTCAGGACTGGAAAAAAGATTGACCGACACGGCGGTGGAAGGCGTGATGGCCGGCGAAACTGAGGCGACCACGGAAAAGCTGCTCGGGGTGACATTGACCGCCATCACGTTGGTCAGAAGAATCTGCGCGCCGGCGGACCACGCGCCGAAGAGAAAACAAGCCAGACCCGCGCCGAGTCGCGCCGGGGCGCAAATCAGCTTCTGAACCCACTTTGGAGTCGAGCCTTTGTCCCGGAGGGACAACTGAGAATAGCCCGGCGTTTCAACGCCGGGTTTGGACGTACAGAAGGACAAGTCCCGAAGGGACGGTCGAAGTGGCCCTTGGTTTTCAGCCGTCCCTTCGGGACGGGGTTTCTCCGCGGCCTGATCCCGCCGTTGAAACGCCGGGCTATTCTCAGATGTCCCTTCGGGACAGAATGCAGGGGCGAAGGGTGTACAAAAGCCGATTTGCCCCCGTCGCGCCGCACTTGGCAACTTATGTTTTGACAGTGTGGTCATTGGCCTGTTTGCCCCGTCGAGGGCGGGTTTTGGCTTCCGGTTGTCGAGCGGGAAGCAGGGCCGCTACGTTCCAAACCGGGTTTGCCTTTGCGCGCAATGGCCAATTCTCCGCCGACCAGGACAGCGTAGCGTTGAAAGCCCTTGGCCTTGAGGAGGCGAGCGGTTGCCTCGGCGCTTCCATCCGCGCTATCGATCAAGACCACCAGCGGGGCGGTGCCCGCATTCCCTTCCGTCTGCGCCAAAGCGGAGGCGGTCACGCGGCGGCCGGGGAATTCGCGGCTCAAGTCCGTCAGCCGGGAGGAGTTTTTCAGCACCGCCCCGGTCGCCTTCCGCAGATCGACAAGGAGGACCTCGCCTGGGTCCGCCGCCTGCAATTGGGCGTAGGTGATATAATTCATCGTCTCCGCCCTAAGGCCGCGCGCGGCTGTGGTGAGGCCGTGGGCCGATTGCCAGGCGGCATAACCTCCGGACAAAATATCCACTGTAATTCCAGGCTTTTTGGCTAAGGCGGCAGCGGCAGTTTGGAGCTCGCCCATGCCGTGGCAGCCCAGCCCATCGTCGTAAACCACCACTTTACCCAGGGGCGGCATATTCTTGAGCGGACAGAGCGCCGCCGGAATATTGATCGCGCCCGGAATGTGGTCTTTGGCAAAGAGGCTGGTCTGGCGAACGTCGATGATGGTCAGCTTGTCCCCCGCGGCCAGATCGCGTTGCAACGCGGCCGCCGTAATCGCTCTGGCCGGGAGCGCAAGGCTCGCCCAAAGGGCAATTGTGCCCCCCCAACCAATCAATCTTAAAACGATGCGGCGCATAGGTTATGGGGATTGCGGGGAGAATTGATTCACGGGATTGGCCATGCTCACCATGAGGACGGCCGCAGTGGGAATCGGGAAATTATCCCCGACCAGGTTTCCGCCCTGGACGAGGGCCACTCGCCAGCGGCCCGATTGGGCGTCAAGCATACGGGCGGCCAGGGCATTGTTCAACCCAAGCTGGCGCAGCAGTTGGAAGGCGCTGTAGCCATCCGGAAATTGCGTGTAACCGAAAACATTGGGGCCGGCCGCGAGGTTGATGGGCGAACTATTATTGAGCCCAAGGTCAAGCACCTGGGACCTGTCGAACTTGATCCAGAGGAAACCGGTGGCCACGAGGCTGAAATTCTGTCCCGAAACCACGCCGTTGCTCACCGAAGCCGTTTGCGTCACAACTTGCGGCGCCAGCGAGGTGTATTCGGTCAGGGCTTGGACTCCGTTGGTCGCCCAGAGGGAAAGCAACCCGTAAGCGTTGCGGGCATACGAAACCATCGACGGCGTGACCACGACGACATTGCGATTCTCAAACACCGGCTGGAGGGAGGGCAGGGCGGCGGCAACAATCTGGGATTGATTGCTGACGGTTTCCTGCCACACCGCCCGCCCATCGGCCAGCGCCGGGAATGTCTTCAAGGTCGGGGTGCTGGTCAAGGGCACGGCCAGCAGGCTCGGCAAATGGATCAGCTCGGCGTTGCCGGTTTGCGCGCCGAGCGAGTTTTGCATGCACGAGAGCCATGGGCCGTCCAGGACGGGCTGGCTTTCGTCCTGCGGCGTGCTGGTAATGCGGACTTCGGCGTTGCGCAACAGATCGAAACCATAAATGTCCAATTCCACGTTGCGATGGTCCGCCCAGACAATCCAATTGCCGTAAATGGCGGGGTCCAACTGGCCAAAGATATTGGTGGTGATGCGCCGGACCTGCTGCGACTGGAGATCGCAGTAATAGATTTCTCCCGGCCCCTGGTCGCGAAAGTCCTGCCAAACGACGCGCGCCGCCTGGACGTCGGGGTCGAGTTCGTCCTGGATGGAAGGGGAGACAAAGAAGTTCTGGCCGCTGGCCAGATTGGTGGCGAAGAGCAGCCAGGGCGCGTTGGCATTGCCGGTGGGGCGGGATTGGCAGACCATCCAGGGCCAGTCGATGGCCGGGTTGATTTCGTCGTTTGTGGGGGTGCTCGTCAACTGGCCCAGGCTGTTGGCGGTCTCCAGGTCATACATAAAGACGTCCCAATTGCCGTTGGCTCCCTGCCCCTGCCAGACGACGTAACGGCCATCGGTGCGCGGGTTTTCCTGGCTCAACGGAGTGTGGGTCAACTGCGCGATGGAGCCGTTGCCGGAGGTGACATCCCGCGCGTAAATCTCCCAGTGGCCGTCGCTCTGGTCCTGCCAGACGGCCCAACGGCCACGCGCGCGCGGATGGGCCGGGCCGCGACTGGAGGCAGCGACGACGCTGTTGCTTCCGGACAGCGCCCCGACCTGGGCCAATCCGACGAAAAGGTTGGTGTCGGCCAGCAAGTCGGTCAGCGTGACGCGCACGGTGTACCAACCGGGCGGCTGGACCACGCCGCTGCCGCTCAGGCCGTTCCAATCGAAGGTGACCGGCGCGCTGCCGATATTGGTGTAGGCGAGGGTGAGAACATTGGTCAAAGAACTCTCATCGTAGCCGTAAAGCGGGTTGACCGTCCATCCGACGGTGGTGGGAGAATTCGTCGATTGAAAGACCCCGGCCGCCTCGCCGAGCACGCTGATGATGTGCGGCCCAGCCGTCAGATTTGACAGCACCAACGGGACGGTGGAATTGGCGGGCAGGCGGTAGTAACCGCCGTCGATGGTCCAAGTGTAGTTGGTGACGGCCGCGCCGCCGACGGCCAACTGCGCGGCGGTGCTGGCGGTGGGCGTCGCGGGCGCCCCGGTCACCTTGGTCAGGGGCGCCGAAGCAGACACGACCCAACTCACGGACACGGCGTTGCTGGCGGCCAGATAGGTCCCGTATTTTGAACGACCCAGGACCGAGATCGAATTGGTGCCCGCCGCCAAGCCGGACAAGGCGAGCGGCGCGCTGGCCGGAAGCTCGGCGCTCCAAGGATTCGAATTCAACTGGTAGCGATAGAAATCGACGTTCTGGCCGCCGATGTTCAGCGAGGCGGCGGTGCTGGCGGTCGGGGAGGAAGGCGTATTGGAAACGGTGGCCCAGCCAACGACACCCGCGAAAACGTCGACCTGCGCGTTCACCGCCGTCGGACTGTTGGACGCCTGGAAACTGACGGGGACGGTCCCCGGCCGGACAGACAACGCGCCGCCGGGATTGTAGATAGCCTGAGACGGAACGGTGGCTGAGGCAAATCCCAGTGAGCCGGGCCCGGGCAGCACAAGCGTAGCGGTGTGGGTGGGTTCCCGGTTCGAGCTGGTGTCGATGCCGTAATATTCAAGCTGGTATGAGCCGGGTATGCTCAGGCTGAAGGGCAGCGCGATCGAAAAAGCAGCGCCATTGAGGCTGTCGTAGATGGTGACGGGCGCGGCGTCCTGCGACAGGAAATACATCTGCGTCTGGGGCGTCACATAATAGATGCCGTTGGTGTAAGCGGAGGCGCCGGCGAATTGCAAGGTGGTGACAGGGGCGTTGGTATTGGGCGCCGGGTTGGTGTAAGTGACACTGTAGGTATAAGGGCCTACATTCACCAAATCGAAAATGTTCAGATAGCTGTCCTTGAAGTTCGTTATCGGCTCGTAATGGAGGCTGGTCCAGTAATTGTTTGGGTTCAGAACTTTGCCGTCCGAGCGAAGGACGCTGGCGATGGGAAGCTTGGCCTGGTTGGGGTCGTTGAGCCGCAGGTAGCCCCAACCAGCAATCGTGGCATTGAGATTAACCTGGCAGGACAACCCGGACCCGGAAACCGAGGCGTTGGTCAGCAGGTTCACTGGATACACCCCGCCCTGGCTTTCGTAAAGCGAGTCGGGAATTAAATTGCCGACGGCATCCAACGTTCCTGCGGTATCGGCCAGGAAATCGCGAATGGAATCGCGGCCGGGCTGGTCATCGAGCACTTCATGGAGAAAGAGATAGGCATTGACCGACTTTATAAGCGACGTTTCCGAACCGCCCATCGCAGTCGAGTGGCTGTAGGTCGCGTTCACGGACAGGAATGTTCCCGAAAGGCTGACGATCATGTCCCAGGCGCCTTTGCCCGTCTGGTTGGGTTGAAGGTTGCCCAGGTTGACGGTCAAGTTGGCGTTGGCCGGCGGGGAATCATTGACCCGCGAGCCGAGCAACTGGGCGACGAGGAGCAAATTGTTGGCGTTTTCCGCGATCTTGGGCTGTTGCGACTGGATAATGACATTCCGGGCCGAGCCATAGCCGACGTTTTGCACCAGCACGCCAAAGGTAAAAGGAATGGGGCTTCCCAAACCGGTGTAAGGATCCATCCCAATTACATCGCGCGGCTGGAAGTAAGTGATTTGCAGTTGCGCGTCCGGCTGAACGGTGATCGGAGCCGGCAGGACGAACATGGAAGAGGAAGGAATAGCCACGCCATTGATTTGCCCGCTCAAGTTGGCGCCGATGTTGTACGGGATGCCGTAGGGCGTGGTCCCCCCGGCCTTGACCGTGGGGATAATGAACCAGGTGATGGTCGCGGTTTGGCCGGGATTGATAACTCCGTTGCCGCCGGCATCGGAGATGTTCTGGAATGTGGGCGGCTGCACAAAGAACAGGCTCGAGGAATCGTTGACGACGCCATTAGTGGTGAGAGCTGGGTTTTCAAACGTCAGGTTGGCGGCAAAGCCCGTGATGGGGTTATTCGGATCGTTATCCGTAATCTGCAGGGTGGCTTGAAACCCGGTGCGTTCCAAAGTCAGATTCTGGGACAGCACCATCTTAACCGGCGCGCAGACGCCGGAGAACTGCTCCTGGGCAACCCCCAGGCGCGGCCACAGCAACACCGCCAGCCAGACCGCGAAGGATTGACGCAAGCGGAGCTTCATTTGGCTGCCTCCGAGGTTGAAACCTCTGTGACGGGGGGCCTCGCGCCGCAAAGGTCATGCACCAGCACCCCATTGGCATAAAACGCGCTGTCCATCTGAAGCCTCAAAGTATAAACCTTCATGAGACGATCCAGCCGGCGATTCCCGACAATTTCGAGCGGCGCGCCTTGGGAGTTGGACAGCCAATCGCCCGGTTTGAGTTCCTTGGCCGGAGTCCATCCTTTGCCATCCACCCAGAACAGGTGCTCCTGCGTTGTCAGCACAGCGGGCGCAGAGGGGCCGCCAAGGCGGCGGAGACAAAGTTCATAAACGCGGGCGTCGTCCATCGCGTACACTTGCCCTACCCGGGCGACGTTGTCTGTTCTGACGCCACTCCGAACCATGTCGTTGGTCACAAGCTCCGAAATCAATTTCTCGGTTCCGTCAGCCATAAGGATGCGAGTATTGGCAGCCAGACAGCCGCCGCCTGTGGTTTGGAAACTGGGTGCGGATAGCTGTGGATTGGGAGGCTGGGCGTAACTGTTGCCATTGTTGTTATTGTTATTGTTCGCGAACGGGCCGGCCTCAACGCCGCCAAGCAGACATTGTAAATACGCAGCCATAGCCGCGGCTTGATTGGCGGGAGATGCCAAGCCCATCCCCTGGGCAGTAGCGTAAAGGTTCGCCGCCGCCTGCACCCCCAATTGCACGTACGTGCCGTCCGTTGGACAGATACCCACCGCCTGCAGAATCGAGTCGGCGACCAGGAGATTCGCTTCGATGGCGGTTGCCCAGTCGGAAAGTGCCTGGCTGCTCCCGGTGAAATAACTAGCCAGGGCGCTCAAGCAACCGGCGTTTCCTCCTTGGTGCGCCGGCGCATTGGACCCCCAATAAGTCACCGTATAGGGGACATCGATAGATTGCTGCGGCAGGACCTCGGGAATGTAGGAAATCAACGGTTGGTAACTGGCTTCACCGTTCTGGAAAGTGCTCAGGGTGACGTTCTGCATTTTGACCAATCCCTGGTTCTGGACGGTCACGTTATAGCTGGCTTGGAAACCCGGGCTGACATTGTCAAACTCCTTGACTAAGGGCGTTGCGACCAGCACCGGCAGGGGAACATACGTCTGGTAGGTTTCCGTGATCTGGACGGTGTAGCTGTCCGAAAAGGGCACCGGCACAACGGAGAAATTGACCGTCACCAGGCTGCGATTGAGGCGGGCATGTTGGTAAACAGTCTGATCGGCTGTGATGTTCACCGTGCCTGAACTGGCCGAACATCCCGGCGCGGAAGCCTGCCAGCTCCAGGTTCCCTCCTCCAGATTGGTAATCGTCACCAGCCCATTGGTGTCCGTGTAGAACGGGCCGGCGTTGGCCGAGATCAAACTGTTGTTCAAACGGATCGCCGCCCCGCTCAAGGCCGCTCCCAAAATGTCGTCCACGTAGAATTGCACTCCGCCAGTCAAGTCGGAAGTCACAATGGCCGCGACCGGGATTTGAAACGGAGTCGAAAGATTGGCGCCTTGAATTGCCACGGCGTCCTGATAAAACGCCAGAGGCAGGGCCGACGGAGGACCGAAGACCACGCTGAAGCTGTTGGATTGGCCGACAGGCAGATCGGGAAGCGCGATCGAGCCGTTGGTCGAAACGGGCAGGTTGACACTGATCCAGCTATTGGTCGGGGGGAGCAAAGAGACACCTCGCAAAGCGGTCAAACCGTTGTTCGCGATGACGATTTGGCCGCTCACCTGACCGCCCCGATTTACACTCACCTCGAGGTACCCTGCCACCGGCTGGGCCACCGCCAGAACCGGGACCGCCGGCGACAAATTCACGCTGGCAGTAAAGGTGGCGGAAGCGCCTTCGGCGGAGGTAAAGGCAAAGATCACCTCCGCCGAGTTCGGCGCGTCGATGGTCGCCGCCAATTCCAAGTGGATCGTCTGGCTTTGATTCGCTTCCAGGGCGAAGCCCGTTCCGTTCAGATTTGTGCCGGTGATTTTGGCCAATGGCGTTAAATTGGTGCCGGACACCTCGTAGGCGTTGAAACCGGAGGTGAACCCTGTCAACGGAACGTCGCCCGGATTGAACAGTTGAAGGGAAAAGTCCAAAGTGCCATTCTTGGACATTTGGATGTCACCCGTGGACGGGTTGGCATAAACCCGATCAATCACAATCCGGGCCTGGTTGAGTTGATCCACTACCAGCGGATTGGCCGCCCAAATACTGAGCGTTCCGCCAAAGCCCGGCGGCGCGTCGAAGATGTATCGATAATTGCCATTGGTGTCAGTGGTCACCGGTTGGTCCCAGGTAAAACCGCGCGTGGCAAAACCGAGGTTCAAAGCCGCCTTCGGGACGGGCAATCCCGAAGTCCGATTGATCGCCTGGCCGCTGATAATGACCGGCTGATTGTTCGTATAAATGCTCTGGTCCGTCTGGGCGGTCCCGAAATAGGGCGTTTGGGCCAGGCTGGAAACCATGCGGCCGACCAAGGGGCCGGAGACGGTTTGCTGAGGCGTGCCGATTTGGTTGTAAATGGCGCTGGCCACCGCGACGAAAGTGGTATTGGTCGTCCCGGCCAGCGCGGCCGGCACCAGGACATTGGGCACCGTCACCGTCAATGACGAACCGGCCGCTATATTGACATAGACCGAGCCGTCCGAGCTGAAATAGCTCCCCGGCGGGGCGCCTTGGAATGGCGTTCGGCTGAATTCCTGACCGGAACTGTCCTGGACGGAAATATAAAGATCCCCCGGCTGTTGGCCGTTGGCGCGTTCAACCACAAGCTGCAGATCGACGTAAGCGCGGTTGAAAATCTGCACTTGGAACGCCGTCAATCCGCCCGCCAAGGGAAGTTGGTTCACCGACACAGCGATTTCAGTTGCGGGCACGGTGCTGTTGGTGACGGCGAACGTTCGCTGATACGTGACGCTGCCGCCTTGGCTGTCCGCCCGCTGCGAGGCGCTGACTTGCAAGACCTGGGCGCCGGCTGCCGAGGCTTCGGGCACGATCACCGGCTGCTGGAGGCTGGCGCCGGCATTGATCGAACCGGTCAGCGCCTGCGTCACCACCAGGGGTGTCGTTCCCGACACCGCGCGGTTCAAAACCAATTGCGACAAAGCCACGGCGGCGGTGGCGCTCAAGTTGGTGATGCCGGCCGTGAATTGGTCAAAGTAACCGGTCAGGACGGGATTATTCGTGTTGCCTCCTTTTGGATTGACCAAAAGCCCAAGCGAAATGGGATAGACCGAAATTACTCGTTGGGGACTCTCCTGTCCGCTCCCATTGACGGCGCTCACCCCATACTGGACGACCTCCACCATTGGCAGGCTGTCCGTATATGTGAGCAAGGAGAGCAGCGACGCATTTTGTTTCACGCCGTTTCGATAGACATTGAATCCAACCGCCGTGGAATCCGACGACGTCCAGCTTAAAGCCGGACCCTGTCCCGGCGCCACCAGAGCCGAAAGGTTGCTGACCGGCCCGACCAGCAGTTGAATCGTGGCCGCGGCGCTCGGGCTTTGGTTGCCGACGGCATCGACGGCGGCGACCACGTAGCTGTTGGTGCCGCGCGGCGGGTAATCGGTCACCGGGACAATGCTGCTCGAGGACTGGAGAAAGACGCCGTTTCGGTAGATGTTGTAATGCTCGGGCGTCTGGCCGGACGGCTCCTGCCAGGTGATCTGGACACCGTTGGCCGCCAATTGCACGAGCACATTCGTGGGCGCAGCCGGCGGGGTGCGGTCAGACAAAGCCACGACGACCTTGGAAATAGCGCTCTCCGAACCAAACCGGCTGGCGCTGATCCCATAACTGTACAGGCCGTCCGCAGGCGGCGAATCCACCACGCTGTTGGTCGTGATATTGTCCAGGTCCAAGACTCCCGGAAGGGTGAGGTTTGTTCCGGTCTCGCGATAGAGGCGGTAAATCTGCGCGTTGCCCACAGCATTCCACGTCAGGCTTACTTGGCCCCCGGGCAGGCTCACGGCCGCCAGGTTGGTGGGCGCGGCGGGGGCGGATGGCAGGGCGGCATTGTAAAGTTCCAATTGGCCGCCCGCCACGATGTTGTTGCCGCGGTTGCCCACGCTATCCTGCGCGACAAGCGCAAATTGCCCGAAGCCGGAACCCATGGCGGACGTCAGGGACAGGATGCCGTTCCAGTTGCTGCCGACTCCCGAGAGTGCAACGACCGCGCTCGTCCCCGTGGGCGGTTGGAAGGTCAGCGAGGGAGTTGTTCCGGGGCCCGCCAGCTTGCTTAAAACCAGGCTCACAGTGACGTTGGTATTGTTGATGGTCTGCACCGGACCGGGCGGCGCGGTGGCAATCGTACCGGTCGGCGGCGTGGTATCGATGGCCAACGGCGGTCCGGAAGGCGCGCCGTTAAAGACGTTGCCGGCCTGATCACGGGCGGTGGCCAGGACGGTGGCGACACCGGAAGGGGTCGAACCGGTGACCGTGAACGCCGACTGCCAGGTGTTGAGCGCCACGTTCGTCAAGGCGAGTAAGACCGGCGAAGCCGCGCCGTTGGGCTGGATGGTCAGGGATGGCGTCGCCGCCAGGGCCTTGCTTGAAGCCAGAGTGACGCCCACGGGACCCACACCGACCGGGGTAGGCGAACCGTAGGCGATGTTCAAGGACGGCGGCGTGCCGTCATAGACGATCGAAACCAAGCCGGAAATCGGGCTGGGATTTCCGACCGCATCGAATCCAACCACGCCAAAATAATACGTCCCGTTAGCCAGCCCTTGCACGATGTATGACATGACCGACAGAGAGACCGAGTGGCCGGTGGCCTGATTCGTCGTCGCAAAAGCGGCGGTGCCCCAGAAGACTTGGAAACTGGACGCCTGCTTGCCCGAGGCGGCAAATTGCCAGCTTAGATTGATTCCAACGCCCGGATTATAGACCGGCTGGTTCATCACTACCGCCACCGGCGGAATAGTTTCGACGGTGACATGCCGCGCCGGCGAGGCCGTGGAGCCGGTGTTGTCCGAAGCCACCGCGACAATAGTGTTGGCGCCTTCGGCGAGGGTGACATTGGCCACGCTGAACTTCCCGTTGCCGTCCGTCGTGGTCGCGCCAAGGACCTGGCCATTGTCAGTCACCTGGATATTGATGTTTTCCTCGGCAGTGCCGCGAATGGTGAGGCTGCTGTTGTTCGTCACGTAATCGGAGTTGGGAGCGGTAATCGCCGGCGCGAGCGGCGGTGTGACGGCAACGATGACGCCTTCCTGCAGCGTGGCGAGGTTGCCGGCAGCATCGCGCGCGAGCAACTCGACCTGGTGAACGGCGTTGTTCAGCGGACGGACGTCCAAATAGCAGGAGAAACTGCCACCCGCGTTGGTGGCCAGACCGACCCCGTCCAGGTAAAACTCGAGGTCCTGCATTCCGAGGACCGCCGTGGCCGAGCCTGAGACCGTCAATGGCCGGTTCAACGTCTGGCCCTCCGTGAGGCTGAAGGCGTTGATCACCGGCCCCGTGGTCGTGTAAGTGACATCGACCTCAATCGGCGCGTTGGTCTGCCCGGTCAAGCTGCTGAACTGGATGAAGATGTGTTTGAAACCCCCGCCTGCCGAGAGCGGAAAGCTGGCGAACTCGGTGAAGGGCTGGAAGAACACTCCCTGGAACGTGTAATCCTCGCTCACTCGCATCCGGCTCGCCGTCCGGCAGGCCAGTTGCAGATTGACTGAGGGGCTGCCCACCTGTGTCACCCCGCCCACGGTCCCCGCCGCGGGCGTGAGTACCGGCTCGTAAGTCAGGAATGGGTTGTAGAGCACGTTGCCCTGCACCTGGGCCGCCACCTCGTTCGTGCCCATTGTCCCCCACCAGTTGCCGGTGGCATTCAATGCCGCGCTCCCCGCGGCGAGGGCATTCGTGCCGTTGTTCTGGATGACCGAGTTGCCAATCGTCAGCGCCGCCGTATCGGACTGCTGCACGCCGACCTGGTTGCCCGAAACCAAAGCGCTGGCAGTGGTCAGCGTTGCGCCGTTTTCCAGCCGCAGGCCCGAGAGGGTGTTGAAATTGGCCGTCAAGGCCTGGACCGATGGAGAACAGCCGTGGAGCGTCAGCCCGGCGCCGTAAAGGATTTCGACAAACTGCAAACTGGAGGCGCCGGCGCCGCTGCCCAGCGTGACTCCGCCCCAATCGCCGGGCGCAGGCGAGCCGCCGGAAACGTCATTGGCCGAGTCAAGAATAATCGGCGCGAGTGCCGTGCCCTTGGCGGCCAAACTTCCCTGGGCCACTGTCAGGGCCGTCCCTGGGGCGAAGAGCAGGGTGGTGCCGGGCTGGATAGTGAGCGTGGCGTTGCTGGCCACGACGATGCTCTGATAGATGGGCACCACGCTGGGCCCGCTGCCGCCTATGGTAGTATTGACGCCAATAATTCCTGCGTAAGGATCGGTCCAGGCCGTGGTGAGGACGTTGGCGTAGAAGATGTTCGCCGCGTTGAATCCGACGACGGCGAAATAATTCGTTTTGGCGCGGTCCAGACCGTTGACCTGGAATGACGATTGCGACGCTCCCAAGGTGGCCCGCGGCGTCAGACCGGCTACAGACGTGAAGTTGGTTTGCTCGTAGTAAACATAGAAGCCGGCGAAGCCGAGCAGGCCCGCCGTGCTGTAGCCGCTCCAGGAAACAAGGGCGGACGACGCCCCTGCCGCCGACACCGTGATGCCGACCGCCGGGGGCAGGGAACTGGGCAGAATGATTTCCAGCGGGGTCAGCGTAGTGAGGCTGTTGCCGGCGGTATCCACCGCCTGCACCGCAACGTAATAGGGAGTATCGAGCGACAGGCCGGTGAATTGGTAGCTTCGCGCCCCGGAGGCTAACCCGGTCAGCGCGGACAGCCCGGCGACGGACGAGTAATTGGTGGCCTGGATATAGACGCGGAATCCAGCCAGGTCCGCCGGCGCGTGGTAGCTGCTCCAGCCCACGGTGACCGACGAACTGTTGGAGGACAATTGCGTCAACCTGGGATTGGGCGGCGGAGTGGCCTCGACGGTGAACTGGGCGGCGTTGGTCAGCGCCAGGGTGCCGCCGTTAGTGTCCTGCGCGCCGGAAACGTATAATTGCATCGTGCCGTCCATTCCGGGCGCGATCGTGATGGGCGGCGTGGAATAAGTGTCGTTGTTCAGGACGGTGGCGGACCAGGCGCCGTTGGCGGCCACGACCGGCTGGATAGCGGCGGCGCTGTTGGTCAGGACGACCAGCGGCGCAGGATTGGTCCGCATCGAACGGTCGAACCGGAGGCGGAGAACAAAATTCGTGGTGGAGGGGACCAGTGGGGCATAGTTCACGCTCACGTTGGTCAGGAGCGGCAGAATGCTCGAGGCCGCATAAACGGCCACGTATTGCAGGTTGGTCGGGTCGAGCGTGGAAAAAGTCTTGCTGAAAGCATGGGCGGAACTGGCCGGCGTGTTGCTGAGCGTGAACTGCTGGAACGTGTAAATATCCGGCGAATTCGTGACCAAGAGCGGAGCGCTGAAACTGGCGGTCTGGCCGTTGGTGTAGGTGCCGGCGCCCGCCACCGAGGCCAGCCCCGGCGGCGAGGTGACAGTGGTGACAACGTGGGTGAGGTTGGCGGCGGCGTAATTGGCGACGAAGGTGTGGCTGGCGAAAACGACCGTGGTGAGCACGGAGTTGGCGCCCACGATGTTGGCGCCTTCGGTCCAATTAGTGAAGATATAACCGAAATTCGGATAGGCCGTCAGCACGTTGGTCGTGCCGTAAGCATAGGCACCGGCCCCGGTGACCGTGCCGGCGCCGGAAGGAACATTGGCGACCGAGATGGTGTAAATGGGCAGCGTAAAGTTAGCGGTGAGCTGGCGGTCGCGAGCCGCACTGAAGGAATAGCTGCTGCTGGCGCTTTCGAAGAGGCCGTTCTCGCTCCAACTGGCGAAAAGGTACGGGAGCGTGTTGGTGATCGGCGTGGCCCTCACTGTCACCGTGCCGCCCTCGGGAAAAATCCCACCTCCCGCCGCCGTGCCGGCGCCGGGAGGATTGACGGCTGTGGTGATGGTGAACGTCTGGCCCGAGAAAGGTTGCAGGACGAAATTGACGGTTTGATTGCCGTTGCTGATCACCCCGAACTGGTCGGGCACGACGTTGTAGCCTCGAGCGGGCAAACCTTGCAAGCCCACGGTCCAGTTTCCGTTGGTCACCTCGAGCGCGTATTTGCCGTTGGCATCGGTGCGCCCACTGACGTAGAGACCGAGGCCGTTGGTCGTGTAGGCGAACACGCCGATGTTGGTGACGCCCTGGCCGTGATTGTCCGTAACCGAGCCGGAGATCTGTTCGGAGAAACCGGCGCTGGGCACGACTTGCAGCAGGAGGAGATTGGGCGTGTAGGAAAGCTGCCAGGCCTGCCCGGCGCCCAGGAGCGGAAGGCTCAGGCCCTGGAAGGCGCTCCCTTCCGAACCGTAGGAAACGAGCGAGAGCGCGTCGCCGAGCTTGGGCACATAGCCGCTCGAAGCGTTGACTTCGAGCGTGCCGTCGAAGTTGACATTTCCGGCAACGGCCAGATGGCCGGCCCTCAGGAAGCTGCCGACTTCGAAGTCCAGAGTCGCTCCGGTTTGCGCATATGCGGGATTGGCGTTGAAGTTGATCGTGCCGCTTTGGAGAACCAGAACGGCGGAGTTGTAAAAGGTGACCGAGATATAGGTCGTGGCCGTGCCCGCCCGCTTCTGCACCGTGCCGGCGTTCTGGAAATAGGCATTGGTGTACCCTCCCCAGTTCGGATAGAGGCTCTCGTCGCACTGGATGTCCCACAGCCCCCCGGCCAGATTCACCACCGGATAGACACTGCCGGAGGAGGGATTGTTATTCACCTGCACGCCCCCGCTCAACCAGTCGACTGTCCCGGCATTGGTCAGCGCGCCCCCCAAAACCAGGGTGCCGGTCCCGCCGAGGACCAGGACCCCGTTGGTCGCTATGGTCAGCGGGCCGGCGATGCTCCCGCCCATCCAGTTCAGCGTGCCCGTGAGCGCGTTGGTGCCCGCGAGCGTGCTCCCGCTCAGGGTGAGATTGGTTATCGTGCCGCCCTGGAAGTTAGTGCCCAAGGCGATCGTGCCGCCCGTTAACGCCAGGTTCGGAACTACATTGTCGAGCAGCGTCAGACTGCCCCCGTTGAATTGAATAAGCCCAAGCCCGTTCAATGAGGCTGCCGCGCTGCCGAAGTTGCCGCCAGAGAAGTCAATCGCCGCTCCGCTCGAGGCCTTCAAGGTCCCGGCAATCGTCCCCCCGCCGTTGAAATTGATCGTGCCCGACAGGGCCGCCACAGCCCCTGAGTTGTAGAACGGAATTTGGATGGAGCTCGTGCCCGTGCCCGCCGTCTTCTGCAGCGTGCCGGCATTCTGGAAATAAGTGTTGGCGATCCCCCCCGAGTTCGGATAGAGGCTCTGGTCGCACTGGATGTTCCACAGCCCCCCGGCCAGATTCACCACCGGATAGACACTGCCGGAGGAGGCAGAGTTATTCACCTGCACGCCCCCGCCCAGCCAGTTCACCGTCCCTGCATTGGTCAGCGCGTTCTGCAAACTGACACCCCCGCTGATGGCCAACACCCCGTTGCTGGCGACGGTCAACGGACCACTGATCGTGCCCCCGCTCCAGTCGATGCTGGCCCCGCCCGCCACGAGCAGGCTGCCAGAGGCGCCACCACCGCAATTAAACGTGCCGCTGACGGTGTAGTTGCCGCTGAGGCTGCTGCCCAACAGCGCCAGGTTGGTAATGGCGCCTCCCTGGAAGTTGGCCCCTAAACTCACCGTTCCCCCCGTCATCGCCAGGTTCGGTATCACATTGCTCGCCAGCAGCAGACTGCCTCCGGTGAACTGAATGGCGCCCAGCCCGCTGAGCACCGCCGCTCCCGCGCTGCCGAAGTTGCCGCCGGAGAAATCAATCGCCGCTCCGCTCGAGGCGCTGAAGGTCCCGGCAATCGTTCCGCCGCCGTTGAAATTGATCGTGCCCGACAGGGCCGTGACCTGGCCGGAGTTGTAGATGGGAATCGAGCAGGAAGTCGTGCCGGCGGTCACCGACTTTTGGATCAGGCCGGCATTCTGAAAATAGGCGTTGGTGCTGCCGCAGTCTTGCTTGAGGGCCTGGTCGCATTGGATGGTCCACACCCCGCCCGCCAGATTCACGATCGGGCCGGCCGGGCCGTAGCAGCCATACACCTCGAGCGTTCCGCCCGACCAATTCACCGTCCCCGCGTTGGTCAGAGCGCTCTCCAAATATACCGTGCTGCTCCCGTTCAGGTTCAGCGCGGCGCTGCCCGCCAGAGTCAGGGGACAACCGACCGTGCCGCCGGACCAGTTGACGGTAGTGGTCACCGTCAGATTCCCGCTGCCGTTGAGGTTTCCGGAACTGAGGTTGAGCGAGGAAATCGTCGTGCTGCTCGAAAGGGCAACGGTGCCGCCATTGGTGATATTGGCGACGTCGTATAAGCCGGGAACCCCGGCGGGATTCCAGTTGCCAGGGGTGAACCAATCGTGAGAAAGGCCGCCGACCCAAAGGAAGTTGGTGCTCGGATTAACCGATGAATAGACGTTGATGTTTGCCGGGCTGGAAGTCGCGGACGCGCCCACGGCGTCAGTGGCTTTGGCCGTCAACCAATAGAAGCCGGGCGGAACGTTGCGCCAGGTCACGCTGTAGGGAGTGCCCGGCGCCTGTCCCAGCTTGTTGGTCCCCTGGAAAAACTCCACTTTGGCGATGGGCGCATCGCTGTCGGTGGCGGTCGCCATGAGAGTGATGTTCGCCGGCGCGGTAAAGGCCGCGCCACTGACCGGACTGGTGATGGCGACAGCCGGCGCAATGTAGTTGGTCACGAGCAGATTGACCGCATTGGCCGTGGATTGAAGTTGCCAGAAGAGACCGTCGGCCGGCAGATTGGTCGAGGCGAAGCTGCCGCTTTGCGAACTGTCGCCAACCAGGGTGAACGAAGTGTTCACCGAAGGCACATAGCCGTTGTTCAGGCTGACGTTGAGCGCCCCGCCTAACGCAACGCTGCCGGAAAAGCGGATTTGTCCATAATTCCCCGGGCCATTGAGTCCGAAGGTCCAGGTGCCACTGGCCTGGGCAAAAACACCGTTGAAATTCACCACGCCACTCTCGACATCGACAAGATTGAGGTTGGTGAAGGCCAGGTTAAAACTGGTCGTGCCCGTGTTGGCGCCCTTGCTGACCGTCCCCGCGTTGTTGAAAAACTCATTGCCCCACGCCCCATTCATCCCCTGGTCGCTTTGGATGTTCAACCGAGCGCCGGACAGGTTGTAGATCGCGCCGCTGTAAGACGCGCTGTGGTTGTTGTAAAGGGTCCAGCTTGCCGAGTTGCTCCAGTTGATCGTCCCTGCATTGGTCAGCGGCGCGTAAAGAGTGACCCCGCCGCCAACAAGGTTGAGCACCCCGTTGGTCGCAATGCTCA
>Ga0187849_1001981_pt1 | contig 20531 bp, 11 predicted proteins | sample June2016WEW_4_10_2_FD_132412 | JGI IMG/M metagenome (GOLD analysis project Ga0187849, IMG submission 132412) | Peatland microbial communities from SPRUCE experiment site at the Marcell Experimental Forest, Minnesota, USA - June2016WEW_4_100 | ecosystem: Environmental > Terrestrial > Soil >...
CCACTTAGATGTCGCCGTCACAACAGTGTCAGGGACGGCTCTTGCCGCGTGTGAGCCAATTCAAGTTAACCAAGTTAAGTTTTCCCCCGAAAAGCCGGTTAATTAGCGGCCAGGGTTGGGACTTTCTCCTTGTGCCCGCCTTGTGCCCATGGCGTGCCAAAACATACTGAAAGCGCCGGAAAATTACGGTTTCGGACGGAAGGCGATGAGAGGGTCAGGGCTTATCGCAAATCGCTGATAAATCGAATAATCAGGGGGAAATAAGAGAGCGCGCCCGGAGGGATTTGAACCCCCGACCTTTGGATTCGAAGTCCACCGCTCTATCCCCTGAGCTACGGGCGCACATGTGAGTTAATTCACTGATTCTGGGCTAGTTACAGGCGTAGGAATTTCGGGTCCAAACTTTTCGCGTACGTCCATGTCACACGGGTGTAACAAACTCTCGCTTCTTACGAGTGAACCGACGGCCGATCGGAGCATACTTTCGTCCGAGTGAACGTACCTCTGTGTCACAAGGAGCGTGCTGTGCCCGAGGAGCTTTCGGACCGTTCCGATGTCGACGCCGTTCCGCACGAGCCGGCTGGCGAACGTGTGTCGCAGGTCATGGAATCTTAAACCCACGATCCCGGCCTTCCGGCAGCCGGTCTTGAACGACCTCTTCGTCTCCCTGAACCTGTCCTTGGAGTCAGGGTTCGTGAACACATACACCTCTCCCCTCTTCCTGGGCCTCGCCAGCATCTTTCTCAGCATCTGGTTGATGGGAACGATCCTCGTCTTACCACTCTTGGTGAATTCGACCTTGATGATCCCAGACTTCATGTCCACGTTGGCCCACGTCAGGTTCAGGATCTCGCCAAGCCTCATCCCGGTGTTGAGGGCGAAGGTCACGATGTCCCTCATGTGATCACAGCAGCTCTCAAGAAGCTTCTGCTCCTCTTCATCCGTCAGGATCCTCTCCTTGAGGTTCTCGGCCTCGGAGAACATCTTGACCTTCCTGGCCGGGTTCACTTCCATGTAGCCCTCTTCGATAGCCAGGTTGAACATCCGCTTGAGAAGGGCCAAGGAACGGTTGGTCGTGCTTTTCTGCTGCCCTTTAGCCAGGAGCGAAGACCTGAACCTTTCGATCTCCATCGGGGTGATCAGGCGCAGGTCGGTCTCTTTGAAATACTTCTTCAACTTCTTCAACCTAACGTTGTCGGCTTTCCAGCTCTTCTTTGTGGGCTTGGCGTAGTCCTCGAGGTACTCGTCCGCGAAGGTGCTAAATGAAACTCTTTTCTTCTCGGGCTCCTTGAAAACGGCCTGCCGGAGCTCCGCGTACGCGTCTTCAAAGCTCGCGGCTCTTCTCGAGACTCTCTGGATGCGTTTTCCGTTCTCGAGGTAATCCAGGTAATATCGGGGATTACCTGAGCTCGACTTTCTGACATAGACAGCACCGAAACCAAAATTTCGGCGAGATTTGAACTTGCCTTTCGGCATCTCGCTAGTACCTCCTGTTTCACCATGAGACTTCTTCATAGTGCTTCCAAGAGGCATTGTCAAGCTGGCGAGGTCGGAGAGCTTGGGGAGGGACCGGCTTTTGCTCTTCTCCAGCCAAACATCAATATCCTCCCTCTTGAACCGGAGTCCGAGGCCCTGGCGACGAATGAAAGGGATCTCACCCTTCCGAACCATACGGTAAACAGTACAGGGACTCACACCCAGGAAGGAACTGAGTTCCTTGACCGTAAGTAGTCCCTGCACTGTCATTTTTCCACCACTAGTTCTTCAATTGGCTCACTCGGGAGGTAATTCAGGAAGTAGCCCTACTTTGCCGGCACAGAATCGGACCTCGCAAGTAACGGTTTCGATCAGAGCGGCGAGGGCTTGTCCTAAGAGTTGATGTCTCTTTTCCATGTGCCGCCGTAGAACATCATTCCAGGGCGATCCTGCGTCCGGAGTATCTAGCTCATCTGGACATCTCGCGCTGTCTAATTCCTTGAAGTCATCCCGGACCAACTCTAGCGTTTCAATACAATCTAGAAGCCTATCCAGTTGCTCATGGATAGGAGGATCATCAATCGTGATTCCCCTGGAGTCGGAAGACGGCCAAAATAGCGTTCGGTCGATCATTTCATCATCTCGCCTTCCGTCATCAACCCTTAGTGGAACAGTCTCTTCCTTCTTTCTCATTTGTATTCTCCTTTGAAATCTTGGTCTCGAAACTCGATATAACATTGAAGCCGACCACTCACAGAGATAGTCTCAGTAACGTCGGCGGGCTCCGTTTTTGGCCTTCTCCTGGCACTGTATCGGGCAGCACGGTTCCACAGGACGCTCGAACGTGGCCGCTCTATGTGTTTTGCGTTATGCTGACACCGAGCGGTAGCTCGTTTGCAGGCTAGATCCGGAACTTGTACACTTGCACAGGTCTTAGAGGGTCGGCATAAAAAGCTGCGGCTTGTTTTTTTAATTTCTTCTTTCTCGCTATGCAAGTGTGCAAGTTGGGGTATTTGCCCTATTTTTCCCCATATGGGAACTTGCACAGTGCCACCCGTGCTAGTTCTGACTTGTACATGCAAGTTCACGGGCAGCCTCCTTTTTCCTCTCCTTCTCGGCTGATCTTGGACGCTATCTGATCAGGCGTGGGAATGAGGCTGATTTCAGCCCCGTTCAATTCCTCTAGGGTGGAGATTTTCTTTCTGTAAAGGCAGGTTTTCCCCTGCGACCCTTCGACTAGCTCAAGAGCCTCGACGTCCTCACACAGAGAGCTCAGCTGTCGGGCCAGCGTGTTTCGGTTTTCGGAGATGGGGATTCCCAGCTCCTTGGCCTTACGCTTTACGTCGTCCCGCGTGAATGGCTCATTCTCGATCTGTACGCATACCTTCAGGACATTCTTGGTTCTCTCGGAAATCGGCGAAAAGGTCGCAGCGAAGAGCTTCATCACCAGATTAAAAGCGACCCTATAATCCTCTAAGTCCGCCTCGATGCATTCAACTCCATCAGCGGTCTTCTTTTGCTCTTTCTGAAACTGACGAATCAGGGACACTGCCTTGATCAGGTCCAAGAACCGTGGGAAATCTCTTCTGCTTCTGATAGATTCCTTGGGAAAACCTATGTGCTCCGCAAACGGGATGATGACTTTGATATCAGCAATGACCCGCTGAACATTCTTATGCAGGGCTATGGTCGAAGCGATCTGCTTTTCTTTTGCCGTCCATCCATACATCACCTTTTCTCTGTCCAAATCAAGGATCTGTGCCGTTTGTTCAGGGGTCTGGTTCACATAGAGTTCGAAGATCCTCGTCATATTCTCGGGATGCACACGGTCCCTGGTTGTTGTCGTTATGATACACGCGGGGCATTCAACGTTGTTCTGAATGGTTTTAATCCGACCAGTCTCCTCGTTCTTAACGGCAAAGAAGCGGGCGAGCTTACCCTCGGATTGCATGACCCTAATGGTCGACTCCACCTGTTCCATCCCCTCTATTTCCTGAACCACAATGAACTTATGTTTAAGCTGCCCCTCCGAGGCATGTTCGAAGCTCCTGGCAGACGCACTTGATAGGACAAGTAGGTCTTCCTCCGGGATCAGGCTGCAGATGGAGTTGACAAGGTAGCTCTTGCCGGCAGAGGAGTCTCCAAAAACTACCGCGGAGATCGGCTTATCGGATTTCCTGGTCAACGAAAACAAGTAAAGAGCAAGCGCGTTCGAATCCTCGCCCACGATCCCTATCTTGCGGATATCCGTGACCAGGTTTTGGACCAAGTTCGGATCCTTGAGATATCGGAGGGCTTCCTCTCTTTCCTGCGCCGTCAACTCATGGCTTATCTCCGTCGAGATCTCCGCAGGACGGTCGGACCGCCAGGTTTTCCTCATTTCGGAGGCTTCTTTCTTAAGGGCCTGAAACTCCTCGGTTCGCAGCACCAGCTTGTCTTTCATCTTCATCAGATACCGGGCCCTATCCATACCCGCTATTCGGGGATGACAAATCAGGGGGAGAATCGCATCCCGGATAAACCCAATTCTATCGGCCTCATTTTCCTGGGCAGCCCTGTCAATCCTATGCTCGATTAAATTGGTTGCCTGCTTAGCAAGTGATAGGAATCTTTCCTTGCCCTCAGAGAGGAGGTAATCTCCCAGGTCGACCTTTGTGAAACCCGGCCGACGTGGTAGCGTCACGATTCGTGATTCCTTCTCGTCGTGAAACAAGTCTAACGCTAGCTTTTCAGCGCCCTTCTGGCTGACCCCACTCTCTTCGTTGTCGAAGACGATGTAAACATCTTTGGCTATCAGCAGCTTGGCAGTGTCATCGTTGGTGGAAATTCCGGCGAGTGCGATGGCCGAGAGACCCATTTGTTCGGCCAGGATGCAGTCGATGATTCCTTCGGTAATGTAAATGTCTTTTGCCGCGGAATTCAGGGCATCGAGGTTATAGATGGTCTTCTTGAAGAATTCTCCGGACGGCAGGTTGAGGTATCGAGGTCCCGTCTGGTCAATTGACCTTCCCGTGAGGTAGGTTGCACTCCCGTCCTTCATAAAGGGGAAAATTACCCGGTTTCTGAAAAACGGATAGAGGTCTCCAGAGTTATTTTGCCTGATTACTTGAGCTGCCAGGGCCTCATTTGGATGGAATCTTCTGGCCTTTAGTAAATAGGCAACAAGCTCATTCTGGGAGGGAGCGAAACCAATCCTGAACCTGTCCACCGACTCTTTGATAATCCTGCGATTACGGAAGAAGGCCTCGAGGGTCGGATCATGGCTCTCCAGTCGGCTTTTCAGCTCTTGCCAATAGAAGCCAACCGTGAGGTCCAGAACTTCATTGAGACGGTTCTGCGTAGGGTCATCTCCATCCTTAATTGGTGCCTGCATATCGATCCCGAGCATACCCGCTAGCTTTTCTAGCGCGCCCATAAACGTAAGATTTTCCCGCTTTTTCATAAATTCAATTACGTCACCATATGCAGAACAGCCATAGCACTTAAAAACGTTGATCGCGGGATAGATAGTACACGAGGGCTTGCTTTCAACGTGGAAGGGGCACAGGCAAACATATTTACTCCCACGCCTGATCAGTTTAACGCCATAGCCCTCACAGATCTTTACCAGGCTCGCTTGGGATTTGACTCTTGCGATGATTTCCTGCATATCCACCTCCTCGGCGTCTGGCTTTCCTTTTTGCATTTCATTCATTGGTGCCTCCAAAATAATTTGGCGATCACCGAGGAATGGTGAAAATTCACCGAGGCAGAGATTACTAGGTAGCTTTTAAGGAAGGCCGGGAGGAGGTTATTTATTTGCTATGTGCTACATAGCTTAGGTTTCGAATCATTTAAAGTTTTTTTTCATACTGCGTGAATTATTCACGGGGGCCGAGGAGGGTGTATCTGCCCTCGATTTATGAGTCCTCTTCCTCTCGATCTAGCCCTTTTATTTCCCGATAATTCGCTGATTGAATTTTGCGGTGGTGCATCAGTTCTTTCTTTTCGATGTCATCACGAAGTGAGTTCAGCGTTTCTGACTCTGAGCGTATATCTTCGTCGGTATCTACATAAGGCAATATCGTGAATCTTGCTTTATAGGACCTACACTTTTGATAGGGGCAAAAAGGATCATCCTCAGTTACAAACAATTCTTTTAGCTTTATCCTGAGTAGAGAGATATTTTTTTTGAAGTTAGAGCGTCCCTTATTTTCCCACGAGATTTCCCCCCCCACGCCCGCCAATACTTTTAGCAATTCCCAACGAATGTCCGGTCCCTTGGCCTTCTTTTTTGTGAAGCCAAGGGCGGCAAAATTCCATACACCGTTGGGATTCTTACCCACCTTAACATCAATATCCTCGCTTCGTTTGAGGAACCGAATGCAAACATCACTCCAAGAAGAGCCCTCTGGTATGGAGAATGGGCAGATGTGGGGCTCTTTGTCCTTCCTGGGCACCCGTCCTTTGGTGGTTACGCTCCAGATGGGGAGTGGTTCGATTTTCTTAATCAGATCGATAGTCTCAAGCACAATAACAGTAGTTTGCGCGCGATCAGCGATTACCTTAATCCTCTGGCTTGGTGTCCAATCAGGATTGTCTTCAAAGAGCGACATAACGGTATCACTAGACCAAGAACCGTCATTGTCCTGACGTTGTAACAACCATTCAACTGCTTTTTCATTGACTGCCATTGCCGTTGTATTTGCACCCGCAAGATGAATGCAGGAAGCCGCAAGGCAGGTTGTTATCACATCGTCGTTAAAGGAGCCGTCTTCACGTTGTCTTTCAACCAAGTTGAATGCCGCTTTATTGCCAATGTTGCTACACTCACTTCCCAAATCATTTGAGAGAAAAAAGAATCCGGCCTCGGCCCAAAGATATACATCCGCCGCAGCCAAGTAGGATGCCGTATCGGTTATATATGAGTGTTTCAATTCATTGCAGCGTTCTTCGTATATTTCTTCTTCATCTGCTATCTTACGTTGAACCTGCGGAGCAAATGATAGCCTTATGTGATCTATCATCGCTGCTCTCAGAGCAGGGCTTCTAGAAATTTGCCAAATAGTCCTATGGCTCACGTAATAAGTAATGTCATTACACAATAACCATCTGATAAACATTCTTGCGGCTGCTGTGAAATTATTATCAAACCCCTCTATGCCCAATATCTCTTTTGCTCTGTACATAGAAACTAGCATGTCCACATCCACGTCTGGTCCTATCGAAAATCCGGACTTAAAAAATGGGCTTTTTTTTAAGGGACTAAACGTGAAAGTGTTAAATGATCTGGCTAAGGGGAAAACGTCGTCTAGTTGCCAAAATATCTCTTTTTCTGCAGATCCCTGCTTTTCTTTCAAGACGACCCATTCTGACCAAAGTGCCTTTAACTCTTGCGCGAATCTGCGGATATGTTTCTTGTATCTGTGCCCAAGATATGCATAAGCCTCAAACCTAAATGGCCAATCAAGTACGTTATATTTGAATTCCGTGGAGTTAGTGTCTTTGATTGTGTCCGCCCATTTTTGATCTGCCACCCAGAAAAGAAAGCGCTCTGCCCTTTCTTTGGCTTCAATTATTCGGTTCATTACCATCATTCCCTCAGCCGGTTCAATTATAACCATATCGTTAGGGTCCAGCAAAGGAAATGAGGAAGTCGGCTGAATTGGCATGATCGAAAAGTCAATGGAATATATATTCCCCTGGTTACACAAGAATAGAAGAATTCGCATTCTCGAGCAAAAATCCAGCTCCACATGGGGGGAAATGAAAATAAAGGAAGTCGAAAGGCAAGGGAGCCAAATTCATAGCTTTAATGAAATAAATGAGACAGGCTTTCTGCAAAACGAGAATACGAAGGTTAGGCTAATTCGTTCCGTAAAGGACCCTTTTTGGAACGCCCTAGTTTGCTATCGTATTTAGATAGTTGTGGTTACGATTCCTCAAATTGGCGTTTACGAGTCTATAGACGGTCGTTTTCGGCATTTCCAGAGCCCTGGAAATTGATCCAAAGCTAGCGCCCCTCCTGCGGAGCCTCCTTGCCCTAGCGATCAATTTCAACGCGTCGGGGTCCTCCTCTAGCCTGCCCCTTTCGTTCATCCTGAACCCTGTGGGCTGGCGGCCGACCCATTCCCCCTTCGTCTTCTTATGGATTAAGGCCTCTCTTGTGCGCTCAGACACGAGATCTCGCTCCAGCTGGGCAAAGACCCCTATCATTCCGAGAAAGGCCTTCCCGGCGGCTGTGGTAGTGTCGAACGCCTCGGTGACAGACACAAAGCCGACCCCGTTTGCCTCGAAGACCTCCTCGAGCAGCTGCCAAAGGTCCCGCTGCCGCCTAGTTAGACGGTCCACCTTGAATACAATCACTACATCAACTGAGCCCTGCTGGCACGCATCGACTAGACCCTTGGCGCCAGGCCGATTAAGGTTTTTCCCCGAATAGCCGGCGTCTTTAATAATCTCGACCAGGCTCCAGCCCTTGGCCGTCGCTAGGGCCGTGATCCTATCTTCCTGGGCCTCGATCGAGATCCCTTCCCGGGCCTGCTCGTCAGTTGAAACCCTCACATAGCCGATAGCTCTTGTGATATGAGCTTTCATTCGTGCCTCCTGTGTCGACGTTGACTCTCGACTTCCTGCGTTTGAACAGGCGCGGGGGGGGGGTAGGATTCCGGGAGTCCCGGAAGATGCGTTTGGATGATATGCTTTCTTCACCAACACTCGCTTCGAAATTTCCATTGAGGTGGGCCATCCACGTTCCATGTAGCCTCTCCGGCTGAATCCTCTCAGCTGTCCCTCGACCCGGTGTTCAACGCTTGGATATCCTCGCACCACAGGCCCAGTTCTCTGATCATTTGATCTTCGGCGTGGGCGATCCAATCATCGAGTCCATAGAATCCTCTCTTTCCCTCAGGCGTACCCTTGTGAATCTGGGCATCGCGACACCTCCAGAGCAATAACTGAATCGCTTTGTTGATGTCCTTTGTGGTCGGTCTCCTGAATTCCGTCTTCACCTCCATCTCGGGATCGTAGCAAGCATCACAAAGAAAAACCCCTGGATTTAGCTCAGTCAGCTCGCTCTCGTAATATAACTTCTCACAACCGTCGCACTCGGCGAGGTCGCTTGGATTCCGTTTTTCGGGGGGAATGGCAGAGTCGACCTGGGCCTCGCCCTCTCCTCGCAGGTAACCGATGTGTTCCATGAGCTTGAGCGCACGCTCTATTGTGGCAGCCAGTTGTCTCTCAAGGTCGGGCAGACGGGGTGGCGCCACATTCTTTCGCTTCTCAGGTTCGACCCCGCGCTTTGTCATTGACTCGGTGTCGGCCCGGAACTCCCCGCCACTCTGTAAATCCGGCTCGCCCGCAGTCAGCGCATCGCTGAAAAGGAGCTCCTTTCCGGCCGCGCCAAGCAGGCCCCGGGGCCGTTCCGCGAATACTCCGGGGAGCTCGTCTCTTAATCTATTTAGCCTCATCCGGCGGAGACGCCGATTAACTTCCGTTTCATTATTCTCGGATTCCCAGACGCCTTCCCAGGTTTTCCGCAGCTCAAATCCCAAGGTATCGATAAGCTCCACACTTCGCCCGTTAGGAAGCTGGACCCAAGATCCGAACATTTTGGCCCGCGGCAAATGAGCCAGTTTAATGAGCAATTGCATCTCGCCTATGGCTTGACCGTTTGCGATCCGGAAGAGGACCTCCGGGTCTTTATATCGGTCAAAGCTGATGTAGAGAAAACGGCGCTTCCCGGTCTTCTCAAATGTGAATGCTACACCCTGAGGGTCTCCGAACCGACGCCTGAACGGCGCGCCCTCAAATCGCTCTTCAGAAAATTCGGCACAATTGAAAAGAACATGGAGAAGCTTCCGCTCTTGTACCAGGCAAATTTCCATGATCGCACCTTAATGTCTCAAGAAGATCATCATGCCGGCCTTATGGACATGACCGGCGAGCCAGTCCACCCGAAAACGTAACGGCTCGAAATCCTTCATCGTGATGACATTGCTGGCGTCAAAGAGTATGAAATCCTTTCCTTCAACGAGCCCGAATCCAGTCAGCTCTCCGTATTGGCCGTCCCAATACGGCCCCTTGAAACAGCTGACGGTGAGGCTCGCGTTATGGATCGTGTTGTACTTGCTCCAGTAATCGGACAATCCCCCCCGCCATTTTTTCTCCAGGGCCTCGTTCCTGACCGCCAGCGTGTAAAAGACGCACCTGATCTCAGCTTCCGGAGAGAGAAGTTTCTGGACGATCCAGAGGTTCTTCTCGCTGTCTTCCTGGCCTCGGTCAGCACAATATCTCATCAGCTTCTCATCCGGCTTGAAAGACGAAGCAGCCGCTTTGGGGAACTGCTCCAGGATCCGGGCCCGGATCTCTTGGAATTCCTGCATGGTCCCCTTGAAGAAGCAGCCGAGCCCCTGACAGTCGGTGCAGATTTTCCAAGTCCGCCCACCCTCGGCGTCCAGCACGCCGCGGCCATCACAGGTACGGCAGAGCACGAATCGGCCACCGAACAGCTCGTCCGTCAGACGGCGATGAGGGCCTATCGGCGCCATGCCGGTTCGTTTCGTGTAGGCTGCCATCGCTTCGTGCATGCCCAGGTGCCAACCGTCGTACTGTCCGGGCTGCCCGCATTGTCGGCAATTTGGAGAGCCCATGCTGTGGATACCAAGATTACATTGACAGCTGGGACGCCACATTTGTTGGGGCATAAGAAATTCCTCCTTCAAGCTTCAGGGCGCCGGAGGGGTCTTATGGATGCGGGGCAAAGAGAGGGCGGGCAACAAAAAACCCGCTTCTCCTACATCAGGAGAGCGGGTTCATACGCACGGACGATTTTTTGCCGCCTATCTCAGCGACCACATCCTCGCCCCTCGGCGAGTTGCCACCTTGGCTGTCCGATGCCAGGTTGGCGGGCTCTGCATTAGAGAGCCTCTCCTGATGCCAAGCTCATTATAAGGTGGGTCTGGACACTTGTCAATACATGTATTTGGGTCGGAGCAGGCCTGAATTTAGCTATCTGGCTTGAAAATCCCATGTTAGCGGTGATAAATTGAGCGGAGAGGCGGGTTAAGGTCGAACGGATAAGGCTAACAAAAAACGAGGGGTTGGCACCTCACGTCGAAGCGCCCTCAACCTCAGCCCATAGTCGCCGTACGGGAGTGGCCATTTGAAGCTCGAAGATCTCAAACCTAATACGACCTTCCGGGGCCTCCTCCCGGATGGTACGGCAACCGTCGTGAGCGTGCAGTGGCATGGCTCCGATGCCCTGACTGTCATTTACCGCACCCCAGAAGGCCGGGTTGCCGAGGAGATCCTTTACCGCTACGATGAGCCGCGTCTGGAAGTGATCGGACAAGGCCGGCCGTGGAGCTTCGATGGTGACGGCGCCCTTTTTCGGCTGGTCTCTGAGGCGCACCGGATTCGCCTTGCGCATCTATTCGATCCTGTGCTTGCGGTGCACACATCTCTCGTAGAGCCTCTGCCGCACCAGATCACGGCCGTCTATGAGGCGATGTTGCCGCGCCAGCCTCTGCGCTTTCTATTAGCAGACGATCCGGGCGCAGGCAAGACAATCATGGCGGGACTCCTTATCAAGGAACTGATCGCTCGCGGCGACTTGAAGCGCTGCCTTGTCGTCTGCCCCGGAATGCTCGCCGAGCAATGGCAAGACGAGATGTTCCGCCGCTTCCATCTGCCCTTCGAGATCCTGACCAATGATAAGCTGGAAGCTGCCCGAACAGGCAACTGGTTCCTCGAAAACGATCTCGCCATCGCCCGGCTCGACAAACTCTCCCGCAATGAGGGTGTCCAGGAGAAGCTCAGTGCGCCTGACTGCCGCTATGATCTTATCGTCTGCGATGAAGCGCACAAGATGTCGGCGACCTTCTTCGGCGGCGAGGTAAAGTACACCAAGCGCTATCGACTTGGCCAGCTCCTTTCCGGGCTCACCCGTCACTTTCTCTTGATGACGGCGACCCCTCACAACGGCAAGGAAGAAGACTTCCAGCTCTTCCTCGCACTCCTCGACGGCGACCGCTTCGAAGGACGCTTCCGGGACGGCGTGCACCAGGTGGAGGTTTCCGACCTGATGCGCCGCATGGTGAAGGAGGGCCTGCTCAAGTTCGACGGCCGTCCGCTTTTCCCGGAGCGCATCGCGTACACAGTGCCATTTAAACTTACGGCCGCCGAGGCCCACCTCTACAAGGAAGTCACCGAATATGTACGTGGCGAGTTCAACCGGGCAGAGGCGCTCGAAAATGAAAAGCATGCCGGCACTGTCGGCTTTGCGTTAACAATCCTACAGCGCCGCCTCGCATCATCCCCTGAGGCAATTTTCCAATCCCTCCGGCGTCGCCGTGAGCGCCTGGAGAAGCGCCTGCGCGAGCTGGAACTCTTGCAACGCGGGGCAGCCTCCCCCACTCAGCTCGTGGTCGCCGGACCCCTTCTCGATGCTGAGGACGTCGAGGACCTCGATGAAGCACCAGAGAACGAAGTTGAGGCCGCTGAAGAAGAGGTGCTCGATCAGGCTACTGCGGCCAGCACTATCGCTGAGCTGAAACTCGAGATAGAGACCCTCACGAAGCTCGAATCTCTGGCGGCCGAAGTGCGCCGAAGTGGCCAGGACACTAAGTGGCGGGAGCTTTCACAGTTGCTTGGCGTGATCTTCACGCCCGCGGGCCTGGGCGGTCGCGTGGAGATGCCCTCCGTCCCTTATGGCGCCGGTGCCATTACGCCACCCGTTTCCTCGCCTCGGCAAAAGCTGGTGCTCTTCACCGAACACCGCGACACTCTCAACTACCTCGAACGCCAGATCTCATCTCTGCTCGGCCGGCCGGACGCATTAATGATCATCCACGGCGGGATGGGGCGCGAAGAGCGGCGTAAGGCCCAGGAAAGCTTCCTGCACGACCCCCAGGTGCAAGTGCTGCTCGCCACTGACGCCGCGGGCGAAGGCATCAACCTACAGCGTGCGCACCTGATGGTGAACTACGACCTGCCGTGGAATCCCAACCGCTTGGAGCAGCGCTTCGGACGCATCCACCGCATAGGCCAGACCGAAGTCTGCCACTTGTGGAACCTCGTGGCCGAGGAGACACGTGAGGGCGATGTCTACCGCACACTGCTCGAAAAACTGGAGCAGGCCCGCCAGGCTCTTGGCGGCCAGGTCTTTGATGTGGTTGGCAAGCTTCAGTTCGAGGGCCGCCCGCTGCGCGATCTCTTGATCGAGGCCATCCGTTATGGCGACCAACCCGAGGTACGTGCGCGCCTGACCCAAGCTATCGCCCAGGCCGTTGACCGCTCGCATCTGGAAGGGCTGATAGAAGAGCGTGCGCTCGCCCACGACTCAATGGACTCCAGCCGCGTGGCCCGCGTGCGTGAGGAGATGGAGCGCGCAGAGGCCCGTCGACTGCAGCCGCATTATATAGAGTCTTTCTTTCTCGAAGCCTTCAAGCACCTTGGCGGCACTGTCCGCCAACGTGAGCCGCGCCGCTATGAGATCACCCATGTGCCCCCGCCCGTGCGCAACCGCGATCGCGCCATCGGCATGGGCGAGCCCGTGCTCCAGCGCTACGAACGTATCGCCTTCGAGAAGGATCTGCTAACCCCGCCCGGCCAGCCGATGGCTGCTTTCGTCTGTCCCGGCCACCCGCTGCTTGACGCGGTCCTTGATCTAACGCTCGAGCGCTATCGCGACCTCCTGCGCCGCGGCACCGTGCTAGTGGATGAGCGAGACACCGGCACAAGCCCACGCGTACTATTTTATCTGGAACATGCCATCCAGGACGCGCAAGTCCTCCCCTCCGGCGAACGGCGCACGATTAGCAAGCGTATGCTCTACGTCGAGGTTGACGTTGCGGGCCAGGCGCGCTACTTGCACTACGCCCCCTATCTCGATTATCGTCCGCTAGCAAAGGGCGAACCTACGGTGGACGATTTCTTCGCACGCCCCGAGTGCGCCTGGATCACCCGCGAGCTTGAGCAGCAGGCGCTCGGCCACGCGATTGCCAATGTTGTCCCCGACCATGTAGTCGAGGTGCGCGGCCGCCGCCTTGAGTGGATCGAGAAAACCCGTGCTGCGGTTAAAGACCGGCTCACAAAGGAGATCACCTACTGGGACCATCGCGCCGAGCAGTTGAAACTTCAGGAACAAGCAGGCAAGGCTGGCGCGAGGCTAAACTCCGGCGAAGCTCGCCGCCGTGCCGACGATCTGCAGGGGCGGTTGCAGAAGCGCTTGGCCGAGCTTGATGCTGAGGCGCAACTCTCCACCTTGCCTCCTGCAGTCCTCGGGGGGCTGGTTGTCGTGCCCATAGGACTCGTTGCTGCGATGACACGACGGCCCTTGCCCCAGGCGGCCACGCCGGCCGATACGCAGGTCGCCGCGGCGCGGGCTCGCGCCATCGTGATGGAAGTCGAGCGGAAGCTCGGTTTCGACCCCACAGACCGCGAACTCGAGAAGCTTGGCTACGACATCGAATCGCGCATACCGGGCACGGGGCGCCTGCGCTTCCTGGAAGTGAAAGGTCGTGTCAGCGGCGCCGAAACGATTACGGTGACCAAGAACGAGATCCTCTACTCGCTCAACAAGCCCGAGGACTTCATCCTGGCCATCGTGGAATTTCTAGATGGCGACAACCACCGTGTGCACTATGTTCGCCGGCCCTTCCACCGCGAGCCGGACTTTGGGGCGAGCAGCGTGAACTACGACTTTGTCGACCTCTTGGATCGAGCTGGAGAACTTGCGTGATCCAAAAGAAGAAACTCATCGAAGTCGCCTTACCGCTGGATGCCATTAATGAGGCCAGCGTGCGCGAGAAAGCGATTCGCCACGGGCATCCCAGCACGATGCATCTATGGTGGGCAAGAAGGCCGCTCGCAGCGGCGCGGGCGGTGATCTTCGCCCAGATGATTGACGACCCTTCAACATATGTTGAGACACTTCTTCGCGACGACAAGCTTCGCAGGAAAGCTGAGGGTATTTACCGGGTACGAAGAAAGCTCTGGGAAGACGCCGTGAGTCTGGCTCGAAAAGCACATGCTGCCGGAATTGAAGCGCCGTTGCCTGGAGAAGAACCAACGCTTGAGAACATAGCTGCAGAGCAGGAGCGCGGGCGGCTCTTCCGAATTATCGAAGACCTAGTGCTTTGGGAGAACTCTACCAACGAGACGGTTCTACAAGCAGCGCGTGACGAGATCTGGCAAAGCTGGCGACGGGCGTGCGCAGAGAACGCGGATCATCCGCGGGCGAAGGAACTGTTTAATCGCAAGAAATTGCCAGCATTTCACGACCCGTTTGCTGGCGGCGGTGCGCTGCCGTTGGAAGCACAGCGGCTTGGGCTCAACGCTTATGCCAGCGACCTGAACCCGGTTGCCGTGTTAATCAATAAAGCGATGATCGAGATTCCGCCTAAGTTCGCTGGGAAGTCGCCGGCTAATCCGAGGGCCCAAAAGCAGAAGACGCAGATGGGCAAGAGCTGGCGTGGCGCGCAGGGGATGGCCGAGGATGTGCGATATTACGGCCAGTGGATGCGCGACGAGGCCGAAAAGCGTATCGGCCACTTGTATCGGCAGGTCGAGGTGACGGCTGAAATGGCCAAGGACCGACCAGATCTCAAGCCCTATATGGGCAAATCGCTCACCGTGATCGCCTGGATATGGGCGCGCACGGTTAAGAGCCCGAACCCAGCATTCGCTCAGGTGGAAGTGCCGCTCGCCTCCACCTTTCTGCTCTCCTCGAAGTCCGGCAAGGAGGCGTACATCGAGCCGGTGATTGAAAACGGCGGCTACCGCTTCACGGTGAGGGTGGGAAAGCCGATGGATGCGGAAGCAGTGAAGCGAGGCACCAAGTCCGGCAGCAGTAGAAGCAGCTTTCTCTGCCTTATGTCGGGAACGCCGATGCCGTTCGAATATCTCCGATCCGAGGCCAAAGCGGGACGGATGGGCACGCGATTGATGGCCCTCGTGGCGGAGGGAAATCGCGGGCGAGTGTATTTGTCGCCGACAGCAGAGATGGAAGCGACCGCGCTGAACGCAAAGCCGAAGGATGCACCTGAGACCAATTTGCCTGCTAAGGCCCTCGGTTTCCGCGTTCAGGGATACGGGATGACGAAGTGGCGTGACCTCTTTACCCCACGCCAGCTCGTTGCGCTGACAACCTTCTCGGATTTGGTGGGTGAGGCGCGCGAGCGCGTATTTCGCGATGCAATCACTGCTGGCCTCCCCAATGATGGCAGGCCGCTACTCGACCAAGGCGCAGGAGCCACTGCCTACGCCGAGGCAGTAGGTACCTACCTTGCACTCACGGTTAGTAGGCAAGCTAACCGAGGTTGCACAATCTCGTTTTGGGATAATACAGGTCAAAAAATCCAACAAGCCTTCGCCAGACAGGCTTTGCCGATGACTTGGGATTTCTGTGAATCCAACCCATTTAGTGATTCTAGCGGCAATTGGCTCGGTCAACTTGAGTTCCCCGCAGAGTGTATCGATGCAGCATTGACAGAAGTTCCTGGGTTTGCGCTGCTTCAGGATGCCCAGCAACAAAGCCTTTCGACTGATAAACTTGTCTCCACCGATCCACCTTACTACGACAACATCGGCTATGCTGACCTATCGGATTTTTTCTACGTCTGGTTGCGCCGCTCGATGCGGACAGTCTTTCCCGACCTCTTTGCGACGCTTGCAGTGCCTAAGGCTGAAGAGCTGGTGGCAACGCCCTTTCGCCACGGCAGCAAGGAGAAAGCGGAGGAGTTCTTTCTTGACGGCATGACCCAGGCGATGCACCGACTCTCCGAGCAGGCGCACCCCGGCTTTCCGGTCACCATCTACTACGCCTTCAAGCAGTCTGAGAGCGAGAGCGAGCTCGGTACGGCCAGCACGGGCTGGGAAAGCTTTCTCGATGCAGTGATCCGCGCCGGCTTTGCCGTCAGTGGCACTTGGCCGATGCGAACTGAATTGACCGGGAATCTCAAGAAGAATGTATCGGCCCTCGCCTCCAGCATAGTCCTTGTCTGCCGAGTGCGTGTCGCCGACGCGCCCACTGCCACACGTCGCGAGTTCATCTCCGCGCTCAAGACCGAGCTGCCGCAGGCGCTTGCCCACTTGCAGAGCGGGAACATTGCCCCGGTGGACCTGGCGCAGGCGGCCATCGGCCCGGGAATGGCGGTCTATACCCGCTACTCTCGAGTGCTCGGGGCCGAAGGAAAGCCACTCTCAGTACGCGAGGCGCTGGCGCTTATCAATCAGACTTTAGACGAGGCACTGGCCGAGCAGGAGGGCGACTTCGATGCCGACAGTCGCTGGGCGCTGACCTGGTTCGAGCAGGTGGGCTTCGACGAGGGTGAATACGGCGTTGCCGAACAACTATCTAAGTCCAAGAACACGAGCGTCGCTGGCATGGTTGAAGCCGGAATCCTCGAATCAAAGCATGGCAAGGTGCGCCTGTTCCGGCCCGAGGAGCTTCCCGCCGACTGGGATTCGTCCACCGACTCGCGCCTCACCGTCTGGGAGATTGTCCACCACTTGATCCGCCTGCTCGGATTCGGCGGCGAACCTGCGGCGGCGGAACTTGTCGCCAAGCTTGGCGCGAAAGCGGAGATTGCCCGGGAGCTTGCCTACCGCCTTTACACTCTTTGCGAGCGCAAGAAGCGCGCGGCAGAAGCGTTGGCCTACAACGGCCTAGTCCAGAGCTGGCCAGAAATCGTCCGCCTATCGCGCGAGGGCGGCAAGCCGGGAACCGAGCAAGGTGCACTTTTCGAGGAGACCGAGGAATAAGCCATGGCAATTACTAATCAGGAACGTGTCGGTAAAGCGATGGACCTGCTCCGCTCAGGCCTCGCACCATTCGTGGATCGTGAGTTTAAGAACCTGCACCACGCGCAGGCCGCAGGCGCGGCGCGCCGCTACCTGGGCGACGACTTGACCGCCGCCAAGAAGCAGCTCGCCGATTGGGACGTGGCGGCTCTCCTCAAACTCATGTGGGAGTCTTGGAACGACGTCTTCGGCCGAACCCTCGGCCGCGCCGAGCGCTCGTTGGTGCAGGAGTTGCGTGACTTTCGCAACAAATGGGCTCACCAGGAGCCATTCTCAGGCGACGACGCCGACCGGGCCCTCGATTCGATGTCGCGGCTGCTTACCGCCATCTCGGCCTCACAGGCCGACGAGGTCGGCAAGATGAAGCTCGAGCTGCGCCGGCTCATCTATGACGAGCAAGTGCGCAGCGAGAAGCGTAAAGTCGGCGGCTCGCTGATCGAGTCGGCAGCGACAGGCACGCTCAAGCCCTGGCGCGAGGTGGTGACGCCGCACGCCGACGTAGCGAGCGGCCGGTACCAGCAAGCCGAGTTCGCGGCCGATCTATGGCAGGTGCACTTAGGTGAAGGCTCGGCTGAGTACAAGGAGCCCCAGGAGTTCTTCCGCCGCACATTCCTAACCGAGAGCCTGAAACGTCTGCTCGTGGGCGGCGTGCAGCGCATTTCAGGCAAGGGCGGCGACCCGGTGGTTCAGCTCCAGACTAACTTCGGCGGCGGCAAGACCCACTCCATGCTAGCGCTCTACCACTTGCTCTCGGGGGTAAACGCGAATGAACTGGCTGGCATCGACGCGGTGCTTGCCGGCGCGGGCGTGAAGAGCCTGCCCAAAGCGAAGTGTGTGGTTCTCGTGGGGAACAAGATCTCACCCGGGAATCCCGTCACCAAGCCGGACGGCACTGTGGTTCGCACGCTGTGGGGCGAGCTGGCTTATCAGCTAGGCGGCAAGAAAGCCTTTGCGCGCGTCAAGGCCGACGACGAGAATGCGACTAGCCCGGGCGATGTGCTGCGCGAGCTGTTCAAGGAGTACGGACCGTGCCTCGTGCTGGTCGACGAGTGGGTGGCCTATGCGCGCCAACTCCACGATCAGGGCGACCTGCCTGCCGGCAGCTTCGAGACCCAATTCACCTTCGCCCAGGTGCTTACCGAGTCGGCCAAACTTGCGGGTAACTGCATGCTGGTGATCTCGCTGCCCGCATCGGACACATACGGCTCGCCGCACACTCAATCCGACGACGTGGAGGTAGGCGGTATCCGTGGGCGAGAGGCACTCGATAGGCTGCGCAATGTGATTGGGCGACTGGAAGCGTCGTGGAGGCCGGCGACTGCCGAGGAGAGTTTCGAAATCGTGCGGCGGCGCCTGTTCGAGCCGCTTGACGGGCCCGACGCCTTCAAACAGCGAGATGTGATCGCGCGGGCGTTCGCCGACCTCTATCGAGCCCAGCGGGCCGAGTTTCCGCCCGAATGCAGTCGAGGCGATTATGAGAAACGTATCCAGGCTGCCTATCCGATCCACCCTGAAATCTTCGACCGACTCTACACCGACTGGTCTACGCTCGTTAAGTTCCAGCGCACGCGCGGCGTACTGCGCCTCATGGCGGCTGTGATCCACAGTCTTTGGGAAAAGGGCGACCGCAATCCACTGATTCTTCCCTCGACGGTGCCAATCGACGATATACGCGTGCAGTCCGAGCTGACGCGCTACCTCTCGGATAATTGGGCCCCTATCATTGAGAAGGACGTGGACGGCCCGGGCTCGCTCCCACTAAAAATTGATGCTGATCAGCCTAACCTGGGCAAGCTGCATGCGACTAGGCGCGTGGCGCGCACCATCTATCTGGGTTCGGCGCCTACGGCTGAAGCGGCGCACCGCGGGCTCGAGGATCGCCGTATAAAGCTCGGTTGCGTGATGCCGGGCGAATCGCCAGCCGTATTTGGCGATGCATTGCGGCGGCTTGCGGTCGCGGCGACCTACCTCTATCAAGATGGCCCGCGCTTCTGGTACGCCACGCAGCCGACGGTCACGAAGCTCGCGGAAGACCGCGCTGAACAACTCAAGCGTGATCCCGACAAGGTGGCGCAGGAGATGGACGCACGGCTTCGCGCCGACCTCCGCAAGACGGGGGACTTCGCGCGCATCCACCCACTGCCCCGCTCGGGAGCCGACGTGCCTGACGATCTCGACACGCGGCTGGTCGTGCTGCTTGCCGAGCATCCGTATTCCAAAGAACCCGGCGGCGCAGCCGAGACGGCGGCACGGGCCATTCTCGAATCGCGTGGCAATACTCCGCGCATCTATCGCAACATGCTGGTCTTCCTCGTCGCCGATAAAGCGCGCCTCCAAGACTTGGACGAGGCCGTCTGCAGGTTCCTGGCATGGGAGTCGATCCTGGCGGAGAAGGTGGCGCTCAACCTCGACCCGCATCAGGTGCGCCAAGCCGAGACGCAGCGACAGGCCGCGGACTCGGCGATTGCGGCGCGAATGCCCGAGGCATACCAATGGCTGTTGGTGCCGGAACAGGCAAACCCACAGGCCGCGATTAGCTGGCAGGCGATCCGGCTTTCGGGCGCCGACGCGCTTGCAGTGAGGGCGAGCAAGAAACTCCGGAGCGATGAGTCGTTGGTGACCTCGCTCGGCTCGACGATCCTAAGAAAGCACATGGATGACGTGCCACTCTGGCGCGGGAAGCACGTCGCAGTGAAACAACTCGTGGAGGATTTCGCGCGCTATCTCTACCTGCCGCGCCTAGCCGGACCGGAGGTGCTTGTTCAGGCATGTCGGGACGGTATAGCGTTGCTCACGTGGCAGACGGATACATTCGCATACGCCGAGAGCTACGACGAGGCGGAGAGTCGATATAAAGGCCTGCGGGGCGGGCAAATGGTCATGATATCGCAGGATAGCACAGGGCTATTGGTCAAGCCAGATATCGCCCGGCGACAGATGGACGCCGAGATTCCGTCAACGGTGGTGCCAGGTACGGATGGGATGGGTGCGGGGTCCAGAGGCTCGGAAGCTCCTGCTGGCGGAATAACTTTGTCGACCCCCGGCGCAGCCGGAGCGGCGCAGACGGATGGCGCTGCGCTCCCGCGCCGCTTTCACGGCACGGTGGCTCTCGACCCGACACGCGTTGGACGCGATGCTAGCCGTATCGCCGACGAAGTGATCGCCCATCTTTCCGGACTCGTAGGCGCTGAGGTACGGGTGACGCTCGAGATCGAAGCCGAAATCCCCTCGGGCGCTCCGGACCAGGTCGTCCGAACGGTCACTGAGAACAG
>Ga0187849_1001985_pt1 | contig 20500 bp, 22 predicted proteins | sample June2016WEW_4_10_2_FD_132412 | JGI IMG/M metagenome (GOLD analysis project Ga0187849, IMG submission 132412) | Peatland microbial communities from SPRUCE experiment site at the Marcell Experimental Forest, Minnesota, USA - June2016WEW_4_100 | ecosystem: Environmental > Terrestrial > Soil >...
AAAAGAAGATTTTGGTTCCTCAAGTATAAATTATTACACGCTTACAATTCCAAAACTCGATATTGACGGCGCCACGGTTGCAATTGGAGGAGACGATTTGGATAAGAGTTTGATTCAGTATCCCGGTACCGCTTTGCCCGGAAAACGAGGAAATGCCGTTATCTTTGGTCATTCGGTCTTACCACTTTACAATAACCCCAAAAGTTACAGATCAATTTTTACCATGCTTCCGACCCTTACTATCGGGGATCAGATTTTTGTAAATTACGATGGAGTTTCCTACACTTATAAGGTGGAAACAATGTTTGAAGTCTTGCCGACGGACATTCAAGTATTGGATCAGGACAGCAGCGACTCCTTTTTAACTTTGGTAACCTGCGTTCCGCCGGGGGATCCGTGGGATCCTAAAAGACTGATTGTCAGAGCAAGGGTGGTTCCACCCAATCAGAATACAAATATAGATTAGTATGAAAATATTAGGAATTGATTATGGAAGAAATAAAATGGGATTGGCAGTTTCCGATGGCCCACTGGCGGAGCCGCTTCGCGTGATTAGATACTCAGATACAAGAGTGGTTGCTGAACAAATAAAAAAAATTATTGAAGAAGAAAAGATTAAAAAAGTAATAGTCGGAATTTCGGAAGGAGAAATGGGAAAAGAGTCCCAAAATTTCAGTAAAAATTTTTCCGAGATGATAAAAATTCCCGTTGAGACTTCCGATGAAACTCTTTCCACTCAGGAAGCCCAAATTCTCTCCCGCGAAGCGGGAATTCATCAAAAAAAGCGTCATGAGATGGAAGATGCCTACGCCGCCTGCATAATGCTTCAAAACTATTTGGATTTTTCAAGTTGACGAGGGGCACTTCATGGTATAATTTATGTAGAATGTTTAAAAATGTAATTGCTCCGATGCAGGCTTGGCTACTTTCTCAGGGAAGGTGTGTCGGTTGCGGTAGGCCTCTTTCCGAAGGTAAAGTTAAAAAAACCCAATACGGTGAGCAGATAACTTGCGAGTGCGGGAGAATTTTTATTCATGACCCTAAGACCGGAAAGTACAGGCGAGCTCTTCTTGAGGAAGTCTGAATGAAAAAACTACTCTTTTTGCCTCTTTTGGTTATATTTTTTATTGCTGCGGGCGCCTTTTGGTTTTATAAAAGTTCATTACCCGTTTCCGTAACTGAAAATTTTAATTATTTTGTCATTTCCAAAGGCGAATCAGCAGCTGAGATCGGGAGTAATCTCCAATCTTCAGGAATTATAAAAAGCGCTTTAGCTTTCAAGATTTATTTACAAGTAACGGGACAGTCGGGTAATCTTCAATCCGGAGAATTTAGGTTAACCCCTTCTTTTTCTCTCTTTCAAACCATAGAAACCCTTTTCAAAGGACCTGTGGAAATTTCAGTAACAATTCCAGAAGGCTTGAGACGTGAGGAAATTGCCGCAAAGTTTGCAGCAGGGCTTGATAAAGACAGTTCCTTTACGACTGAGTTTTTGCAGGCATCAAGCGGCAAGGAGGGCTATCTTTTCCCCGATACATATCTTTTTCCCAGAGACGCTTCGGCCTCGGCAATAGTAAAAAAGATGACGGATACATTTACGGCCAAGACTGAAGGTCTAACTCCCCAAGATTCAGGTCTTTCGTTTTCTCAATCAGTAATTTTGGCATCAATTCTTGAAAGAGAAACAAAAACCGATACTGAGCGTCCGATTGTGGCAGGAATACTTCTGAACAGAATTAACATGGGAATGCCATTACAGGTTGATGCCTCGGTACAATATGCAGTCGGAACGTCGAAAGACTGGTGGCCCATTCTTTCTTTGGCGGATTTGGCGGTAAAGTCCCCATACAATACTTATGTAAATCAAGGTCTTCCGCCTACACCCATTTCAAACCCGGGACTTTCCAGCTTAAAAGCAGCATTTAATCCTGCAAAAACCAATTATCTTTATTATATTCATGATTCTTCAGGTCAAATTCACTATGCCCAAACTCTTGCGGAGCATAATGCCAATATTGCCAAATATTTGAATAAGTGATTTTTGGGAGTATTTGGGGGTTGACAAGGGGATGTGGGACTATATAATCCGTTCTTAGGCGTACATGAATGGTACGCTCGTCTCGCTTCACAGTGGCGGGGCTTTAGTGTTTTAATAAACCCGAATACTAATGACATCTAAGAAACCATCCCGCAGAAATTTCGGCAAAGAAGAAAAAAATCTGCCTGAAATTAATTTAAGCCAAGTTCAAAAAGAAAGCTGGCAATGGTTTCTAGGGGAAGGGATTAAAGAGGAATTGATAGCAATTTCCCCGATTGATGATTTTACAGGAAAAAATTGGCAATTGTCTTTAAGTGATCACTCCTTGGGTGCTCCAACAATTTCTCCCAGAATGGCTCAGAAAAAGGGTATAACCTTTTCATCTCCTCTAAAAATTCGCGCAACCCTAGTTAATAAAAGAAACGGACAGGAAGTAACCCAGGATGTTTTCCTTGGGGATATTCCCCAAATGACTTCTGCGGGAACTTTTATAATCAATGGAATTGAAAGAGCAGTTATTAATCAGATAGTTCGCTCTCCGGGAGCTTATTTTTCAGGAGAATTGGACCCTTCAAGCGGTCGGGTTCTTTATAAAGCCGAAGTCCGTCCTCTTCATGGAAGCTGGCTGGAATTTGAAACTACCAGAGCGGATGTTATTTATGCCAGAATCGACCGGAGGAGAAAAGTTTTGGCTACTACTTTTCTTCGCGCACTGGGAGTTGAGAGCGACCAGATGATTATTGATGCTTTCTGTGAAATTGATAAAGATAACGATCATAAATATATTGCGGCTACTTTAGCCAAGGATTCTACAAAAACCCAGGAGGAAGCTTTAATCGAAATTTATAGAAAGATGCGCCCTGGAGAGCCGGCTGTACTGGAAAATGCGGAATCTCTTTTTGCCAGTCTTTTTACGGATGGCAGACGTTACGATTTGGGCAAAGTCGGTAGATTTAAGATAAATAAGAGATTGGGGGTTGCCCTTCCGAATGAGAAATCCAATTGGGTTTTGACAAGACAGGACGCAATTGCTTCAATTTCATATCTTATCGGTCTCCAGAACGGATCCGGAAAACTTGATGATATTGACCACCTTAGTAACCGCAGACTCCGCCGTGTTGGGGAGCTTGTTGCAGTTAATGCCTTTAGAGTAGGGCTTCTGAGGCTTGAAAGAAGTGTCAAGGAAAAAATGAGTCTTATTTCACCCGATGATAAACCGCTTCCGGCAACTCTTATTAATGCCCGTCCACTGATTGCATCTCTTAATGAATTTTTCAGAAGCAATCAGCTTTCAACAATACTGGACGATACAAATCCTCTTAGCGAAGTTGATAACCTCCGCCGTGTTTCTGTACTCGGAACAGGGGGGATAAATAGGGAACGTGCTAGCTTCTCAATCCGTGATGTTAATGCCTCCCAATACGGCAGGATTGATCCGATTAGGTCTCCTGAAGGACCAAATATCGGACTTGTAACCTACTTGGCATTGTATGCCAAGGTTGATGAGTTTGGTTTTATTCAGGCTCCCTATAGAAAAGTGGAAAAGGTTGGTAAGAAAGTCAGAGTAACCGATGAGATTGTTTATCTTACAGCCGATGATGAAGAGGATCGTTATATCACACACTCGGGAGTTGGAGTGGACGCGGAGGGCTTCATTACCGATAAGCGTGTTCCTCTCAGATACGGAGGAAAGTTTATTGAAGGCTCTGCTCAATTGGTTGAATATATTGATGTAACTCCGCGCGAAGTAATTGGAGCTTCAGCTTCTCTTATTCCTTTCTTGGCCAATGATGAAGGAAACAGGGCCCTAATGGGAAGCAATATGCAGTGTCAGGCAGTCCCCTTGGTTAATCCGGAATCTCCAATTGTCGGAACGGGGATGGAGGCCGAGATTTCTTCTGGAATGCAGAGGGTTGTTTATACAAAACACTCGGGAACAGTTGATTATGTTGATGGTGAAAAGGTGATAGTTAAGCTTGATAAAAAAACCAGTGATAAAGATGAAAATGTAAATGTTGAGGATTCTGAGCTCACAGATGACGGTAAGAAAGAAGTTTATTATTTGACAAAGTTTAAGCGTACAGCACATTCAACCTGTTATAACCAAATTGTTAGAGTTGAACCCGGACAGAAAGTAGCCACTGGAGACCTTCTGATTGATGGTCCTGCCAGTGAAGGCGGAGAACTTGGACTGGGGCGCAATTTGGTAATAGCTTATACCAGTCTTGGAGGTTACGGATTTGAAGATGCAATTCTTATTTCCGACAGATTGGTCAAAAATGATCTTTTGACCTCTATTCATATTGAGGAATATGAAGCTGAAGTTGTCGATACAAAATTAGGTCCCGAGGAAATAACCAATGATATTCCGAATGTTTCCGAGGCAGAGCTTGCAAATTTGGCCTCCGACGGAATAGTTATGATCGGAGCCGAAGTCGGACCAAACGACATTTTGGTCGGAAAAATTGCACCTAAAGGTGAAACGGAATTAACCAGCGAGGAAAGACTTCTTCGGGCCATTTTTGGTGAAAAAGCCAGAGAAGTTCGTGATACATCTTTAAGAATTCCTCATGGTGAACGCGGAACTGTAGTTGATGTACAGATTTTGGATCGCGATAAAGGGGACGAACTCGGTCCAGGAGTCATCAAAAAAGTAATTGTCAGAGTTGCACAGATCAGAAAGATTACGGTTGGAGATAAGGTTGCAGGCCGCCACGGAAATAAAGGAGTGGTAAGCAAAATCATGCCAGTTGCGGATATGCCCCATATGATGGACGGAACACCTGTTGATATTCTTATTTCGCCTCTTTCCGTAATTTCGCGTATGAACCTCGGGCAACTGATGGAGGCCCATCTTGGCTGGGCACTTATGACTAAAGGACAAAAGGGAGCAGTGCCTGTTTTTGACAAAATCGGAGCGGAAATGATTGCAAATGAACTAAAGACTGCCGGACTTCCCGTTAACGGAAAAACAAGACTGATTGACGGCAGAACAGGTGAACCCTTTGAGGAAGAAACTGTCGTCGGAATTGCTTACATAATGAAACTTATCCACATGGTCGAAGATAAGACTCATGCGAGAAGCACTGGTCCGTACTCTTTAGTTACTCAGCAACCTTTGGGAGGCAAAGCCCAAATGGGAGGGCAACGTCTTGGGGAAATGGAAGTTTGGGCACTTGAAGCACACCGTGCAGCCCATACTTTGCAGGAAATGCTTACTATTAAATCCGATGATGTTCTTGGTCGTGCAAAAGCCTTTGAAGCTATTGTTAAAGGTGTTGATATTCCGGAATCAACCATTCCCGAAAGCTTTAAAGTATTGGTTCGAGAACTTAACTCGTTGGGACTTGCAATCGATCCCAAAGGAGCAGTTTTAGCAAAAGAAAGTGATGAAAACGAAGAGGCCGGAACCGAGTTGGCTAAAGCTGCCGGAGCCGAAATGGTCGCGACCAAGGAACTAACGGCAGATAAAAGTCCTATGGAAGTTGAGGAACCGATAGCTTAGAATATACCGAAATTATGGAACAATTAGCAGATCTAAAAAATTTAACTGATTTCAAGAGTCTTCTTATTAAATTAGCCTCTCCGGAGGAGATTCGTGCATGGAGCCGTGGGGAAATTACCAAACCGGAAACAATTAACTATAGAACTCTTAAACCTGAAAAAGACGGTCTTTTTGACGAAAGAATCTTTGGTCCTACAAAAGATTGGGAGTGTTATTGCGGAAAATACAAAAGAATCAGATATAAAGGAGTTATTTGTGATAAATGCGGTGTTGAAGTCACACAAAGTAGAGTCAGGCGTGAAAGAATGGGCCATATTACCCTGGCCACTCCGACTGCTCATGTTTGGTTTTTCAAGGGAGCCCCAAGTAAAATTTCTCTTCTTTTGGGAGTAGCGCCGCGCGGAATTGAGCAGGTGATTTATTTTGCCAGGTACTTGGTGACCGAAGTTGATGAAGAAAAGAAAAAGGAAGCATTGAAAAGCATTCAAAAATCAAAAGACGAAAGTCTTGATGAGATTGCAGGAAATTTTAAATCCCGCCATGACGCTCTGAAGATTGAAGAAAAAGAGGCTAAAGAAAAAGCAACTTCAAAGATAAAAGATAAAGAACAAGCTTCTTTGGCTTTAGCTGAAATAGAATTGAACTTAAGAAAGAAAGAAACAGCAATAAACGAAGAAGAAAAAACAACAATAAATAGAACAAATGAGCTTTTTGATAATATTACGATAATTGCCAAGAGCCTTCATGCTTTGAGTATTTTGAGTGAGGAAGAATACGATGAGCTTTATGAATATGGAGCGGCAGATTTCTTTACCGCAAAGATGGGGGCAGATGCAGTTCTTGAAGCAATTGAGAAAATTAACTTGGAAGAAATATCCAAATCACTTCGTGAAGAAATCGGCTCAACCAAAGGCGGAAGCTCAAAATATATAAAGATTGTTAAAAGACTGAAGCTAATAGACGGACTCAGGCGTGCAAAAGTCAATCCTTCATGGATGATCTTGCGCGTTTTACCGGTTCTTCCTCCGGATCTTAGACCTATGGTTCAACTTTCAGGCGGACGCTTTGCAACCAGTGACTTAAACGATCTTTATAGAAGAGTTATTAATAGAAACAACCGTCTTAAACATCTTATTAGCCTTGGTGCGCCCGAAATAATCCTTAGAAATGAAAAAAGAATGCTTCAGGAGGCAGTCGATTCGCTTATTGATGCATCTCAGCGTAAAGCAACCAGAAAATCCCGCGGCAGACAGCCCTTGAGATCCCTAAGTGATATGCTTCGCGGAAAGCAGGGACGTTTCAGACAAAACCTTCTTGGTAAGCGTGTCGATTACTCCGGAAGAAGTGTTATTATCGTCGGACCTGAGCTTAAACTTACCCAGTGCGGACTTCCGAAAGACATGGCTCTTGAAATGTTTAAGCCGTTTGTATTAAGGGAGATGATTGCAAGAGGAATTGCACCTAACGTTAAGAGTGCCAAAAATATGCTTGACAGACGCCCTCCCGAAGTTTTTGATATTTTGGAAGAAATTATTAAAGATCATCCTGTACTTTTGAACCGTGCGCCGACACTTCATAAACTTTCAATTCAATCTTTCTATCCGGTCCTAATTGAAGGAAGTGCCATCAGACTTCATCCTGCGGTATGCTCAGGATTTAACGCCGACTTTGACGGAGATCAGATGGCAGTACATGTGCCTTTGAGCGAAAAAGCGGTTGAAGAAGCCAGAACTTTAATGCTTCCTACCAATAATTTGCTTAAGCCCAGTGACGGCGGACCGGCTGCAACCCCTTCAAGTAAGGAAATAGCCTTGGGCGCTTTTTACTTAACGTCTGAAGATACAAGACTTGAAGCTTTTCCGACAATTTTTTCGGATAAAGAAGAGGCAATTTTTGCTTACCAAGCGGGGAAACTTATGATCAGGCAAAAGATGCAAGTAAGGCTCGGTAAGGAGATAGTTGAAACAACTGTCGGCAGGCTTCTTTTCAATGAAGTTCTTCCGGAAAACTTTGATTTTATTAATGAAGGTGTAACCTCTTCTGTTATTAAGTCACTTTTTGTAAAGGCATACTCTACCGTTTCGAAAGAAAGAGTGGTTCAGCTTGTGGATGATATTAAGGATCTTGGATTCTTCGGAGGAACAATTTCCGGAATTTCCTTCGGGGTTTTTGATGCTAAAATCTATCCGGGCAAAGATAAGGTTTTGGAAGAAGCAGACAAGAGGGTTTCCGAAATTGAAGAAAACTTTAATCAAGGTCTTATTACGGCAGAAGAGAAAAGACGCTTGACTCAGGAGGTTTGGATTGAAGTATCTGAGGATTTGGCTGATAAAACATGGAACGAGATGGAACCGACAAATCCGATTCGTATCGTGATTGATGCCAAGGTTGGTCGTGCTTCCCGAGATCAGGTTAAACAGCTGGCTGCAATCCGTGGACTAGTTGTTGACCCGATGGGTAAAATTGTTGAACTTCCTATTAAGAGTAACTTCAGGGAAGGATTAAGTGTTTTTGAATACGTCACTTCTTCCCGTGGTTCCAGAAAAGGTCTAACAGATACTGCTATCAAGACAGCAGATGCAGGGTACCTTACAAGGAGACTTGTAGATGTTGCTCATGATGTAATTGTCAGGCTGGACGATTGCGGAACTAAAGAGGGTTATGAAATTAAAAAAGAGGAAAGACCTCAAGTGTTTGCCGCAAGAATTTTCGGCAGATATGCAACAAAAGATATAGTTGCCCCGAAAGGAAAGGAAATTTTGGTTCATACAGGGGAAATAATTGATGAGGCAATAGCAAAGAAGATCGATGAGGCAGGTATTACCTCGGTAACAGTAAGGTCCCCCCTTACCTGTCAAGCCAGATATGGAATTTGCAAAAAATGCTACGGGTGGGATCTTGGCAGTAAGGGTATGGTTGAAGTCGGAACTCCAGTTGGAGTAATTGCGGCTCAGTCAATTGGAGAACCGGGAACTCAGCTTACTCTTCGTACCAAACATGCGGCTGGAGTTGTCGGAGTTGATGTTACCCAAGGTCTTCCAAGAGTTGAAGAGCTTGTTGAAGCGCGCCTTCCAAAAGTTGTTTCGGCTCTTTCTGAAATTACCGGAAAAGCCCGTATTTCCGAAACAGATGAAGGCTGGAAAGTAACAATTACTTCCAAAGGAACTCCTAAAGAGGAAAAAGAATATATTTTGCCCAAGACTTTGGAATTGGCAGTTGAAGACGGACAAACTGTCGAAGCGGGAACGGCTTTGGCAAAAGGGGCACTCGATATTAAAGACATCCTTTCAATTAAGGGTGTTAGAGCGGCCCAGGAATACATGGTTAACGAGATTCAAAAAGTTTATGAATCTCAGGGAATTCCGATTAACGATAGGCACATAGAAGTAATTGTCAGAAAGATGAGTGATGAAGTTAGGATGGTGACAACAGGGGATACCCCGTTCCTTCCGGGAGAACTGGCCAGTAGGGCGACTTTTGAAGAGGAAAACGAGAAAGTTTTGGCAGCCGGAGGAGAACCTGCCAGTGCACAGCAAGTAATTTTGGGTATAACAAGACGTGCTCTTTACACAGACAGCTGGCTTTCCGCCGCATCATTCGAGCAAACGACGGACGTTTTGACTGAGGCTTCACTTCTCGGACGGGAAGACAAGCTTACAGGACTTAAAGAAAATGTTATTATCGGAAGGCTAATTCCGGTTACTCCGGAGAGGGCTGCCATGCCGCAAGGCTAATATGCCAACAATTAATCAGCTTACCAGAAAAGGAAGGAAAAGAATTGTCAAAAAGACAAAAACCACGGCTCTTAAAAGATGGTTTAATGCCAAAGACAGAAAGTTTTCCGAAGGTCACTCCGCTTTTAAGCGTGGAGTAGTTTTGGCTGTTCGTACAATGACACCTAAAAAGCCTAATTCGGCTCTCCGAAAAGTTGCCAGAGTCCGTCTTTCCAATAAGCAGGAGATTACTGTTTACATTCCCGGTGAAGGACATGAACTGGCGGAGCATTCTATTGTTTTGGTTCGTGGAGGACGTGTTAAGGATTTGCCGGGAGTAAAATATCATGTTATTAGGGGAAAATACGACACGACCGGAGTTGCAGGAAGACAAACCGGTAGAAGCAGGTATGGTGCAAAGAAAGGACAAGCAGCAAAAACTGCGTAAATAGTATGGCAAGAAAGGGAGCGTCAAAACCAAGAATTATACAACCTGATCCGATTTACGGAAGCAAACTTGTAACAAAGCTTATTAACAGGAGTATGTTTGATGGCAAGAAATCAATAGCAATGACTGGAGTTTATGAAGCTTTTGAGATAATTAAAGAGAAAACCGGTAGCGATCCTTTAAAAGTTTTTAATCAGGCTCTTGAAAATATTAAGCCGGCAATGGAAGTTAGGGCCAGAAGAATCGGAGGAGCGGCATACCAAGTTCCGGCTCCTGTCAGAGGACCAAGGCGCGAATCCTTGGCAATCAGATGGCTTATTGCGGCGGCAAACTCAAGATCCAATTCCGATTTTCATACCTATGGCGGAAAATTAGCGGCAGAAATAATGGATGCGGCAAAAGGTGAAGGGGCAGCTGTTAAAAAGAGAACCGATATGGAAAGGGTGGCAGAAGCGAATAAGGCTTTCAGTCATTTTAGATGGTAGATACGGCATTTTTTGCTATTGACTTCGTATTTCTTTCGGTATAAATTTAGTTAATGCCCAAAAATTCAAAAAGAAATCATTGCTGTATTCTCTGTGTAAAGAAACTTGTTTGGGGAGAAAAGTTTTGTTCCATTGAATTATTATGCCCCGTTTGCTAAAATCACATCTGCTTCCTGGAAAGGAAGTTTTTATATGGCAGAAGTAGCAAAGAAAAAAGCGGCGATAGTCATGACGGCGACGAAGGATCGCAATGTTTCCTATGAAAAGATCCGTAATATCGGTATTATTGCTCATATCGATGCCGGCAAAACCACAACTACAGAAAGGCTTCTTTTTGAAACAGGAAGAACATACAAATTAGGATCTGTTGATGAAGGAACAACTGTTACCGACTGGATGGCTCAGGAGCGTGAGCGCGGAATTACAATTGTTTCAGCGGCAATTACTACTTTTTGGGATATGAAGAAAAATACTTCAGTTGAAGCAGGACATTACCGAATTAATATTATTGATACACCGGGCCACATTGATTTTACTGCAGAAGTTGAGCGTTCCCTGAGAGTTTTGGATGGAGCCTTGATGGTTTTTGACGGCCGCACAGGGGTTGAATCCCAGTCGGAAACTGTCTGGAGACAGGCTGATAAATATAACGTTCCGAGAATTTGCGTTTTAAATAAATTGAATTTAATTGGCGCCAATTTTGAAGAGTCTATCAAGTCAATTCGTGATAGGCTCGGAGCCAATGCTGCACCGGTAATAATTCCTATTGGTCTTGAACATGAGCACAGGGGTGTAGTTGACCTTATCAAAATGAAAGCCTTTACCTACAAGGATATTGCGGATCACGAGCTGACCGAGGAAGAAATTCCGGCTGAACTTTTGGAGTCTGCCAAGAAATACAGGCAGGAACTTTTGGAAAGAGTCGCCGAATTTGACGATGAAGCTCTTAATCTCTTCCTCGAAGGTAAAGAAATTGATGAAGTCATTCTAAAACGAGCTATCAGAAAAGGAGTTATCGCCGGAAAATTCTTCCCGGTTTTCGGAGGAGATAACAGAACTGCAGAAAGCCAGCTTCTTTTGGACGGAATTGTAGAATATTTGCCGTCCCCTTTGGATCTACCCCCGGTTGAGGGAATTGATCCTAAAACCGGCGAGAAAACCAGTCGCGAAAGAAAGAATGAAGCGCCGTTCAGCGGTCTTGCTTTCAAAGTTATGACAGATCCTCACGTCGGACGCCTTGTTTATGTCAGAATTTATTCAGGAACTCTTTCTTCGGGGCAAGAAGTTTATAACTCATCCGTACAGAAACACGAGAGAATTGGAAAGTTGGTTCTTCTCCACGCAGATCAGAGGGAGTTGATCGAGACAGCTTATGCTGGAGAGATTGTGGCTGTTGTTGGTATAAAAGACACAACTACCGGTAATACAATTTGTGATTCCAGTCACCCAATAGTTTTGGAGTCGATTAATTTCCCTGAGCCTGTTATTTCACTTGCTATTGAACCGGCTACAAAAAGCGATCAGGAAAAAATGGGATTGGCACTTTCTAAACTTTCTGATGAAGACCCAACATTTAGAATTAAAAGTAACCCCGAAACAGGCCAAACTATTATCGCAGGTATGGGTGAGCTTCAGCTTGAGGTTTTGGTTGACAGGATGAAGAGGGAATTTAATGTTTTAGCAACAACAGGAGCCCCTCAGGTTGCCTACAAAGAAACTATTAAAAAGATTGGGGAAGGCGAAGGCAAATATATTCGTCAAACTGGAGGCCGCGGACAATACGGACACTGTCTTATTAGGCTTGAACCAATGGGTAGGGGTGAGGGTTTTGAATATAAGAGTGAAATTAAAGGTGGAGCAATTCCGAATGAATATATTCCAGCAATTGAAAAAGGTATTAAAGAAAAGATGGAAAACGGAGTTATGGCAGGTTTCCCTATGGTTGATATGAAAGCAATAGTTTATGACGGAAGTTACCATGAAGTCGATTCTTCGGAAATTGCCTTCAAAATTGCAGGTTCAATGGCCTTGGAAGATGCCTTTAAACACTCCGACCCCATTCTTTTGGAACCTATTATGAAAATAGAGGTTTCGACTCCGGATGAGTTTATGGGGGATGTAATTGGGGACCTTTCCAGCAAGCGCGCTCAGGTTTCGGGGACCGAAAAGAGAGGAATGATGACTGTTATTAATGCCTTGGCTCCACTAAGCGAGCTTTCGGGCTACGCAACCAAATTGAGATCCTTAACTCAAGGCCGCGCCAGCTACTATATGGAGCCTTCCCACTATGAAGAAGTTCCGAAGAACATAAGTGATACAGTTGTTGCTAAAGCCGGCAAGGTTGAAATGCATAGGGGAAACTAGTTAGTTGGTTGACCCTTGACAGCCTTGATTAGCCTCGGATATAATTTGAATACATAAGGGCAGGGTTGCCCTTGTTTCTTTGAAAAAGGACTAGTATAATAGACAACTATGGCAGGAGAAGCTAAACAAAAATACGAAAGAACTAAACCCCACGTAAATATTGGGACAATTGGTCACGTTGACCACGGTAAGACTACATTAACCTCAGCAATCACTATGGTTTTGGCCAAACAAGGTTTGGCAAAAGCCGTTAAATACGAAGAAATTGACAGTGCTCCAGAAGAAAAAGAAAGAGGAGTAACCATAAATCTCTCCCATCAGGAATACGAGACAAAGAAACGCCACTATGCCCACATTGATGCTCCGGGCCATGCTGATTACATTAAGAATATGATTACCGGTGCAGCCCAGATGGATGGAGCTATCTTGGTTGTTTCGGCAGCCGATGGTCCAATGCCTCAGACTCGTGAGCACGTAATTTTGGCCAAGCAGGTCAATGTTCCAGCAATCGTAGTTTTCCTTAACAAATGCGACATGGTTGATGACCCCGAGCTTATCGACCTGGTCGAGGCTGATGTTAGGGAACTTCTTAAGAAATATGGCTATCCGGGAGATGAAGTTCCTGTTATAAGGGGTTCTGCCTTAAAGGCAGTTGAAGGTGATCCTGAGGCTGAAAAGCAAATTATGGCTTTGATGGATGCTGTTGATAGCTATATTCCGGATCCGGTTCGTGATACCGATAAACCCTTCTTAATGCCTATTGAGGATGTATTTACAATCCAAGGAAGAGGAACAGTTGTTACCGGAAGAGTTGAGCGCGGAAAAATTAAAGTTAACGAGGAAATTGAAATAGTAGGCCTTAAGGCAACTCAAAAAACAGTTGCAACCGGACTTGAAATGTTCAGAAAAACATTGGATGAAGCCATAGCAGGAGACAATATTGGAGTACTTTTGAGGGGTGTCGATAAAGACCAAGTTGAGCGCGGTCAGGTTTTGGCCAAGCCGGGTTCTTTAACTCCTCACACCGAATTTGAAGCTGAAGTTTATATCTTGAGCAAAGAGGAAGGAGGACGCCACACACCGTTTTTCACAGGCTACAAGCCGCAATTCTATATCAAGACAGCCGATATTACGGGTGAAGCCACTCTTCCTGAAGGAATTGAGATGGTTATGCCCGGAGATAATGCCAAAATGAAAATCAAACTTATTCAGCCGGTAGCTATGGAGGAAGGATTCAGATTTGCAATTCGTGAAGGTGGACACACCGTTGGCGATGGTGTTATTACCAAAGTAATCGCTTAAGGCACATTAACCCTGATGGCAAGCTCAAGACTTAGAGTAAAACTCAAAAGTTACGATCATAGAGTAGTTGACGAGGCGGCAGCAAAGATAGTCGATACCGCTTTGGCTACTGGTGCAAAAATAGTAGGACCCATTCCTCTTCCTACAAATCGCACAATGATGGCCATTAAGGAATCTCCATTTACAGATAAAGACGCGCAAGAACATTATGAAGTTTTGGTGCATAAACGCCTTATTGATATTATTGATCCAAGTCCACGCACAGTGGACTCACTTGGAAATTTGGATTTGCCAGCTGGTGTTTCGATTGAAATAAAGATGTAATTTGCCCTATAGTTTGACTTTTTCTTCATTCTATGCTATAGTTCTCCAGCCTAAATAAACAATTTTAGGTTTGATATCTTGTTCTTTAAGTTTTTACAAAAAGTAACACCTATTCTCAAATTCATGCAAAGAAAGATGAGGTCAAATGGACACGTATTGGAAATTGGATTTAAATGCGCAGTATAGTACCGAAATGCTGCCCACCCAGTGCTTGCTTACCAAATTCGGCCTGACCGATATCAAGTTCATAGAACTACTCGGTTCGGGAGCTGGAGATCAATATATCTTTCAAGGTTTCTTTGATCTCGGCAATGGCTTCAGGCATTACAACCTGGCTATATATATCTGTGACACAAGCTCTGAGATTAACATTATGTGCATTGAAGGACACTGGAGAAGTGAGGCCAGTCAAAGCGAATTTGAAGCAGGTCTCGTACTTGGTCGAAAGCTCGCTGCAACCCTCCCTGGGCAAAAATATACGGGTATGAAATATCCAACTAGCCGGATGCGCAAGGCATGGAAGTCTGCAAAGAGATATAGATAAACAAAGACAAGTGCAGGTTAGCCCTGAACAATAAGAAAAATGTTCAGGGCTATTTTTTTGGCAAAACCAGCCTTGCTTGCGCCCTGCCCAAACTTCTGATATAATTCCCCTCGTAACATGATAGTGGTATTGAATAACATCAGCCACGATAATTAGAGTTTTTGAGGGAAGCCCCATCTAAGGCGCCTCTCAAAGGCGCTTTTTTGTTGTTTAATGGCGAATCGGATTTGCCCCGATTTGCTCCAAAACCAAAATGATAAATACGATTTTAGGCTCAAAAGGAGTCAGCTCACAGACCTTTGTAGAAGGGTTTAGAGTTCCCGTTACAAAAGTAACCGCGGGGCCTTGTGTTGTGACCCAAATTAAATCTCAGGATAAAGACGGTTACTGGGCAATTCAGATTGGATTTTCTTCTAGGAAAGCAAAACACACTTCAAAACCCCTTCAAGGACACCTCAAAGAAACTTCAAAAGACAGCAAATTTCCAAGATATTTACAGGAAGTCAGAGTTGATAAAGAGCCTGAATTTAAAGTTGGAGATATAATCTCAGTCTCCGATATTTTGAAAGCAGGAGATGTTGTTGCCGTAACGGGAGTCTCAAAAGGAAAAGGGTTTGCGGGGGTAGTTAAAAGACACCACTTTAAGGGAGGTCCCAGAACCCATGGACAATCCGATCGGGAGCGTGCTCCGGGATCAATTGGTCAGACAACTACTCCAGGAAGAGTCTACAGGGGAAAAAGAATGGCCGGAAGAATGGGCGGAGAGCAAAATACCGTCAAGAATTTGCATATAATCTCAATTAATCCTGAAAATTCCGAGATTGAAGTCTCCGGACAAATACCCGGGCATCCCGGATCCCTAATTTCTATCAGGAAAATTAAATCAGGAAGTCTGAAGGAGCTTGAACATGAAGTTGTTGCACAGGTAGTTGAAGGCGAAGCTCCTGCGGAGGAGGGAACCCCCGAAGTAGCAGCCAGTAGCCCGAAACCAGCAGAACCGGCAAAGGCGGATACCAAACAGACTGAACCAGCAAAAGAATAAAAAATAAATATGGCAAAAGTACAAATATTTACAATAAAAGGAACAAAAACAGGTGAGATGAGCCTTCCTAAGGAATTTGAGCAGAAGGTAAATCTTCCTCTTTTGGCTCAAGCTATTCATATTTATGAGGAAAGAAGCCACGTTGGTCTCAGGAATACCAAAACAAGATCTGAGGTCAATAGGACCACAAAAAAGCTTTATAAACAAAAAGGAACCGGTGGAGCCCGTCACGGAAGCCGTCGTGCACCTATTTTTGTCGGCGGAGGTGTAACTTTTGGTCCGAGGCCCCTTCGAAGGGTTTTGAATTTATCGGATAAACTTAAAAGTCAGTCAAGACTTTTAGCCTATTCATTAAAAATCAGTGAAAAAGAATTAGTTCTTGTTTCCGGACTTGCCAAACTCGGAAAAACAAAAGAAGCACACACTTTTCTGAAAGCTTTGGAGAAAGCTACCGGCGCCAAAAGGTTTACTTTTGTTCTTTCGGAGAAGGCAACAGGGATTACAAAGTTTTTGAGAAATTTATCTCAGACAGAAACCGTCTTTTATAAAGACGCAAACGCTTTTGATATTTTCAGGGGAGGAATGATTGTCATGGATGAGGAAATATTTGGGAGTAGCCCGAAAGAGGAAAAAAAGACGGTAAAAACAGTTAAAAAACAAGATACGAAAGAAATCAAAAAATAATATGTTGAAACCAATATTTACGGAAAAAAGTCTGAAAGACGCAAAACAAGGAAACTATACATTTAGTGTAGAACCCAGAATGAACAAAAAAAGAATTGCGGCAGAAATTGCCAAAATTTTTGATGTAAAAGTAACTCGCGTCAGAACATTAAAAACAGGCGGAGAGAAAGGAAGGAATGCCAAAGGTAGAAATTTCAGCTCCGTTGCCGGCAAGAAGGCCATAGTAACTCTTAAAGAAGGAGATAAAATAGATGTTTTTGAGGAGGGCAAGAAATGAAACAACTAAAAACTATATTGGCTAAAAAATCAGGCAGAGGTCCTCATGGCAATGTCACCGTAAGGCACCAGGGCAAGAGAGAAAAGAGATATTTGCGTACTGTTGATTTCAGAAGAGACAAAAAAGATATATGGGGAGCTGTTGAGGCAATAGAATACGATCCGAATAGAAATGCCGAGCTTGCTAAGGTAAAATACGAGGATGGCGAAAGGCGTTACATACTTTCACCTTTCGGACTTGAGGTTGGTTCTAAAGTTATAGCTTCGGAAGAAGCACCGGTTGAGGCAGGAAATGCTCTTCCTTTGAGAGCTATTTCGGTAGGAACTCCGATTCATAATGTTGAGATAACTAAAGGAAAAGGCGGACAGCTGGTAAAAGGTGCGGGAAGTACGGCAGTTGTATTTGGAAAAGAAGACAACTGGGTCTTGGTAAAACTTCCTTCAGGAGAAATCAGAAGATTCGATCCGGATTGCTCGGCTGAGGTTGGACAGGTCGGAAATATCGATGCCAAGAATGAGGTAATTCACAAGGCGGGACGCGTCAGGCATATGGGAATCCGCCCGTCCGTCAGAGGTGTAGCCATGAATCCGCATTCACATCCGCATGGAGGTGGAGAAGGAAGAAGCGGCGTCGGATTAAAATATCAAAAGACGGTCTACGGCAGGAAAGCTGTTGGAAAGACCAGAAACAAAAAGAAATATTCCAACCGTTTGATAATTCAGAGGAGAGGGGGAAAAGCGGTTTTAGGTTAATTCTATGGCAAGAAGTTCTAAAAAAGGGCCTTTTGTAGACCCGATACTGGTTAAAAAAATAGAGAAGGGAATGGGCTCGAAAGAAAGCCCTATCAAAACGTGGTCAAGAAGGTGTCAAATTTCACCGGAGTTTGTCGGAAAGTATTTTCAGGTTCATAACGGCCATGTTTTTATTGATGTTTTTGTGACCGAAGATATGGTTGGACACGCTTTGGGGGAATTTTCTCCCACCAGAACATTCAGAGGACACGGAGAAATCGTGAAGAGAACTTTGGAGAAAACGTAATCATATGGAAAAAGAATTTAAAGCAACACAAAAATATCTTTTGATGAGCCCGAGAAAAATCAGGCTGGTAGTGGATGTTGTCAAAAAAATGAAACCTACCGAAGCGGTAGAAAAATTGCCTTTTGTACAAAAAAGAGCCGGTGCGGAACTTGCCAAAGTCATTAAAAGTGCTATTGCTTCCGCCAAAGCTCAGGGAATTTCCGAGACAGATTTGGTATTTAAAGAGATTCAAATAGGTGAAGGGCCAAGACTCAAAAGGGGTATCGCCGTAAGCCGCGGAATGTGGCATCCGATTAAAAAGAGAATGAGCCATATAAGAGTTATTTTGACAATTCTTAAAAAAGAAGAGGTAAAGGCAAAAACTGAAAAAGTTATTGAAGAAAAAGTAGAAAAGAAAGGAAAAAATGGGACAAAAAGTTAATCCAATCGGTATAAGAATAGGCAGTTTCCTACCTTGGAAGTCAAGGTGGTTTGCTGATCAGGGAAATTTCCGGAATTTCCTGATTGAGGACGTGAGAATCAGAAAAGAACTAACCAAGAAGTTGAAGCTGGCAGGAGTAACCGGAGTTGAAATCGAAAGATTGCCTAAAAGCATGGTGGTAATAATTACGGTTAGCCGTCCGGGAGTTGTTATTGGTAGAGGGGGAACCGGAATAGAAGATGTTAAAAAGTACATTTTGGGAATTATGAGTGAAGTCAGGAGGAAACCTGTAAAAGATCTTAAGATTGATATAAGGATTAATGAAGTAAAAAATCCCGAACTTTCGGCATATTTGGTTGCGGAAAGAATTGCGGGGGAAATGGAAAGAAGAATCCCCCACAGACGTGCGGTTCAGAAAGCAATTGAACGTGTGATGGCATCCGGAGCTCTTGGGGTTAAAGTAGTTGTTGCTGGTCGTATAAACGGCGCGGAAATTTCCAGAGTTGAAAAATTCCATCAGGGTTCGGTTCCAACACAAACTTTGCGCGAGAATTTGGATTATGCCCAAGTTCCGGCACTTTTGAAGAGGGGTTATGTAGGGGTAAAAGTTTGGATTCACAAAAAGCAGGAATAATTTATAAAGTACTATGTTACAACCAAAAAGGAGAAAATATATAAAAGAATTTAGAGGCAGGCGACACGGCGTTGCAACCCGCGGGAGTGCAATTTCTTTTGGGGATATGGCAATGAAGGCTCAGGAAGTTTCATGGATCACATCAGCTCAGATTGAAGCCGCAAGACGTACAATTACCCATGGTCTGAGAAAAGGTGGAAGAGTTTGGGTAAGAATTTTTCCTGATAAACCAATTACTGCGAGGCCCGCAGGAAAAAGAATGGGTGGAGGTAAAGGTGATATTTCAACTTATGTTGCTGTAGTGAGACCGGGAACAATCCTTTTTGAAGTTGCGGGTGCCGACCCTGAGATAGTCAAGGAAGCTTTTAGAAAAGCCGGAGCAAAATTGCCTATAAGTGTAAAGACGATTAGTAGACAGGAATAATATTCTGATATGAAAAGAAAAGATTTTACCGGTTTAAGAGAGAAAACAATCAAAGACTTGAAAGCCTTGGCTTCCAAGAAGAGAATTGAATCCATTAAAACAAAAATGGGGATAATGTCCGGAAAAGAGAAAAATCTGAAATTGCACAGGAATTTAGATAGAGAAATTGCTAAAATACTAACCTTGATCAGGGAAAAAGAGATAATTGAGAAATTACAACCATGAAAATTTTTATCGGTAAAGTAATCGGCACAAAACAAGCAAAAACAGCCACCGTTGCTGTGGAGCGGATGGTTATAGCTCCTATTTACAAAAAAAGATTTAAGAGACTAACCAAGTTTCAAGTTCATGACGAAATCGGCGTAAAAGTCGGCGATATGGTTAAGTTCGCAGACTCCCGACCTTACTCTAAAACAAAAAAGTGGAAAATTACTAAAGTGATGGATACCAAGAAAGGAGCGAAAGCTTAAAATGTTGCAACTTAGAAGCATACTGGTACCGGCGGATAATAGCGGAGCAAGAAGGATTATGGTAATCGGTGTTCCCGGGAGAGTCGGCAAGTTTGCAACTCTTGGAGATGTTGTTTTAGGAGTTGTCAAGGAAGCCGATCCGGCAGGAATTGTCGGACATCACGAAAAAGTCAAAGTACTTATTGTGCGCACAAGGAAAGAAGTCAGAAGGCGTGACGGAAGCTATATCAGATTTGATGATAATGCGGGAGTTGTTATAGATAAACAAGGTCTTCCCCGCGGCACCAGAATTTTAGGGCCGATTGCAAGGGAAGTTAAGGAAGCCGGTTATAACAAAATAGCATCACTCGCCCGTGAGGTAGTATAAAAATAAAAATATGGTCAAATTTAAAATTGGAGATACAGTTAAAGTAACGGCAGGAAAAGATAAAGGCAGAGAGGGAAAAATTGAAAAAGTCCTGTCTGCCGAGAGAAAAGTAGTAATTCCTGAGGTAAATCTCTATAAAAAACATGTTAAGGGTTTTGGAGATGTAAAAGGAGGAATTTATAGTATTCCCAGAGGTTTGGGATTTGGCAAGATTGCTCTGATTTGTCCGAAGTGCAAGAAAATTACAAGGGTTGGTTTTAAGTTCGCGGGAGAGGAAAAAGTGCGCATTTGTAAAAAATGCGGAAAGGAGATTGACACAAAATGATAGGCAGATTACAAGAAAAATACGAAAAAGAAGTTAAAGGGACTTTGGCTAAGGAATTTGGTATCAAAAATGGCCTTGCTACCCCAAGAGTGGAA